>WBZM01002558.1_pt1 | contig 15233 bp, 20 predicted proteins | sample 5204271 | NCBI WGS metagenome assembly WBZM01 (sample SAMN12344346, study PRJNA552823) | activated sludge metagenome | biome: Activated sludge suspended growth; feature: Nitrification reactor; material: Wastewater; isolation source: activated sludge from nitrification reactor of wastewater...
ATCTCGTTCGAGCAGACGGTGGCGCTGATCGGCGCCGAGCGGGCCGCCGAGGTGCGCCGCGTCGCCCTGCGGCTCTATGCCGAAGCCGCCGCGTACGCACTGACGCGCGGCATCGTGATCGCCGATGCAGGGCGGCAGAGCGTTGCTGCGATCTACGCCCGCGCTCGGAAGATGCGGTCCCGCGGCAAGCTCTCACTGATCGCGGTCGACTATCTCCAGCTCCTGCAAGACCCCGCGGGGCTCGCGAAGGGGGCGAACCGGGAGCAGTCCGTCGCCGCGAATGCCCGCGCGCTGAAGCTCATGGCGATGGAGCTCGGGGTGCCCGTGCTCGCGCTCTCGCAGCTCAACCGCGAGGCCGACGACGCGCGCCCCACGCTCGCGATGCTGCGGGAGTCCGGGTCGCTGGAGCAGGACGCGAACACGGTGATTTTCCTCTATGCGCCGGGGGATCAGGACAAGACCGCCGACGTGAAGCGGGTAGTGCTACTCCTCGCGAAGCAGCGCAGCGGAGCGGCGGACATCGAGGTTGAGCTCGGGTACACGCGGGCGACGACGGCGTTCCACGAGGTGGACGCGGGGCAGCGGCAGAGCTTCACCCCGAAGCGCGAGCGACGCGGGAAGCGCGCCGACGCCGACGACCGCATCGACCCCCGCGCCAGCATGACCCGCGCCCGCAGCCCCGGCCCGGTGCCCGCTGGTGACGACGTGCTCGACCGCTACGGGGCGGGCGACGGGCTCCCCGACGTGGGCGGCGCCCCGGTGTTCTCGGGCGAGAGCGGGTATCTCGACCTGGGTCCGCAGGACGAAGCGGGGGCTGCGTGAGGGCGCTCGTGCTTGTGACCGGCTCCCGCGACCTCGCGGGGCACAAGGACGCTGCGGCATGGGTGCGGTCGCACCTCGACGCGCTGGCACCCGCCGTGGTCGTGACCGGCGACGCTCGCGGCCCCGATGCGTGGGCGGCGGAGTGGGCGCGCGAGCATGACCTGACGACGGTCTGTCGCACCTACCGCCTCAGCGGGGCCGTGTGCACCGCGGACCTGATGCAGCCTGTGGGATGGTGGTGCGGTCGAGCGCGCCCGCCGCATGGCGACGACAACCGCGCCCTGTGGGCCGCGTGGTGTCTGCACCGCGATCGGGTGATGGTGCAGCACGTCGCCCGCCGCGCTCCCGACTACGCGGTGACGGTGCTCGCGGCGCGGGCGCTGTGGAGCAAAACCAACGGGACGATGTTCACTATCGCCCGCGCGAAGGCCGCGGGGCTCGACGTCGCAGAGCGAGCGTGGAGCCCGCGGGGCGAGGTGAGCGCGTGAGGGCGAAGGCCACCCGCGCCGCGCTCCTCGCCAGCGCCCCGGCTTCGGTGCGCGCTCGCAACGCCCAACCATCCGGCGCCGCCGGAGAGCTGCCGCCGCGCCCCGTGGCCCCGCCAGCGCCCGGGAAGCGCCCGGGACGTGGCAGCGCCCGCCCGATGCCGCCGGGGGCGCTCCCGGGGGCGCTGGACGCGGCGGAGGGGGTCGTGGTCGAGCTGCCGGGGCTGCGGCTGGTCAACCCGCTGAACCAGCGCGCCCACTGGCGCACGGTGTCGGCCCGCGGGCGTCGCGAGAAGGCCGCGACCGCTGCCGCCCTGCGCGGCCGCAGGCCCCCGGCGCTCCCGGTAGTGGTGACCATCACCCGCGTCAGCCCGGGACGGCTCGACGACGATGGAGCCACGGCCTCCGCGAAGCACGTCCGCGACGCGACGGCCGCGTGGCTGGGCTGCGACGACGCGGACCCCGGCGTGCGGTTCGTGGTGACGCAGGCGAAGGGCGCGGCGGGCGTGCGGATCGCCGTCGGGCCGATGGTGACGCGGCGGGCGGTGTGCCCGTCGTGCGGGTGTGCGGTGGACGTGGGCGAGAGCGAGGGGATGCGATGAGCGACGAGGAGATGAGGGCGATGGCAGAGCAGGCGATCGCGTGGAGCGCGGCCCACGGCGTCGCGAAGGCGGGCTTCCAGCTCGTCATCGGGCGCCAGTGCGACGGGCAGCGGGCGAGGGTAGCGCCGGGGCTCATGGCGGACGTGGTGTGCTGCGAGGCGGAGGGCACGCGGGTACTGCTCGACGCGCATGAGGTGCTGCGCTGGCTCGACGCGCGGGCAGCGCACAGAGCGGCGGTGACCCGGTGACGCCCGACGACGAGCGACGTGCCGCGGCGGTCCCCGGTGTGCCGATGGCGGAGCGGCTGCGGGCGCTGGCAGACGCCCCGTGGTCGGAGCGAGGGGACGCGGCGACGATGGCGGCGCTGCGGGCGGGGCATGGGCGCGAGGTGAGCGTGGAGGCCTACGGGGTGCGGCTGGTGATCGGAGGCGGGCAGTGATGCAGGCCGAACCCTTCGGCGGCGCCGAATCGTTGCGCCTGCTCCGCCGCCCCCTGCGCCAGCCCAGCGCCGCCGAGCACTGCGCCCTGCTGCTGGCCGGGTGGAGCAGCAGCGGGCCACGGGGCGTCTACGAGCGCGGCGGGCGGCGGGTGTGGTGGAGCCGCGTGGCGGCGGGAGGAGCGAGCGAGTGAGCGCAGAGCAGGTCGATGTCCCTCTTTGTCCCGACGCGGAGCCCCCTCGGCTCTCCCTGGTGTCGCCGCGCGTGTCGGCCTCCGACTGCGACGGCTGCCCGCTGGCCGAGGCGCGCTACCTCGACGACGGCACCCCCCAGGTCTGCGTCTGCGGCCGGGTGTACGCGGACGAGGACTTCACCTGGCCGGCCGAGCGGCCGTCCTGCGTGGTGGACCTCGCGCCGCCCGTGCGGGAGCTGGCGATCGCCATCGCCGACCTGCGGGTGCTGCGGCAGTGGGCCGGGGAGGAGCGCGAGCGGACGCGGGTGCCCATCGCCCGCAGCGTGAGCCCCATCGGCCGCATGATGGGCGAGGCCTCGGGCGCTGCGGTCGACGCCACCGACCGCGAGGTGCAGGCGCTGGCCCGCCTGGTGTTCGACCCGTCCAGCCGCATCGGCCGACGCCACCGGGTGGTGTTCATCCAGGAGCTGCTGCGCTACTGCGACGAGACCTCGCGCCCGCTCGACGAGGAGCCCGTCGCGGCCGAGGTGGGCCGCGCCCTCGCCGGTCGCCTCGCCGCGCTCCCCGCCGAGCCCGCCCGCGTGCTGCGGGTGCTCGGTCGCCGCTGCGGGCCGTCCACGTCCTGGGAGGAGGCGGTCGCGGTCGTGGTCGACGAGCTGCTGCCGCGCCCGGTGGTGCAGGTGTACCGCGCGCCGGGGAGGCCGCGGGTCGACCGGGCGACGGTGCCGCCGGAGGTGCAGCGGGAGGCGGAAGCGGAGGTGCGGCTGGCGGATGCGGTGAGGTCGTGGTGCGGGGCGTGACGATTTCTCTCACGCGGGACTTGCGCCCGGATTTTTCGCCATCAACCCTCCCTCTACCGCCCCTAAGTCGACGTGTGCCCGCCGCGCGGCAAGCACCACGACAGGGCTCCTCCACCATGGACGTCGAAGCCCTCGCCAGAGCGTTGCGTGCTGCCGGTCTCGGCGGCTCGGAGCGCACCGCGCATCGCTACCTGGAGACGTGGCTCGAGCGCCAGGAGAGCGACAAGGGCGTTCCCCGCGTCACGCTCCACCGCTCCGGCGGCCGGGGCCGCCCCTCCTACCGCGTCGAGCCGGTGAGCTTCGTCCGTTGGCTTCGGGGCACTTCGCGCGCGGCGATCGCAGCGTGATGCGTGGCCCCCCGCAAGCATACCTTCTCGCGTAAGACGCCCCACGTCGACCGCATCGCGCGGGCGCTGCTGGACGCCGAGGTGTTCGGCGACAAGCGGGCGGCCGAGAAGCACGGCGTCCACTACAACACCATCAAGAACTGGCGGGGCGACGAGCCGACGCCGGCCATCCGCGAGGCCATGGAGCGGCTGCGCGCCGAGGTCGCCTCGGGGTGGATCGACGAGGGGCGCCTGCTGCGCCGCAAGCTGATCGACCGCATCGCCTCCGTGGCGGCGGACACCGAGGACCTCGACGCGCTCATCAACGCCCTGCGCCGCACGCACGAGGTGGTGATGAGCCACGAGATCCTCACCGACCCCGATGCTCAACCTGACCTCGCTCATCAACTCCCGGATCCGGGAGAGGCTGAAGGCGAGGGCGGCGAAGAGGGCGAGTAGCGGCGCCAGGGCCATCAGCCCCGCGGCGCTCGCGGACCCGGTGGTCTTCGCCGAGGAGGTCTTCGGCCTCACGGTGTGGAGCCGGCAGCGCGAGGTGCTCACCGCGGGGCGCGACGCCGACCGCGTGTCGGTCCGCTCGGGCCACAAGGTCTCCAAGTCCACCAGCGCCGCGGTGCTGGGGTGGTGGTACACGTCCGACCCGGCCGTGCGCCCGGCCGCGCGTGCGATCGTCACCGCCCCCACCGGGCGCCAGGTCGAGGAGGTGATCTGGCGCGAGGTGAAGGCCCTGCACGCGCGCGCCGCCCGCCGCGGCTACCGCCTCCCGACGCCGGGCAAGCGAGCGGGCACGGGCGTCCGATGGGGCGACGGCCGGGAGTTCCTCGGCTTCACCATCGACAACGGGCAGCCGGAGGCCATCGCGGGCTTCTCCGGCGCGCACCTGAAGTTCATCATCGACGAGGCCTCCGGCGTCGAGGACGCCGTCTTCGAGGCGCTCGACGGCAACGCCGCCGCCGGCGCGACCTTCTTCCTCATCTCCAACCCGACGCGCACCTCGGGCGCCTTCTACGACTCGCAGCAGGCGGGGAGCGACTACCGCCGCCTGCACATCGACTCCTGCGACTCGCCCAACATCACGGGCGAGGCCGTCATCCCGGGCCTCGCGACGCGCGCCTGGGTCGAGAAGATGGAAGCGAAGTACGGCCCCGAGTCGCTCTTCGTGGCGGTGCGGGTGCACGGGCAGTTCCCCTCGAGCGCCGACGACGAGGTCTTCGGCGCCGAGCTCGTGCGCGCGGCGATGGCCTTCGAGGCCGAGGCCGACGGCCCGCTGGTCGTGGGCCTGGACGTCGCGGCCTTCGGCGGCGACTCCAGCCGACTCGCCCCACGTCGCGGCGGCCGGGTGCTGCCGCTGGTCGCCATCGAGCCCGGCGACAGCGCCGCGACCGCGGGCCGCGCCCTCCGGGCGCTGCGCCCCCTGCGCACGGAGAGCGAGCGGCAGCGCGCGCTCCGACCGATGGTGAACATCGACGCGAACGGCGTCGGGTTCGGCGTGTGGTCGCTCCTCGCGGGCGAGGGCTTCACCTGGGACGACGAGGAGTTCCACCCGCGCGAGGAGTGCACGGCCGTCGCGGTGAACACCGCGGAGTCCGCCGAGGACTCCGAGAGCTACGCCAACCTCCGCGCGGAGCTGCACTTCACCGCGAAGGAGCGGCTTCGCGAGGGCGCCTCGCTCCCGGCCGACGACGAGCTCTCCGAGGACCTCCGCGCCCCGAAGTACACGCTCGACCGCAACAACCGGATCCTCGTCGAGCCGAAGCTGAAGATCCGCGCGCGCCTCGGCCGCTCCCCCGACTCGGGCGACGCGGTGCTGCTGGCCTTCTACGAGCCGCCGGCTGCCGCGCCCCGACTCCCGGCCCCGGCCGACGCGCTCGACACCGAAGACTTCTCGCCCTTCGTGGGCTGACCCCCTCCATGGCACCCACCCTCCTCACGCGTCTCACGGACGTCGCGGCCGGCTACCTCGAAGCGGCCGCCACGAGCCTGCGCTCGGCGCGCGGGGAGCCCCTCGCGATCCCCGGTCCCTGGACCGACCGCGAGAGCGACGTGCTGGGCGTGAGCATCACGCCCGAGGCCCTCGGGCAGCTCCTGCGCCGCCGCAACGAGGGCCACCTCGCCGCCTGGGCAGACCTCGCCGACCACGCGCGCCGCACGCACCCGCACCTGCACACGCAGCTCCAGAACCGCGAGCTCAGCGTGTCGGAGACGGAGTTCGAGGTCGTCGCCCCCGAGGGCGGCCCGAAGGGCCGGACCGACCGCGCGGTGGGGGCCTGCAAAGAGCTCTTCGCCGAGTGGGAGGAGCGCGGCTGGTCGACCTGGGCCGCCGAGATGGTGGGCGCGAAGTACTACCCCGCGGGCCTGCAGGAGGTCGGTTGGGAGCGCTGGCAGGGGTGGGTGGCGCCCGTGTCCCTCACCCGCATCGCCGAGCGCCGCCTCTCCTACGCCTGTGACCGCTTCGACCCGGACCCCTGGGCGCTGCGGATCTGGGATCAGCACGACCCGCAGAGCCCGTTCGGCGGCCTCTACGGCGTGAAGGTCTCGGACCTGCACCCGGACAAGTTCCTCGTGCACGAGCCGCGCGTTGCCGGTGGCCACCGCGCGAGCGAGGGCCTCTTCGCGGTCTGCTGCTGGTACTGGCTCTTCGGCGTCTACTCCTGGAAGCACCTGATGGCGCTCTTGGAGGCCTTCGGGCGCCCGCCCGTCATCGGCTACTTCAACGCGGGCGGCGCGCAGGCCGACGGCGCTTTGAAGAAGGGCAACGGCGACCGCATGGCCACGGCCGACGACGTCGCCGCGGGCAAGCGCGCCATCGCCGCGATGAGCGGCTCGCTGCGGGCGATGCTCCCTGACACGGTGCGACTCGAAGCCTTGAAGTTCGAGGTGCCCGCCAACCCGGCGCAGATCCTCACCAGCGACAAGGTCGACGCGTACCTCTCGAAGGCCATCAACGGCACCACGGGCGTGACGGACATCGTCGCCGGCGCCCGGGCCTCGCACGAGGTCGCGGCGCGCCAGGCCATGACGCCCTACCGCGCGGACTGCCGCGACGTGGGGCGCGCGGGCACCGAGCTCTTCCGCCGCTTCATCCGCGCCAACCCCGACTACTTCGGCGCCACCTGCCCGGTGCCGCGCCTGCGCGCCTCGCACGAGGAGGCGCTCGACCTCGCGGTGTTCACCGGCGCGATGAAGACCGCGAAGGAGGCCGGCGCCCGCATCCCGGAGCGCTGGTTCCACGAGCAGATCGGCGTCCCGGAGCCGGTGGCGGGCGAGCGCCTGCTCGGCGACCCGATCGCCAGCCAGCCCGCGCCCGCCGAGAAGGCCCCTGGCGCCGACCCCAACGCCCTCCCACCGAAGAGCACCCCATGAACCTGCGCTCCCGCCTCTCGCTCGCCATCACGAGCCCGACGGATCGCGCCTACGGCCCCGCCGTCGAGCTCGCGGTGCCCCCCACCGACGCCGAGGGCGGCCCCTGGACCGTGGTCGCGTACGAGGTGGAGCTGAAGGGCTACCGCCTCGCCGACGGCTCCTACGCGAAGATCACCGCGGGCGACATCGACGAGATGGTGAAGAACTTCTCGCGCTACCCCAAGTCGCCGCTGGTGGTGGAGCACGCGGACACCCGCGAGTCGGTGGCGAAGCTGCACCCCGAGTGGGCCGAGCCGCGCGGCCACGTGGTGGCCCTGCGCCGGGGCACGATGACCCGCACCGTGGGCGGCTTCTCGAAGGTCGTCACGACCCTGGAAGCCCGCTTCGAGGCCTCCCCCGAGGTGAGGCTGTCGATCGTCGGCGACCCGGCCAACGGCGTCCCGCCCACCTGGCCGTTCTGCTCCATCACGACCGCCAAGGGCGTCGACGAGGAGACCGGCCTCTCGCTCGGCACGGTGCTGCACTCGGTCTCGCTCACCTCCCACCCGCGCCTCGCGGACCTGCCCCGCCTCGCGGCGTCCAAGGGCGCCGAGCACGGCTACTGGTACGGCGAGATCGAGAGCCGGGGCGATGTGCTCTCGATGCTCCGCAGCGTGCTCGACCTGCCGGTGGTGAGCACCGAGGAGGACACCCTCGCCGCGCTCGACAGGCTGGAGTCGCTCGCCGGTCAGACCGAGGAGGCGAGCGGCGTCGACACCGACGACCTGGTCCGCCAGATCCGCCGCGCCCTCGGGCTCGACGCGCTCAAGAGCGCCGCCGAGGTGATCACCGCCGTGCGCACGGCCCTCACGACCCTCCCCGGCGCCGACGGCGCCGCTGTCTCGATGTCCCGCGGCCCCGCCGCCCACCACACGGAGAAGCCCATGCTGAAGTTCCTGGAGCTGGCCGCGGAGATGAAGATCCCGGCCGCCAACGAAGACGCCGCGCAGGCCGCGGTGATCGCCCTCGCCCGCGACGGCGCCGCCGTCCGCGCCTCCCTCTCGCTCTCGGCCGAGGCTCCCCTCGCGCCGAAGCTCGCGGAGCTGGTCACCGCGGGCGCCGAGCTGCCCAAGGTGCAGGCCGAGCTCGCGACGCTGCAGGCGGCCGAGAAGGCCCGCAGCGACGCCGAGGCCAAGGCCGCTGCCGAGCGCGCCGAGGCCGAGCTCTCGCGCCGCGTCGACGAGATCTGCCTCGCGAAGGGCTGGGACCGCGACGACGTCGCCCCCGCGCTCCTCGGGTTCGGCCGCAGCGACCGCGCGGCCTTCGACGCGCAGTATCCCGCGGCGAGCGTCACCGAGCTCGCCCAGCGCGCGCAGGACGGCGCCCGCCTCAGCCCCGTCGCCGCGCCCACCCGGGCCAGCGAGCAGCCCAAGACCCCGGGGGCGAAGGTCGAGCTCTCGGCGCAGATCTCGGCCCTCCAGGCCGTCTACGCCGAGGCTCACTACGACCTCACGGTCGCCGAGGCGATCGACCACCTCCAGCGCGGCGAGACGCCCGAGTCGGCGCGCGCGGCCCTGCGGCTCGCCTGATCGGCGCGCTCTGTCCCTCCACATGATCCCCACCGGAGAACGACCATGATCGGACCCGTCCGCACCCCCTCCGCCGAGCGCATCAAGCCCGGCGTGAACCGCTCGGGCAGCACGCTGCCCACCAACAAGCTCGTCGGCTACGGCACCCCCGACGGCAACGAGCACGCGATCGACTCGCTGCACACCACGGGTGTCGGCAAGATCGCGGGCGCCATCCAGCACAGCGTGGCCGACGACGACGCGATCGACGTCTTCACCGACGGCGACCTCGTCCTGGAGTCCGACGGCAGCGGCACGATCTCGGTGGGCGAACTGCTCTACGCCGTCGCGGGCGCCTCGCTCGCCGCGGGCGGTCGCGTGAAGGCGATGCCGGTGTTGCCGGTCGCCGGGACCAACTACGAGATCGTCGGACGCGCGCTCACCGCCGCGGCCGCCACGGCCGGCGCGCAGGTCGTCGTGCGCTGGGAGCGCTACACCTACCAGGGCTGATCCCCTGACCCCCCCCGCTGAACCACCGCCAGGAGATCCACAGCCCATGAGCATCCTCATCAAGGACGCGGCCCAGCGCCGTCGCTCCAACGCCCCCACCACGTTCGGCATGAACCCCTTCGCCGCGGAGAGGCTTCAGAGCTTCGGCGTCGACCCCCGCGACTTCGCCGAGCAGCAGCGCGCCATGGGGCGCACCGAGGGCCGCCGTCGGCTGCCCCAGCAGAACCCCAACCCGGTCGTCACCGAGCTGTCGATCGACTACCGCGACGTCACCACACGGACGATCCTGCAGCAGGCCGCCCTCGGGGCCTTCGAGGCCGACTTCCTCGCCGAGGAGGTCGCCCCCTCGGCCTTCGTCGACCAGATGAAGGGCACCGTCATCCTCGAGGACTCCACCGAGGAGCGCCGCGAGGTCGAGGACACCGCCTCGGCGCGCGGCAAGTCCGGCGAGGCCCCCTCGGCCGTGCTCTCGGTCGACTACACCTGCCTCGAGCGCGTGCTGGAGGACTACCAGTCCCGCAGCGACGCCGAGAAGGCGCCGTCGCTGCTGTCGATCACGCGACTCGTCGAGAAGCTCTCGCGCAAGGCCAAGCGCCAGCACGAGATCCGGGTGAAGACCGCCCTCACCACGGCCACCAACTACGCGGCGGCCAACCGTCGCGCGCTCGTCGGCACCACCAACTGGAACGGCGGCGTGACGGCCGACCCGTTCGCCGACATGCAGTTCTGCCTCGGGGCGATGTACGCGCCCGCGACGCACGCGGTGATGTCGTTGGAGGCCTGGCAGGCCGCGCAGATCAACGACGACCTGCGCGCGGTGCTCGCGTCGCAGATCAACAACAAGGGCACGCTCCAGCGCGAGGACTTCGCGAGCTACTGGGGCATCCCCAACGTCATCGTCGACGAGCAGCGCTACACTCCCATCGGCACGAGCGCCCAGGCGCGCCTCTACCCGGCGGGCACGATCGCCCTCGCGCACGTCTCGGCCAACCCCGAGATGCGTACCTTCCTGCGGAACTTCATGCTTCGCGGCGGCGCCGCCGGGTTCACCACGCTCGCCTGGTTCGACGAGGGCCTGGGGCCGAAGGGCGCGGACCGCGCGAAGGTGTCGTACTCCAACAGCCTCACCGTGGTGGACGCGACCTACGGCGCGATCATCACCGGGATGCGCACGTGAGCCGAGGCTCCCGCAACCAGCTCGGGGCCCTGGCCACGACGCCGCCCGCAGCGACCGGAGGGGAGGGGGCGCCCGGGCTGCCCCCGGTCCCCGAGGGGCCGCCCGAGCCCGTCGAGAGCGAACTCGTCGCCCTGCGCACGGAGAACGCCGCGCTGCGCGAGCGGCTGGAGTCGCAGCGCGCGTTCTTCGAGGCGCGCCTGCAGGAGCAGGCCGCGACCTTCGACGCGTCCTGGGAAGCGCGCGAGCGGGAGATCGCCGCGCAGCTGCAGGCGCCCCCCGCCGCGACGGTGCCCGGTCACCGCCCCCGCCGCGCCGTCTTCGACGCAAGCGTGCCGATCGACGTCCGCGGCCGCCGGGTGACCTACGGCCCGGGTGACCCGGTGCCGCCCCACATCGACCCCGCGACCCTCCCCGAGGGCGCCGTCCGCTACGAGCCCGAGGAGGGCTGATCCGATGAGCAACTACCTCTACTGGCGGCTGCGGAAGCTGATCTCCGACGGCAAGGTCCTGATCCGCAACGGCAACACCTTCCGCGGCATCCTCCCCGAGGACGTCGCGACCTCGGTCGACGTCGACCCGGAGACCGACGGCGACCTCGACCTCGGGAGCGATGCTTCCCACCGCTGGCGCACCCTGCGCCTCGGCACCTCGCTCATCCTGAGCGCGTCGGGCACGGTCGTCGCGGGCGCCAACACGCTCATCGGCGCGGTCGCCGACAAGCTCAACGCGGCGCACCTCGCGATCGCGAGCCAGGCCGTCGGCGACCTGCTCTACGCCGACTCGACCACCTCCTTCGCGCGCCGCGCCGCGGTGGGTGTCGGATCGGTGCTCAAGTCCGCTGGCGTCGGGACCGCTCCCGTGTGGGGCGCCATCGGCGGCTCGACCGCGGCCACCGCCGCCGCGGCCTTCGCGATCTTCGCTGCGCCCGCCGCTGCCGGTGTGGATGTGCACGCTGCGATCGCCTCGGACAACGCCGCGCCGGTCACCACGGCGCTCACCTCTCCGGCGATCCCGAGGACGCTCCAGATCGTCTTCACCGCCCTCTGGGACGGCGGCGACGTCACGGTGGTCGGCACGGACCAGTTCGACGCGGCGGTGACCGAGACCTTCCTCAACGTCCCTGGCACCACCGTCCAGGGCGTCAAGGTCTTCAAGACCGTCACGTCGATCAGCAACCAGACCGTCGGCGCCGGCGGCGGCCTCACCGCCACGGTGCAGACCGCCGCGAAGCTGGGCCTCCCGTCGATCCCCACCGGCCCCGGCTCGCTCGCGACCTGCGACGGCGCGCTCGACGCGGCGAACCTCGGCCTCACCTACGGCAGCGTCACCTTCACGACGCCCCCCGACGGATCGCGCGCCTTCGTGCTCACCTACGCGGGTACGCACAGCCACTCGGGCACCGGCCTGACCTGATCGGAGCGTCGATGGCCACCGTCCTGCGCTACCTGGGCTCGACCACCGCCGAGGCCGTCACCTACGTCCGCGAGGCCGTGGGCGATGACGTCTTCCAGCGGGTGTTCGACCTGGACGGCAACGGGACGGTGGCGACCGGCAGCGACGACGAGAAGGCCTTCGTGCGCGCCGGGTGCGCGGCGGAGACCGAGATCGACGAAGCGCTCGCCGCGAGCCACGGCGCGCCGTTCACGGGGACCATCCCCGACAGCGTGCGCGAGGTCGCGGCGATGCTCCTCTTCTGGTGCGCCGTCCGCTACCGCCCCTCCATGAAGGAGGAAGCCAAGGCACCCTATCGACTGCTCTACAAGGACGCCACGGCGCGGCTGAAGCGCCTCGCCGACGACAACCGCGGGCGCATCCCTACCGTCGGCGCGCCGCAGCCCGTCTCGTCGCTCGCGGCCGACGACGACCCGCCCGCCACGCCGTGGGGCGACCTCGCCAGCGGCACGACCAGCGTGGGGTTCGGGTGACCCCCGCCATTCGCTTCGACTTGGACGTTGCGCCCGTCGCGGACGTCTCCCGTCGGCTGCTCGACGCCCTCGACGACGAGCTCGAGACCGCCGTCCGCCGCTCGACCTCGGCCGTGGCCTTCGCCGCGCGCGCCGACCACCCGTACACCGACCGGACCCGCAGCCTCACCCGATCGACGCGCGACTACGCGCCCCGCGGCCGCGCCTCCGAAGGCACGCTCCGCGGGGAGGTGGGGGCCTACGAGCACTACGCCTCGTTCGTCGAGAAGAACCCCCGCTTCGCCTTCCTCGACCCCGCCCTCGAGCGGAGCCGCGACCACTTCGACCGGTACCGCGACGACGCCCTCGAGGCGGCCGTGCGCCGGGTGTCCTGAGCCATGGCCGCCGCCACCCTCGATGCGATCGAGACCGCCCTCTTCGCCCGCCTCGCGACGCTGAAGAAGTCCGCGACGCCCGCTGGCCCCTTCACCCTGGTCGACCGATGGGCCGGGCAGGTCACCCAGCTGGAGGGCGTCGACGCGGCCACCCTCGGCAAGGCGCCGGCGGCGCTCCTGGCCTACGAGTCCTCCGCGACCGAGGGCGCCTCCTTCGAGAGCATCCTCGACGAGGCCGAGACCATCGAGCGCCACCTCTTCCGCGTGTACGTCACCGTGCAGGACACGCGCGGCGACGAGAAGACCTTGAAGGGCACCACCGGGCAGACCGGCGCCCTCGCGTGCGTCCACTCGGTGAAGGCCGCGCTCACCGCCCTCGGCATCACCAACGTGAGCGAGCCCGTGCGCCTGGTCGGCTCGCAGCCCTGGCTGATCGACCGGGGCGTGCAGCAGACCTACGTCGTGCGCTTCGCCGTCCGCGCCCTGCTCGACACGACCGCGACCGAGGCGGCCGACGAACCTGCCTCCGTCCCCTTCGAGACGATGACTGGCGAGAACGGCCCCGAGGATCTGACGGACCTCGACCCGTCGACCATCGACCTCACCTGACCCTCCACCCGCGAGAGCCCCCCCATGAAGTTCCTCCACGTCATCGCCCAGGGCGAGGGCACCGTCCCCTATCGCGACGAGACCGGGCGCCTGCACCTCGGTCGCTCGATGGGCCGCGGCGCCGACGGCAAGCCCCTCGCCGAGCGCGTCGCCGACACCACCTACGTCCGCCGCGCCCTCGGCCGGGGGGAGCTCGCGCCCGTCGAAGCGCCCGCGGCGCCCCTGCCGGAGCCGCCGTCCGCCACCCCCGAGGAGATCTGATCCATGAGCCTCCCCCTCTCCACCAAGACCCCCCAGGTGCGCGCCAGCAACGTGTTCGGCACCTCGGGCACGGCACCTGGTAGCGCCCCGAAGCGCGTGCTGCTCATCGGCTCGATGATCACCACGGCGCTCACCACCACGATGAACCTCGCCGCCTCGGGCACCGAGGACGTCGTCACGGCCGCCGGGACCGCCACACTCGACCGCGCCGTCCGCGCCACCAGCGCCGACCACGCCAAGACCCTGACCGGCCAGGGTTCCGAGCTGCACCGGGGCGTGATCACCGCGCTCGAGCAGTATCGCGGCGCCGAGGTCTACGTCGCGCCGGTGACCTACGGCACGACCCCGGTGAAGGCCTCCGCGGTGCTCACCCCCACCGTGGGCACCGTGGCGGCCGGCACGATCCGGGTGACCATCTGCGGCTACTCGGTCGACGTCGCGGTCACCGCGAGCGACACGGTCTCGACCATCGGCCTCGCCATCGCCCGCGCCGTGAACGCCCAGCGCGACTGGCCCGTCACGGCCGTGAACGTCTACGCGACGGGCGTCGTGACCTTCACTGCGAAGTGCGCCGGACCCCGCGGCAACGCGCTGACCCTGCGCGCGGCGCTGCTCACCAGCGCCGACACCATCGAGGTGCTCAACGGCACGGCGAAGACCGCCTTCGGGGTGACCATCACCCTCTCCGGCGGCACCGCGGACGGGGGCGTGTACCGCTTCTCCGGCGGCGCGGTCGACGACGACGTGACAGCGCTCCTCGCCGCGATCACCTCGCAGAAGTTCGACCGCATCTGCCTCGCGGGCTACCGGGTGAGCGGGTCGGCCAGCGCCAACCACGCGCTCCTCACCGCCGCGCTCGACACCCTCTCCGAGTCGGCGCAGTTCGACCAGCAGGCGGTCTTCGGCAGCGTCGAGACCTACGCCAACAGCATCACCTGCGCGCAGGCCCTCAACGCCCCGCGCGGCCAGTGCGTGACGAGCCCCGGCTCCGACGACCTCCCGCTCTCCATCGCCGCGGCGGTGGCCGTCGGGCGGCTCTTCGGCGACTCGCAGCTCGGCGGGGTGATCGCTGGCGAGGTGGCCGAGCCCGCCTGCAACCTCAACGGCCTCGAGCTGGTGCTGCGCGCCCCGCGCGACCCCAACGACGCGCTCGACGGGACCGAGGTCGAGGCCTGCCTCAACGCCTCCGTCACGCCCCTCGCGGCGAGCCCGGCGCGCCCGGGGAAGCTCGCGCTCGTGTCGAGCATCTGCACCCGGTCGCTCGTGTCCGCGACGCCCGACTTCGCTTGCTACAAGACCAAGGACGTCACCGTCGCGGACTACGCCCGCGCCTTCGTGGTGGCGGACCTCGGGAGCACCTACCGCGGCTTCAACCTCGTCGCGAACTCCGCCAGCGGCCAGCCCGCGCTCGCGCCGCGCACCACGACGCCCAACAGCGTCGAGGGGCGCATCTACCAGCTCTGCAAGACGATGGAACGCCGCGGCATCCTGCGCGACGTCGACTCGCTGCGGGCGCAGATCGCCGCGACCATCAACGCGTCCAACCCGCGCCGCGTGGACTGGACCTTCCCCTCGGTGCCCCCGCAGGACTTCGACATCGCGGACGGCACCATCTACCAGCAGCAGCCGGAGGCCTGATCCATGGCGCAATACGTCTCACAGGGCTACGTCGAGAAGGACGGCGTCACGGTCGTCAAGTCGATGTCCATCGAGGTCGACCAGGCCACCAACAACCAGGACGTCGACGACATCCTGGAGGGGTTCATCGGCAACACCGTCGGCTC
>WBZM01002559.1_pt1 | contig 15230 bp, 9 predicted proteins | sample 5204271 | NCBI WGS metagenome assembly WBZM01 (sample SAMN12344346, study PRJNA552823) | activated sludge metagenome | biome: Activated sludge suspended growth; feature: Nitrification reactor; material: Wastewater; isolation source: activated sludge from nitrification reactor of wastewater treatment...
CGGCACGCCGATCCAGAGCTGATCGGCCCGCACCATGAAAACGGGGCGCCGAAGCGCACCATGAAAAAGAGGGTTGGCCGAGATTCAGGAAATTTCCTCCGAAAAGTGACCTAAGCCACTGACGCACAAGGACTTTTCGGCATCAAAAGTTCCGCTGTTACGCCGCCAGCGCCGCCTTCATCGATGGCCTGTGTGTCATTTCTGGCTTCATCCCGGCACGCTCCCTCTTCTTGAGCCCGAACCTGATGCGAGTGTTCATCGGCTCGACAGCGCGTTCGAGGTCCATCAGGTAGTCGCCGAACCGGTTGATGTGGATCGTGCGGTACGGCGACAACCCGCCGAGTACCTCCTCCGTGATCTCGAAGGTCGCCCGCTCCTGCATCTCCTTGAGCACCTTGGACATGCGGTGCACGTTGTTCAGGATGATCATGTTGGCGACCAAGTGGTTGTACTTGACCACCTTGCGCTGCTCGTGCCGCACGTTCTCGGCCATGATCCCTTCCCCGCCGAAGAAGGCCCAGCCGGCGAACTGGTGGAACTCCTCGGTCTTGTTGGTCTCCGCGTGGATGGTGCGGCGGAGTTCCGGCTCGCTGATGTAGCGCAGCAGGAACATCGTGCGGATGGCCCGCCCGAGTTCGCGAAACGCGAAGTACAGCTTGTTCTTGCGGCTGGCGCTGCCCAGGCGCCGCAGCAGCGTTGACGGCGTGATCATCCCGGCCTTGATCGACACCGCTACGCGCAGCATGTCCTCGTAGTGCCGCGCGATGAGCTCCCAGTCGATTGCGCCACCGCTGAACAGCGGCTGGATGGCTTGGTAGCGAGCATCCCTGCCCGGCTTGAAGAACACCAAGTCCTTGATGTTGCGAATGCGTGGCATCAGATCGATGCCCAGCAGGTGCGCCAAGGCGAACACCGGCGTGCTCTGCGCCTGGGTGTCGCCGTGCACGGTGTCGGGCTTGATGTCCGACTGGTTGCGGATCAGGCCGTCGAGGATGTAGATCGCCTCGTAGACGCCGCAGGGGATGAAGTGGCTGAACAGCGCGATGTAGGTGTCGGAGACGTGGTAGTAGCCGATGCCGCCGTAGCCACCGTAGCGGATGTGGTACTCCGACAGCAGGTTCTTCTCGTACATCGACCACTTCGTGCCGTCGGCCGCAGCGTGTTTGCCTGACCCCCAGTAGCCCGGCAGCGCAAACCGGTTGTAGGCGTTGATCACCTTCACGACCGCCTGGTCCAGGCGTTCCTCCGTGGCGTGGTGCAGGTTGAGCCACGCCACCTGCTTGCGCGACAGGCCCTTCAAACTGCGCGCCGTCTGGCTCGCGCCCATGTTGCAGCCGTAGCAGAACAGCGTGGCGATGAAGCGGGCCCGCGGGTCTTCGAGCTTGGACTCGTAGCCCGACAGCGGCCGGAACAGCTTGTGCAGGTCCAGCCACTTCTCTGTTTCGGTGAGCACGTCGACGATGCTGTGCAGGCCAAGCGCGTCGTTGAGCGCTTGGTCCAGCGCGGCGAGCTGCAGCGGCGGCTCCTTCTTCTCCACCTTGCGGATCACGAGACCGTTCGGCCCCCAGGCCACCGAGTCGTTCTCCGGAAAGTTGCGGTCGGTCTCATCGGCGGTCTCGGCCAGCGCCCGGCGCAGCGTCTCGGCGAAAGTCGCGCCGTCGGCCGGCAGCCCCACCAACTCCGTGTATAGCGGCAGCTCGACGCGAAAGGCCTGCTCCTCCATGAAGTGCGCTCGGTAGTCGTCGTACTGCTCGCTGCGCGGCACGTACAGATCGCCCGACTGCAACTCCTCGAAGATCCGCATGAACACGGCCATCTCCAGGTACTTTCGGTGCACCTGGGCCTCGCCGGCGGCATCCTGTGCGACGATCAGCTTGCGCCACCTTTCTGGCAGCCAGCGCAGTTCCAGCGCCGCGCTGTCGACCTTGCACAACGGGCGCAGGTACTCCTTGTGGCTGTTGCGGTGTTCGAGCACCCAGCCGAGTGCCGCCGAGAACGGCCCGTCCACATAGGTCGGTAGCGGCTGCAGCACGCTCAGGCACTCGAACAACAAGGCACGCTTTGCGCCATACGGCCGCAGCATGAACGGGTAGTAGTTGTTGTCCGCGTAGGCCATGTGCTCGTCGCACTCGGCGATCAGCTGCTGCGGCTCGTCGTGCAATGCCTGCCCAACGGCAACGCCGCGCTGGGCGTCCGAAGACTCCTGCTGGTAGGCCGTCAGAACGTCCCGCAACTGGCCGACCAGGCGTTCGACCTGGCGTGTGTGCTCCAGGTGGTACTCCCGCAAGCTCTTCTGGGCGTCGTTGTCGAGCTTGCGCATCGACTTGACGAAGATCTCCGCCACATCGTCGGTCGCCTGGCGCAGCCGGGAGCGCACCAGCAGCGTCGCCAGCGTGTACCGCTTGTTCGATGGCAGCGCCTTCATCTGAGCCGCGTCGAGTGCGCGCGCCTCGAGCGTGAGCTGGGCGAGCTTGGTTGCCGCCACACCGTCGAACTCCGGCAGGCCTTCGGCGTGCGTTGCCAGCCAGCGGATGTGCTGCAAGAAGCTTGTGACTTCGCGCTTGGTCGGCTGCTTGGGTTCTCGCTTCAGCCGGTCCCAGTCGGTCTTGCCGGCGTGGTTGTCGAGCAGCGCGTCCAGGCGCTTGCGAGTTGCCCCATCGAGCGCCGTGGCCGTGCGTTCGTAGATCCCCTGGTTGACCTTCTCGCGGGCGGTCTTGGCAATGCGCAGCAAGACCGTGAATCCGGGCAGCACGTAGTGCTGCCGGACCAATTCCTCCAGCACGACGTTGACGATGTCGGCCAGTTCCTGCTTCGTGCCGGCTGCGGCTTCCGCACGCTGGCCAATCCAGCGCATCGCGTCGCTGTCCGGATCCTTCAGACCCAGGACCTTGAGCACCAGTTGCCGGTGCCGCGAGGCGTCGGCGCTGCCGTCGTAGCGGGACAGCGCTTCCTGTGTGGGGCGTGACACCTTCAGCTTGCGGCACACGTGGGCGGTGATCGCCAGCGGCACGCTGGCCAGGGGCACGGAGTAACCGAGCCGCTGCATGATCTTCAACTGCAGCATGGCGCAGGCCTTGGCCATCGGTCGCCGCAGGGCCCTGTTGCCGGCAATGAACGCCCGCTCCTTGGCCGAGGGTGTGTACAGCAGATCCAACTCCGGCGCCGGGACGTCTACCAGCGGCCTCGGATAGGCGGTCTCTTCGATGCTGCTCATCGCGCTGTCGGACGGGCGTGCTCGGGGTGGGTTGGGTAGGTCACTTGTCGCGGCAGCAATTCTGGCAGCGAACGGAGGGGGCTTGTACCTCGGGCCATGCGTGCGCGTATGCTGGTGTCTCACCGCCGGCCTACGATGACCAACGTCCATCGGTTGCTGCCCCGCCTGATCGTGAATCGGCGGCTGCTGCAGGCCGTCATTGATGAACCCCGGCCGTGTTGCGCTCTGGGCTTCGTGGAGGAGCGCAAGACAGTGCTCCCGTTGATCGCACTGGGGCTTCCAGAGGTCGAGGATCTGCACGATCTTGGCGACGGGTTCCGTCTGGGCTTCCAAGGCGCGAGGGACCGTGGCGCCGAGGCCGTGCTGCTCGACTTCGAGTTCCAGGGGCGCGAGCCGCTGCAGGTGGCGCTCGATCCGACGAACCCTACCGTGAGGCGCGTGCTTGGCGCACTCGGAAAGTCCAGTGCGTACTTCGTGCTCGTTGTCGGCGCCCACGGCGTGACGGCATTCCGCGCAGGAGCCGGTGAGGCGCATCGTCGATGGTTTGACGACCTGTCTCAGCTGAAGTCGCATGGCGAGCAGAGTCGCCCCGAAATCCGTGCGGCGCTGGAGCATGCGCCCCCCGGTCTCAAGCGGCAATCGTTGGTCTGGCTGGGGGCCAATGACGCGAGCCTCCTCGATCTGTCGGTCCCGGTTCGGTACGAACTGCGACCGGCTCCTTGATCCAGCTGTGGTCGGCATCGGCACCGAGACCGCATGCGCAGGCATGTCGAGAGGCCGATCCTTACCAAGCGCCGCAGCATGTGTCAACTCTCATGGTTTACAGGGTGACAGCGGTTCGATTGAAGCTATCCTCGCCCGCGAATCAAAGGCAGCCCAGACGCCGATCATGGACGTGGGCGCCGTCAAACGAGGGAGAGATTTCATGGCGTTTGCAAGCAAGCGCGGCGGCCGCTCGGTCGTCGCGGGGCTCTTTGTCGCGTTGTGCGCGCTCGCGCAGGTCGCGTTCGCCCAGGAGGCGTTGCCGGACTTCTACAAGGAGCCCGGCATCTATCCCAACCGCGACTACGTGAACCAGCACGTCACGGAGAACGTCGATCCGTTCACCGGGGCCTTGCAGATCCATTCCACTGACGTCTACCTGCCTGGCAACGGCGGGTTCGACCTGAAGGTGGTGCGCTCGTTCAACAGCAACCGCATCAACCCGACCAGTCCCGCGGACCTGAACACGTCCACGCTGACGGGCATGGGCTGGACGGTGCACTTCGGCCGGGTGCTGAAGAACCGCAACACGTTCATCTGCGTGAACTCCGACGGCGGCACCGCGATCGGCGACAACCCGGTCATCGAACTGCCCGACGGCAGCCGCCAGGTTCTGGCGTTCACGCCGACTGGCAGTCCCCTGATGCTGACGACGCAGCGCTGGCGCGCGGAGTGCATCGGCGCGGGCACCGGCCTGGCGGTCTATTCGCCGGACGGCGTCCGATACGACATGACGCAGCAGGTCCAGGAGGTCGGCGGTGCATCGTCGGTCAACGCCTGGTACACGACTCAGATCACCGACCGCAATGGCAACACCGCCACGGTCAACTACGCCGCAGCGGCGAGCCCGCAGATCAGCAGCGTGAGCACGAGCGACGGGCGCTCCATCACCTTCAACTACCTCGACTCCGGCCTGCTCAGCCGCCGCATCTCCAGCATCGTGACCGGTGGGCGTACCTGGACCTACGGCTACACGGCCGTCTCCGGCGTCAGCGGCCGCTACTTCCTGACGAGCGTCGCGCGCCCTGATTCGCCGAGCACCTCGTGGGGCTACGCCTACAACACGGTGGTCGGCAGCGACAACGCCAACAACTACCAGATGCTACGCGTCACGTACCCGCAGGGCGGGACGATGACCTATGGCTACGGGTACGTGTACTTCGACTCGGTGTCGAACCCGTCGAGCCGCTCCGTTGTCGTGTCCACGAAAACCACGAGCGACGGCGGCAACTGGAGCTTCGCCTACACGCCCGGTAGCGCCAACGTCTACGACACGACGTCGGTGTCCACGCCCGCGGGGAACATCACCTACCGGCACATCGGCGCGAACTACGCCACGTCCGGTTCGGTCTGGCGGATCGGCCTGCTGATGCAGAAGACCATCGGTTCGCTGCAGACCGAGAACTACGCCTGGGGTTCGCAGCAGATCTCCGCCGAGAACAACCTGCGCCAGGGCGCTTTCCCGAGCCGCATCGACACCGAGGTCTATGCGCCCATCCTGACCCAGCGCTCGATCGTGCGTGACGGGGCAACCTACACAACGACGTTCTCGGGCCACGACGCCTATGGCAACCCCGCCACCATCGCCGAGTCGGGCCCCAATGGTGGCACTCGGACAACGAACCTCACCTACTACATCAACACGACGAAGTGGATCGTCAACCAGGTCGACGACGAGACCACGGTGGGTGTCGGATCGGTCGTTCGAGGTTGGGACGCCAATGGCAACCTCACTTCCGAGTCGCGCGATGGCGTCAACACCAGCTTCACGCGCTATACCAACGGCGACATCCAGACAACGACGAACGCCCGCAACTTCACGTCGACGTTCAGCAGCTACTTCCGCGGCATTCCGCAGAGCGAGTCGCACCCTGAGGGCGTGAACATCACGCGCGTCGTCAGCGATGCCGGCAATGTCACGTCCGAAACGAACGGCGAGCTTCAGACCACGACGTTCTTGTACGACGGCCTGAACCGCGTCACGCGCATCACGCCGCCCATCGGGAACCTGACCACGATCTCGTACACGGCCACGAGCAAGACCGCCACGCGAGGCTCGCTGCAGCAAGTCACCACGCTGAACGGGTTCGGCCGGACTACCAATGTGACGACGGGCGGCCAAGCCGTTGCGTCGACCTACGACAGTCTCGGGCGCAAGACCTTCGGCTCGATCATCGGCTTCCCGACTGTCGGCCACAACTTCCAGTACGACATCCTCAACCGCGTCACCCGCATCACGCACAACACGGACGCGAGCTACCGGACCTTCACCTACTCGTCCTCGGGCGGCGTCCCCACCCTCGCGGTTCGGGACGAGCGCAACTTCATCACCACGCATTCGTACCGGGCCTACGGAGATCCGGACAAGCCGCTGGTGATGAACATCGCGGCACCGGTCGCTGCCGCCAACGTCAGCATCGCCCGCAACGGCCGGGGGCTCGTGACCAGCGCCACCCAGAGCGGTGTGACGCGGCAGTTCAACTACAACACCAGCTACTTCCTGACTTCCACGGTTCACCCAGAAGTCGGCACCACCACCTACGGTCGTGACGCGGTCGGGAACATGACGACCAAGCAGGTTGGCTCCTCGGGCGTCACGACGTTCGACTACGACGGGCGCAACCGGCTCTGGCGTGTAACCTATCCCGGCGGCTTGCCGTCGCAGGTCACCAACGTGTACTGGCGCACCGACAAGCTGCGCACGGTCACCAACGCCGTGGCCACGCGCACCTACGGCTACGACAGCAACCAGAACCTGACGACGGAGTCCCTCGTCGTCGATGGCCTGACGCTCGCCGCCACCTACAACTACAACGCCAACGACCAGCTGTCATCGATCGTCTACCCGGTGCTGAACCGGACCGTGACGTTCAGCCCCGATGTGCTGGGTCGCCCGACCAACATCGCTGTTCCGTCCGGCTCGATGCTGGGCGCCTCGTTCTGGCCGAACGGCCAGATCTATGACATCGCCTTTGCGGGCGGGTCGCGGGTGACTTACGGTCAGAACTCGCGCGAGTGGCTGAATACCATCACGGTCAAGACCGGTGACAACGTCAACCGAATCGCGAGCACCCTGTCCTACGACGTTGCAGGCAACGTCTACAACGTCGCGGACAGCGTGGATGCGTCCTACAACCGGACTTTGGCGTTCGATGGCATCAACCGCCTGACGACGACCACCGGGCCGTGGGGGACGGGTTCCGTGACCTACGACGGCCGCGGCAACGTGCTCACCCAGGTGCTGGGCAGCGAGACGCGGACCAACACGTACGACACCCAAAACCGACTGTCTAGCGTGACTCGGAGCAGCCCCGGGGGCACCTCAAGCTATCCAGTCTCCTACGACACGTACGGAAATGTCGTCACGGCCATCGGTGACGCGTACACGTTCGACAACGCCAGCAACATGGTCTCCACTGCGATCGGAGACGTCTTCTCTTACGACGGCACGAACACGCGTGTGCGGACAACGAAGTTTGGTGGCGTGACGACCTACGAGTTCCGCTCGGCGCACGGCCTGCTGCTGGCCGAGTGGCGCAAGCAGAGCGGCTTCTATGACGTCCTCAAGGAGCACATGCACCTTGCCGGCAAGGAGGTCGCAGAGCAAAGGACGGAGTTCCTCGGAAGCACGTTGCTGACCCCGTCCTGGATGTTCCTGCAACCCGACGCCAATGGGTCGCCGATCTCTTCGACCTGGGCGGGCGGCGGCCTGCTGTTCAAAGAGAACTATCAGCCATATGGGCTGCAGCTCAGCGGAAATGCCGGCCTCTACACAAATCGGGCTTTCGCGGGCAAGACGCAAGACCGATATGACCTGATCTACATGGGCGGGCGCTACTACAACCCGCTCGCCGCACGGTTCCTGTCGATCGATCCGAAGGAGGCAGATCCGAGCGACCTTCACAGCCTGAACCGGTACGCCTACGCGAACAACAACCCGTATCGGTATGTCGATCCGGATGGGTACAGCCCGGTGGATCTGGCGTTCTTTGCGATCGATGCGGTGAAGCTAGGGGTAGCTGTTTACACCGGCGGTGATGTGGCCGGAGCGGCTGTCGACTTGGGTATGAGCGCCGTCGGTGTGTTGAGCCCTGTACCGGGAGCCGGGCAGGCGCTGAAGACGCTGCGAACGGCCGACAAAGTTGTCGACGCAGTGAGGGCGGCCGATCACGTTGTTGACGCGGCCAAGACTGCTGGTCGAACAGGCGAGGTGGCGCAAGGCGCACGACTGGCGCCCGATTTCGTAGTCACGGCCTCCGGTACCGCGATCCCAGTTAGCCAGTCCAGAATGCGCGAAGGATTTGATGCGGCAGGGTTTGCAAGTCGCGCGGCGGACAAGACTGCCGAGGCCGGGAGAATACACACCGTCCCAACAAGGAATGGCACCATTGACGTTCGAACGATGGAAGGCAGTGCCGCGCACGAGCGTCGCGCCGTCTTCACTCGCCAGGGAACCAATGACCCCATCCGAATGGATGGGAAGCAGTTTCCGAACGGTACTCCACGTCCAGAGCGACGAGCAGGTAGTCACCTGGGCCAGACACCATGAGCGCGGCGAGCGAAGACCGACGCAGCCAGACCCTTCGGCGCGGGGTTTGGCGGCGTGCAGGCTCTGACGGCTTTGTCTTCATCGTCCGGCAGTCATGGGACTTCTACCATGATGAGTACACTGAAGGTGAGCCGGACCTCGGTCCAGACGGATACGCTTACTACGCGCTGTTCGCGTTGCAGGATGACGTGAAACAGTCGCAATCAAGGTCGCCAACGTGCTTCACCGAGAGTGAGGCGGTCGAACGTGCCGAGCGCCTTTCTGGTCCCATTACATGGCTTTGATCTCATGCTGCGATTGGAGCGAGAGAACTGCGTGTTGAGAAGCGTTTCTCTTACGAGGGGCGCCGGCTTGGCAATTTGTGCGGTCGCGTTCTTGGCTGCATGTGGCAGTGGAGACGCGCCGCCAAGCGAAACCAGTCAGGAGCCTCTACTGGCGCAAGCCCAAAGCGTCTCCGAGGATCCCCAGGCGAGCACTGCTCCGGCCCTGCCAACGCCCGTGTCCGCCGACGTACCGGTCTTGCAGTCAGTGCCGCCGGCCCCGGCCGACGAAACCCCGACACGGGCCCCGAACGCAGGCTCGACGAAGCTTCCCCTCGCATCTGACGCAGGTCTGGTCATGCCCTCCGTGCTGCGCCAGACCGTCGCCGCCGGGCTCGCTGCGCCGACGGACATGGCGTTCAGCACCGACGGCATCCTCTTCTACACGGAGCGCCTGCAGGGCCTGTTTGTCCAGCGACCGGGGCAACCCGCCGCACCGCTGTTCGCGCCCAAGGAACTCGGCGCTGGCGGATCGCTCGGCATGCTGTCGGTCGCGGTGGACCCGGACTTCACGCGCAATCGCTTTGTCTACGTCTTCGTCAAGACGGTCGCTGACAGAGTGGATGCCGGCCGGGTCGTCCGCCTCACTCTGGACGAGTCGTCTGCCAAGGTCGTCGACCGCCGGGAGATTCTGGTCGCCGTCTCGGAGCCACCTGCCGTACGCGGCGCCCCGCAGGCCGGAGGCGGGCTGCGCTTCGGGCCCGACGGGTTCCTGTACGTCGGCCTGGGTGACGGCCGGGCCGCTGCGACGCCACAGTCGCCGCTACAGCTGAGGGGCAAGGTGCTTCGCATCGACCGCGAAGGCAAGGCTGCTCCGTCCAACCGGCCGCCGCCCGGATTCGACGGGCGCATCTACGCCTATGGGCTTCGCGATCCGGTTGCGCTGGCCTTCCATCCAAACACCGAGACCCTGCTGGTGGCCCAGCGCCGCGGCTCGCGCCCGGACGACCTCACCTGGCTTCAACCCGGAGCGAATGCGGGTTGGGATCCTCGGTGCTCGGCGGCGGAATCCGGCTACTGCGAGTCGACCAGCGACACCGGAACTGCCGAACGCGGCTGGCGAGGCGGCAAGGCCGGCGAGGGCGTCACGGCCGTTGAGCGCCTGCGCGATCCAATGTGGCGTGAGTGGCGCAATGCCTTCGTCGTGGCCTTCGACAAGGCGCAGCGGCTGGACCTCGTCAAGTTCGACGCCCAAGGTCGCGTGGTGCAGGCGACGCCCGTCGTTCAGAAACTCGGCGTTGGCTTCAAGGCTATCGCTCAGGGGCCGGATGCGCTGTACGTCATGACAAGCGGCAAGACCGGCGGCGAAGAGATCTGGCGCCTGTCGGCGCAATGACCCAGCCATTGGCGAACAGCGTCGCCGCGAGAGACCATCTCGCGGCGCTGACCAGCCTGCGCTTCGTCGCGGCCTTCGCCGTGCTGGTGCTGCACTATCGCGATCTGCTGGGGCCGATGCCAGCCTGGCTGATGCGCGCCATCGTGGGCGGCCAGTATGGAGTGACCTTCTTCTTCATTCTCAGCGGCTTCATCCTCACCTACCGCTACCGCGAGTGGTTCGCCGGCGGCGTGCGCGACGCCGCGTTCTGGCGCTTCCAGCGGCTTCGGGTTGCACGGATCTATCCTGTCTACCTGCTCGGGCTGTTGCTGGACACGCCCTGGCACCTGATCGAGCGATTGCAGGCCGGGCAACTGGCAGCGACCGGGCAGACCTACTGGGCGTCCTGGTTGATCAACCTCGTCGGCCTGCAGGCCTGGGTGCCGTCCGTACCGTTCGCGATGTTCTGGAACACGCCCGCGTGGAGCGTGGCGGCCGAGTTCTTCTTCTACGCTACGTTTCCGTTCGTCTGCGCTTGGCTGTCCGGGCGCATGCGCAGCACGGCGAGCTTGGCCGTCCTCTTCGCGGCCGTGCTGCTTGGTGGCGTCGCGCTGTATGGTGGCGTGATCTACCTGCTGAACTACGTGCTCCGGGTCAGCGGCGAGACACACTACATCGTGCTCGTCTACAACCCATTGCTTCGGTACAGCGAGTTCATGGCCGGGTGCATTGCCGGGCAGTACTTTCTTCGGCGCGCAGGGGTGCAGCAGGGCTCGCCTGCCGACGATCGCAGGGCAAGGCTCCGGCGCAACGGAGTTCTGGCCCTGTGCCTGCTCGCCATCTGCGCGCGCGTATGGTCACCCGACTACACCGGACCCAGCCAGTGGCTCTGGCTGCTCGACGTGTCGCTCAAGTACGCCATCTTCATCGTGCCGTTCACCGCCGTCATCCTGGCCGTCGCGTCCGGGCCGACCTGCCTGAGCGGGCTGCTGGAGCGCCCCTGGCTGATCCTGCTCGGTGAGGCCAGCTATGCGCTGTACATCATCCACTGGTCCGTGACGACCTTCCTGCGTATGGGCTACCTCGGCAGCTTCTCCACCCCGGCCGTGCACCTCGTGTTCCTTCTGGTCACAGTGGGTGCCTCGGTGCTCGTTTATCGTTACGTTGAGGTGCCGTGGCGCGCTCGCCTGCGCGGCGACCAGCCTGTTGCCGACAACAGGCCCGTGCCGACCTCGGCCTGACCCTCCCAGCCGACGACACTCATGAACCGACCCTTGACACGCCCAGCCCCGCTTTCGCCCGATCGCCCCAGGGTGCCCCTCGACGACAACTGGCGGCAATGGATCGCGGAGAACCGCCTGCGCGACTGCTCGCCGGAGTCCATGGTCGAGACCATGGTGGGCGCGGGGCTCGACCGGGCGGAATGTCAGGAGGCCGTGGCGCGGATGGAAGTGGATCCGGCATTCAAGGCGGCGCGCAGGCACCAGGAGCTGTACCGCAAGCTCGAGTCAGTGATGACCAATCAGCAGAAGCTCTGGGCCAGCGACCCAAACTACGCGGTTGTCGACAAGCGCCACTCGATGTCCAGAGACGAGTTCGTTGAGCGCTACGTGCGCGGCAGCCGGCCGCTCGTCCTCACCGGCGTTGCGGAAGACTGGCCTGCCCTGCATCGCTGGTCGCCTGAAGATTTGAAGGAGCGTTTCGGCCACCTCGATGTCGAGATCCAGGCCGAGCGCAGCGCCGACCCGCGCTACGAGGAGAACAAGCTCGATCATCGCCGTCAGGTGCGCCTGTCCGACTTCGTCGATCGCGTCGTGGCGGGCGGCACGACCAACGACTACTACCTGACCGCCAACAACGAAGCGCTGCGGCGGCCCGAGTTCGCGCCGCTGCTGGACGACATCGGATCCTTGCCGGACTTCTGCAACCGCGCCGAGCTGGCGAACAGGTCATCGTTCTGGTTCGGCCCGGGTGGCACGGTCACGCCCTTGCACCACGACTCCCTGATGCTGCTGCACACGCAGGTGGTGGGCCGCAAGCGCTGGCGCTTTGTCTCGCCGATGGAAACCCCGAACCTGTACAACTACGCCCGCGTGTACAGCCCCATCGACATCGATCGACCCGACCTGCACCGCTACCCGCGCTTCAGCAAGGTCAAAGTGCTCGAGGTGATCGCGGAGCCGGGAGACACCGTTTTCTTGCCGCTCGGGTGGTGGCACCAGGTGGCTGCGCTGGACGTGAGCCTCTCGTTCTCTTACTCGTGCCTGGATGTGCCCAACGAGTTCAGCTACGTCAACCCTGAGATCTGGAACTGGTAGTGCTGCCCGGGGCTGCTCTCAGTCCCAACCCAGGCGATGTGAACCGTCGACAGCGCTATGCCGGCGATCGTCGTCGGAGTGCAGGTAGACGCTGGTCGTCGCGATGGAGGCATGCCCCAAAGTGTCGCGGACATGCCTCAGGTCGATGTCGTCGGCCATGCGAGAGCCGGCGGTGTGGCGCAGCCAGTGCGCTGAAGCGGCGCGCAGCCGGTCGGCCTGCGCCGCATAGGCTTCACCCTGCGCCTGCACGCGGCGCGCGGCCAGTTCGAAGACGAACTTGATCGTTTCGTGGATGGCGGCGCGCGTCAGTGGCGCCGGCACGCCCTGCGCAGATCCAGCATGGTCTGCTGCGCGCCACCACACCGGCAAGAGCAGCGGCGTGGTCTCGTGTTCACGAGGGATGGGCGCCAGACCGAGACTGGTGCGGTAGCGGGCAAGTTCCACCATGAGTTCGCTGGTGGCCGGAACGAGCCGGGTCTTGGAGCCCTTGCCAAGGATCTCGAGCCACCAACGCGACTGACCGGCCTTGTCGGTGCGACAGAAGAAGCAACCCATCGCGTTGTTGGCGACCTCCGAGACGCGCAAGCCACACAGGAAGAGCAAGCTGAACAACCACCGGGCGCGTGCCTGCGTCGCCTGCTCGCGTGGCGTGGTCGTCGACATGGCGATGATGGTCGCCTTGACATGGCCCCAGAGTTCCTCGTCCAAGTAGCGCACGATTCGAGGCGCCGACCGTGCCCGTCGTTGTCTTGCCAGTGCCAACGGATTGCCCGCAAGGTAGCCGGCCTGCACTAGCCAAGAGAAAAGCGAGTTCACGACCACCAGCGCCTGGCGCACGCTCGCACTTGACAGTGGCCCGGCGAAGGGGCGCCAGTCAGGGTGACGGCGCGGAAGTTTCCGGCGAGATGTCATCACCCATCGCTCCGCCGGCTGCGGATCGCCCAGAAACCGCTCGTACAGCAGCAAGTCTTCGTGGGTGAGCGACGACAGCGGCTTGCCGGCTTGGAACATTGCCCAGAGCAGCAGGCGTTCGGCCTCGCGGCGACTGTTGGCCAGCGTGTTCGGGCTGTCGGCGCACCGCGCCAGCCACGCGAGCACCGCTTCGCGGTCGGTGTCGGCGGCGATCTGGCGGCGACCACCGGCGCGATTCGTTCCCTGCCGGCCCGACAAGGCGTCGACGATGATCACGTCCTCGATCGGCGCCGGCTTCAGCGGCTGGACGGCAGCCGCGCCGGGTCCAACTGGGCTGAGATCGACCTCGCTCATCTCACTTCGGGCTGTCGCACAAACTTTTTGACACTATGATGATAATGTCAAAATCATTGTCAGAATGTCAAGACACTTAACGTACTACGTTGTAGTATCAACCTCATGAACGTTGAAAATGAGATCCTGACCGAGGTCGAAGCGCTGAAGGCCAGCTTCGGCGACACGAAGGCGCTGTATCGCGAGGTCTGCGCGTTGCTGTTCTTCCGGTTCGGGATCACGCCCACGACGAACAAGCTCTACCAGTACGTGCGCAAGGGCACGATGAGCACGCCAGCGGAGGCGTTGGCCAAGTTCTGGGACGATCTGCGAAGCAAGGCGCGCATCGAGGTCGATCACCCGGACTTGCCGCCCGAGATCAGGGCGGTCGCGGCCGAGGCAATTGCCGGAATCTGGCGCCAGGCGAGCGAGGCCGCCCGCAGCGAGCTGGCGGCCATTCGCGTCGAACTGCAGGCTGACCAGGAACGTGCCAGACACGGGCAAGAGTCCGCGGAACAGGAGGCCGCCACGGCTCAGGCCGCTGCCGAGCAACTGCGTGCCGAGTTGCGCACGGCACACGAGACGGCGAACCAGCTACGCGTCGAACTGGAGGCCGAACGGCGTGCCCACGCCGGCGCAGTGGCGAGGATGCAGGAACTGCAGGCCCAGCTTGAGCAATCCCGCGCGCTGCAGCAGCGGCAGCAGGAGGGGTTCAGCGCGGACTTGGCGAAAGCGCGTGAGGCCGTAGAAGCGGCCGACCACCGCGCCGCGGCATCCGACAAGCGCGCCCTGCTGGAGATCGAGCAGGAACGCCAAGCGCGCGGGAAGGCCGACAAGCAGGTGGAGGTGCTGCGTGCGCAGCTCGCGGCGAGCGAGGCGCGCGATCGGCAGGCTGCGCTCGAGCATGCCGAAGCGGTCGCGCGGCTGCAGGCAAGGCTCGAAGCAGCGATGGCCGCGGAGAAGGAGCTACTCCAGGCGCGCCAAACGCTCGGACACGAACTCAGTGGCGTTCGGGAACAACTGTTGGCCAGTCAACAGGAGGCGACGCGCTACCGCGCTGAAGCTCAGACGGTGCAAGGCCTAGTCGATCGCCTTGCGGCAACGGCATCCCAGCCCAAGGGCACGAGGAAGAAGGCCGCTGCGTGAGGTCGGCCGTCACGGCCCGGTCGGGGAGGATTTTCGATGCCAAGAAACCATTGAGTGACAGCGACTTAGATCGCTTTTTGGAGGAACTTTCCTGAATCTCGGCCAACCCTCAAAAAGGGGGCGCCGAAGCGCACCATGAAAAAGGGGCGCCGAAGCGCACCATGAAAAAGGGGCGCCGAAGCGCACCATGAAAAACGGGGCGCCGAAGCGCCCCGTGTTCCTTGCGGTGAACCGCGTGCTCAGCGCACCACGGCCATCTGCTCGCGCTTGCCACCCTTGTAGGTGAACAGGGTCAGCGCGCCATTCTTGATGTCGCCCTTCTCGTCGAAGGCGATGTTGCCGGTCACGCCCTTGTAGTTGG
>WBZM01002560.1_pt1 | contig 15217 bp, 20 predicted proteins | sample 5204271 | NCBI WGS metagenome assembly WBZM01 (sample SAMN12344346, study PRJNA552823) | activated sludge metagenome | biome: Activated sludge suspended growth; feature: Nitrification reactor; material: Wastewater; isolation source: activated sludge from nitrification reactor of wastewater...
CATGATTTTTATGGCTTTGCTAATACTTTATTAAGTACAGGGTATATGATTATTTGCCCTCAAACAGATGGTGCAACAGCTTGTATAAGTAATGTAAGTTCTTTTGAAATACTAACTAATTTTATTATACCTATTTACGATTCTAATGGTACTTATGTAACAAAAACATCTTATGATGGCAACCCTCAGTTTTTTACTTTTAGTAAAGATACGGTTACCATATCAATAGATTGGAGTGAATTAGGGATAACAAGTGGATGTCATTACTTTTGTGTATTAGACCCATGCGAAAATACAAATGGTCAAAATTACCCAGCAGTAATAGCTAATCCAACTTTTACAGGTAGTGCAACTGGATGGCAACTAGGCTTATCTTGGTCTTATTCGGCTAATACGGTTGTTGGCACTTTTGGAATGAGCAACACTTTAGCGCAAACTGATGTGTTTAGTTCGTACTCTAATTCTTACTCAATTACGGTAGAAATAACAGCAGGTACTTCAATAGATTTAGATGTTTATTTTGGTGAAACACTAGTAGATACATTAACAAGCATTGGAACACATACGGTAACAGGTATCCCATACGGAAATGGTAGTTTATCTTTTGTTATTCAAGGCGGTAGTAATATTACTATTACAAGTGTTATACCAGTAGAAATAGCTGAACAAGACTATGTTTGCAATATGACAAGCAATATGTTTAAGATAGCAGACTATTCTAATGACTGCACTTTACTTTTAAATGCTTGTAATAATGAAGATGGGATGGGGTTTGTGTTTGATGGTAGTGGATTTAGCCCACAAGTAAGATTAAATGCTAAACTAAAAGAGCCTAAATACTCAAATGAAAGATTAAGCTATACTGATAGCATAGGCAAAAAGTTTAATTATTATTTTAAAGGTCGCAAGGGGAAGTATTTATGTGTTGATTTAGAGCCTGAGTATATTTTAGATTATTTGTGGACTTTATTTGGCTACGATAACTTTTATATTGATGGTGTAGCTTATACGGTAGATGATGATGAATTTAGCCCTACATACGTTTTAGATAATGTAGGTAGTGTTAGGTTTTTAGTAAGTAAAAAACAACAAGACGTTAAAAACGTAAGTTGTTCAAGTCAAGAAAATAATTGTGTAATAGGCGAGAATTACTTATTACAAGCTGATGATAATAGTGTATTTGTAACACAAACAAATGGTGATTATATTTTAATAAATTAAGAAATGGCTAATAAAAGTGTACCTCAATTAGATGCAGTAACAACTTTGGCAGATGCTGATTTGTTTCATGTAGTAGTAAGTAACGTAGATAAGAAGATTACAACCGATAATTTGCGTACTGCAATATTAGGAAGTGCAACTACGCCAACTATTTATAGTGCAACCGTAACAATTAATAGTGCTGCTATTTTAACAAGCAATGGTACTCCTATTTTATTGGTTGCTGCTGCTGGTGCTGGTAAGGGGATTGTGGTTTTACCGACCACTACAATAACTAGTACTTATGGGACAACTACTTATGCAGATAATACTACTATGAATATCTATACTGATACTGCCACTGATAACCAATTAGTATTTAGTAATGTATTAAACAATACTGCTACTAGAACAACAGTAGGAAGTCAGCAACAGGCAACAAGTGCAGGAGATACACAAATAATTGCAAATAAGGGTATTTATATTAAAACTGATACTGGCAATCCAACAACAGGGGATGGAAGCATTACAGTAAATATTCAATATATTATAATTGATTTATAATTTGCGTTGTAAATTGATGCGTTGTAGCGAAAGTCTTTAGCTTAAATAAGGCATAACTTTTTAAATTACTTTAAACATGGCAGATTGCTTAAATTACGATTGTAATGACCCATTAGGTACACATTTACCTAATGACTGTGGCGAAGAGCTTTTGGCTGGTGGTAGTGGTATGCTCTTGCTTGAGTGTAACCATCAATTAACAGACCCTACAAGCGCATCGCAAATTAATACAGAAATTGCTGCTGGTCGAGCGCATTTATTCCTAAACCTTAAAGTTGGTTTGGATGCACCAAGCCCTATTGAGATTGAGTCTAATGTGGCTGGCGGTACTACTAAATTGGTAACATACGATAGAACAGGAACATTGATTGATGGTAACGTAAGTGCTAACAATATTTCAGTGTATAACTCTGTTTTCGGAGGTAGAACATTTGGCGGTGCATTAGTTTACATTGTAGGAACACAAGAGCATAGCGAAGGCGAAAAAACATTCTTTATTGATGCGCCTTTAACATTCACTGGTGGTCTAACAATGCCGAATAACAATAATGAGTTTATCACATTTAATGGAACATTCAAATGGAGGCTAAAAGATATGCCTACGCTTGAAACTGCTCCAGTAGGTATCTTTACATAGATATTAACAGATGTAATAATTCCCGTAAGATTTATTATATTTGTAATGTGCTTTTCATTAGTGTTTTAGTTTTCATTCCCTCGACTTTTGTCGGGGGTTTGTTTTTTAAATAAATAGTTGTATATTTGTCGCATGGATATGAATTATGTAACAAAGGAAAACTTATATAAAGAGATTTATAAATTCAAGTCTGGCGATAAGGTTATTTATACAGAAAATAGTAAGTTTGGATGGACTAAAGTAAATGATTTAATATTAGCTATTATACAAGAGAATTGTACTGACGTTACTAAGGAAATAAAACGAGATTCACTACATTATAATATTAGAATAACTGGAATTAAGAAATGAAACAAGGTGTAATCATATTAGCACTTAAAAAAGATGCGTACTACTGTGGGGCTTTTAACCTAGCTTTATCTATTAAGTATCACAATCCAAATATCAATATAACACTTTTATCTGACGGTGGACATACAAGGGTTTATGATGGGTTTAAGTATTCTGTATTCGATAATATTAAAGAGATAGACAAGGCTGATTATACCGATAAAAACAGTCTATTTTGCCCTGCCAAAGCTAAGTTAAATATTAATAAATACAGCCCATACGATAACACGTTATACATTGATTCTGACAGCTTAGTGTTAAAAGATATTGCGCCTGTATTGGATAAATTAGTTTCACTAAATGGCAACTTTTACGCTCAATACTTTGGTACTGGTGGGATTAATGATTCAATAAACTATAATGAGTGGGCTGAGAACAATTTGCTATGGGAGTTCTTTAAATTAAAGAAAACTGATAAAATAAATACGGTTAATAGTTCTTGGATGTTCTTCAATAAAAAGACTGATAAGCTATTTAATAAGTTTAACGATAATTATAATAAAGTATTCCCTATTGAGATGTTAAAAAAAAGGTGGGGTGGCACATTACCAGATGAATTGTTTATTGTAGGGACATTGGCGCAAATGAATATTAACCCTAACAGCGGGATAGATTTAATGTTCTTTGGTAACGAGATAGATAGTAGAAGTGTGAGCCAATTAGAATTAGATTACTATGCTTTTACGTTATTTGGTGGAGGTGTTGGACGCACTACAGTAAGGGATAAGTATATTACTTGGTATGATCGTATCTTGTTTAAGATGTTAAACAAATACAAACAAGAGCATAGATTTAAAGCTGATTTAATACTAAAAAATAAACACGTAAACAGATGATAGAAGTTTTTGAAACAACAGCCGTTTATGTAGCTAACTGCTGCCAACTTTGTGTTGTATCTCAAAATAATAAAGTGTTTTATTTTAAACTATATCTTAACTAATGATTGCCTGTACTTCAATAAGTCCTAAACACGTTAATAATGATATTCAATTAAAGGCTGTAAATAGTTGGATGGAGTTAGGATTAAAGGTATATTCTTTTAATAATAAACAAGAATGTAAAGACTTAGCACCACTATATCCAAATATTACTTTTATTGAAACGTATAGAACTTTAGAACACCATTATGGTAAGCCTTATGTATCTATTAATGCTGTATTAGATTGGTGTAAAGAACAAAAAGAAGATTATTTTTGTTTGATTAATTCAGATATTGAGTTAAAGACCGATAAAGCAACAGTAGAACGTATTAAGGCTAAAATGAATAATAACATTGTTTTAGCTAATAGGGTTAATTATAGTGATGAATATAAAGGTAGCCAATATTTGGCTGGTATAGACGTATTCTTTTTACATAGAAAGTATATTGAAATATATGAGCAAAGCCAATTTTGTTTTGGTCAATGTTTTTGGGATTACTGGATTCCTTACAGGGCTAGTAAATACGCTGTTGATGTGGTGTTTATCAAACAAGATATAGCCTTCCATAAACAGCATAACGCACAATACTCACACGATCATTGGTTAAAGGCTGGGCAATATTTTATATGGCAAAATCAACTTTATCAGTTTCACCCGATACAAGGTGTCGGGAAAATGAGTACATTTGTGTATAATTTTATTTATAACTATTCACGAAGGGAGCAAATATGAAAAAACTATTACTATTATGCTTAATAAGTTTAGGCGCAAAAGCACAGGACACAACTAAGAATGATGTGTCTATTTATGTAGAGCCATTACCAACAAACGTATATGTGGTATCTACTTACAATTTAATTGGTCAAGAAGTGCCATTTGACACAAAAGGACTAACATTCTGGCTATTATCTGATGGCACAATCCGTAAATATTATAGACTATGAGATTAGCTGTACGTGAGTGGGGATATTGGCAAGATATTGTTATATTCCACAAGTTTATAGAAAGCCATAAAGACGTTTACGCTTTATGTGAGAATATTTCTGGCGGTCTTAGTAAATGTGATTATAATGAAATTAGGTTTATTAATTATAATGAAATGATTGGTATTCTTAAAGAACAATTAGATAATAGTAAGATTTCAGAAAATGATATGCAAATTGTTATTGATAAAATTAAACCTATAAAAGATGCTGGATATATTTATTAAAAGCTACTATAAAGATTTTAAATTCTTAAATTACTGTCTAAAGTCTATTGATAAGTATTTAACAGGATATAATAAAATAGTTGTTGTTATTCCCAAAAGGGATTACCAAATATACAAGGCTGTAATACACACCGATTTACCAATAGAACTACACGCTGTTGATGAATGCGGTGATGGGTATTTATACCAGCAATATTGTAAAATGACAGCTTACAAGTATTGTGATAGTCAGTTTATTATGTTTGTTGATTCTGATTGTATTTTTTATAAGCCTATTGATCTAAAAGAATTGGTAAGAAATGGTAAACCTGAGATATTATACACTCACTATTCTAAAGTGGGTGATGCTATTTGTTGGAAGCAATGTACTGAGCGTTTTATGAATGACGTAGTGGATTACGAATTTATGCGTAGGTTGCCATTAATTTATCACAGAGAAACGCTGGAAACAATACATACTTTAGAGCCTAACTTAGAAAGTATTGTAATGAATAGTGGAAGGTTTAGTGAGTTTAACGCTTTAGGTGCATGGGCGCATAAAAACCACGCCGACAAATACAGGTTTGAGAACACTGATAATTGGCAATATGTAGACCCTTTGAATATACAATTGTGGTCTCATTGTAGAAACAATAGTAGCGCATTAGAGAAGGCAGAATATAAAAAGGCAGTAGATACTATTAACAAAGTGTTAGAACTTAATATAATTGAATTATGATAGTAGATTATGCTGTAATGGCAAGCGATGATAACGAATTGTATTTAGATTTTTGGCTGCCAGTTAGTAAGCTATGGAGAGAAAGAATAGGTGTAACGCCTGTTCTTTTGTATTTTGGGGATGGAAATCCAAGTGAGGAGTATGGAATAGTTGTTAAAATGAAGTCTAATAAGAACCCACCATTAGCGACTTGTTGGGCTAGATATTGGTGGGCTGGTCAACAGGAAGATAAAGTAACGATTATAAGTGATATTGATATGCTACCATTTAGTAGTTGGTATTTAGTAGAGCAGGTGGCACGATTCGATAACGATAAGTACATTCATATTAACCCATGTATAGATACTTATTCTAGGTTACCTAGTTGTTACCATATAGCTAGTGGATATAGTTATAAAAAGGCTTTGCAGTTACACGATAATTTTCAAGATAGCTTAGACTATTTACTTTCGCAAAACTACGATAATTCAACGTGCTACATTAAAGGGGTAGGTAATGATAAATGGTGTTATGATGAATACCATGCTACTGAATTACTTTTAAAGTATAAAGATTTGGTTATGGTTAATAGAATAGGTGGTCAGAGTGGGCATAGAATAGACCGTATTAATTGGACTTATGATATAGATAAAATTAAGTCAGGATATTACTACGATTCACACAGTATAAGACCTTATAAACAAAATAAGGAGGCAATAGATAAACTTATTAACGAATTAATTTAAGCTACTTTAATTTTGTATTTTTGCATATATGATAATTTATAGAGATATTGCTATTCTTGAGCATGACAGCCATTTATCAAAATGGGTTAAAGACTCTAAAAGATTAGACTTCGACCAAAATGCTTTGCCAGTTGTATTACCTTTTATTAAAGAGGGCGATATTGTTTTAGATGCTGGAGCTAATATAGGTTGTTACTCTTATGCGTTCTTAGAAAAGATTGGAGATAGTGGATTTTTGTATGCTTTTGAGCCTGCAAATGAGAGCTTTGAATGTTTAGAATACAACCTAGGCAAACGAGAAAACGTAGAGTTAATTAATAAAGCATTGTCATATAAAGATGGATACTGTAAAGTAATTAGACCATCAAATAATGTAGGTATGAACTTTTGCGAAGAGGTTAAAAATGCAGATGCAATTAAAGTAACTACAATAGATTCACTCAAACTAAATAAGTTAGACTTTTTAAAGTTAGATGTTGAGGGTGATGAGTTAAACGTATTGATAGGCGGTTACAACACAATAACTAAGTGTAAGCCTAATATGTATATTGAAATAAACGAACACACGCTAAAACGTAAAGGACTGACTAAATTAGATATATTCGGATGGCTAGATAAGAACGGCTATACTTATAAGAATATTTACGATGGACAAGGTTTTAATGATGACCAATTTGATATAATAGCAATACACAATGAGAAACTTTAAAAAGCTAAAAGACCGTAAGCAACTAAAAAATAGTTGTGGTAAAGGTAAAAAAGGCTGTAACTACGAAGGAGAGCCTACATTAAAAACTAAAGTTAAAATTGCTGCTTAATGACCGAACAGGAAATACTTAATTATGCTTATAACACTGTTTTAAGTGTAAATAAAAAAACTCTTTTATCTAAAAAAGAAATAGAGGGTGTACATGATTTATATGAGCCTTCTGTTAAAATGAGTAAAGCTATTTCCAACCATGCAGTAAAAGGGAAATTCCCAGAAGAACTATTTGAGCATAGAAGCCCTAACCAAACAGAAAAAGAGGCTGAATATATCAAAAAGAACTTTAAACAACATACATTACCTGTTTTTGTTGATTATCTTTCTACTATTACTAGACCATTTGGTGATGGTAATTGGAGTATAAAATACAAAGAAGATAAAGATGAGTTTAAATCCAATTCGTTTCAGTCTTATGTAGAAAGTGGAATACCTATTTACGGAAGCCTTGAGCAGTTTATTAAGTTTATTTTACCCACCATTAAGTCTATTGATGCTAATGGGTTTATAGGCATTAGACCACGATATATTGATTATATTGAAGATACAACAGGGGATTTAAGAATTGATGATACTAAATTATTTGAGCCTACAACATTCTACTATAAGTCAAAACAAGTAATTGATTTTAATGAAGAGTATGTATTATTCTTGAGCGATGAACATAGCAGAGTTGATTATGCTGGAAAGATTGAAGAAAGTGGAAGCATTTATGAATTATACACAAAAGATGCTGTTTACTTTATTGTACAGGTAGGTAAAAGGGTAGATAATAAATTCGAGTTAAGACCATTCTATCAACACAATCTAGGTTATATTCCAGCCCATCAATTAATGGGTATTCCTAAGATTGAAGGTGATAAGTTATTATGGCAAAGTCCTTTTATTTACTCAGTTGATTTATTAGACCTTGTTTTAGTAAACTCAAATTGGTTACAAGCAAGTATCAATAAATGCGTATTCCCTAATGTGGTTATGTATGGTAGCCCTTGTGAATTTAGAGATAGCGAAGGACACGCTTGTAACGGTGGTAATATATTAGTTGAAGGAATAGAGAAAACCTGCCCTAGTTGTAATGGTAGCGGTTTAAAATCGAGATTAAGCCCATTAGGTACATTGTTAATTAACCCAGCTACAAAGTTTGATGCTGGCGAGGTAAACGCTACACAAGACCCATTAAGATTTATTAGCCCTGATGTAACTACTTTAGAATTTTTGAGAGATAAGATTTCTGAAGACACCGATAAGGCTAGAAAGATATTGCATTTACAAACTAGCAATAGCGAAGTAAAAGGTAGCGAGAATATGACTGCTACTGGTATGGCTATTGATGCAAAGTCAATGTATTCTTTTGTTAAACCTATTAGCGACCAAATTTTTACTTTATACGAGTTTTGTTTAAAAACAATTGGTAAAGAAAGATACGGAGATAAGTTTGAAGGGGTAGAATTAAGCTATCCAAAAACATTTGATTTCAAGAGTGCCGAAGATTATTTAAACGATATTAGCAATGCTATTAAAAACAATTTACCACCATCATTTATACAGACAATCTTATTACAATATATTAATGCGTTTTATGGCGATAATGCTGATACTACTAAGATTTTCAAACTTGTAAGTGAAGTAGATAGGCTGTTTAGTTATAGCCAAGATGATATTAATATGAAGTTGGCAAAGGGTACGGTAGCTAAATGGGAAGATATTTTACATGGCTCTATATTATTATTCATCAACGAGTCTATTAAAGAGAATGAAAACTTCTTAGAATTACCATTTGAAGAGCAAAAGAAAAAGCTAGTAGATATGGCTAAGTTGTATGAGAAAGATATACAAGTTAATCCTGTAAATGCTTTGCTAAATGATATTACACCTTAATGGGATTAGAACAGCTAATAAAAGAGAAGAGCAATAGACTTAATGATATACCACTGAAACTACAAACAACTGTTATAAAGCAACAGAAACAAGTTTTAGATGAAATATTAAGCCTGTTAAATGATTTAGATGTAAAGAATGGTCAAATAGTTATTAGCAAAGAAAATTTAAGAACTATTGAGCGCATTTCTGATGATCTAAAAAAGGTCTTTTTAAATGATGAATATCTAAAATCAGTTAAGGAGTTTGCTAAGGAGTTTGATAAACAAGCCTTATTAAATAACAAGGTAATTGATAGTGGACTAGGAGAGATTTCAACACCAATAGCAAGCGAAGCCTATATTCAAACAGCTAAAAAAAGTTCTGTTACTGCCCTAGTAAATACGTCAGAATTTATAACTCCAATACAAACAATACTAGAGAATGCTGTTGTAAATGGGGCTAGTTTAAAAGACACTATTGATAGTATTAGAACATTTGCCACAGGTAATGACCAAGTTGATAGTAAGGTTTTAAGTTATGTAAAACAGATTAGTAATGATAGTTTTGCAATAGCTGATAGAAGTTACACAAGTATAATATCTGAATATTTAGATAATGACTGGTATTATTATGCAGGTGGGGAGAAACAAACTACAAGATGTTTTTGCGAACAAAGAGTAGGCAACTATTACCATTATAAAGAAATTGAAGCATGGGGAAAAGGAGAGAATTTAGGAGAGTGTAATATTGGTGGTGGTAAATGGGCAGGGCAAATAGCAGGGACGAATGAAAGCACTATTTATTCCTATTTAGGTGGTTACAATTGCATGCACTCGCTTATACCAGTAAGCGAAAGTATAGTGCCAGATTCAGACAAAGAAAGAGCAAAAAAATTAGGATATTTAAATTAGTTTTTATATCTTTGCCATTATGAATTTAGAACAAAGAACAACACTGGCATTAAAGAAAAAACAGCATTACAACTTACTTTGTGATTCTTATGTAAAAGAGATGTTTGCAAGTATGGGTAATGATGCAAAAGAAAACGCTATTAAGTTTGAAGAGATTAATAGACGTTGGAAAAACGAAGCTGTAAAGGCTAACAAAGTAGGAAAGTATAAAGTGAATATAAATGCTTTTGAATTATCATTTTTAGATGCGTATAAACAATTAAAAAACAAAAAACAATGAACTACATTTACAGCGAAGATGGGTTAGATGTTAAAGTAATTAACCCAAAGACAGGACAAACTAAATTCCTACCAAAACATATTGCAGAAAACCCTAGACGTATGGCTGCATTAGGCTTACAGATTATGGAAGCTCCTTTAAAAATGGAAGCTAATTTTATTGAAGAAACAAAAGACCCAGAACAATTAGATTTAACAGAAGTAGCTGAAGCGACACCAGCCAAAAGAGGTCGTAAACCAAACCAATAAAAAATGGAACTAAAAGATGTATTAGGGTATCTAGGACTAGATGCTGAAAAAGTAAAAACAATAGATGATTTAAAAGGAACTTTTGAAAAAGATTTTGTTAGAGTATCTACACTTAATGAAGAAAGCGAATACATTAAACCGATTTTAGGTAAAACTTTTGGAACTCAAGAAAACGAGTTAAGAAAGATTGCTAAAAAGTTTGAAGTAGATTTTGATGCTGATGAATTTAAAGAAGCTAAAAGGGTTTCTGAAAAAGCTGATATTTTAGTATCAAAGATTGCTGAAATGAAGGATAGTAAGATTAAAGAGTTTGAAACAAAACTTTTACAGGGTAGTGATGAAAAGCTAACTGCTGCTGAAAAGAAAGCTGAGAAACTTGCAAAAGAGTTACAAGAAAAAAACTCGCTATTAGAGGCTACTGCTAATGACTTTAACCAGTTTAAACAAACGGCAGCAAGTGAAATGAAGAATTTTAAATTAAACCATGTAAAATCTAATGTTTTTGGGAGTATTAAATACAACTCACAAGCAACGGATTTGGCAAAAAAAGGGTTTTTGGCAACGATAGCCGAGAAGTATGAGTTTGATTTTGATGAAAAAGAAACTCCTATTGTTCGTGTAAAGGGTGGCACTCAAATTAAGTCTGATAAGGTAGCTGGTGCTTTTTTATCTCCCGAAGAGGTAATTAAAAAAGAGGCTATTGAGGCTGGTTTGTATGAGGTTAATCCAAATGCAGTGAACCAGACACGACAAGTAACGGTAACAGCCACTGGAACACAAACAAGTACTGTTAATCCAAATGGAACACCCGTTAGAAAGGTTGCTGAAAGATTATAGTTTAGTTTAATAACCAACAAGAACACACTTATTAACGAAAGTTTTTAGGTGTGTTTTTTTTTGTAAATTTGTGGTAACAACGCAAATAATGTGAGCCTACACTTCTAAAAGGCAAAAAGTAGCGTACCTCGCTTAAAAGGTAAAGTAGCTTCCCAGCTTAAAGGGTAAATAAAATTTACTAACTTAAAACCTTTTAAATAAATGTCTTATTTATCAAGTCAATACATCCAATGTGAAACTATCCAAGCAATGTTGGATGAGCAATTCACTCTATCTAACGCTCCGTTAGACCCTATGCCAGCTTTAGAGGCTATTTTAGCTACTCAAAAAGCAAATGGTATTTCTCAATCTGTTGCTGATGGCAGCGGTAAAGTAAAAACAATTAAAGTAGTTTATGACCAACGTTTATTAGAAAACGCTGTTACTGAAAGTTCAGGAGAAAGAAGCTGTACTACTACTACTGAAACATTTGATAACTATACTACTTATACAATCGACCCTACTGTTTGGTTAAAAGCAGAAGAGAAGTTTGATACAGTAGATTTAGCAACTGTTTGTACTGCTGATGTACAATCTATGATTGCCAAAAAGATTAATAAGATTGTTGATGTATTAGATCGTGCAGTAGCTACAAAAACTGCTGAAGAATTAGTAGGTTTAACTGGCGAATGGTCTTCTCTAGTAACAGATGACAATGCATCTGATGAATTAGAGATTGCAACATTCATTAGTGCTGCTGCAAAAACTATTGATTACACTGGTATTTCTGACCTAGAAACTGCATTAATGCAAACTGGTTACAATGTTCCAATCATTGTTGGTGGTACTACTTTATACCAATACGGTAAACACTTAAATGCTGGTTGTTGCTCAACTACTGGTGTTAATGTCCTAGATTTGTATAACCAATTCGGTAAAGCTTTCTTATACGATAAACGTGTGGCTACTGCTTTAGCTGATAACAACAAATCAATGGTATTTAACGCTGGTGCAGTTGCTTTGATTACTTACAACGAAGCCCCACAAGTACCTAACTTGGGTGCAAACTACGCTAAAATGCGTATTAACTCACCTCGCACTGGCATTCCTTACGATATTGTAATGAATGACACTTGCGGAACTATCTCTATTTTGGGATATGCAAACACTAAATTAGTTGGATTACCTGCTGATATGTTTGCTGTTGGTGATGAATACAGAGGCGTAACTTTGGTAAACAAAATCAAAGTAGTAAACCCTGCTTAATAATTAATCAAAAGAGGGCTGCTATAATGGTAGCCCTCTTATTTTATTTTACAATATGGCTACTTGTTTTGATGATTTAATTGGTATTAAAAGTGGTTGTTCGCTTGTAACAGGCACTAGTGGTTTGTATATTGAGGATATAGGCATAACAGAAAAAGAAGCTGATATGTATATTAATTCTGAATATAGAAACGGAAACGAGTTAATTACAGATAAATTAGCTTTTGCAAGTAACTTAGTAAAACAAACTATTCATAATCATTTTAGTGCTTATATTCAAACGAAGTCTAAAATAGATAGCCAAACATTAGGCGAATACCAAGATAGCCTACAATTAAAAGCTGGTGCAGTTGGAACGCTTGGAGGGATTAATATTAATTTAATTAACTCTAATAGTCATTTACAAGTTTATGTAAACTCTATTAGTTTACAATTGAGTACAACACAAACAACCAATGTTTTAGTGTATGATTTAATTAGTGGTACTTTATTAGATACTATTGCAGTTGATTGTGTAGCTAATACAATAAGTACAACATATGTAAATAAGACTTATTCAGCTCCTAAAAGAAAGCTGGATTTGATTTTTGTTTATGATACTGAAGGACTTTACAGTAATACAACTTACTTAAATAGTGCTTGTCTAAATTGTAATGGATACAAATATTCAAATTCTTACATAACATCTCAAGGGATTAATTTACTTGAGGCTGGTAGTAAAATTAGAAGCTCTTTAGTTGGTGCTACACATACATATGGAATGAGTATTAATTATTCAGTTCAATGTTCTTTAGATAATTGGTTATGCGAAATGAGTAACTTAGTTGCTTTACCTATACTTTATAAGTTTGGTGAGGAAATAATGAACTACTCTTTGTATTATTCAAATAGACAAAACAGTAAAACGAATATAGATTACGATAGAAACAAAGAAAGATTAGCTATGTATCAACAGGCTTATAATCAGTCTTTAGAGGCTAGTATTAAAAAAATAAACCTACCGACTAATGATATTTGTTTTAAGTGTAATGACGGAATAAAATCATCAATTATACTGCCTTGACAACTAACGACTTTGTAAAGGATTTAGATAAAAAGATAGCCGAATTAGTAAAGTTTGATAAGCCTTTATTGATTGGAGTTAAGTCGGTTATGGCTTTACAGTCTAAGAGAATATTTTTAGATGCTAAAGATAAAAATGGAGGGAATATAGGAGAGTATAAAAGCGAAGATATTTATGTTAATCCTAATAATTCGCCTAAAAAGTTTACTCCAAAAGGAAAGAATGGGAAAACTAAAAAGAAAAACGGAGAGCCTTATAAGACTGGATATTTTGCAAGCTACTTAGATTATAAGAAAGAAATAGGAGGTAATAAACGTACAAGCGGAGTTGACTTATTGTTATTTGGAGAGTTAAGTAGAGATTGGGCAAATGCAGAAGTTATAAGCAAGGCAGAGGCAAAGAAGATTAATCCACACGAATACGTTGTAGATTTAAAGGAGTTGAATAAAAATAAAGTAGAACGATACGGATTTGATACTGTTTTTGGATTGAGTAAAAGTGAAAAAGATACTTTATTAAAGGTAATTAATTTTGAGTTATTTAAGGCTTTAAAGTAATTAACGAAATTAAAACTAAAGCATATTATTAGTAAATTTAAGCAATGGTTAAAGATATTATTACATACCTAAATGCAAAGATAAATACAGTGGGGTATTTTGATACTTCTTATTGCCTTGTTGATAAGATTAAAAAGGGTGATAAACTTTATCCAGCTATTTACAATGGTGCTAATGAGTACCAAGATATTGTTTTAGATGATAATTTAGGCTCTATTTCTTATTGGAGAAAGTCAGGCGATGTAACAATAACCGACCAAGATAATCAAACAACAGCTAATGGTGTGCAGTATAATATGACTATACCATTAAAGCTAGTTTGTTTTGTTAAAAAAGAGAATAACGATACTAATGACCAATATTTTGCAGATAACTTATGTACTTCATTAATAGCTAATTTAACCACCAATACAAGTGCTTTAAAAACAGCAATGAAGGCTAAGAAAGTTAGCATAATTGCGGATAAGTATGTAACTGATGGTAGAGCTGTAATTAATGAAGAGTTTGATAATATTGACTATGAGCCTAAATATACACACTCTTTATTTAGCATAGATTTTACAGTAAGTGTAATTACTAATAATCAATGTTATTCAGATTTATGTGATGCGTTGCCAATTGAGTTTGGTTATGTAACGGTAACAGATAATGGAACAGTAACACAAGTATTATGTGGCGGCACTTATACTTGTAGTGGTGGCACTTGTGCAGATGCAACGGTAGAGAATAGTGATGCTACTTATATAAATACAGTAGCAAGCGGTGGTACTTTAGTAACTCCTGATGTATTGTTTTCTGTAAATAATTCAGAGCATAATGTTTTATCAAATTACTTCCCAAGTGTTAAAGACGTAACAATGGTGCTACCTGATACCGATTACAATATTTATATCGGAGGTATTTTACAAACTAGCTTTAGTTTACCAACATTAAAAGATGAAACAATAAACATATTATGGCAATAGATATTAATTTAACAAGTCAGGTAAGCCAAACAATAACCAACGGGGATACAACGCATTCTCCAAGTTCTGATGCTGTTTATGATGCGTTGGCTTTAAAGTCAGATTTAACTAATATTAGATTTA
>WBZM01002561.1_pt1 | contig 15215 bp, 13 predicted proteins | sample 5204271 | NCBI WGS metagenome assembly WBZM01 (sample SAMN12344346, study PRJNA552823) | activated sludge metagenome | biome: Activated sludge suspended growth; feature: Nitrification reactor; material: Wastewater; isolation source: activated sludge from nitrification reactor of wastewater...
CACCTTACATTAAAACATGGGCCAGTAGCTCAGCTGGTTAGAGCACCTGCCTCTTAAGCAGGGTGTCGAGGGTTCGAGTCCCTCCTGGCCCTCCATATGATGCACTTTCAGTGCTCAGTAGTGAAAAGATTGGATTTACCCCTGTAAGATGGGGTATTTTTTGTGTTCCACTTTTTATATCTTCATAGGTTGGTAATTTGTCAAAGATAGCCCCAAAGAACATGGCTTTTTTGATTGGATCAATCTGTTGGACAAGCAATTCATCGAGGTGTTCCACCCAATATCTTACGCGCTTAATGACTGTGGTAATATCGACTGGTTTTTTAGCCTCCAGCTCAGCTTTCTTAATAGCAAGCTGTTCATTTTCTTGCTCGATTTTCATAAGATCCTCCTCTATACATTTAATTGCCGTAGTGCTACTCAAGACCCTTATTTTTTCCTTGGCTGCTGCCATTTGGCTTTCAAGTGACAATCCATAGTCTTCGAGCTTCTGCAAGTCATTGAAGTATGTAGCATTAGCCCTCTCCCAAGCACTCTCAACGGCAGCAAATAACTCGTCAAGTTTGTCGGTAGCGATAGTAATACCACCAATAAACTGCATAACGTGGCTCTCGAGATCTTGCTTGCTGACACGGAAATAGTGACCTCGCTTGTCACAATGATACGCTGGATAGTACTTACCAGCCTTGCCACGCGACGCACTACCTAGTAGTGGTTTATCGCACTGAGGACACATAACATAGCGCTTGTAAGGAAACTCGGGGTTCTTACCACCCTCAGCTTTGGGTAGGCGTTTCGTGTCTTTGTTCTCGACTATATAGACTTTGCCGTTACTGTCCTTAACGAGCTTACGCCGTCCTTTGTTGGCCTTATTGAATAGCTCAAGTGGAATAAGACCATCAAAGACACATTTAACTGGTTGGTTATTTGTCCATTTCTCAACATTTACCCCAGCGTAAATTGGATTGCGAACAAAACGCCATAAGTACTGACGGGTAAGCTTATTGCCGCCTCGCTGTCTCACGATCTTGCTGGGATCATTTTTATGTCTGGTATAACGAATACGTGTCTGATAGCCAAGTGAATTAAGCTTCTCAACAATCTGACTATCGGTATACTGCCCACTTGCTCGCATTTCAAACATCCGCCTCACAAATGCCGCTTCTGCCTCGTGTGGCACTAAGACGGTCCGTTTTCCGTTCGTTGTATCAAGACGCTGTGTATCATAACCAAAGGGTGGCTGACGCATCCAATAGCCCATCTGTGTGTAGCGGATTTCAGCCCCGATCATACGGCTCATAATGTCTCGTAACTCATCCTGGGCTCGCTCGGCCTCTAAGATCTCTGTTTTCTTGCTTGGTGAATAAACACTCCATTTGTATGCAAAACCAAGATGATCAAGCGTATTAACCTTATGTGGATTAATTACACCGTACAGGTCAATGAGGGTTACATCACACTGATCAAGTTGTTTCTTGAGCGGATTATAGAAATCCGAGCCACCGCGAGTAAAGCGGTCAATTGATTTAATAATGAACAAATCAACATTATTTTTCTTACAATAATCAATGGCTGGCTGCATCGGCTGCTGGTCTTTACTGGCCGACTCCATAAACACAAAGTACTCTTTGATCTTGATGCCCTTATTCTTGGCGAACTGATCGATCTGCTCACGTTGTGCTTCTGGTGAGTCGCCGTCCCGCCCTTGTTTGTTGGTAGAGACACGAATGGCAACTATGGCATTTTTACCAACCAACGATGGATTCATAGCGTAGTCTCCTGTTTCTGGATAATCTCCGACATAACCATTTCAACCAACAGATCAGCTAAAAGGACTATCTTTGCATCGCCAGATAACAGAACTGGCTGTTCTGGCTTGTTGTTCACGCCCTTTAGTCTACCCATTCCTACCCTCCAAGTACTATCGCTATAGATATAGTATACTATCTCTCTAGGTATAGTTTCAAGTACTTTTCATTGTGCTTTTTATCACAAAATACTACCGAGTGCATTAGGTATATAATGGTTAGTATTGACAGATATAATACGTATATATTTACTCTCCCTTTACTATATACTTACGTATAGGAGCGAAAGACAATGAAGATCGTGGTAAAAGGTGAAGAGATAACAATAACAGCTCAACAAGAACGATTCTTAAAACTGCTCTATAAATTTAGATATGTTAATGCTACAGAACTAGCTAAAGTGCTGTATATGCGTAGCGACAATACTTACAAAGTACTAGAGACCCTAAAGGATAAAGGTTTAGTTACTAAGGTTTATAAAAAAGAATACCGGATAGGCCGTAAACCAGCTTACTACTATCTTAATAGCACGGGTGTGACAACTGTGCGTAAACTGCTCGATGTTCCCGAAACGGTTGTCCATGCCCTCTACAAGCAAGGCTCTGATGATTTTATCGCTCAGTGTCAAACAACCCTAGCTTGCTATAACCTCATCCGAGAACAACTACCATCCGAAACCTACATTTTTTCGAGGACTGAGATCAACCAGGATTCAGCCTTTCCCAAGAACCGACCAGATTTATATATCCGTACGCCAGACAGCCAAGAAGTCATTGTCTATATCATGACCACCCAACCCCACTACATTATTAACAAACGACTAGATGAAGTCATCACCCACAGTGAAGATGAGGGCTGGGACGGAGACTATCCAACGATTGCTATAGTGGTTAAAGACGCACGTACCCAAAACAGTATCCTGTTTAAAACCAAACGTAAGCTAGAGGGTATGGGCATGGAGGAAGATGAACTGACAGTGCTTGTTACAAGCTTAGATAAGCTACGTACTAGTAACAGTACTATATGGAGTGATGCTTTTAGTCCGTTAAAGCTAGCGACATTGTTGTAAGGCTCACCTTCTACGATACTAGGTACTGTGCAGCTCTCTCTTGAGCATAGGAAATACCCCCTTCAGCAATATCAAAAACTGGGAAACCGTGTTCTATAGCTAGTTCAGCTATCCTTTGGCTCCTTGCGACGTTATAGGTAGCCCACTTTGTTAGTCGGTCCTGATCCCAGTTCTTCATCCAATTGTTGTCGGTATCATCAGCAGCGGCCAAATCTGCTAGGCGCCTCGTGTGAGCATCGACATCGGTGTCAATTATAAAGGTCGCTTTAAGAGTATGCTGACCAGCTAGTTCTGCAGCATAGTCCGGCCAAATATTGCCTTCAACTACAATATCTTCGCCATGTTGAATAACGTTACTTATAACTTCTTTTAGACCACGCCAAATAACTGCATCACGGGTTCGCAGTTGTTCAATCCACTGGTCGGGAGTATATTCCGACTCCTTTGGGCGAAGTCGCAATGCCACCAGATCGTTACCGCTTGCGACAGCTTCCATAGCGGGACGTATAAAGTCGCCGTGTAACAGCTGACTACCCGTCTGAGAAGCAACTTCTTTAGAAAGAGTTGATTTGCCGCATCTTGAAGGGCCGCCGATTAGTCTAATCATGAAACTTATTATAGTATCCTCTTGTTGTTATCGTGTTAGTGGCAATAGTTTACTAGATTCCTAGGATCTGTCGCAATATAGTAACCTGCCCATCAAACAGGGCTTGGTGCCTACGGAAGAAAAACACTAGCGTTAGTGCCTTCATAAGAATGCCTTTATCAAAACTCTCAGACGAGAATGAAAAACGTTTGTCGAGTTCCTCACGGTACACTTTTTGCCATTGCGGGTTACCCCACATATGAACGTACTGCACGGCAGCTACGTTCTCTGGATGATCTACCACAAAGAATGGGCTGTGGTCATTCCAAACTTCCCAATCAATTAATACAACCTTGCCATCTGCTTGAAGAATAAGGTTGCGAGGATAAAAATCACCATTACTAAAAATCAATTCAGTTTTTTGCTCATGGGCTAGCAGCACTTCAGCTCTTGCTAGCTGAGATGGAGATAAGATGCCTTCGTCAGCGAAACCAGCGACAATGCCACTAAAGTATTCTTGAGCTGACTTATGATCGAAAGTGAGATTAGGAAAACGAGATAGCCTTTCATCCCTTGTAATAAGTGAGGTATCTATGTGGGATAGATCTTCAATAAGTTCTGGCATAATGTATGCCAGCTCAAGATCCATCATTGACCCACCATCTTCAATATCCCAGGCATCATTAAATGCCTGGCCTTCATAATATGGGAGCGTTAACGTCCTGTCTCTCTGAGACTGACCGAGCATTGTTGGCAATACAAGTCGCGAGAACTGTTCATTGTAGGCTTGCAGTTCTGGCAAGCTTAGCACCTTATAAATCTCGAGCTCGCCTTTATTAACGCCGTGTTTCTGGAAAGTCTCTGGCCCCGTCATAGGGCTTATTGTACCAATAGGGTTAGACATGGCTACTTAGCAAACGCAGCCAGCGCGACAATAAGAGTAAGCAGCAAGCTGGATATAATTTCAACCCGATTAACCTTTTCTCGGAGAATAAATTGACTGGCCAAGTAGCGCAAAGCCGGAGCAAGCATTAGGAATAGCATAGTCAGTACCACGCCATATGCCTGGATAGCATACAAACCAGCAATAGCACCCACTGAAGCTGATGCACCCGATGCCAGACAATAGCCAATTCGTTTTGGTGTAAAACTCCGTACTGATTTTGGTCTCAGAAATAGGCTAACCAACACGATGATACCGACTACCCTAATTGCGGAAATGTAGGCGGGTGAGAAATAATCGAGAGTCTGGTAGTAAAGTGTCGGTAAAATTGCATAGAAGCAGACGGAGAGAACAAGGTAACCAATACCTTTTCGCTGTAATTTGCGCAGTTTAATTCGATGCATACCCCACTGAATAACAAGCGTACCGGCTATAAAGGCAATTAAGGTTGCTGGACTTCGTTCTTCTGGAAAAAAGAAGAAGCCTACAAAACCAGCCAGTATAGGATAGAAATCAATTAGCGGTTCTCGCAAGGAAAGATTATCGGCTTTAAGACTCAGCGCATCGAAAACATTTCCTATAAACGAAAACCCTATGATTAACGCCGTAAGGAAAATTGAAGTAGCGGTAATAGTGGGCTCGGGTTGATGACTAAGCAGTAGATATGGAATTAGGAACACAGCCATGCCGATAAAGCCAAGTAGTAGCAATGGCCTAAAACCAATGTGATTTTTCTTAAAGTTAATACGATCCAAAACATAGCCACCACTCTCCCCAACGATTGAAAGGAATAGATATAAGAAGTTCATGCTATTTACTTGATGTCTTTCTTCTGGCCTCAGACAGGTAGATGCCGCTAATGATGAGCAATGCCCCTAAAACAAGTTTCTCATCCGGTTTCTCACTTAGGATGAACCAGGCAGCAATAGCGGTCACGATGGGGTGCAGGTAGGTGAAGATCCCGGCGTCTTGAGCCTTCTTGCGCTGCAGGGCATACATAAAAAGCACATTAGCAAGCGCCACCGCAACAATGTTGTATAGCATAGCCTTAAAACCGGTACCGCCAATAGTGTTTGCGCTCAATGAGGGAATATACTTGATAGCAAAGAGTGCAACTGGCACGATACCAAAAAATAACTGTATAAAGACTACTTGGTAGGGATCGGCTTTCTTAAGAGCTTTCTTTGAAACTAACACCCCCACTACATCGCACAATACCGCCAGCAATAGGAACATGTTACCAAGTGCCAAACTACTCGCAGAACCATGTAGATCCCATGGCTTACCAATAACAATAGCCGCGCCGAGTAAGGCCACACAAATACCGATCAACGTCTTGGTACTAAACTGCTCTTTCAGCACCTGAATCGATAAAACCATAAGTAGGAGCGGCTGGAGCAAGCCGATTAACGGCGCGTTGACACTTGGCGTACGCTCAATACCCAGCAGTAAGGCAACGTTGCCGAGCGAAATAGCAATGACTGAGCCAATAATAAGAATAGCGTAATGCTTAATACTGAGTTTCTTCCAGGTGCGAACCGCAAATGGCAGAATTAGGAGAGCGGCGCCAAGAATAGTAGTCGAATGGTATACCGCAAGTGGTACCGTTTTAAGCCCAAGCTTAATGACGGGCGTGTTAATACCCCAGAGAATTTGAGCTATAACCAGAGCAACAATTGGTAGGATATAAGGGTTTTTGTATTTTACTTTTGTCATAAGAAGTATTTAATACTCATAGTATCACAGGAAGCTGTGTATACTGTCAGTAGAAGAGGTTTGCGTCACGAAACTTGCGAGAGGACGGAAGCCTCTTTATAGTTTGTCCCTCAGGACCCACGGCAGTCGCCTGGCGTACCTCTTTGGCAAATGAGAATTCATATAGCTTGCCGCATTCGTTGAGTTAATCGCTTGGGGAATCTTTGATAACATATAGCTATCAACCGACACATCAGAAAACGGATAAATCTGATGACCCAGAAACCTTAGCCCTCTATTGGCTTTGAGTACGATGCTATTCTTGGGATGAATCTGTAGTTTTAGATTATCGTACAACCAGCTTTTTGCAACCTCTTGAGCCTGCAAAGCTTCTTCCTGAGTTGTCATGAATATAGTAAAATCGTCACCATAGCGAACATACCCAAGTGGCTTGAGTGTATGACGGACATATCTATCAAATTCATTTAGATAGATGTTAGCAAAGATTTGGCTGGTAAGGTTGCCAATAGGAATACCGCGCCGTGGCTGGCTGGCTGGCTGGCTGGCTGGCTGGCTGGCTGGCTGGCTGGCTGGCTGGCTGGCTGGCTGGCTGGCTTCTCATTATGGGCATAGCTGTTGATTACTTTGTCAAGTAGCTGCAAGGCTTTTTCGTCTGTGATTAAACGATGCACACAGGCTCGGAGTACTTCTTGATCGACATTGTCAAAGAACTTGGAGATATCGGCTCGCCATACCCAGGCGTGGCCATACTTTACCATTAAACACTTGGTACGATTAAGTGCGGAGTGCAGCCCCTTGCCTTTGCGACATGACCACACATCGTAATCTAACTTTGGGTCAACAATTGGCACAAGATAGTCATACAGTAAGCGATGCACAACTCGATCTCGTACGCTTGCTACGGCGATGTCACGACGTTTCTTTTCATTGACGATACGATGGCTATAACCGCCATGAACATAAGTACCCCTATTTAGATCAGCACAAAGTAGCAATAAGTTGCGCTCAAGGTCAGCTTCAAAAGCTATAATTTCCCGGCTTGACTTCTTGCCACGACGAAAATTACACCAGGCTTCCCAAATGTTTGTTAGACTAGTATCTATGTCAGAAGAATTATCCGTTATTTCCATCACCTATGAAATCTACAAAAAACTTATTGAACTGAACACAACTATAGATAAAAAGTATCGCTTCAGCACGAGTGAGCCAGTCGTCCAGACGTGCCGTGATACCATTGAGCAGCTTATCCTCGCTAAACACGCCCCCAAAGCCCACAAGAACACATACCTCATTGCCGCCGATACCAAAGCTGAGCTAACAGCTCTACAGCTACGGATCATTCTTGAACTCAAACTTGCTAACACAACAAATGTACTCAAGCTCCAAGCCAAGCTCACCGACGCCCGCAGGCAGATCGGTGGCTGGCGCAAGAGTGTTGTGTGAACTTTGCCTCATCGCGAGACGAGCCTTGTTGCCATTCGTAGCATTCGAATTGTTCAAGTTTGGCTTGCCATCGTCATTCACGTTAGACCACGGCACGTTCGACCAGTCGTCGAGCACGTCTATTAATTCCATGGTGTTCCCGCTCCCGCCTACGCATAGACAGGTTACTCTTTTTCTCAGTGCGATTATCACACTCACCACAGCAATACATGGGGCAAAAGCTATTTCTGGATGTGTTTACTAAACAACATTGTACCCTAACACCAACGTTGCTCTTAGGGGTAAACAGCCATCACTCGAGGCACCGATTCCGCTTTGGCACAGATTGGACTTCCTACCTCTTAATCTAGATTTTACCAAAAACCAGTCTTCATCTAAAGATGAAGACAAGAGAAAAACATAAGTAAAGAACCAAGCTTCAAGTTTTTACCCCATCGCGAGACGAGCCCCGCCATTCGTAGCATCCGAAGAGCCCAAGTCTGGCCCGCCAACGACATCCACGCCAGACCACGGCACGCCCGACCAGTCGTCGAGCTGTTTTGGCTCAAAATCAAAGTGCCGAATACCAGTCAACTCAAAAGCTCCAGCCTTAAGACTGTCGAGCCGTGAGCGCAGGACGTTCCAGTAGGCAACGGCTGCTAGTGGACTTGGAACATGTATGTTGTAAGTTGGATAAGCAGCCTGCAACTCTTCTAAGATCTCAGCTTGCTCGCCAGCAGGACGTGTTCCGAGCTCAGTCGTAAATTTACTCGGGATAAGCTCAAATACGACATCGGGGCCGTCAGCTTGATAGCCAGCCAGTTGTTCGTGTTCAGCCTGAGTAGTGTAGCTATCATAAAGTTGGTGGTAGATGTAAGCCTCATTAAAGCCTTGGCCAGTAGCAAAGTTATTTGCCAACTGTTTTAACTCTGCTGGCCGCACAACAGTGTTAGCCCTCCCAACTGGTGTGTAGAGTTCACCGTGGCTAATCAGGCGTTCGGCGGCGTAGTTCAGCAGGCCGCTTTCTCGCCACTCGGCCAACTTACTATCAAATAGCTGTTTTACTTCTGTCTCTGAACGCACTGGTATCGCCTCACCACCGGACTGAGTTCGCACCTGGTTAAGTTGCTCGACTACGCTAGCGTATCCGGCATAACCAGACTCAAAACTTTCCTGTAAGTGTTCAACGGCCAGCTCTTTGAGGACGGCGTAATCGCGTTCACCACGCAAGGCTTTGAGCTCATCCACTCTTGGATCACGACCAAAACCATCATAATCACCGTAACCAAAGCCTATAACTGGGCCATTCAGCTCATACAAGAAGCGAACTTCTTCGCGGCTCAGTTCACTGTCTGGATTTTGCACCAACCTACGCTCAAGGGCAGTAACTTGCTTCATGTTCTCGGCTTTTTCAAAGTATTTGTCGCCACCCGGCAGATCGTTGATCTTTTCCATCACCGTATCCATAAGTTCCGGTTCCAGCTCCTGCCTGCGGCCACCAACAACACCCCGCACCTCAGCAATTTGGCCGTTTTCCATCCGCACCGCAACCCGTGGCACTTCATCGTTGCCGGTAGTCGGGTTCGTTGAGCACCAGACAAAAAACTCACCTCCTTGCAACTGATGTGCAGCCGTCTCAAGTCCGGCCGTACACCAACCAGTCCGGTATGATTTCACCAGGTCAGCAAGAGCCCGGGCATCAGCGCGCTTGTCACTTTGGGGGAAATCCTGCCAAGTACCAGTTGTGACTGCTTTAAGTTCGTCGGTAATGCTAAAGCCGTGGTTTTGGGCTTCCGTATATAGCTCAGCAAAGTTGGCCTTCGCCAGCAGTGCGCGCATCGCATCATATTCAAAGCCCATTGGTTGGCCACCAAACTTTTCTACCATCGCTTCATGTACTAACGATAGTGATTCGCGGTCAAGTTCGGGGAAAAGTGCAAAACTGCTGCTTGATCGCTTCTCGAAACCCTTAGGTTGGCCGTCTTTGCCGGTATCCTCATTAAAGTCAGTTAGCTTAGTTATGCTATCGAAGGCCCAAAATTTAAACCAGTCTGGGTACTGGGTTTCTTCGCTGTTAAGTTCCTTGATCCACTCTGTAAGTCCAGCTTGTTGATCCTGACGGATAGTGCGCAGCAAATCCATCTTGATACGCTCATCCATAGTGTCTGGATCGACTACTTCGCCATGGCCTTGCTCACGAGCAACTTTAGCCTGAAATTTTACATAGTTATGAGCATTCTCTGGTGTTAGGGCAATACTGGCAGCCTCTATCTGACGCTGGACGCTGGCTTCCTCTCCCGTCAAAACGCCGTCATTGACTCTTTCTGCTAAAAACCGCAAGTGGGCAGAAAGCTTGTCGGCGGGCTGATTTGGGATACGCTCACCCTCTTGGCGTAAGTAATCCACCACCGCTCCAACTTCTGTAGAATTATGCAGCTGCGGATTACGTTGGTGAAGAAATTGTGAGCCTTGGTCTGGGCTGGCTTTTTCTGGCATGTGTATAGAGCGCTCCTAGCATTGATTACATCATAGCCAGTTAGGTTTTGCAATTACGAGACCTGTGGTGGCCTACGGTATGGGCCTATAACCAACCCTCACCAGGGCACGACCATCGTTCTGATTCTCAACGTTCGAGTTGTTGAAGATGGCGTTACCGTTGTCGTTCACAATCGAGTTCGGCACGTACAAGTTGCGACCGATAGGCTCGTTTGAATGCCGCCAGGATCTGTCCACCACCTACGCGTAGATAGCTTCCTTTTTCTCAGTCCGCCTGTATGCGAACTCCATAGCAGCCATTCGTGGGGTATTGATTATTGTTCTGGTTGTACAAACATTCAAATAAACTCTGGTCTATTTGAATCATCAAGCTTGTAAGCAATCCTTGAGGCACCGATAGGCAAATATATGCCTTTGGACTTCCTACCTCTTGCACATTATTTTAGCAAAAAATGGCGTGGCGGTCTTTGCCGATTAGCAAAGACAAAAAAGAGATCCCCATCTGGGAGATGAGGATCAGGGGGAAAGAACAAGGAAAGGGGTGAGGCTAAAGTTTTACCCCACCAGGGCACGACCACCGTACTGAAACTCAACGTTCGAGCCGTAGAAGAAGGCGTTACCGTCGTCGTCCACAATCGAGCCCGGCACGCACAAGCCGCGACCGATAGGCTTTGGTTCAACCATGTAGTCCCGCATGTACAAAAGATCTGCTGTACCCGGGCCATTCAAGACACCACCACGTTCAGCGCGAAGCGTGAAGCCGTACGTCAAAGCCTTCAGTCGCGTCGGTGCCTCTAGAGATGGTGCATCTTCCTGAAGCTTGATCAACCCTGCCTTACTCTCTGCAACTTTGCCGTAAAGTGACTCGTCGAAGTCTTCGAAGACAACGTTGAAGTGAAGCTTGTTGCCATTGCTTGGATCAGTACCAGATAACTCAGCTGGGGTGCACTGATCAGTCACGTCTGTGTAGACGTTTGAATAGGGCTGACCTTCACCGAACTTACGGGCAGCTTTGGTGTAGGTTTTGCTGTCAATCTCGACGTTTGGCGAGGCAATTACGTGCGGGACCCGACCAGCCTCCATTTGCTCGGTGATATAGCTCAGGCGTTTTTCGTCACTCAGCCAGTCAGCAAATTCAGCTTCTGTGGTTTTTCGGTCGACCACTTCGAACTTGTCCTTGTGTCGTCCTGTGTTGAGGGCGTCAACGGTTGCAGCGTGCCCCTTGTGGGCAACGTCGAGCTTCCCGAATAGGGCCTCGCGTACGTCACTTGGATCAAGCTTGGTTTCTGTGGCTTCTTCTGCCGCAACAACCGCGACTGGCCCAACAGCTTCAGCCACCAGGCTATATTGTTCGACCAAGCCAGTATCAAACTCCACTAGTTCTGACTCTGGCACGGTACTTCTGATTGCCTCGACTGCTTCGAGGGCGTTCTTTGCGTCCATGGTAGGTACTCCTTCTCACTCACTACGAGAGATTATGGGATATATTTTACTACTTTTGGTGGATTTTGCAAGGGTTTTGCAACTTACATCTCGATGGGCTTGCTATTGTGGCTACCTCTGGTTCTTGAGCTCACGGGTGTAGGCTTTGACTGAGTTTTCTCAGTAGTTAATCGATCTTCACTATCTATTCCAGATTTTCTTTTGGCATAGTACTTACGTGATGAAACAACAACTTTATTAAACACTTTCTCACTGCCCTCATTCTCAAGTAGTACAGTGGTGCCTGACATCGGTTCCTGAGCTTCTATAGCAGCAATGCGTGCATAGAAGGTGTAGCTTGGCAGGTTGGCTATCTCTCCTTCTTCAATAAAAGGCTTAAATAATGGCAGAACTAAGCGTTCATCTGCTGGACTCCCAGACCGGAAACATACTACTGTCCCAACGTTAGCTAAGATAATGTCTACCAATCGTTGCTGTTCCTGCTGGCTCGTCGATTGTTCTGCCATCACTAGAAACAGCTTATACTTCCGCGCTTCACTAAGCATCTGCACAAAACCAGTGGTGGCAAAGTTCTGAAACTCATCAACATAGAGATAAAACGGCGTTCGATCGAGACTCTTGATACGCGCTCGCCTGAGGGCTGCGGTTTGTAGTTTTGCCAGTACGGTCGTACCAAATAGGGCTGAGGTGTCATCACCAAGTAAACCTTTAGAGAAATTGCAGATAAGAATCTTGTTGGAGGCCAATATATCTTCAAACGAAATCGTCGACTTTGGCTGCTCTAACACCCCTCGAGCAGAAGCCGAGAAAAGGAACCGACCAATCTTAGCAGTAATACCAGCCGCCATCTTAACCCGTTGAAACTCACCAGCTTTACCCAGTTCGTTATTCCAAAAGTCTTTAAGGTTCTCATCTTCCAAGTTCTTGGTAACACTGCGGCGGTACTTAGCGTTGTTCAGTAACTTAAAGATAGTAAATAATGTCGGGCCTTCCAAGGTTAGCGCCGTCTGAATGGTATTACGCAGGACATACTCAATACGGTGGCCCCCCGAATCATCCTCAGAGAAAATCTTACGTAGTACTGAGACAGTAGCCTCAGTCACAATATCTTTTTCTCGTAGTAAATCATCACCAGTCAGTCCCGAAGTCAGTTCTAGTAGATTCATGCCGATGGGATACTCGAGGTCATCGGGGTTCATGTAGATAACGTCTTTGATTCGTTCTTCTGGAATATAACGCAGAATTGTTTCAGCTAAATCGCCGTGTGGATCAACGACGGCAACCCCTTTGCCGTTTTGTATATCCTGTACAATTTGGTACAGAATCATGGTGGTCTTACCGTTTCCCGTACCACCAATAATGTAGATATGGCGTTGACGTTCATCAGCGGTTAAGCCAATGGGAGTTGTGGAGCCGTGATACACACTACTACCAATGTAGATATCTCGAGGCTTACCAGATTTTAACGAGACTGGGGCTGGCAAGGTTCGACTGAGTGACTTCACAACATTCTCAGTTCGAGCTGAGTAGTTGTGCGGAAAGTGGTATAGCCCCGACAGTTCAGAAGCAGACAGGATATTACTTTTCATACCTAATAGCCTTTTGTGCGACAAAAGGTTCAGTAACTTTTGTGTCAAATTTATGTGAAATTTCGTGCTCTTTAGACTTTGGTATTTCGGAACACTAAAGAGTCCTAGTGCTGCCAATACACCTTGTTTACGTCTAGCAAATTCGGTCTTGGTTTTAGTATCGACCAGCAAACGAATATCCACCGTAAATAATGGCTGAGATAGTTTATCTTCAATTGAGCTGACCAGTTCGTGTTCAAAGTAGCTAAGTGACCGCACCGGTCTTAAATGTTTGGCAACTTGTTTTTGGTACTCTAAATCTTTAGCAGAAGAATAGTAGTTACTGGTCGACTGCCCATGGAATATATCTGACACTGCATCACCAATACCAAGTAGAATTGAATTTGGGAGACTAAATATCTTCGTGCTATAACCATGCTTACCCTCAAGCTTGGAGATGAATTCATCATTCTGGAGAATCTTGTAACGCAGGCTATCGGCTTGCTTAGAATGGATTGGTGATATGACCAGCTGAAAGGCCATGGTTTCATAAGCCTGCAACTTTGTCATAGCGTTAGTAATATAGCCTGCTGGATCATGTTGTTCCAGTCGCTCATGATTGGCCAGCGGAAATGCAAAGTGTTTGGTTTGCCGGTAGCTGACAATCCGAGCTTTGTCTGGTAGGTACTCTTTGACCTGTTTAATTTTGCTATCTGGTAGATATGAAACAATCGCTTGCCTCAACGTTTCAACTTGAGATTTCGGGGCGCATACCACAAAACGAATACCATCAGCTTTTGTCGATACAATCTCTAGTGAATAACTTTCGCGATAGCCAAACAGCATATCAATAAAGTTGCGACTCATGCCAAGACTATGGAGTGACGTAAATAACTGAACAGTTGCTTCTGGTACCTTCTGCCCACGTAGCGGTGGGGTTACTTCGAAAAATACTAGTCCACGTTTAAGCGAGCGTACAAGCACATAGATCTTGCGAATAATCCATACCACTACGTAAACAACAAGCAGTAGAAGCAGGACTCTGGCCAGTAACGGAATGACTTGTCGGAACAGACCAATGACAGTACCAGAATCCATTATCTAGCCTCCGGCTTCGAGGTAGCCATAAAGGTATGAGGATTGACCGGAATACTAAACAGACGGATCTCAAAGTGCACATGCGGCCCAGTTGAAGAGCCGGTACTACCCTCCAAGCCAATGACGTTACCGGGCTTAACAACTGTACCTTCATGAGTAGTTATCTCGGACAAGTGACCATAGATCGATGTTATGCCATTACCATGGTCAATCATGATATGGTTACCAAAACCAGTGGTAAACCGCGATGTTTTTATGACCGTTCCTGCCATAAATGGCGTCACTGGATCGCCAATCCTACCATACGGGTTGGCGATATCGATACCGGTGTGATACGGCTGCCACGGCATATGCGGCACGCCAAACTCTTCGGAGATGTAGCCTTTAACTGGCCAAACAGTTGAAGCTTCTAGCTCAGCAATGACTTTACCGTTTGCGTCCTTAACCTCTACTCTATGGGTAATTGGATTAACAGTTGCGAGTGCACTGGCTACTTCAGCAATGCCAGCATTAGCAATGACAACCACCGCGATAATTGGCAGGATAAAGAGGACCGCAAACGTAATGCCAATTATTTGCAGCTCACGTTTGGACTTTCTAATGATCCAAACAACTGCACTCATGAGCGGTAGATCTCGGCTGGATTAGTAGTAATCAGCGGATGCTCTTTGTCGGCAGCCACAACCTTAACCGCCACGTGATTCTGGTCAGCAATAATCAGGGCTTCGCCTTTATCACAAGTCAGCAGGAAGTTCTCCTCATATTCGCTAAGGTTAAACTCGGAGACCACATTCTTAATAGTTGTGGTGTCCTGACGCATAAGGATTCTGAGGCTACTCTGCGACGCTATTGCTCGACCGTAATCATTCTTCAGAAAGTCATTAGCTTGCTGGGAGATGATTGATACTCCTAGATAGTACTTACGCGCTCGACGTACCAGTCCGGCTACAAACCGGGCTGACTCTTCGTGCTCGAGCAGGAGCCAGCCCTCATCGATGACGAGCAGGCGTTTCTCTGGCCTGGCCTTAACTTGGTTAGAAACAAAGTTAGAAATAATCAGCATCAT
>WBZM01002562.1_pt1 | contig 15211 bp, 13 predicted proteins | sample 5204271 | NCBI WGS metagenome assembly WBZM01 (sample SAMN12344346, study PRJNA552823) | activated sludge metagenome | biome: Activated sludge suspended growth; feature: Nitrification reactor; material: Wastewater; isolation source: activated sludge from nitrification reactor of wastewater...
CGGGTCGAAGATCCGCGGCAGCACCTCGGGCGGGATGCCGGGGCCGCTGTCCTGGATGCTGATCTCCACGCCGACGTTGAGCTGGCGGATGGCCACCTTCACCGTGCCGCCGGGGCCGGAGACCTGCACCGCGTTCTCCACCACCGGCAGGAGCCCCTGCGTGAGGAGCCGGCCCACCGACTCCACCGGCGGGCCGGGCTCGCTCACCAGCTCCAGCAGCGGCATGGAGGGGAAGCGGGCGCGGGCCATCAGGAAGGCGCTCTGCACCGCCTCGACGGGATCGACCGACTCCTCGGCCGGCGCGTCGGGCGCGGCGATGACGCGGAGGTCGCCGGCGATCCGCTCCAGCCGGCGGCTGCCCTCGGCCATCTCGGTGGCCAGCTCCCGCGCCTCGTCGAGGGCCGGCCCGAGCTCCGGCGAGCCGGCCGTGGCCAGCCGCGCGATCTCGTCCACCGACCGCACCAGCGCGCTGGCGCCGGCCTTGATGTACGAGAGCGGGTTGGCGATCTCGTGGGAGAGGCCGGCCGCCATGACGCCCACGCTGGCCAGCTTGCCGGCCCGCACCAGCTGGCCCTGCGTGTCGCGGAGCGCCGCGTTGGAGGCCTCCACCTCCCGGGTCCGCGCCTCCAGCGCCTGCATGGCGCGGCGCAGCCGCAGCAGTGAGGAGACCCGGGCCTTCAGCTCGCGCTCGCGGAGCGGCTTGTAGAGGTAGTCGTCGGCGCCGGCCTCCAGGCCGAGGGCGCGCGAGGTGGCGTCGGCCAGGGTGGTGACCAGGATGAAGGGCACGTCGGCCAGGCCCGGCGTCTGGCGCACCCGGCGGCACAGCTCGCTCCCGGAGATCCCGGGCAGGAGCAGGTCCGAGACGATCAGGTCCGGCTGGAAGGCCGGGGCCTTCTCCAGCGCCTCCTCGCCGGTCTCGGTGAGGAGCACCTGGTGGGCCGGCTCCAGCAGCGTGCGGATCAGCGCACGCATGGTCGCGGAGTCGTCGCAGACCAGGACGCGCGGTATGGGTTCGGTGCTCGCGGGGGCCATTCCGGGGGGCCGGCGGGCGGGGGCGCCAGGCCGGGCGGGACCATGGTCGCATCCGGGCGCCGAAAGCAAGTGGCGACGGCCGGACCCGGGGGGTCAAAAGCAGGCTAAGTGCCTTGAGATTCCTGCGTTTCTCGGCTACAAACAGGTGCTCCGGCGAGCCCCTCCGACGCCCCTTCCCGCGGCCCGCCCGACGCCAGCCCCGATGCCCGACGAGACCCTGCCGCCGCCGCCGCCCGACGCGCCCGCCCCGACGGCGCCGCCCCCGCCGCCCGACCACCGGGCGCAGGTCAACATCGAAGACGAGATGCGCAAGTCGTATCTCGACTACTCGATGTCGGTGATCATCGGCCGCGCGCTCCCCGACGTGCGCGACGGCCTGAAGCCGGTGCACCGCCGCATCCTCTACGCGATGCACACCGAGGGGCTGCACCACAACAAGCGCTACTCCAAGTGCGCAGGCGTGGTCGGCGAGGTGCTGAAGAAGTACCACCCGCACGGCGACTCGGCGGTCTACGACGCCCTGGTCCGCCTGGCGCAGGAGTGGAACCTCCGCTACCCGCTCATCGACGGGCAGGGCAACTTCGGCTCCGTCGACGGCGACCCGGCCGCCGCCTACCGCTACACCGAGTCGCGCCTGGAGCGCCTGGCCGACTTCCTCCTCGCCGACATCGACAAGGACACGGTCGAGTGGGGGCCGAACTTCGACGACTCCACCGTCGAGCCGCTGGTCCTGCCGACCCGCTTCCCCAACCTGCTGGTCAACGGCTCGGCCGGCATCGCCGTGGGCATGGCCACCAACATCCCGCCCCACAACATGGGCGAGGTGATCGACGCGGTGGTGCACCTGGTGCACAACCCGAAGGCCACCGTCCTGGAGCTGATGCGCTTCATCCCGGGCCCGGACTTCCCCACCGCCGGCATCATCATGGGGCGCGACGGCATCCGGAAGGCCTACGAGGAGGGGCGCGGCAACATCCAGGTCCGCGCCCGCGCCAGCATCGAGGTCCACCCCAAGACCGAGCGCGAGTCGATCGTCGTCACCGAGATCCCCTACCAGGTCAACAAGGCCAAGCTGGTCGAGCACATCGCCGAGCTGGTGCGGGAGAAGAAGCTGGAGGGCATCAGCGACCTCCGCGACGAGTCGTCGCGCGAGGGGATGCGCATCGTCATCGAGCTGAAGCGCGACGCGGTGGCGCAGGTGGTGCTCAACAACCTCTACCTGCACACGGCGATGCAGAGCGGCTTCGGCGTCACGCTCCTCGCCATCGACGCCGGCCAGCCGCGCATCCTCAACCTCAAGGAGGTGCTGGAGCGGTTCGTGGCGCACCGCCGCGACGTGGTGACGCGGCGGACCCGCTTCGAGCTGAAGCAGGCGCGGGCCCGCGAGCACATCCTGCTCGGCCTCCAGATCGCCCTCGACCACATCGACGAGATCATCGAGCTCATCAAGAAGGCCGGCGACCGCGAGGTGGCGCGCCAGGGCCTGATGGAGCGCTTCGGCCTCTCGGAGATCCAGGCCAAGGCAATTCTGGAGATGCAGCTGCAGCGCCTCACCGGCCTGGAGCGCCAGAAGATCCTGGACGAGCTGGCCGAGGTGCAGAAGCTCATCACCCGCCTGAAGGAGATCCTGGCCTCGGAGAAGGTGCTCCTCGAGGTCATCGTCGGCGAGCTGATGGAGGTGAAGCAGCTCTTCAACGACGAGCGCCGCACCGAGATCCAGGGAGAGGCCGACGACCTCTCCACCGAGGACCTGATCGCCGAGGAGGAGATGGTGGTCACCGTCTCCCACGCCGGCTACGTGAAGCGGAACCCGGTGAGCCTCTACCGCGCCCAGCGCCGCGGCGGCCGCGGCCGCACCGGCGCCTCCGCCCGCGAGGAGGACTTCCTCGAGGCGCTCTTCGTGGCCTCGACGCACAGCTACCTCCTGGTCTTCACCGACAAGGGCAAGGTCTACTGGCTCAAGGTCCACGAGATCCCGCAGGCCGGTCGCACCGCCCGCGGCAAGCCCATCGTCAACCTGCTGCAGCTGGCGCAGGGGGAGAAGGTGGCCGCCATCCTGCCGGTGCGGAAGCTGCCGGATCCGCCCAGCGGCGCCGACGAGGCCGAGGAGGCCGCCGCGCCCGCGGAGGGCGCCGAGGCGGCCGACGCGGCCAGCCCCAGCGACCTGCACGTCTTCATGGCCACCCGCCGCGGCCTCATCAAGAAGACCCGGCTCGACCAGTACGCCCGCCCGCGCGCCGCCGGCATCATCGCCCTCGGCATCGAGGAGGGGGACGAGCTGATCGCGGCGCGCCTGACCGGCCCGGGCGACCACCTGCTCCTCTCCACGGCGCAGGGCATGGCCATCCGCTTCGAGGAGTCGGACGCCCGCGCCATGGGGCGCACCGCCTACGGCGTGAAGGGCATCTCGCTGGAGGCCGGCGACGAGGTGGTCTCGGCCGAGGTGCTGCCGGCGCCGGCCGAGGGCGCCGCGGTGCCCACCATCCTCACGGTGACGCGCAACGGCTACGGCAAGCGCACCGAGCTCTCCGAGTACCGGGTGCAGAGCCGCGGCGGCAAGGGGCTCATCGACATCAAGACCACCGAGCGCAACGGTCCGGTGGTGGCCGCCGCCCGCGTCCTCGAGGCCGAGGAGGTCATGCTGATCACCAACGGCGGCATGCTCATCCGCATGGCCGCGAGCGGGATCTCGGTCATCGGCCGCAACACCCAGGGCGTCCGCCTCATCACCCTCGAGTCGAAGGACGAGGAGGTGGTGGGCCTGGCCCCGGTGGCCGAGACCAGCGCCGCCGAGGAGGCCGCGGGCGTGGACGGCGAGGCGGGCGCGGCGGCCGAGGAAGGGGAGGCCGGCGGCAACGGCAACGGCAACGACGGGGGCGGGGAGGGGGAGGCGGAGAAGTGATCCACCGCCGCACCCCGGGCCGCGCCCGCGGCCCGGTGGCCGGGCTCGTCCTCCTGACGGCGCTGCTCGGTGCCGCGCCGCTCCTCGGCTGCGGCTCCGCCGAGTCGAAGCTCGACGCCGCGGCGGCGCTGCGCCACGCCGGCAAGCCGCGCGAGGCGCTCTCGGCCTACCAGGCGCTGCTGGCCGCCCTCGGCCAGGAGCCGCTGCCGGCCGAGCGGGCCGCGGTGCGGGTCAAGGCGCTCCGCGCCGCCGGCGACCTCAGCTACCTGGAGCTCGGCGACTACGCCGGCGCGGTGGCCTACTACCGGCGCATCATCTCGCTGGCCCCCGGCACGCCCGAGGCGCTCCAGGCCCGCGCCGTCATCGGCGACATCTTCCGCGACCGCTTCCAGGACCGGCTCGCCGCCATCGCCCAGTGGGCCGACATCGCCGCCTCCGAGGCACCGCAGGCCCCGCAGTACCAGCTCAAGATCGCCCGCGAGTACCTGGAGCTGGGCAACCGCACCCAGGCCCGCACCGAGGCCCGCCTCCTCCGCGAGCGCTGGCCCACCTCGAGGGAGGCCGACGAGGCGCAGCTCCTCACCGGCCAGGCCTGGGCGCTGGAGAAGAAGCAGGAGGAGGCGCTGGGCGCCTTCCAGGCCCTCATCGAGCGCGGCGCCGCGCCGGACGTGGTGGCGCGGGCGCTGGAGGGGCAGGCCCACATCCACGCCCAGCTCGACCACTTCGACCGCGCGCTGGAGCTGTACCTGCTGGCGCTCCCCAACCACCCCAACCCCGAAGCCATCCGGACCAACGTCGAGGCGGTGCGGCGGCGCAAGGAGGCGGCCAAGACCGCCACCCCCGGCGACCGCGACCAGGCCTTCGACTACGGAAAGCAGCAGTCCACCACCCGCGAGGTGACGCCGTGAAGACCGACCTGTCGCAGAAGCTGTTCGAGAAGGCCAACACCCTCTTCCCCGGCGGCGTGAACTCGCCGGTCCGCGCCTTCAAGGGCGTGGGCGGCACGCCCCGCTTCATGGCCCGCGGCCGCGGCGCCCATATGATCGACGTCGACGGCAACGACTACGTCGACTACGTGCTCTCCTGGGGCCCGCTCATCGCCGGCCACTGCCACCCCGAGGTGATGCGCGAGGTGCAGGAGGCGCTCCGCGAGGGCTCCAGCTTCGGCGCCCCCAGCCCCAAGGAGATCGTCCTCGGCGAGGTGGTGAAGGCCCGCGCCCCCTGGATCGAGAAGATGCGCTTCTGCTCGTCCGGCACCGAGGCCACCACCGCCGCCATCCGCGTGGCCCGCGGCTTCACCGGCCGCGACGACCTCGTCAAGTTCGACGGCTGCTACCACGGCGCCGGCGACCCGCTCCTCGTGAAGGCCGGCTCGGGCGTGGAGACCCTCGGCCTCCCCGACTCGCCCGGCGTGCCGGCCGACCTCGCCAAGCACACCCTCACGGCGCCCTACAACGACCTCCCGGCCCTCGCGAAGCTCTTCGAGGCCCACGGCAAGACCATCGCCGCCGTGATCATCGAGCCGGTGGTCGGCAACATGGGCGTGATCATCCCGCAGCCCGGCTACCTCCAGGGCATCCACGACCTGTGCAAGCAGCACGGCGCGCTCTTCATCGTCGACGAGGTGATGACCGGCTTCCGCCTGGCCCAGGGCGGCGCCTGCGAGCTCTACGGCCTCCGGCCCGACCTGGTCACCTTCGGCAAGGTCATCGGCGCGGGCCTGCCGGTGGGCGCCTTCGGCGGCCGCGCCGACGTGATGGACCGGGTGGCCCCGGCCGGCCCCATCTACCAGGCCGGCACGCTCAGCGGGAACCCGATGGCCATGGCGGCCGGCGCGGCCCAGCTGAAGCTCATGACCAAGGAGGCCTACCAGCTCCTCGACCTGCGCGCCGGCGCGCTGGCCGACGGCCTGGGGAAGCTGGCCGCCGAGGCCAAGGTGCCCGTGCAGATCAACCGCGTGGGCTCGATGCTCACCGTCTTCTTCTCGGCGACGCCGGTCTTCGACGCCACCTCGGCGCGCAAGGCGTCGGCCAAGCGCTTCGGCGTCTTCTTCCACACGCTGCTGGAGAACGGGGTCTACTTCCCGCCCTCCCAGTTCGAGGCGGCCTTCCTCTCCACCGCCCACTCCGAGGCGGACCTCGAGCTGACGCTCCGCGCCGCCAAGGCGGGCTTCGCCGCCGCCTCGAAAATCGAGGGCTGACGCGGGGTTGCACCCCCGGGGCGCCGCTGGCCCTCCGGGGGTGCAGGACCGTTGACGGTCCATGTAGGTCCTGCTATACGGGCGTGCCCTCCGCCTGACCGAAGCGTACGTCGTCCCTGGAGTTTTCGGCGTCCGGGCGGTCTCGACCAGGAGGGCAGCGTGACGGATCCCGGCGGCGACAAACCGCGGCGTCCGGTGCAGGACGGGCTCTCGGGCTACGCCGAGGCGATGAAGAAGGCGGCGCCGTACACCGCCGCCTCGACGAGCTTGGTGATCTCGGTCGGGCTGTGCGCCTGGGTCGGGCACTGGGCCGACGGGAAGTTGGGGTTGCAGACGCCGTGGCTGACGCTGGCCGGGGCGCTCTTCGGGATCGTGGCCGGCTTCATCAGCTTCTTCAGGCAGCTCAAGGACGCGGGAAAGAACGCCAAGTGAAGCACACGCTCGCCGCCGCCGCCCTCGCCGCCCTCTTCGTGGGGTGCGCGCTCGCGTCGGGTGAGTACCGCTTCGCCGCCCTGGTGGGCGCGGCCATCGCCTCCTTCACCGGCCTCGCCTCGATGCTCGGCCTCGGCCTGACCGCCCGCGCCGCGAAGCCCGTGCAGGCCGCCCTCCTCGTGGTGGGTGCCGGCTTCTTCCTCCGCCTCCTGCTCCTCGGCCTCGGCACCGTCGCGGTGGTCCGGGCCAGCGCCTCCGTGGTCGCCTACGTGGTGGCCTTCTTCGTGCCCTTCTTCTCCTTCGCGGCCCTCGAGGCCGCCTACGTCCACTCCCTCCGCCGCGCCGCCTAGGGGTCCGACCGCATGATCGCCACGACGCTCGTCTCGCTCGCCCTCAGCCTCACGGTCGCCCAGCACGCGCCCGCCGCCGATCCGCACGCCCAGCCGGCCGCCGAGCAGGCGGCGCAGGTGGAGCAGCACGCCGCGGCGCCCGCCGGCCACGAGGCGGCGGCCGAGCACGGCGCCGCCGCGGGCCACGGCGAGGCGGCCGCGGAGCACGGCGGCGGCCACGGCGGCGGCAAGCACGACGAGAGCCTCGGCGCCGTGATGATGCACCACGTGGCCGACGGCTACGTCATCGAGCACCCGGGCGTCTGCCACGGCGGCTTCGCCTGGAACTGCGAGTGGGACCTGCGCGCGACCTTCGGCGACAGCCTGAAGTTCGGCGGCCTCGACATGACGCCCACCAAGCACGTCATCATGATGTGGATCGCCTCGGCGCTCCTCCTGCTGGTGGTCTTCGCCGCGGTGAAGAAGAAGGCGGTGGTGCCGCGCGGCGTCTACAACTTCATCGAGCTGCTGGTGCAGTTCGTCCGCAACGAGATCGCCCGCCCCAACATCGGCGAGCACGACGCGGACCGCTTCCTGCCCTACCTGCTCTCGGCCTTCTTCTTCATCCTCTTCGTCAACCTCTTCGGCCTCTTCCCGTTCGCCGCCACCGCCACCGCCAACCTCTCGGTGACGGTCTGCCTGGCCGTGCTCACCTTCCTGGTGACCCAGTACGCCGCCATCAAGGCGCAGGGCATCGGCGGCTACCTGAAGCACCTCACCGCCGGCGTCCACTGGGGCCTCTGGATCATCATGGTGCCGGTGGAGTTCCTGGGCCTCTTCACCAAGCCCTTCGCCCTCACCGTCCGTCTCTTCGCCAACATGGTGGCCGGCCACTTCGTCATCCTGGCGCTCCTCGGCCTGATGTTCGCCATCTCGATGTGGGTGGCCCCGGTCTCGGTGGCGCTGGCCCTGGCCATCTTCATGCTGGAGCTCTTCGTCGCCTTCGTGCAGGCCTACATCTTCACCCTGCTCTCGGCCCTCTTCATCGGCGCCGGCGTGGTGAGCCACGGCCACGACGACCACGGTGACGAGCACGGCCACGGCCACGAGGCCCACGGCCACGCCGAGGCGCACCACTAGGTTTCGCAGCACGCAGCACCACGCGGCCGGGAGGGTTCCCGACCGCAGGTCGTCGAGCGCAGCACGCGCCCCGGGAACCGCGGCCCGGCCAACACCGCGACACGCAGCACGAAGGAGTCACACCATGGGTCCCAACGCTCTCGCCTTCCTGTCCGCTGGCTTCGGCGCCGGCCTCGCCGTCATCGGCGCCGGCCTCGGCATCGGCAAGCTCGCCGCCGCCGCCATGGACGGCTCGGCCCGCCAGCCGACCGCCGCCGGCGACATCCGCACCTCGATGATCATCGCCGCCGCCCTCATCGAGGGCGCCACGCTCTTCGCGATCGTGGTCACGCTGCTCCTCGCCCTCAAGCCGTAGTCCCCGGCGCGCACGCGCCGAACGCCCGGAGCACAGATGGCTCTTCACACGTCCGTCATGCCGGTGCTGGCCGCCGGCGGCATCGCCGACATCAACCCGGGGCTCACGCTCTGGACCGCCATCACCTTCCTGCTGCTGCTGGTGGTGCTCTCCAAGTTCGCCTGGGGCCCCATCGTCAAGATGCTGAACGAGCGGGAAGGCACCATCCGCGAGGCCATCGAGTCGGCCAAGAAGGAGCGCGCCGAGGCCGAGAAGCTGATGGCCGAGCAGAAGGCCGCGCTGGCCACCGCGACCCGCGAGGCCGCCGAGCTGGCCAAGCGGAACCAGGCCGAGGTCGAGACGCTCCGCCAGGAGCTGACGGCCAAGGCCCGCAAGGAGGCCGACGAGCTGGTCGCCTCCGCCCGCAAGCAGATCGTCGAGGAGAAGGCCAAGGCCGTGACCGAGCTGAAGGGCATGGTGGCGGATCTCGCCATCGAGGCCGCCGGCAAGCTGGTCAAGGCCAACCTGGACGAGAAGGCCCAGCGCGCGCTGGTCGAGGATTACCTGAAGCAGCTCCCCGCCGGCCGGGCGTAAGCCCGCGGCAGGAGCACCCGTTTCGCCGGCTCCGGCGGGCCCCACGGTCCGCCGGAGCCGTTTTCATTCGGAACCGCAGCCGCGGCGCGCCGGACGCGCCGCCCGCAGGAAGAAGGACGCACCATGGCGCTCGGCATCGGCATCGTCGGCCTCCCCAACGTGGGCAAGTCGACCCTCTTCAACGCCCTCCTCGGCGCGGCCCAGGCCGCCGCCGCCAACTACCCGTTCTGCACCATCGAGCCGAACGTCGGCGTGGTGCCGGTGCCCGACAAGCGGCTCGAGCAGCTGGCCGGCCTCTTCACGCCGGAGAAGACCACCCCCACCACCCTGGAGTTCGTGGACATCGCCGGCCTGGTGGCCGGCGCCTCCAAGGGCGAGGGGCTCGGCAACCAGTTCCTCGCCAACATCCGCGAGGTGGACGCCATCGCCCACGTCCTGCGCTGCTTCGTGGACCCCGACGTGGTCCACGTGGCCGGCAAGGTCGACCCGCGCTCCGATCGCGACGTGGTCGAGACCGAGCTGATGCTGAAGGACCTCGAGTCCGTCGAGAAGCGCCGCGACCGGACCATCAAGAACACCAAGACCGCCGGCAAGCCGGGCGAGCTGGCCAAGGCCGAGGTGGTGCTCCTCGACGCCATCAAGGCCGGCCTGGAGGCCGGCACGCCGGTGCGCCGCCTGGCCCTCTCCGACGAGGGGAAGGCGCTGGCCAAGGAGCTGGCCCTCCTCACCGCCAAGCCGGTGCTCTACATCGCCAATGTCGACGACTCCGAGCTCGCCCCCGACGACCCGCACGTCGCCCTGGTGAAGGCCCTGGCCGACGAGGAGGGCGCCCCCATGGTGGTCATCTGCGGCAAGGTCGAGGCCGAGCTGGTGGAGCTGCCGCCCGCCGAGCGCGCCGAGTTCCTGGCCTCCATGGGCATGACCGAGCCGGGCCTCAACCGGCTGGTGCGCGCCGGCTACGACCTCTTGCACCTCATCACCTACTTCACCTCCGGCGGCGACGAGTGCCGCGCCTGGACCGTGCACAAGGGCGACACCGCCCCCAAGGCGGCCGGCGTCATCCACACCGACTTCGAGAAGGGCTTCATCAAGGCCGAGGTCATCCGCGTCGAGGACCTCCTCGAGCTCAAGACCGAGGCCGCCTGCCGCGAGAAGGGCAAGCTCCGCATCGAGGGGCGCGACTACGTCGTGCAGGACGGCGACGTGATGCACTTCCGGTTCAACGTGTAGGCGCGGCCGGGCGCGCGGTCAGCGCGCGTCCGGCTGCACCGCCGGAAGGCCCCACCGCAGCACGTCCGGATCCAGGTCGGCCCCGTTGGGCCAGACCACGGTCCCGCACGCCGGATCGACGCGGACCGCCCGGAAGAGCGCCGTGTCGCGCCGCAGCGGCTCGAAGACCGGGCCCTGCAGCAGCGGCTCCAGGTCGAGCGTGCGCGAGGTCCCGTCGGTGAAGCCGAGCTCCACCGAGAAGCCGTGGAGGCAGCGGACCGAGGTGGCGCGGACCATGATGGGATCCTAGTCGATGGCGATCCCGAAGAACTCGCTGATCTTGGGCTTGGGCCGGGCGGTGCAGGCCTGGTGCCGGCGCAAGTGCGCGGATCGGCGAAGCCCCACCACATCTCCACCGGCCGCCCGGCGGACCGCCGCCCGCGCCGCGCACCGCACGCTCAGTCGTCCTGACGCCGGCCAAGTCCGGTCCGCGCCCCGGGTGCTACCATCGGGCCATGCGCTACTTCGTTCCGGACCTGCGGGTCGCGGAAGAGCTCCCGCCGCAGGCGGGGCTGGAGGAGAAGCTCGGCGGCGTGCCGTGGGGCCTGCCGCCGGGGCGCTGGCCGCGCTGCCGCGCCTGCGAGGGCTCGATGAGCCTGCTGGCGCAGCTCAGCCACCACCCGGCCCGCCTCGACCTCGGCCGCGCCGGGCGCGTGCTCCTCGCCTTCCAGTGCAACCACGATCCCGGCATGTGCGAGACCTGGGCCGCCGGCGCCGGCGCCAACGCCTGCCTGGTGCTGGAGCCGGAGGAGCTGGTGCCCGGCCTCACGCCGCTCCCCGACGACGCGCCGGTCGTCGAGCGCGAGGCGCGGATCGCCGGCTGGCTGGAGCGGCACGACGCGGTGAACGAGGCCGACCGCCCGGCCTTCTTCGAGGAGGGCTCGCTCCTCAAGCTGCCGCTGGAGATCCAGGAGTCGGTCCGCACCGGCACGCGCCTCGGCAGCGTGCCCTACTGGATCCAGAGCGCCGGCGAGGCGCCGCGGGGCTGGCGCTTCGTGGGCCAGCTCGACTCGACGCTCAGCTTCATGACCCCGCCGGCCCGCCCGCCGGCCTGGGTCTGGCCGGATCGCGAGCGCTACGAGGGGCGCACCCACGGCGCCGACTGGGCCAACTTCGGCGACGGCGGCGTCGCCTACCTCTTCCTGAGGGACGTCGCCGGCGGCCCGCCCGAGGGGCTCCTGTTCTGGCAGTGCGGCTAGGGCCGGCCGCCCCGCCCCAGCACCCGCGCCAGCAGGTCCGGCCGGTCGGTCACGATCCCGTCCACGCCGAGGGCGAGGAGCGCCCGCATGTCGGCCTCCTCGTCCACCGTCCAGGCGTGGACCGGCATGGCGTGGGCGTGGAACCAGGCGACGGTCGCCGCGTCCACCACCTCCATCCCGTGCATCCGGTGCGGCAGGCTGGCGAGGTCCCAGCCGCCAGGCGCCGAGCCCGGCGCCGCGCCGGCCCTGGCGGCCATCACGTGGGCGATGGCCGGTCCCTGCGGCAGGAAGCAGGCCGCCTCGGGGCAAAGGCTGCGCAGCCGCTCCCCCTGGGCGTCGTGGAAGGAGCCGAGGCCGACCCGCCCCGCCGCGCCGGCCGCGCGGACCACCGCCACCAGCGCCTCGGCCAGCGCGGGCTCCTCCCCCTTGGCGTCCACGTTGAACCGCAGCGCGGGGAAGCGCGCCAGGGCCTCGGCCAGCGTCGGCACGCCGAGCCCTCGCCCGCGCCACGGGAAGGTGGCGCCGCCGTCGGGCGTGAAGGCGAAGCCGGCGTCGAGGGCCCGCACCTCCGCCAGCGTGCGGGCCTCGATGGTGCCGGGCGCGCCGGTGAGCCGGGAGGTGTCGTCGTCGTGGAAGATCACCACCGCGCCGTCGCGGGTGCGCCGCACGTCGGTCTCGACGCAGTCGGCGCCGAGGCGGGCGCCGACCTCGAAGGCGGCCAGCGTGTTCTCGGGCGCCAGCGCCGAGCCGCCGCGGTGGGCGATGAGCCAGGGGCCAGGGAGGGCGAGGTAGGGCTTGGGCATCGCCGGGAGCCTAGCACCGGCCCGGGCCGAGCCCGTGGGCGCACTCCGCGTGATGTGGTACGGTGAGCGGAACCCGGGGGATCCGACCATGAGAAGCCGCCTCGCGCTCGCCACCTGCGCCGCGCTCCTGTCCACCGCCTGCGGAGGGACGAAGCAGGCCCCGGCGCCGACGCTCGACGTCGCCGTGATCTGGGCCGGCGGCGGGGGCCGGGCGGTGCTGACCGACACGGGCCTGCCGGCCCAGGTGGCCGGCGCCCCGGTGACGGTCACGGCGCGGTTCGCGCTGGTCCGCGACCTGGCGGGGGGCGCGCAGGCCGCCGCCGCCGTCGAGGTCCCGGCGACCATCGCGACCGCCCCCTCGGGCGTGGTCCAGGTGACCCTCCAGATCCCCGCGGGCGCGCTCGCCGCCGGCGTCCACCGGCTCGAGGTGGACGCCTCCAGCGGTGGCGCGGTGCGGCTCGAGGAGGCGCTGCTCGCCCTCCCGACCCCCGCCCTCGGCACGCCGGAGAAGACCTACGGCTGCACCGGCACCGTCACCCCCGTCCCGGCCCTGGCCGCCGACGGCACCGACCTGCCGCTGATCGACGGCACCGGCCCCTCGGCCTCCCTGGCGTCCCCGGTGGCCCGGCCCATCCACCTGATCACCAGCCAGTGCCAGGTCGTCCCCTACGCCCGCGCCCGCGTGTCGCTCTGCCGCCACCTGCAGGCCTTCTCCGACGCCGACCTGCCGGCCATGGAGACGTCGGTGGAGGTCCACTGGCCGGCCCCGCTCGACGCCGCGCCGGCCGGGCTCGGCCGGTTCTCGGTGCTCGATCCGCCGGAGCTGTCGCCGGGGCCGCCGCGGCGCGGCAAGGGGCTGCCCATCGACACGCCCGCCACGTTCTACGCCAGGCCCGCCTGGCCGCTGGTGGCCACGCTGGGCGGCCAGGCCGTCGCGGTCGCGCCGTCGGAGGGCTGCTTCGAGGTCCCGTCCCTCGGCATCTCGCGCTGCTTCGGGCTCAACCTCACCATCCCGGCGGGCCTGGCGGCCGGGCCGCAGGAGCTGGTGCTCACCGCGGCGCCGGGCTGCTCCGGCCGCACCACCGTGGACGTCGGTCCCCTCCCCGTGGTCTCCTCCGTGGCCCCGCAGCCCTTCTGCTCCGGCGGCTTCCTGACCATCGCGGGCAGCGGCTTCCTCGGCGCCCAGGCGACCATCGGCGGCGGGCTCCCGGTCGCCACGGCCTGCGCCAACGGGCTGGCCGAGCCCTGCGCCCGGCTCGTGCAGCCGGTCGGCGGCCTCACCGCCGGCACCTTCGACCTGGTGGTGACCAACCAGACCTCGCCGCCGACGTCGTCCACGGCGCGGTCCATCACCGTGGCGCTCCCGGTGGAGGCGGGGCAGGCCGTGCCCACGCTGGTCTCCGGCCTGGCCTCGCGGGAGCTCTTCATCCCCATCCTCCGCGCCACCGGCGCCATCAGCGGCGTGGTCCTGCTCCCGCCGCCCGACGGCCTGAGCGCCCCGCCTCCCGTGGTCCTCCCGTTCAGCGAGGTCCCCGGCGGCGTCCGCGCGACCCTGCCGGCCACCCTCGCCAAGGGCCAGTACAACCTCCTGGTGCAGGATCAGGGCCCCTGCCCGTACGACCAGGGCCAGCTCGAATCCAAGGGCCAGGCGACGGTGATGCAGCTCGACTTCGAGGACGGGTCGCTGCCAGTGTCGTCCAGCTGGCGCTGGCCCATCGGCGGCGGCGACGGCTCGACGGGGCCGGACCTGCAGCTCGCCGCCGGCGAGGGCCACCCCGGCACCGCCGCCCGCGCCGGCGAGGCGGCCAGCGCCGTGCCCTGGTACTTCCCTCTGCCCCTGCTCCCCAGCGCTCCCGGCGCCGACGCGGGCAGCCTGCGCTTCGACCTCCGCGTCGAGGGCACGGGCGCCCCGGTGGACGCCCCGCACGTCATCGTGACGGCCGCGGCCGCCGGGGTGCCGGTCCGGCTGGAGCACGCCCTCTCCGCGCCGCCGTCCGCCGCCTGGACCAGCTACCAGCTCCGCTTCGACGACCCCGCCGGCTGGGTGGTGCGGGACCACCTGGGGACGCACGCCGCCACGGCGGCGGAGCTCTCCGCGGCGGTCCTCGGCTCGCTCAACGCCGCCTACGTGCTCGGCGCCTGGACCGACGGGGCCAACCAGGCCTGGCTCGACAACGTGGTCCTCGAGCTGGCGCAGTAGACCACCGCTGGCCCGGCCGGGCGCGCCTCAGGGCGCCCCGGCCGGCGCCCGGATCCGCAGGCGCCGCACCTCGCTCGCCTCCACCAGCGCCCCGGCGCCGTCGAAGCCGAGGACGCGCCAGCAGACCTGGCTGCCCACCACCAGCGACCTCGCCACGCCGAAGGCCGGCAGCCGGTAGGGCGGCTCGCGGGTGTAGGCGATGTGGTGGATGGCGCCGCTGTCGCAGTCGCGGAGGTCCACCAGGTAGACGGCGCCGCGCCCGCGCTGCCAGTCGAGGCGCACCGCCTCGAAGGGGAGCACCGCCCCCTCGGCCGGCCCGGCCAGCCCCAGCGGCGCGGGGGGCGGGGCCGCCACCGCCGCCCCCTCGCCGACGCGGTAGGTGAGGGCGGGCAGGGTGAGGCCGGTGGCGGCGCGCGCCGGCACCAGGCGCAGCCGGTGCGGGCCCGGCGCGTCGGTCGGCAGGGGTGGCAGCTCCGGCGACTCCAACCGCGCCGTGCCCCGGAGGTCGAGCGCCTGCGTGACCCGGGCGTGCACCACGCCGTCCACCTCCCACGCCACCTCCAGCGGCCCGGCGCCCTGGTAGCGCAGCACGGCCACCGCGGTGGGCACGCGCCCGCGCCGCGCCACCGCCACCTCGGCGGCGCCGCCGGCGAAGGAGAGCTCCACGCCCTCCACCGCGACCGGCCCGGCGGCGGCGAGCTCCACCGTCACCGCTCCCTCCGAGCGGCCGAAGAGGCGCACGTAGCGCAGCCGCGAGAGGCCGCGCTCCCGGAGCCG
>WBZM01002563.1_pt1 | contig 15210 bp, 15 predicted proteins | sample 5204271 | NCBI WGS metagenome assembly WBZM01 (sample SAMN12344346, study PRJNA552823) | activated sludge metagenome | biome: Activated sludge suspended growth; feature: Nitrification reactor; material: Wastewater; isolation source: activated sludge from nitrification reactor of wastewater...
CTGTCGGGGCCCTAGCCAAAAGGCCATGAGTTCATGAATTCTGAAGCTGTTTCGTTGACGAACCGAGGGTGGTGGGGCGGGTGGGTGGAGTTTGCCTGCTTGGGTTCACGAACTGGCGGTTCGCGGGTTGGTGAAGTGGTTGTCGGTGGGTCGGGTGGCGGCGATGTAGCGCTCGGCGGTGGGGATGCTGACGCCGAACAGGTCGCAGAGGTGGCGTGGGTCGCCGGTGGCGAAGGCTTCGTCGAGGATGCGGTCTTGGCGGATGGTGCTGGGTGGCGTGCCGATCTTGAGGGCGATCCAGTCGGTGGTGGCGGGTCGGGTTCGTCCGGCGGTGCGTTCGTGGATGAACAGGTGTGGGTTGATGCTGTTGGGCCAGCGGCGGCCGCGTTCGGCGAGCCAGGTGGTGAGGCGGGAGCGGACGGCGTCTGCGAGGAGATGGTGGTGGTCGCCGACGTTGAGGCGGCGGCCGTCGAGGTCGATGAGTTGCAGGTTGCAGATGTCGGTGGGTCGCAGGGCGTGGAAGGCGATCAGCGCGGTGAGCGCAGCTCGGGCGGGGTCGGTGCTGTGGAGCGCTGCTCGGATCGGGTCGAGCTCGGCGGGTGCGGGTGTGTTGGTGGTGGGGAGTTGGCGGAGTCGGGTGGTGGGGTTGCTGAAGACCAGTTTGCGGGCTTTGAGGTAGCCGAACAGGCTTCGCAGGGAGGGGACCGACGGGCGTTGATGGTCTTGGGTCGCGAGCGCGGCGGTGATGTTGTCGCGGGTGATCTCGCGCAGCGATTGGTGACCGGTGGCGGCCCAGGCGTGGATGGTCGGCAAGACGCTGGTGACGTGGGCCCTGACGGTGTGAAGGTGGCGTGGTTTGCGGCGTGGAGGGCTGGTCGAGCCGTCGCGGAGCACCTCGAACCAGACGGTGAGTTCGTGGCGGATCGGGTCGGGCAGGTTGTTGGTGCGGGCGGTGAACCAGGCGTGCAGCGCCGGTGGTCGGTCGTCGCGGAGCATGCCGACGGTGTCGAGCACCTCGAGAACGGACTGGGCCGAACTGGTGACGAGTGGGATCACGAGTTGGGTGTCGCTCCATGCGATGCGGGTGCCGGGCAGGTCTTGCAGGGCGAGCAAGGTGCGGATCCCGCGCCAGGTCTTGTCGCGCTGTTCGATGCTCCAGCCGTGCCGGTCTCCGTGATCGGCGACGGCGTGTTGGAGTGCGTCGGCGAGTTCGGGGATCGGTGGCGGGCCGAGACGGGCGACGATGCGCTGGTCGAGGTGGCGGGGCGAGTTGAACAACACGAGCGGGACGGCGTCGATCGGGTAGCGCGCCGGCCACTCGTGGCGGACGGTGACCGGCTCGACCGCGGCGGTGGGTGGTCGGCGCTTCTTGAGGATCAGGTCGGCGAAGAACAGTTGTTGGCCCAGCCGGTTGCTGGCGGCGACGTCGAGTGTGCGATGAGTGGGGTGGAGGCGGTTGAGGATGGTTGCTTGCCGCGAGCACAGCCGGCAGCAGCCGCGTTCGTTGACGACGATGGTTCGGCCACACGACCTGCAGCCGGTGTCGGTGTAGCGGCGGCGCCATCCGCGGCAGGCTTCGCAGAGCCACTTGTTGCGACGCAGTGTGCCCCACGCATGGCAGTCGTGGCAGCTGTCGATGAGCGGGGCGTTGCGGTGGCAGCGGTGACACAGCCCGCTCGCGTAGTGGTCGCTCGACCCGCAGCGTTTGCAGACCAGCGCTGCTCGGCGTTGGCGGGGGACGCAGTCGTAGCAGCAGTCGCGACCGAAGTAGGCGACAGGGTTGACCGTGCAGTGCGTGCAGATCTGGCGTGGTGTGCGTTGTCTCGGCAGACAGTCCCAGCAGCCGTCTCGGCCGGTGTAGCCGACCGGCCGGAGACCGCAGTGTTCACACAGCGCCGGCTGGGTCACGCGGGTGGTTTGGTGCGGTTGCGGCCGAGTCGCGGTGTCAACGGCGTCGGCGCGCCGACGGCTTTGGTCTTCGCGGGTCGGCGCGCCGCGATCTTGTCGGGCTCGCAGATCAACAGCTCTGAAGGGCTGCAGTCGAGCACGGCGCAGATCACGTCGAGGTCCTCGAGTCGGATCGTGGTCGGTGTGCCGGCCCACAATCCGGACATCTTGCCGGCGCTGATCTCGAGGCCGGCGTCGGCGAGGCGGCGGCGCAGATCGGTCGATTTCCAGATGCCGCGTTCGGCCGCGGCGAGGCGCAGGTTCCAGCGCATTGGTTCATCCCTCCATGACGCCCAGGCGGGCAGTGACTCGTTCGTTGGCATGACGCCAAGCGCGTTCGATGTGTTCGGCGGGGACGTGGATGTAGCCGGTCGTGGTCGACAACCACTCGTGACCGAGCAGATCCTGGATCGCTTTCAGATCGACCCCTCGGGTGTAGAGCGACGAAGCGCAGAAGTGCCGCAACGCGTGAGGGGTGAGCTTGCCGGTCCAGGCCGGCAACCATCGGTCGACCGCGTCGGCGAGCCCGGTCCGCAACGCTTCGGTCCCGACCCGCTGGCGGTGACCGGTCATGTCGTCGCGTCGTTCGCTCGGCAACAACGGAGCGGCCGGGTCGTTCCAGTCGTCACCGAACTGGTGGCGCACGTCGACCATCCACCACTCCAACAGGGCGTCGACGTCGTCGATGCATGGGACCAGACGGGTCTTGGGTCCGCGACCTCGGCTTCCCTTGCCGAAGCGGACATGGAGCTTGCCGAGCTCGCCGAGATCGGGACGCCAATCGCCGATGTCCAACATCGTGGTCTCGTTGATCCGCAACCCGGCCCGCCGCCACAGCGACGCCGCCAGATAGTCACGTGCGGCAGGCAGATACTTGCGGGCGGCCGGCAACGATTCGGCCCACGCCCCGAACAACCCGTCGACCTCGTCGACCGGTGGTGGAACCCGGCCGACGCCGGGACGGCCACCAGCGGGACGGTTGAACTCGTCGATCGGCTGCTCGACGAGCACACCGGTCAACGTCACGATGTCGCCCTGATAGCGGCCGATCAGAAACTCGAAGAAATCAGCGAGCACCTGCGCCTTCTGCCGAACCGTCGAATGCGCCAGCCCACCCTTGCGGCGCTGGTCGGCCAGGAACCGGTCGGCATCGGCCGGGGCAGCAGTCCACACCGGACGCTGCAAGAACCCGATGAACGCGAACACGACGGAACGTTCCCGGGCGACCTGTCCGTCGGTGATCCCGGCGCCCACCATCGCCAACAGGTACTGGTCGACGAGTTCCTGCTCGAACTCGGCGACCTCCTCGACCGTCACCAGCCGGCGCGGCGCCTCCAACGAACGCACCACCGCAACGCTCACGGTCTCGCCACTTCAGCAATCCACATCGACTCTCACGAAATGCGAACACTAGTCACGAATCATGACCAAGTGTCAGATTCCCTCGCAATCGGCGAAAGCACCGCTGACCAGCAACAGCAGGTCATCGAAGCAGGCGCCGGCGCGGAGGAACTCAATGCACTTCCCACAGGCCGGCTCACAACCCCGGTACGGAGAAAGGCAACAGCAATGACAGCGATCATCGTCTGGTTCCAGGCACAACTCATCGAAGCACGAGCACGCGCCGCCGAGGAGGCGGAGCGCGGCGAGATCGTCGAGAAGGTGATCATCGTCGCGGCCGCCGCGGCCATCGCCATCGCAGCGATGGCAGCAATTGCAGCGGCTGTCGACATCAAGATCGCCGGGCTCGAGCTCTGACAGGGCCAGCGGTGCGACGGCATCGCAACGGCTGCGGACTCGATCCGCCGTGTGGTGAACACGCGCGCCCCGACGAACCGATCGAGCAAGGGTCACCACGTGACCGCGGCTCGTCGACGGTCGAGTTCGTCATCGCATCCGCCGCCATGGTGCTGCTCTTGCTCATGGTCGTGCAGGTAGGCGTCTGGTACCACACCCGCGCCGTCGCACAGACCGCCGCACGCCACGGGCTCGACCACGTCCGAACCATCAACGGATCACCGTCGGAGGGCATCGACGTCGCGTCCGAGTTCCTCGACCAATCCGGTGGCGGACTCGAGAACCGCAACGTCGACGCGACCCGCACCGCAGCCGTGTCCTCGGTGACCGTCTCCGGCCGGGTCGTGTCGATCCTGCCCGGTGTGTCATTCACCGTGTCCGTCACCGTCGACGCACCGACAGAACGGATCGAGCCATGAACTCGCCGCGAGCCGATCGCGGGTCGGTGTCGGTCGAGCTGGTCATCCTCGCTCCCCTCTTCGGGCTGCTACTCCTCGGCGTGATCGCCGTCGGGCGAGTCAGCAACGCCCGCGCCGACGTCGACGCTGCCGCACGGATGGCAGCGCGGGACCTGTCGATCGCTCGGGACCCACAGAGCCGGCTCGCTGAGGTGGAACGCACCGTCGCCGAGACGCTCGACGTCGGCTCGGCATCGTGCCGTTCGATGTCCATGAGCGCGTCGGTGGCCGATGACGTGATCGAGGTGACCGTCACCTGCTCGGCCGACCTGCAAGAAGCGTCCGTGCTCCCCCTCCCCGGCAGCCTCACCATCTCAGGATCGGCCAGCGAGGTCCGCGACGCCTTCCGGGAGCGCACGCCATGAGCACCACTGGCCAACGTCGACGGGTCGACGTCCGCGACGACCGAGGCTCGGTCACCGTCTGGGCCATCAGCGCGACCGTTGCGTGCGTGCTGATCATCGGCCTCGTCATCGACGGCGGCACCATGCTCCGCGCCCGAAGCAACGCGTTCGCCTTGGCCAGCTCCGCCGCCCGCGCCGGAGCGCAGGAACTCGACTCCGCCTCAGCGGTGCAGGGGCTCACAGTTCTCGACCCGGTCGCAGCCGAACGGGCCGCGCTCGACTACCTCGCGGCGCACGGCGCAACCGGCACCGTCGCGATCACCGACGAGACCATCACGGTCACGGTCACCAGCGCGACCAGCCTCCAACTCCTCCGCCTTGCCGGCGCGGAGACCGCCAGCTTCACGGCCACCTCGACCGTGAACATCGTGAAGGTCGAGTTGCCATGACCCGCCTGCGAGCGCTCATCCGCGGAGTCGCGAGCCTCGCTGCACTCGCAACGCTGCTCGCCGGACTACCCCTTCTCCTCTCGTCGTGGGGCCGCCTCCCCGGTTCACCGAGCGCCGACTGGTGGGATCGACTCAGCGACAGCGCCGTATCGGACACCACGGTGTTCGTCGTGCTCACGGTGGCGGCGTGGGTCGCATGGGCAATCTTCGCTGCTGCGGTGATCGTCGAGTTCGTCGCCGGTATCCGGGGATTCCAGGCACCGCGAATCGCCTTCGCCGGACCGTTCCAGCGATCCGCCCGAACACTGGTCGCCGGAGTCCTCCTCATGTTGAGCCTCCTCCAGAGCGCGGGGCCTTCCTACGCCTCGGTCCCTCGAGCCACAGCTGTCAACGCGTCCGGCGCCACCGCGTCCTCGTTCGGGCACGAGTCACCCGAACCGGGTCACGTCATCGCGATCACCATCACCCCCGATGGGACCACCGTCGCTCCAAGCACAGCAGACGAGGCCGCCCCATCGAGCGTCCCGCAGGACACGGCAACCGTGATCGATGTGGAACGCGGCGACAGCCCGTGGAGCCTCGCAGAAGCACATCTGGGCGATGGGCTGCGGTGGCGAGAGCTCTACGAGATCAACCGCGGAAACCCCCAGCCCGACGGTCGATCGTGGACCAATCCCGAGCTGATCGTGCCGGGCTGGCAGCTGCGCCTGCCCAGCGCGCAGCACCTTCCGACACCCCAGTCGCCGATCGAGACGACAGACGCAACCGACGTCGTACACGAAGTGCAACGTGGCGACACGTTGTCCTCGATCGCTGACCAGTACCTGGGCGACCCAACCCGGTACCCAGAGCTTTTCGAGGCCAACTGCGACCGCATCCAACCCGACGGCAGACGACTCACCGACCCCAACCTCATCGTCGTGGGTTGGAACCTCGTCATCCCGGCGACGCAAGAGCCCGCCGTAGCGGAGCCGGTCGATGCGCATGCCGAGCCCGACCAGACAACAGAGGTCGGCGAGACCGACGGCGCGCCGGCCACCACCCCGACGACCACCACCACCCCACCGCAGACCACCGCCACACCACCAGCTCCGAGCACAACAACCCCGCAGCCACCGTCGCCAACCACAGCGCCGGCTCCAGCCGTGACGGTGCCGACCGCGCACACCGACACGGAAGCGTCGACGAGCGGCAATGGTGGAAGCTCAACTCCAATCCTCGTCGGGCTCGCAGGAGCCACCGCGCTGAGCACCGGCCTGGCGCTCCGGTTGCGGTGGCTCAGGCGTCGGCGAGCGACTCGCGGGTCAGCGGCTGCCGCCGTGATCCCAAGCGATGCCGAGATCGCCGTCGTCGCAGCGGCCGACGTGCCACTGGTCCGATGGGCCGGTCAGCAGATTGCCGCGCTGGTACGAGACCTCGACCCACGCAAGGTCACCGGCGCGCCGCTGGCCGTCGAACTCTCCGAAGAGGCCGGCATCGAGATCCTCTGGGACGCGCCGCAGCATTCGCCAACGGTTGGCTCATGGCGCGCCGCCGACGGCGGATGGGCGTGGCGCTTGGCCTACGACCCGGAGAGTCCCGTACCACCCGACGAACTCCCCGCAGGCATCCCCGCACTGGTCACCATCGGTCAGCGCGAAGGACGCCAACTCCTCATCGACCTCGAGGCCTTCGGCACCCTCGCCGTCACGGGTCCTCCCGACTTCACGTCTGGCCTGCTCCGCTCTGTCGCACTCGAGCTCGCCTGTGGCAACGATCTCGCCGATGCGTACGTCTCGATCGTCGACATCGACGTCGATCCCTTCGTCGCTCCCCGCCACCGTCTGACCGCGCAGACACTCACGGAAGCGATCGAGGCAGCGGCGAACGCCATCGACTCCGTCGGCGCAGCAATCCGGCACGACTCACGAGCCGACACCTTCCGGGCACGCGTTGGAGGCGCAGCGCCCATCGAAGCCACCGTCATCGTCGCCAGCGGTCGCCAAGGGTCCATGGGTGCCTCGTTCTCGCCGCGGCGAGGTGCAGCACTCGTGATGGCATCGGACCGCGCCTCGATCGCGGAGGGTGGGGCGCGAATCGAGATTTCAGGCGACGGGGCGTCCGCTCGGCTCGAGCCGCTCGGCATCGACTTCACGCCGGTCCGGCTCGATGCGTCGACGGCCGATGCCCTCGCCGCCGCAACTGTCGCTGTCGGCGACCTCCCAGAGGTCGAGCCGGACACCGTCGACCCCTCCGCGCTTGGACCGAATGTGCCAGATGAAGGCGACAACGACGAAGGACCGCCCACCGTCGATCCGGTCATCGTCGACAGCCACCGAGTCAACGGACACGAGCACGCTGCGAACATCACCCACGTGTTCACCGTCGACGTCGGCGCCGAGCAGACGACCAACCACGCCCCGTCGAACGCACATGGCGAGCCGACCACCGACCCGGACGGCCAGTTGTTCGCGACGGAGTCGACCGGCCCGGAACTCGTCGTGCGGGTGCTCGGCGTGCCTGCGATTCCGGACCGACCCGACATCGGCCGACGCGAGCTCATCCTCGCCGTGCTCCTCGCCTGCCGAGGTGGAACGCTCGCCGCATCAGCTGCACAAGACGCGCTGTGGGGCGGCAAGCCCGTCGAGCCGAAGACGGTGTGGAACTTCGTCGCTGCAGTCCGGCGGGCGCTCGGCGACTTCGACGACGGCACCCCAGTCATGCCAGCGGCCGACCGCGCCCACGGCACACTGCGGCTGCACCAGCGTGTCACGACCGACCTCGACCTGCTCCGCAGAGCCATCGCTGCGGCGGATGACATGTCGTCTACCGAGGCGATGTCGGCGCTACGCGATGCACTCTCGATGGTCGAGGGTCCTCCGTTCGACGCCGTCGGCTACGACTGGGCACACCGAGACCAGGACGTCGCCGAGGCGGCTCGTGTCATCGAACAAGCCGTCGACCGCCTCGTCGCGCTCGCGCTGGAAGCAGGACAGCACGACCTCGCCCGCCGCGCGATCAGCCGAGGGTTGCGCGGACTCCCAGGAGACGAGCACCTCTACCGGCTCCGCATGCGACTCGAGGCGCACGCTGGCAACACACGAGGCCTCGTCGCCGCCTACGAGGAACTGTGCGTGTACCTCGCCGACCTCGAGGTCGAACCGTCGCCGGCGACCACCGCGCTCTACAACGAACTCCGATCACAGAGAGCCTCCAGCACCGTCAGCTGAGCGGCGGGACGGGGGATGCGACGATCGTCCAGTAGCCCGGATCCGCGAACGCCGCAGCAGCCTCGAACAGCGCGATCTGCTCGTCGGCGGCCACTCCGCCGACGGTCACGGTGACGTACTCGGCGTTGCCCCGAACACGCACCCACTCGCAGCTGGCGGCGAGCCGACGTAGCTCCTCGTAGAACTCAGAGAGTTGCCGCGATGCGGCGACTTCGTGAGGGTCACCATGAACGATCGTCAGATGTCGGCGCCCGTGAGCGAGTTCGACCGCCTCACGGATCAGTACGTCGCAGCCGGATACCGTGCAGAGGCCTCGGCCGACAGCTCCGCACCGTGCGCCGAAGGGATCGGCCTCGTTCAAGTCATCGATTTGCATAGCCCACTCCATGTAGAGAGGCCGTGGACCCACGAGCACGGCGCCAATGGCGAGCGGGCTACTCAACCGTATCCCGAGTCGACTCCGTATCGGTCGAGCTTCCCCCGGCGGCGGTTGCAAGGTGCCACGACGATGCTCTCGACTCATGGTTGTCACAACGGCGCTCGCAGGACCGCCGCTCAAGTGGCCAAGGGTGAGAGCCGGGGTTCACATCGACCGGCACCCACGGCACGTCCGCACGTTCCGGTGCCTCAACTCCGCACCGCCGATGACGATCATTTCCCGCGACGTTGAGAGGTCCAGGAATCCGCCTGAGCATGTGTCGCCCGCCAGTGGCATGGGACCACCTTGAGGTGTGTTCCGCCAGTGTGATGGGACCACCTGTCCGCCAGCGATGGGACGGGGAGACTCGTGGAGAGCAGGATGCGGTAGGAGCCGCACGTCCGGTTCGGGGGACGGACCGGAGAAACCCACCCGAAGAAAGGCGCACAGGGCGCTCCGGTCCGATTCCACCTTGCGAACGCAGCGGTCACGTAGTGCCCCATCAAATTCGCGAAGCACCATTAGTAGTTAAGCGGCTAGCGATCCTTGAGCATGAGCGACACGTCGACGCGTGCAACGACGATGCTCGCTATGCACCCAACAGAAATCATCGTCAGTAGGCCGTACAGAAGATAGGGCCAACCTGCGAGTATGAACGGCGTTCGGAACACCTGGCTACTAGCGGCGCCACCCACAACCACAAGCGCGAACCACATTGCAGCCAAGAGAACGACCTGTATGGTAAAGAAGAAGCCGACCTCTGTCCGCCGCATCCCGCTCAGAAGCAGAACCCCCACTTCGCTCGAACGGCTTCTCACAGTGAGGGCCCACATCAAGCCGATTAGAAGTCCGACTGCGGCAGGAATCCATCGCGACGAGCGTTGTAGGTAACTTCTGTACGGATGCTCTGCCAGACCTGGAGCTACCCCACGGACAATCGGCGTCACGCTCTCGATGCGCAAGGCTGCTGTCGCGACTCTCGTTAATGCTTCATCGCGATACGAAGGTTGAGCCCGGACGTAACACTGGTCTATTCTGCTTGCCACAATATTCCACGGCTGCGGGATGATGAGACTTCCGGCTAGCGCAGGAATTCCAAACTCTTTCGGGAAGCTTCCCACTACACGTAGGTCGTATCCTGCGGCAAGGCTTACGACAGGAACTCCGCTGAACTGCTGGACGATATCGTCACCAACCCAGGCCACTTTGGCGCGTGATGGCACACCGCCAACAGCTACCTCCTGAGCCATCGTCGCATCCGAGAGGAAAATCTCGTGGACCATTACAGTACGGCCTCCGAATTGGACTATCCGCTGCGGGCCGATCCGACGCACCCCGTAAACATCGGCCACACCCTCAATACGTTTCAGAGCGGCACACGATGCCGAGTCCACGGCCCCGCTTCTCTCGGCCGAGATCTCTGTCGTAGCCCAACCCTGCCTTACCAGCTCGTCCGTTGATTCGAGCGTCTCTCGTACTTCAAAGATCGGTGTTGTAGTCACCATGGCCGCTCCCACACAAGCAATGGATGCAGCTGTCACCACCTTCGGTCCCAACGCAAGCAAATCGTGGATTGCCTCGGCGAGAACCTCTGAGATGCGCCATGGCATCAGCTGACATCCCTCAGGGCCCCATCAACAAGGGAAAGAACTCGATCGCACTTCTCAGCTACGCTCGTGTCGTGGGTTGCAACTATCACGGCCATATCTCTTCGGGCTAGGGCCTGAAGTACGTCAACAACTCTATCGGTTGTAGTCGCGTCCAGCGCCCCGGTCGGCTCGTCGGCCAAAACAAACTTGCGACCCAGACAAGCGGCACGTGCGACTGCAAGTCTTTGTAGTTCTCCGCCGGAAAGAGTGTTTGCGCGCTTCCGTGCGAGCGAATCGATCCCCACTATCCGTAGCGCGGCAATCGCAGCGTGGCGCGCTTCGCTCCTGTCCATCCCCGCCCCAAGGCCCCCGAGAGCGGCGTTGTCTAGCACTGTGCGCGTGGGCATGGAATTGCCTCCCTGTGGCACCCAGGCGCAGAACAGCCTCGGCTCATACGGCTTCCCGTTCAAATGTACAAGCGCGGTACCACTCGTTGGCGTCGCAAGGCCGCTAAGGACCCCCAGCAGAGTTGACTTTCCACTGCCGGAGGGTCCGACGAGGGCGACAAACTCTCCAGGGCGAATGCTTAGGGAGATGCTGCGCAGCACGGCTCGATTGTCGAACCGCATCGACACTTGGTCGACGATAAGCTCAAGCGCACCTAACTGCACGTTGATAGCCCGCCATCGGGCACTGTTGGCCTAAGGACAACCTCGTCACCAATGAGTTCCGGCTGAACATACGAGATGCCGGGCTCGGTCGATGCCTCCGACGCCACGGTGACGGTCACGGCTCGTTTCGAACCGTTTGACCACACCAGTAGGCATAGGACGCTATCGCCCGTAAAGAGAGAGGTAGATGGGACTGTCCCGAAGTGAAGGGGGCTTGTGCGGCGAATGTTTGCGACAACGCTCTCCGTTCCGATCTCAACTGCATCAGCAAAGCGGGCCACTTCGTCATCCGCAAGCGTTATGCTCTTGGCCGGGATCGTCGTCTCATCGAATTCGATAGCGACGGGAGTCCGCCGCACGAGGCCGTGCCGACGTTCGTCGCCCGTCAACTCAATGGTCACTCCTAGCAGAGTTTCCGACTCACGTGCGACCGTGTCTCCACTTTGAATGCGATCGCCGACCTCAACCTCCCATTCGAGCTGCGTTACGTCGCTGTTGCCCAAGTAGACGGTCGATGCGACCTTGAAGACTCCATCGACGGCGGGTGCGGCGGTCAGTCTTTGCCAAGTCTCAATTGCCCTAGTGGACACGGCTGATAGACGCTGTCGGGAATCCAGTGTGGACTGCTGCGCCAGCCCAACGCTGACGAACATCTCGTCGAGCCAGCTCACGTCGGGGCCTGAATCACCCTTCGCAAGATCTCTATAGAGGGGCCTGCCCGTGACTTGAGCAACAATTGCTTCTCCATTCAACCAGAGAACGGGCACACCATCCCGGATCTGCTCGAACGTGGAGAGGTCGGTAACAACACCCGACTCGCCGCTCCAGACGAGCTCATCCCCAGCTGCCCATTGGAATGTGATCGATGCCGGCTGAAGACCGTCTTCGAAGCGCTCTCCGATCGGCGCACGTCCATCGGCCGGACTAGGTGGAAAGAATACGTCTTCCTCGTAGTCGATCGGATCAAGTTGGATGGACACAATCACAGGCAGCGCGATCGCAGCAGCCATCAGCAGCCAAAGCAACATCAACCTGACAATGTTTCTCAATCGAAATACCCTTCGATACACTCCGGCGTTCGACGCATTCTCCATCAATGCGAATGGAACTCTAACAGCGACTCAAGACTCCTTGCGGCAGCTCGGCGCCCGTCGTTCGAGTTAATCGCCGGTTACGATCTCGGAAGCGTTCTCGCGCGCAATCATTAGGCATTCGTCCAATGAATAGCCGTTTGCAGAGGCGAAGTCAACTGCCTCTGGGCCGGAGAGGTCCGCAGGCATCGTTACACCTGCGTCAACTTCCAAACAAAAGGCAATAGCTTCAGGGACCAGCATCGTCTGATATCTCGGCTTCGGTCTGGCTGGGCTCAGTTGCCATCCACGGTCCAACGGTTCGAAGGCGCGGTAACAAGTATCCTCTAGGCCGGAATCGGTTGCCTCGCTCGGAATAAAGAAGCTATAGAGCTGGAGCGTTTGGTCGAGGAGTACATCCTCTATGGGTTGACCGCCCGTCGACATGCAATCCTGGAAGGCGAGAAAGGCTTGCTCATAAGCCGCGAAATTTATGTCGACTTCGCTCTGTCCGGTTGACCCATCGAGTGCGGATGGCTCCGTTCCACTCTCCGGCCCGCACGATACTAGGAGCATCACGGGCAGGAGTAGGGTGGAGCCAACCGCACTCGGACGGCGTGTGTTACGGCTCAAGTGGTCGTCGACACCCATGTGTCGAAGTCGTTGAATCCCCCATGCGATCCACCAATCTTCGTGCCGGAGCAGGCGGGGGCGTAGGCGGTCCCTCCGGGAGCTGCGTAGCCGAAGTTGCAGGAGCCGCTCGACTTACGGAACCGCGCTCTCGGATCACACACTCCGAACGGGTCTGAAGTCTGTGAATAGTTTGCACCGGAGTCGCTCGCTGCCGCGAGCAAATCACCGTCGCACACGAAATTCTTCGCACCCCAAGCCGAGGCAGAAGGCGTACCAACAAAACCGGTTGCAGCAACACCCAAAACCGCGACTGCGGCGAGGCGTCGTAGCGACTTATGTGTTCTTGACATGTACTCTTCCTTTCGGTAAGTCCACCCAAGGTGAAAGTATCACGCGGACACAGGGTGCGCAAGTGAACACTCCTGGTGGCGACCACAGTGCGACGCAGCGCAACCCGACATCGTCGATCGCACCTACAAGCTACCCTCCGATGGCGAGAGCGCTTGGCGATAGACAACCGTCGTACGGGAGAACAGCCGGTGTGCGGCCAACGTTCCTGTCCCTGAGCGATCGGAGGAGAGCCTGAGGGCACCGGAGAAGGCCGTCGGCCGTGCGGATCTGGAGGTGGAGGTGGGGGCTGCTGGAGCGGCCGGTGTTGCCAGACGTGAGGATCTGGGTGCCAGCCGCGATGGTGGTGCCGGCTGCGACGTGGGCAGCGTTGCCGTGGCAGTAGGCCCAGCGGGTTCCCTCGTCGTCTTCGATGGTGACCCCGATTCCGCACGTCTGGCAGCCGGCTGGGTTCTGGCCGCAGCCATGGTCCCACCAGTTGTACGGCCAATACTGAACCGTCACGACTCGCCCGCCTCGGATGGCGTAGATCGGGGTTCCGGTGGGGAGCATCCAGTCCCAGGCCGGATAGGTGTGATGAGGTTCGTCGACCGGTGCTGTGGCGAACAGGTCAGCCGGGCCGGGGATCGCGTAGCCGTCGGCGAACGGCGTGATCCCGCCGCCAGGAGCGCATGACCCTCCTGAGGTCGTGCCCTCGCCGCCGGTGAGTTGCCGGTCGTACTCGGCGAGCCATCGCTGTTGGTACTGGCGAGGCGTGAGGACGTTGCCTGCCGATGGCACGGGCACCTGATCCCAACTTGGCGATGTCGGGCCTGGCAGGTGGCCGATGTACCAGACGACGGGCACGGCGCTGACATCGCCGTCGTTGTCGTCGAGCACGCGGCGGACATTCTCGGCGGCCTTCGCGTCCTGCACAGCCGGTGGGGCCTGCCATGCCTGTGCGTAGCCGCCGGAGCCAGCCCAGGTGGAGTCGATGAACTGGTAGGCGCCAGATGCACTCGACCCTGCGGCACGCGCGGTGTAGTCACCGCCGGACTCGAGCGTTCGGATCGTTGCGAGGATCGGTGCGACGTCACCGCCGGCCGCGCATCCGATGCCGGGGTTGTCCCCCGTCGCGAAGACGACGGGGAAAGCGACGAGCGCGAGCACGAGTCCGACGATGGGGACAGCGAGGAGCTTCATCTCCTCTGTCGCACCCTCGAGACGGCCGCTTCGCGACAGTCACCGGCCTGATCGGCCAGGCGTGCTCCGGGTGTCGCGATCTGCCGGCGACGTGGGTGGGTTCACCGGTGATCGACACGCCGAGCAGCGGCGTGTCGCAGACACCAAGGAGGTGTGCCATGCCGGTGAGGCATCGAGCACGTCTGTCGGTCGGGCTGACGCTCGTCGCCAGCGGAGTACTGATGGGCGCGTCGCCCGCCTGGGCACAGGTGCCGGACCCGGCGCCTGACAGCTCCCTGCCGGGCGGGACACTGATCACCCAACTGCTCGGGTGGTTGAAGTACGCGAGCATCGCCGCGGCGGTCGCAGGGCTGTTGATCGGTGGCATCGCCACTGGGGTGGGCCACTTCGGCTCGTCGTACAGCGCGAGCTCGGCCGGCCGGAAGTGGGTACTGGGCGGAGTGGGCGCGGCCATGCTCGCTGGGCTGGCGCACACGATCGCGACGACCGTCTACAACGCGACCTGACATGCGGCGCGTGATCGTTGTGGGCGCCACCGTGCTCGTCGCAGCAGCGGCAATCGGACTTCGCACGTGCGCCGCTGCGGGCCCGGAAGCAGCGCCGCCCACACGTCCCAGCACGGCGGCCGAGTCGGCCGACGAGCGGCCGGCGACCGGTCCGCGCACCGAGGAGCTCGGTGTCCCGGTCGGCTGGAGTCGCGACGCCACCGGTGCTCGCGCAGCGGCGGTCTCGGCGGTGTCGTTGACCGGAGAGCTCGCCCGCGCGGGCTTCATCACCCGCTCCGACATGATCAGGGTTCTGGCCTCGCGCCGCTACGGCCCGACCCTTTCGGATCTGTCGGCCGCTCAGCTCGACGCCTTCATCGACGAGCTGGCAGGCGAGGGTCTGACGCCTTCACAGCTGCTGCTCCAGGAGCTCCCGCTCACCGCCGTCGTCGAATCGGCAACGGCCGACTCGGCGACCGTTCAGGTGTGGGCGCTCCTCGTCGCCGGAGGGGACCGCCTTGGATCGCCGAGGCAGCTGTGGCGAACGGTGACCGTCGAGCTGGTGTGGGAGGAGGGCGACTGGCAGGTCGACGGATGGACGGTCCGCGCG
>WBZM01002564.1_pt1 | contig 15210 bp, 12 predicted proteins | sample 5204271 | NCBI WGS metagenome assembly WBZM01 (sample SAMN12344346, study PRJNA552823) | activated sludge metagenome | biome: Activated sludge suspended growth; feature: Nitrification reactor; material: Wastewater; isolation source: activated sludge from nitrification reactor of wastewater...
CACGCCGACCTGCGTCGGGTCGTAGTTGCCTTCCTCATCGCGGGCGAAGACGTAGCCGCCGAAGGCGGTCTGGATCGGGTAGAAGTGATACGGGTCGCCTTCCATGCGGACGAAGCCATATTGCTCCGGATCAGCCGCGTGCAGGTCGGCCGAGATCTGGTAGACCTCTTCCCACGTCGCCGGGCACTCGGGCACCAGGTCGGTGTTGATGAAGAAGGCGACGTTCTCGGTCGAGTAGGGCAGGCCGTACAGCTCGCCGTCATAGGTGAAGGCGTCGATCGACGACGCGGAGAAGCTGTCGGTCAGGTCGCCGGCATCGATGGGAGCCAGCAGGCCGTTGGCGACAAACTCGCCGAGCCAGTCATGAACGCCGATGATGACGTCCGGACCCTCGCCGGCCGGGCCGGCGATGAGGAAGTTGGAGCGGATGGTGCCGAAGTCGACTTCTTCAATGAGCAGCTCGACGCCGTATTCTTCCTCAAAATTGGTCTCGACCGTCTGCAGCGCTTCCGTGCGGGCGGTGTCGGCCCAGATGCGGATGACCGGGGTGCCCTCAGCGGCCAGTTGCTCGGCCAGCGCGGCGTTGGCGATGGTCGGCGGGACGAGGACGCTGTCGATGACGTGGATAACGCCATTCGAACCCTCGACGTCGGTCGTCACCAGGCCCAGGGCGGTCAGATCGATCGGCTCGCCAATCGAGGAGTTAACGCGGCCATCTTCGTCGGCGGTCACGTCGGCGGCCTTGACGGCGCCGCTAACGATGTGGTAACCCAGGATCTTGGTCAGGTCGCCGGCCGGGTCGGCCAGCAGTTCGTCCAGCATGCCTTCCGGCAGCGCCTCGAAGGCGGCGTTGGTCGGGGCAAAAATGGTGACGGGGGCATCGGGGGCCGGCTCTTCAATCCCGGCGGCGGTGATGGCCGCGACCAGGGTGCTGAAGTTCGGGTTCTCGCTGAGCAGCGTGGCGATTGACTTGCTGGTGTCGCTCATCAATTCCGCGGTCTCTTCGACCACCGGCACATCAGTCGGCGCGGGGGCCTCGGTTGCCGGGACGTCGGTCGGCTCTTCGACGACCGGCTCATCAGTCGGCGCGGGGGCCGCTTCCGTGGCGACGGGTTCTTCCGTCGTCTCGGTCGCGCCGCCGCCGCAGGCTACCAATACAAAGGCGCCGAGCAACAGCACAACTACTAACAGATACCACTTGGTGTTTTTCATCATTCTCCTCACAATTTGACTTTTCAAAATTGCCCTGCGGGCAACCTAACAAACTGACCGACAGACTGAATGAGTTGGCAACAGTTCCTTCGAGACGCACCACCTCCACAATCCCGTCCCGCCGTTTGTTGGACAGGAGTATACACAGCTTTTTCCCAAATCATAAGTATTGGCGCCCGTTTGCCCATGATTTAATCATGTAGGCAATCAGGCCGGGCAACCCAATCGGTAGTTATCAATTTAGCAAGTTATCAGGCTCGTTGTCCAGTGCTTTTGCCAGCGAATGATTCAAAAAGGCCAGTACTTCGGTCACCTGGTCGGTTGTGCAATTTTCCATCGCCCGCAATCGTGAATCTACATAGTCACGATGCGCCGCGGACGCTTGCGCGTGAAGCGTGGCGCCGTCGGCCGTCAGAAAGAGGCGTTGGGCGCGGCCGTCCTTCTCGTGCGGCCGCCGCTCGATGAGGCCTTCGGCCTGTAATCCTTGCACCAGCCGCGTGATATTGCTCTTGTCGCAAAACATGTAACGGCTTAACAGGCTAGGCGAGAGACCCGGTTCTTTGGCAACGTGGGTAAGGGCATAATAGCGGGGAACAGTGAGCGCAAATTTCTCCAGAAACAGACGATCTCCGAAATCAAGAAGCAGGAATGACTCCTTGATTAAATCATACAGACGAATTCGATCAGTCATGCTCCCGGAACCAACCTTGCATACAAGTTGACATTGCAACTGTTTCGGACGTTACTTTAGCATAGGCAAGAATGACTGTCAACACCGGGAGCGCTCCCGGTTTGAACGAGAAGGAATAACGGACTATTGAAAAGGTTAAGAGGTTGAGCGGCAGACCTTATGCGGCTCAAAAAACAGGAGACCCGTAAAATTGGCGGTCAGTGGTCTGAGGTGTGGGGTCGGTCGGTTGGGGTCGACAGTCGGCCGTCCCTTACCGGTAAGGCCCTCGATTCTCCGGCGGCATGAGCGCGGCCATGTGCCGCATCATCTCGTGCCCCAGTTCGTCCAATTGCGCGCGGCGCTCCGGTTTGGGCAATGACCCATCGACAACCAGCGGCCCAAAAACAGGGCCGATGATCATTCGCACCGGCGTCCGGCGCAATCGCTTCAGGTTGGGCAAGATTTTCTCGGTGCCGAGGAACGCCGTCGGCAATACCGGCGCGCCGCTGCGCACGGCCAGATAGGCCGCCCCCGGCCGCGGGGTGATCAACTGGGGATCGATCCGCGAGTTCGGGCCTTCGTGAAGGCCGGTCTGCACGCCGGCTGTGGTCAGTGGCCGCAGCGTTTCATCGACGCCGCCCTCGGGCATGATGCCGACGATCTTGCCTGCCGCCAGCCAATCGAGCGCCCGGTGGATGGCTGTCCGATCAGGTTGACCGCGCCAGACGGGGATGATGTTATAGAGCTTGATCAGCGCCTTCAGAATGCGCGACTCCTGCAGCTCCGTGGCCGCCAACCAGGTGATCCGTCCATGATAGGGCAGGAAAGTCAGCAGGATCGGCGCTTCGAACAGACTGAAATGGTTGCCGATAACGATCAGCGGCCCGCCCGGCGGCAAGTTTTCCCACCCTTCGATATCCAGCTTCAGGAAGATGCGGAACAGCAGGCGAACAAACCCGCGAATGAGCGAACGGAGAACAGATTGCATGATGGAGTCAATGAAACCACACATTGACCAAATTTCACAGATAAAAAGAGTGGCCGATGAGAATAGACGCCGGCTGGCGGATTATCGTTCGCCACGCGTTCCTTCTATATGACAGACGGCGTAAAAACGGGTGACGGATGACACTTAGAACCGGTCGTCGGATATGCAACAATAAGGGCGATTGGCGGGCGGGCTACGTCCTCCGGCTTGCCTGACGCGAGCGCGCCGATCATCCGGGTGGGGGAGCCATATAACCTACCGCCATGGCGATTGCTCAAACGTCATGCCGGCGATTAGGAGTAATGAATGACCAAGGATATGGAGGCCTATCTCCAGGACTTGTATGCCCGCCGCTCGTCGGCCGCGGGCACGGAGAAAGACGCGGCCGCCCAACATAACAAGAACCGCCTGACGGCTCGCGAGCGGCTCGATCTTTTGTTCGATCCCGATACCTTTACCGAAATCGACACCCTGGTGCTGCCGCGCTACGAGGCCTATCCCGGCGGCAAGTCGTCGCGGCTGGGTGATGGGGTCGTGACCGGGTTTGGGCTGGTCAACGGCCGCCGGGTATTCGCCGCGTCGCAAGACGCCGGCGTCATGGGCGGCTCGTTGGGCGAGATGCACGCCAACAAGATCGTCAAGGCGATGCAGATGGCGCTCAAGTATGGCTGCCCGTTTATCGCCATCAACGACTCCGGCGGCGCGCGTATCCAGGAAGGCGTCGATAGCCTGGGTGGTTACGCCCGCATCTTCGACGCCAACTGCGAAGCCTCCGGCGTCATCCCCCAACTTTCGGTCATCATGGGGCCATGCGCCGGCGGCGCGGTCTACTCGCCCGCCCTCACCGATTTCGTCTTCATGACCAACAATAGCTATATGTTCATCACCGGCCCCGACGTCGTGCGTTCGGTGATGCAGGAGAACGTCAGCTTCGAAGAATTGGGCGGCGGCATGATGCACAGCGCCGAAAGCGGTGTCTGTCACTTCCTGACGACCGACGATCGCGATTGCCTGGCGCGGGTCCGCACCCTGCTCAGCTATTTGCCCGGCAACAACCAGGACGACCCGCCCTACATCAAGCCGATGGACGACCCCGAACGGCGCTGTCCGGAGCTTAAGGACATCGTGCCCACGGACCCCTACAAGGCCTATGACGTGCGAGGGGTGATCAGCACCGTCGTCGACGATGGCGTATTCTTCGAAGTCCACCAATTGTGGGCCGAGAATATGGTCGTCGGTTTCGCGCGGCTCAACGGCTACGTCGTCGGTATTGTCGCCAACCAGCCGATGGTGTTGGCCGGGTGCATCGACATCAAGGCCTCGATCAAGGCCACACACTTCATTCGCATTTGCGATGCCTACAACGTGCCGATCATCACGCTCCAGGATGTGCCCGGCTTTCTGCCCGGCAAGGAACAGGAGTACGGCGGCATCATCCGCAACGGGGCGCGGATGATCTATGCCTACAGCGAGGCCACCGTGCCCAAGCTGATGGTCATCCTGCGCAAGAGCTATGGCGGGGCCTACTGCGTTATGAGCAGCAAGGGGCTGCGCGGCGATTTGCTCTTTGCCTGGCCCAACGCCGAGATCGCCGTGATGGGCGCGGAAGGTGCGGTCAACATTCTTTTCCGGCGCGAGGTGCAGGCGTCCGACGACCCCGACGCCAAGCGCCGCGAACTGGTGGACGACTATCAGCGCAAATTCAATAACCCCTACGTCGCCGCGGCGCGCGGTCTCATCGACGATGTGATCGATCCGGCCGAGACGCGCCGCACGCTCATCCGGTCGCTCGAAGTCTCCATGTCCAAGCGCGAGCGCCACGTGCCGCGCAAGCATGGAATTTCGCCGATGTAGTGAAGAGACAGGGGCGATGCTCCCACGCTCTGGAGGAGATATCCATGTTTAAGAAAATCCTCATCGCCAATCGCGGCGAAATCGCGGTGCGTATCATCCGCACGTGCCGGGAGATGGGCATCCGCACGGTGGCCCTCTACGAAATCAGCGACCGGGATTCGCTCCACGTGCGCCTGGCGGATGATTCGGTTCAGTTGCCGAGCCATCACAGCTTCATGGACCAGGACACGATCTTGTCCGTCGCCGTGGAGCAACGTGTCGATGCCATTCACCCCGGCTACGGCTTCCTGGCCGAGGCCGCCGGCTTTATCCGCGCTTGCGAAGCCGCCGGCATCGCCTTTATCGGCCCCCCGGCCGATGTCGTAGAGGCGGCGCGCAATAAGATCGGCGCGTTGGAGAAAGCGCGAGCCGCCGGCTTCCAGACCGTGGTCCATTCGCCGCGCTCCTATAATGAAAATGAGTTCGACGCGCTGGCGGCCGAGGCCGCGACAATCGGCTATCCACTCGTTGTTAAATCCTGTCGCGGCGGCCGCGGCCGGGGGGAACGGATGGTCAACGCCCCGTCCCACCTTGCCGAAGTGGTGCGGCGCGCCCAGGTTGAAGCCAAAGCTGTCTACGGCCACAACCAGCTCTTCCTGGAACGGGCCATCCTGCCCGCCCACCAGGTCGGCGTCCAAATCGTGGCCGACCGGTATGGCAATCTCGTTCACCTGGGTGACCGCGAGGGGTCGATCGTCCACAGCAATCAAAAGATCGTGGAAGAAGCGCCGTCGCTCTGTCTGACGCCCGAGCGGCGCGAGGCGCTGCTGGATTCGGCCGTGCGGCTGGCCCGCTTGTTCGAATATCAGAATGTGGGCACGGTGGAATTTCTCGTCGATGGCGCCGGAGAATTCTACTTTAGCGAGATTAAGTCCCGCATTCAGATCGAGCACACCTTGACCGAGATGATGACGCGCATCGACCTCATTCGCGAGCAGATTCGCCTGGAGGCCGGCGAGCCACTGGGCTATGTGCAGGAAGACGTAGAGTGTCGCGGTTGGGCCATGATGTGCCGCATCCAGGCCGAAGACCCGTCGCACCGCTATATGCCCAGCCCCGGCCGCTTGCGGCGTGTGCGCCTGCCCGGTGGGCCGGAGGTGCGCGTTGATACCTATCTCTATTGCGATTCCGAGGTGCCGTCGTTCTACGATCCCCTCATCGCCAAGGCCACAGTCTGGGCGCCTGACCGAAGCGGGTGCATCGACCGCATGCGCCGCGCGCTGGAGGATTTTGCCATTATCGGCGCGCCGACGAATTTGCCCTTGCTGATGGCGATCATGCGTTCGCCTGATGTTATCGATGGTCGGTATGCCACCGACTTTCTGCATCGACCAATGGCCGTGAAGCCGGCGACCGACGTCGAGTTGCTGCGGCGCGATCTGGCGATCGCCGCGGCCGTTCTCTACACCCGCCGCTACGAAGCCTTTGCCCCCCAGTTGCCCGATCAATGGGCCATGGGCTGGCACCGGAACAGCCGCAGCCTTCAGTAGAGCCGGAGAGAGTTTTGATGAACACGCTGCTCGTAAAGATTGACGACCACACCTATTCAGTGAGCCTGAAGCCTTCCGCGCGGGGCGGCGAGGTGTATGAAGCCACGATTGACGGCGAAACGCTGTCGGTCACGCTGCCGCGCTTGACGGCGACCGTGGCGGAGATGGAATGGCTCATCATCGACGGCCGGCCCTATGAGATCGTAGCCGATCCCAATTTGCAATGGCTCAACGCCTATGACGGTTTGCACACGGTTGACGTGCAGGATAGCAACCAACGCGTTTCCCGACCGCGCAGCGGCGATGGCCGGGTGAAGGCCCCCATTCCGGGCCTCATCACGCGTGTCCTGGTGGCGCCGGGCGCGGCCGTCGAGGCCGGGCAAGCCCTGCTCATTCTGGAGGCCATGAAGATGGAGAATGAGATTCGCGCCCCATTCGACGGGACTGTCAGCTCGGTATCCGTCGCCGGCGGCCAAACGGTGATCCGCAATCAGGTGTTGGTCGAAGTGCAATAAACCCAGGCGGCCCATATGCCGGAACGCGTCTGGCTGCCCCGCGTCGTCCTCGGCTGCCGATAGTCGCCTCGGCTTATTTTTGATATAGTGCGGCCCATGACCGACCGCCGTCTGAGTCAACTCGCCTGGCTTGCTACCGGCTTTGGTTTGGTGCTCCTGGCGCTGGCGATGCTGTTTGTCTTGTTAAACATCCCCGCCGGCCGGATGCCTAATGAGGCGGCGTGGTATGACGACCTGATCATCACCGCTTCGCTGTCCGTCGCCATCCTGGTGGGCGGGTTCGTGGCCGCGCGCCTGCCGCGCAATTCCTACGGCTGGTTGCTGCTCATCTTCGGCATCAGCAACGGGGCGGTGCAGGGGCTGGCCGAGGGATATGCCGTCTATAGCTACCTCGTTGCCGCGCAGCCTTTGCCTTTCGCGTCGCTGGGGTTCATTATGGCGGCCGTGGGTTTTGCAACCTGGATATCCGCTATCCCGCTGCTGTTCCTGCTGTTTCCCAGCGGTCGCTTGCCCTCGAAGCGCTGGTGGGTATTGGCCGTCTTGATCGCCGCTGCCTATCTGGTGATGGTGCTCTTTCTGTGGCGCTCGCCCGAGGCTGCCTTCACGCCGCTGCCGAACCCCTTTGTGGTGAGCGGCGCGGCGGGCCGGCAGGTTGCTGACATTACCAGCCTGGCGTTGTCTTTTATCCTGTTCGTCGCCATCCCCGCCAGTGCTCTTTCGGTCATCATCCGGGCCATTCGCGCCCGAGGGCAGGAGCGCCAGCAATTCAAATGGCTGGGCCTGGCCTCGATTCTGATGATCCTGACCATCCTGCTCAATTCAGAGATCGTGCCGCTCTTGCCGGGCACGCTGGACGCGTTGCTGGAGGCTGCGGCCTATGCCGGCATTCCCCTGACGGTGGGCATCGCTGTCCTCCGCTATCGCTTGTGGGATATTGACGTCATTATCCGCAAGACGGTTCTCTATGCCGTGGTCACCCTCTTGTTGGGCGTTGTCTACACTGTTCTGGTGATCGTCTTTCAGGGGATTTTCACGCGGATCACTGGTCAGGATTCACCGGCCGCATTGGTTCTCTCGACGCTGGCCATCGCGGGTCTGTTCACGCCGTTGCGCCGCTGGGTGCAATCGTTCATCGACCGCCGCTTCTACCGGCGCAAGTACGACGCCGAGCAGGTGCTCAACCGGTTTGCGCTGACTGTGCGCGACGAAACCGATCTGGACAAGCTGACGACTGAATTGCTCAGCGTGATTCAGGAGACGATGGAGCCGGAGTTTGTGACGTTGTGGTTGCGGTCGGCGGAGAAAAGGCCGCCGGCGGCCGAACCCTGATCCCCTGATAGATAACGCCTACGGCAGGATCCACCTTCGGTCGGCGGTCGGCTGTCAGCTTTTCGCTATTTTGACCAGCATCTCATCCGCCGCCACCTGATCGCCGACCGCGAAATAGACGGCTTCCACCACGCCGGCCGCGGCGGTACGGATGGTGTGCTCCATCTTCATCGCCTCCAGCTTCATAAGCGGTTGCCCCTCCTCCACGGCTTGCCCGACCGCCACCAGCACGGCCAGAACCCGACCGGGCATCGGCGCGCGCAACGAGCCGCCGGCGTCGGCCGGACGGTGTGGCTCCGGCAGCAGCGGCCGCGCCATGAGTCGCACCGCACCGGTGCCAACGTGGACCCACCAGGTGTCATCACTGACGGCCAATGCGAGCGGCCGCCACGCGCCGTCTACTACCAGGGTCATATCCACACCGTCGTATTGATAGAGAGTGACGCTGAGCTTCTCCCCGGATGAGAGCACTGCCGCAAACTCGCCGGGTGTCCAGCGTTCAGGACGCACGGTAATGCTTACTTCGTCGCCGTCAACGTCGAATCGATAGGGCATGGGGGTGCTCGGGTTGTTACGCCAATAACCCGGGCCACTGTCCGCATCCATTTGATAGCGAGCTAGCGCCGCCGCGACTACCGCCAAAGCACGTTCACCAGCCGGCCGTTTTTGCTCAGGAGGATGTTCGGCCAGAAAGTTCGTGGTCGTCTCACCGTTGACAAAGGCCGGTTGTTTCAGGATGCTGGCCAGATAGGACTGGTTCGTCTTCAGGCCGAGCAACATGGTCTGGGCCAGCGCGCCGCGCAATCGCCGGATGGCATCGGCCCGCGTGTCGCCACGAGCGAGGATCTTGGCCAGCAGCGGATCATAATCGGTTGTGATCTTGTCCCCAGCGCGAATGCCGTCCTCGACGCGAATGCCTTCGCCCGACGGCGGCCGCCAAACCAGCACCGGCCCAGTCGCCGGCAGAAAGCCGTTGTCCGGGTCTTCGGCATAGAGCCGCGCCTCGATGGCGTGGCCGCCAAACTCGACATCCGTCTGCTCCCAGGGCAGCGGCTGTCCCGATGCCACGCGGATTTGCCACTCGACCAGATCGAGGCCGGTGACCAGTTCCGTCACCGGGTGCTCCACCTGCAAGCGGGTATTCATCTCCAGGAAGTAGAACCGGTTGTCCTCAAACAGGAACTCGACCGTCCCCGCGCCGCTGTAGCCGATGGCTCGCGCGAGTTCGACCGCCGCCGCGCCCATCGCCGCCCGCAGTTCCGGGGTGACGGCCGGCGAGGGCGACTCTTCGATCACCTTCTGGTGGCGGCGCTGGATAGAGCATTCGCGCTCGCCGAGGTGGACGATTTGACCTTGCTTGTCGCCCATGACCTGAATCTCGATGTGGCGCGGGCGGCTTAAGGCGCTCTCCAGGAGCAGGTCGCCCGAACCAAAGGCCGCCGCCGCTTCGCGCCGCGCCGCAGCCAGCGCCTCCGTTAACTCGCCGGGCTCGCGCACGAGGCGCATGCCCTTGCCGCCGCCGCCGGCGGCGGCCTTGACCATCACCGGGTAGCCGAGGGATTCGGCCGCGGCGACGAAGCCCGCGTCGCTCTGGTCGCCGCCGTCGAAGCCGGGCAGCACGGGCACGCCCAGGCGCTCGGCCAGGTCGCGGGCGGCGCGTTTGTCGCCCATAAGGGCGATGGCCTCGTCCGGGGGACCTATGAAGGTGAATCCCGCCTCCTCGCAGGCGCGGGCGAAGTCGGCGTTTTCGGCCAGAAAGCCATAGCCGGGATGGATGGCGTCGGCTCCCGCGCGGCGAGCCGCGTCGAGGATAGCCGGGATGTTGAGGTAGGAATCGAAGGCCGGGGCAGGGCCAAGGTGGATAGCCGCATCCGCTTCTTCTACAAAGAGCGCGCCCACGTCGGCGTCGGAATAGACCGCCACAGTTCGGATGCCCATCCGCCGGCAGGTGCGGATGATCCGCCGGGCGATCTCACCGCGATTGGCGATCAGGATAGACTGGATCAAATCGAGCCCACAAATGTATGACCCACCAACCCGTCCTCGCGGGCAAAGGCCCCCATCAGCCACACCCGGCGTATGGTCAGGAACGGGGCGATGGCGGCGTGCTCTTCCTCGGTCAGCGGGCGCACGGAGAAGTAGCCGGCGAAGAAGGCCTCGGCCCGCTCAGCCGGCGCGTGCATCAGGTTGCCGTTGGATAGGAAGCTGGCGATGTCGTAGGCGCGCCAGCCCGGCCCGCACAGATCAAAATTGAAGAAGGTCGGCCGGTTGGTCTCGTCGAAGAACACACTGCTCTGATGGAAGTCGCCCCCGATAGGCCCCCAGCCATCGGCCGGGAACTTGTCCAGCAGTCCCTTCAACTCATCGCGCGCTTCTTCGGCTGCAGCCGTAACCAGATCGAGATTTGCCACCCGATCATCCGTCCAGCTGCGGCCGATACGGTCCAGCGGTCGTTCGAGCAGGAAGGCCAGGTCGATCGGCTTACGGGCATGAGGTGTGGCGAACTCATTAGAGGCGACATGGATGCGGGCCATCGTTTCGCCCATCGTGTAGAGTTGTTCCGGGTCTTTCAGCGACATAGGGTCGCCATAGGCCAGCGAGAACATCGCGTAGTAACGCGTTCCCTCCGGCGCTTCCAGCCGGCTTAGATAGCCGCCATCCTTGCGGGGAATGGGATAGGAAACGGGCAGGTCGCGTGATTTGAGAAAGTTTAGCCAGTCTATCTCGTAAAGATAGTCGGATTCAGTCCGCCGGAAACGAGCGCCCTGCTGGTAGATGCGAAAGGCATACTGGACACCGTCACCGGCCGTCACCAGGTAATGATCGTTGTCTTGCGTGCGCAGCAGCTTGCTAAACAGCTTGGCGCTGAGGGGCGGCGGACAATCGTACTCCGCGGCAATGATCTCAGCTACGGACTCGGCGGCGACAAAAGAGCGGGCGATGCGAATTGGGGTCATGGGGTCCTCTTCTTGTGTCCTATATCCATTGAATCAGTAGGTCGGTAGGTCAGTGAGTTGTCTGTGGTCTGCCGTCGGCGGTCGTCTCTCCCACTCGTCACTTGGGCAAGATGTTCTCATATTTCGCGATAATGCCCAACATGATCTCATCCGCGCCGCCGCCGATTGATAGCAGTCGGGCGTCGCGGAAGTAGCGGGCCATGGGGTACTCTTCGACGTAGCCCATACCGCCGTGGAACTGCAAGCACGTGTCGGCCACTTCGCGCGCCAGCCGCCCAGCCTTTAGCTTCGCCATCGAGACCTCTTTCGTCAAATCTTCTCCGGCCACCAACAGACGAACGCAATGATAGTTCAACTGGCGCAGTGCTTCGATCTCGGTCAGCAGTTCGGCCAGCTTGAAGTGGATCCACTGGTTGTCGATGAGCGGCCGTCCGAATGCCTGCCGCCCGCGGGTGTAGTCGATCGTCATGCGCACGATCTTGTCCATACCGGCCGTGCTCATCAACGCTCCCGCCAGCCGCTCCTTCTGGAACTGCTTCATCTGCAGAATAAAGCCCATGCCTTCCTCGCCGATGCGGTTGGCCTGCGGCACCCGCACATTCTCGAACGTCAGGATGGCCGTGTCGCTGGCGTGGTTGCCCAGCTTCTCCAGCTTGCGGCTGACGCTGAAGCCCGGCGTGTCCGTGGGCACGACGATGAGCGACATGCCGCGGAAGCCACGTTCGCCGCCGGTGCGGGCCAGCAGGGTAATGAAGTCAGCCTGCGTGCCGTTGGTGATCCACATCTTCGCGCCGTTAATGACGTAGTCGTCGCCATCGGCCACGGCGCGGGTGCGGATGGCGGCCACATCGGACCCGGCATCAGGTTCACTGACGCCGATGGCACTGACCATGTCCCCGGCGATGGCCGGAACCAGAAAGCGGTGTTTCAGCGCCTCGCTGCCGAACTCGGCCAGCGCGGGGGTAGCCATGTCGGTATGGACGGCGATGCCCATCGGCACGGCCGCGCCGTCGGCCCGCCCCAACTCTTCCAGCAGAACCACGCTATACCAATAGTCGACCCCGCCACCGCCATAAGCCTCGGGATAAGTCAGGCCAAGCAACCCCAGGTTGCCCATTTTCTTTAGAACGTCACGGGCCGGCCAGATTCGCGCCGCCTCCCATTCCTCAATGTGGGGATTGATCTCCGTCTCGACAAACCGGCGTACCGTCCGCCGAAAGGCCTCGTGCTCGGCGGTGAAGTAGGAGAACATAACTCGCTCCTGTCGTTTGTATGACTGCTGAAAGTGCAGAGGAGCAGGGGAAAAGGGAGCAGGGGAGAGCTTTCCCCTTTCGCCCTTTCCCCCTTTGCCCCTTTCGAACGCTTAGCCGCGCATCACTCGACGAAAGCCATCGATCGTGTTGCGCCACCCGGCGTCGTTAACGCCCGGCTCAAAGGGCAGATAATAGCTGACCCGATCCAGCAAGTCGCCGTAGCGGGCGTGGATGATCTCCGGCAGTTCGTCCCAGCGGCCGCTGACGGCGAAGGTGTCCAGCATCTCGTCCGTAATCAGCCGCTTCATCGCCTCCCACTCGCCGGCGCGAGCTAATTGACCCAACTGGTCGGATGTCGCCTCCCAACCATGGTGGGCCAGGACGCTCTTGTATGACGGCGTGCTCATATAGAAGGATAGCTGCTGCCGCACGTGTTCCTCGGCCGCGCGCGCTTCCGCCGGATGATCAGTTGGAATGACGAAGAGGGCCGTGTTCACGGAGAAGTCGGAGCGCCGGCGACCGCCGCGGGCCAGCCCGGCCTCGATCTCCGGCAGGGCCACGTCGCGCAGGTAGGGCACGGAGTGGAGGGCGTGGATGTGGACGCCGTCGCAGTGCGAGCCGGCCAATCGCAGCATCTGCTCATTGACGGCGGCAATATAAATAGGCGGCGGCTTAAAATCGATGGGGCCGGGGTCGAAGAAGGGTGTCATCAATGCCAGCTTGTAGAACTCGCCGACGTAGTCGAGACGCGTCCCGTTCTGCCAACAGTCCCAGAAGGCACGGATGGCCTCGATGGTCTCGCGCATCTTCTTGACCGGCTTCTCCCACTTGACGCCGAAGCGCAGAACGTTGTGGGCCTTCACCTGTGGCCCCAGGCCGAGGATGAATCGGCCGCGTGAGAAGCGCTGCAGATCCCACGCCGTGTAGGCCAGGATGGCCGGGCTGCGCGGGAAGGCGACGGCGATGGCCGTGCCGAGAGTCAGCTTGCCGGTGTGCTCGGCGGCCAGCGTCAGGTTCAGGAACGGATCGCTGTTGGTCTCGGCCACCCAAAAGCCGTCGAAGCCGAGTGTTTCGGCCGCAGCGGCATAGACCGGCATTTGTTCAAGCTTGGGCTGCAAGAAACTGACGTCGAACTTCATGACGTGGTTTGTGCTCCCTCCGCGCCGGTTGTCGCGGCGCGATTAGATGGCCAGGGTAATCACGCTGGTGAGGATGAGCATGACCAGCGACAGAATGCCGCAGGCGGCCAGGATGGCGATCATGATGGCAATGGGCAGGACGATGCTGGGTGGATTTTCAGGATCCATAACGTGTACTCCGGTTGGTGGATATGGCCGGATTGTACTCGGGATTGGCGCGGGCGCAATGAGGTTGACGGGAGTGTTTCCCCTCCTTGTTCAACCGTCCGTGGTCGGTGGTCGACCGTCGGCGGTCGGCTTCAGCCAGATACTCACAAACTCCGGCTCCATCGTTTCCTGAATTACCCGCACCAATTCGGCCGTCAGCTTCTCCAGATCGGTCTCGTCGCGGGCCGTGTGGGCGAACTGCTCCAGCGTCTTCTGCGCGTCATACTTGCGCCGGTAGAAGCGCCGGTCGATAATGCGCTGGATGCGCCGCCGTACCGGCAGGAAGAGGGCGGCAATAAGCAGCGTCGAGAGGATCGTCGCCAGCGTCGAGTCCTGCCCGGTCAAACGTGAAAACAGGCTTTGCAAGGTGACGATGCTGGTGAAATAGACCAGCAATAGAAAACCGGTCAGCAGCGCGTAGACCAACGTCTTGCGGACAATGATGTCTATGTCCCACAGATGGTAACGCATGATGGCGCGGGCGATGGATAGGGGTAATAGAGAGAGAACCAGGATTGTTCCGAATATCCTGAAAACCCCCCAAATGCCGGCCCACAGGCTATACAAACGGAAGGGCGAGGCATTCCAGATAGTAAGTGCCCAGACTATGATCAGCGCCAGGCTGGCAAAGACCAGTCGTGTCTGAAGGCGCTCCACTGGTCCTGATACGCGAAGATAGCGATAGACCTGCCCGACAACGCTTATAAGGATCCATCCGCTGACGGCAGTTCCAGCGATCACTGCCGAGTAAGACCAGGAATCGTCGTCCAGGATGACGGCCGAAACGGCAGCTAAAATAAGCAGCGCCGCTCCCAACCAAAACAACCGTCCCATCAAACGTGAAGGAAACCGGCCCGTGGGGAATACATTTAGAAAAATTAACATGGCGAGCACGCCGACCAGCGTCAGCGGCCAGCTGCCAATGAGCAGATTGTCCAACCCGCCCCGCGATATAGTAGGTATGGCTCCACCCAAATTAAAGAGCAAGGGCAACGTCATCAACATTAGCGAGGTGATGAGTCCGATCACCTCATTTGATTTGCGCCAAAAGATGAATAGGGCAGTCAGCAGATACGTCGCCAGCGTGATGTAACGGGTCATCAGGATGATCCGCGCAAAGGTTTGATAACTCATCAAACCCTGGACGGTGGCGTAGGCTAAGGAGATATCATTCTCAACCAATAGCAAATAGGGCCCACGCGAAATCAAAATTACCAGTATGGCAAGGGTCAAAACTGCCAGCACCATCCAGACCAAGCGGGCAATGAGCAGCCAAGGCCCATACAGGACAACGGGCTGATTGATGGGCCTAGCCATCGGTAAAGGCTTGGTTGAGAGGGTTTGCTCATTCATGGTTCAACACCGCCAAGAACAGCGCTTCGAATGCCGGCCGATCCGCGGCCGTCGCCACCTGGATGGAAGAGCCGCTGGGCGTCTCGACCGTCCGGCCCATCTCCGGCCCCTCATCCGTGATCACGTCCAGCGCCATCTCCTCGACCGTCACCAGTCCCGGGTCGGTTACCAGCGTTGCCGCCAGTGTGTCCCACCAGTACATGC
>WBZM01002566.1_pt1 | contig 15203 bp, 17 predicted proteins | sample 5204271 | NCBI WGS metagenome assembly WBZM01 (sample SAMN12344346, study PRJNA552823) | activated sludge metagenome | biome: Activated sludge suspended growth; feature: Nitrification reactor; material: Wastewater; isolation source: activated sludge from nitrification reactor of wastewater...
TCATATAGTGCCAATTTATATGCAACATCAAAACCAGCTGCCCCGTTATTGGTTATTCGATCAGCTTTCTCAATTAGATTCAATGTATCAGTAACGAGTAGTTCACCATCAAGTGCATATGATACTACGTTGGTTTGATAATCACTAAAGGTTGAGTTAAATACAGCTGTCTCAGTATTAATGAACTCAGTACGCACGGTGTATAATGTACTTGCTGATGTCATAATGGTTATGAAATCATTAATACCAGTGGTTATGCCGCTTAGGTACCTACCATACTGAGGTTGTGATGAGAACAGAGCAATGACAGCTACTGCGAGCAGTGCAAACATAGATTCAACTTCAGTGAAGATATCACTTGCAGCTGTTTCACCTGCACCTGGAAAGTTTAACTCTTGACCAACAACCAACGTGAATTGGAAGTTGATAAATCCAAGTTCATTAGTATCTTCACTAATGCGGTACTCAGAACAAACAGCTTGACGTATACCTTGGAATGGATGTATGAGTGTTCCATACCCCTTAAGTTCCAAAGCAGCTTTTAAAGCTTCACGTGCGAAGAAGTAGTCTTCAGTCGGTAATGTGGCTGTTATCCGGATAGTCTCATTTAAGAGTCCAAGATCCTCAACGTATCTATTATCTTGGTTAGGAAACTCATGCTGGATGGTCTTACGACCCCCAGACACTTCAGTACTTATGACCAGAAAGCTCACACCATTGAATGAGCAAGGGTATAATTGATCTAAGATACCAGCCATTACTTCTTTTCCTTATCTTGGTCCTGGAACCATACTTGATGGAACTGTAGACCTATATGACCCGCCACGTGTTTGACCTACATTGACAGGTATATTACCATTTGAGCTTGAGCTTATAGATGCATTATTGCCAGGGTCTTTAATGTTTATATTTACCTGACCCTCCACAGACGCCTTTGCACCAGCGGCTGGTAGTGTGCTTGGTCCTTGTGTGATACCTAATTTACCACCGACCCAACTTCCAGCAGCACTAATACTATCCCCAATACCTAGGAAAATATTCTTTAAGCCGAGGAATAGCTCTTTAAGCTTTCCAACAGCTGAGGTATAGATGTTAACAATGTAGTCAATCGCTACCTGTGCACCATCCTTCATCCCTGTCCAGACGTTGGAAATGACATCACCTAGGCCTGAAAAAGCAGCACTAATTGAGTCTCGGAATATGTAGATCAATCCAGCCACTATCAGGATAGCTGCCGCCCATAAGATCCATGGTCCAGCTGCAGACCAAGTAGCTACTGCTAGTGAAGCTAGTGAGGCTATGATAGATCCAACTTTCCAAGCCACAAATGCTGCTGATACAATACCAACAGTTGCAGCTAGTACTTTACCCCCACTATCTAAATTTGAAAAGCCTGCAGTTAGTTCATCGATAGCACCACTAAAGTCATATACTAACCATGCAGCTACCCCAAACACTGCTAACATTATAAGCATTGGGGCCATTGCCAGGGCGGCTTTTAAAGCAAATACCGCAAGCACGCCGCCAATAAAAGCTAACGCACCAGCTAAAATCTTAATAACCGGTGATGATGACCCTAGAACCTCAGTAAACTTCTTCCAACGTTGTCCGGTGTCTGATATTTTTTCTAATTCCTTGCCAAGCTTAGTCATACCATCAGCAAATTCAATAATGGCCGAGGTAATCTCAAAAACCTTCTTAGATATTAATGGGTTAATGAGGGTACCAATACCACTCATCATCTCTTTATGACTCATCTTTATCATTGAGTCAGTGAATGATGGTGAAAACATCATACCCTTAGCACGGCCACCATGTCGTTTTTCCATTGCGTCCAGCACTAGACCTTGAAGGTGGGCAATGTTCTTACTGTGTTTAGCAAGTTGTTGAAACTTCTTCAGATCTTCAGGATTAATTATACCCTCAGCTTGTGCTTTCCTCATCGCTTGTCTTGGGTTTATCAACATACCAGCAACTTTAGAAAATGCAGCTGTTGTGGCTGCCTCACTATTAGCACCTTCACCAGCAGCAATGTTCGTTGATAGTTGTATCGCTCTTAAAAAGTTCTTACCAGTTAATCTAGCGCCTTTCATTAATCGCTCAGATGTTTCAGCCATCAATAAGTCTGGATCAATAGCTGATAGTTTACCAAGCCTATTAATCTCTTGTTCTAATTCATGTTTACCAACACCGATAACATCTTTCATCATCTCAAACATGTGCTCAAAACGACGAATACCGACTTGTTCAGTTGCGGCTTCATGTAATGCATCTTTTAATTTATTAAAAGTAAATGCACCAGCAATAGCTGCACCTAAACCAACCAATGTTGATTTGAGGCTAGCAGCTTTCTGCTGAAATGCAGTCATACGCTGACTCATGTGGTCAGTTGCTGCTGCAATCGTACGTGCTTTTGCTGAGAAATCATCAACAAGCTTTACTATACCAGATACATTAAAATTACCAGCCACGTCACTTACTCTTCAATTTATTCATTTCAGCTTTTTGTTCACGAGATATCTTCTCAGCAACTTTAAACCATTCACCCAACTCAGTAAGTGGCATATCCATTAGATCGGACATTGTCATAGCACCTTCAAAGAATACCATGAGACGTCCGAAGTAATAGTATAAATCTTGTTCTAAAGTTTCATCGAAGAGGATACTATAAAATTTACAAAGTACTGACCCATCATCTTTTCAAAGTCATTGTGAGATATTTGGTCAACCATATGTGCGTTTGTTGGGACACCTTCCACAACACTTAAACCCCCTGATAGTAGAAGAGCCCTAAACTCATCTTCTAATTTTGGTAGGTCAATGTCTGAGATATACAACAAGGCCATGATGGCTTCAGCACTGATCTCATCAGACGCATCATCTTTAGCTTCTTCTTTAGCTCCACTAATTGCAGAATTCTTAGAAGCTTCGACAGCAGCTTTAAGAAAGCCCTGTTTGAGTCTAATGAGGTGTGCACGGTTGCGTGCGGTTGGAGATTTCACAATGACGCGAAAGACGAGGTCTTCATCTCCCGCCCTTGCTATTTTGATGGGTGATTCAAGTAAGAACTCGAATTCATTAATTGCGATTTTACTCATTGTACTTTACCTCCACACTCATGTACAAACTCTCCAATATCCATATACTCAACCTAATTTTTGAATATTATATGTATGTTTATAGTCGTGGTGACCGATGAAATTCTCCAAAACAGCGGCCTCCACAACTGTAAGTACCCTAGACGTACGGGCACGTGTAAGTTCGTCCTGTGCACCTTTAACGTCAAATATCTGTACATTATTTTCTAGATGATTTATAATACTACTTAATGGTGGTGTTTCTCCAGCTAGATTATTGTATAGCTCAGATAACCTATCATACTTCCACAGCACAGTTGCACTAAAGTTTGTAATATATATGTGTGCTGATTCCCAATTAAATACCAAAGGACTGTATATTACTATTGCACTATTTGGATGCATATAAAGCAATCCTTTAATCATTTCCTTTGGATATGCTTCCACCTTATATAGGTCATGTAGAAGGCTTGGAAAAATTTGGCTAGAATACGTCATCATTATCTCCTTAAAGTATATGATCTATATAAGCCCCAATATCTGATCACTGAACCTGCCAGGTGAAGAACATTGGGGCACCTTGTGTATATTTTATTTATTGTGCTGGGTTGCCCATGAATTCTAGTTCAACTTCACTATCAACACCAAGTTCGATGTTGTAGTCAGAAACTAAAAGAGCACCTGTTATTGTTCTTGTAAAGTCAGTATCAGATAGTGTGATTACATGGCCGTCTAGGTTTGCTTTGATTGCGCGAACGAAAGCTAAGTTATTAGCTGTTGGTTCAATTTTAAACTTTACCTTAGCTTGACGTTTTGTAATGTCATCAGCAAGAACGTTTTGGATTGTTCCACCACCACCTGTTTGCACACGTAGTTTTTGCTCACCTAGCCCCTCAGAGAAGCTAAGTGAGTTTGGTACGTAAGCAACCACTAAGTTGTCAATGATTAGTGTTGGGTTATATATCTTACGAATAATAGCCATTCTCAGTATTTCCTAATTAAGAGTTTGTATCAAAAGAGATTCTCAAGTTAGCATTGATTGTTCTCAACTGAACAACTACTGGAACTCTCATATCAATGGTTACCGTACCTGTTTGAAGGTTCAGTGTTACAAGCATGTTTTGCTTAAAGAACTTAACAGCTTCTTCACCAGCTTGCAATAAAGCTTCATCTGCCATGTCATTATATAGTCCAACCATGAACGCTTTAATTGAATCACGGTTTGCCATTGTATAACCAGGAATTAGGTTACCATCTGTCAAACGACATTGAGCATATTGTGCTCTTGCGCTGACCCAGAAGTACTCACGAATGGCCAACATTGTGTCGATGTTTTCAAGATACTTAAATGATGTGTTGGAGTTACCAGCAGCATCGGTTAGGTATGTTGTAACGACTTCACCAACGATTGTTGTATTGTTAGCAATATTGTTCCCGATAACACTTACACAAGCAGCTTTTAAACTAGCAACTTGAGCTGGTGTGAATCCATCACCTTGAGTGATTAGTGGGACGTTAGCCATTGGGGTATTGAAGTATGGTAATGAAGCTGTGTGGCGTCCACCATATTGATCAAGACCATTGTTCGTACTAATGACAAAGTTAGCAATATTCAAGTCATCTGTTAAACGTAGTGCACGAATAGCAGCAAACTTAGCAGCAAGACCGTCAGCAAATTCACGATGTGCAGCACCCTTAAGAGCCGTTCTAGCGATTAATGGTTCACCAAATCCAACAATTAGTGGGTTATTTAATGCGTTGATCCATGTTAGTAAGTTGCTGTGGCTCTCAACTTTACACAGGATTGCAACACCATCAAGAACGTTATTTTGAACATTCAAGCGTGCATCCATCAAGGAGTCAATTGTTGATGTAGACCATGTACCTGGATATACAACACCTTGATAGCGACGGTTGTCAATCAGTGTTGATAGCCCTGATATAGTTGGGTCTGTTGCACCAGAAGACATTGCTGTAATTGTAGTAGTAATACCTGCAGGTAAGCCTGCGACTTCAAGTGTTAGGTTGTTACCAACAGTACCTTTGTTAGCTGCTGTAAGTGCAACAGAACCTGTTGTGTTAACACCAGTCATACATCCATGAGCATCCGCAGCTAGTGCAGCAACTAATGCATCACCAACGTTTGTTGCAGTATCGCCAACAGCCACGTTAATTGCATACTTGTGGTCTACAGCAGAACCAGTAGTTACATAAATTGTACCGGCAGCAGTTGCTGTTCCAGAGAAAGCAATCGTACCAGTAGCAGCTGTACCACCGGTGTTGGTGTATCCCACAGCATCTACAGGAGTTAGTGGGTTGTAACGTTTAAAGTTACGGATCATCATGGCGATGTGTGATTTTGCACCAAACAAAGCATCTTCTTCACCAGCACTTCCAACATCAGTTACAAGTGTTCCTGTTGAAGCTGTTCCAGACAACATAACACCGGTGATCAATACGCGATGAGGTTGAGTCTGAGCAGCCTGCTGAGCTGGTAGGATGTTAAAATTGGTATTTGGTAAACTAACAGTTGTCATTTACAGTTCCTCATCTAAATTAATATTCGTGTTAAGGATTGATACGTCGAAATCATTATTGACATCCAATATAAGATCTCTGAATGCGCGAGTGACTTCATTTTCAGTTATGTCATTTGTTGTTATTTCTGAAATACCTTCAAATGAAAATTCATGTACATAGTAAGAACCTTTGTACATGTAAGGTCGGTGCTGTGTGAAGTGTAAAGTCGTCACAGGCGCATCGACGAAATAGGTTGGATAAACTTTACCCAATAAACTCTTGAATAGATACTTTGATATATCTGTCATTGCATCTCGCTCAGCACGTCCTGAGAGGCTAGCAGATGTTGGGACAAACACGTAAACATTAATAGTGTTAAGTAAGTGTTGTCGAAAAGCAGTTGCAGCAGTGCTTGTGTTGATCGCATCTGTTTGTGTGTATCGAGATTTGGATGCAGATACTGGGCCCATAACAATAAATGCCCAATACTTATTAGCTCCAAACTTCGTATATGCTGCTTCAGCACGTTCCACACTAACAGCCCCAGTTACTCTTGGTAACTTCCTGGCAACCATTATACCATATGCTGTAGCACTGGTTGTACTACCTGAAGTATATGTAAAGGTTGTTGAGTTAGTAACTGTCACCTGGTACCAACCATTAAACCCAAACCGTCTTGGTTCAAGAACAAACATTGTTCCAGTAGCAGATGTTGCACCACTATCAGCAATACTAACTGTGAATGTATAGCGATCGGGTACACTTAGCAGTGTGAACATACCATTGAAGTTGGCTTCATTAGCACCGATAATTTCAACCGTCTCATCCCACACCTCAGTTAAGTCATGGTCTGAACTACATACAACCGTTGCGACATCATCAACCCGTGTAATGCTTGTTATAGCTGTCTTCCATTTAGCTCCAGTAATGTATATATAATCACCAGTCGTTAATCCGTGTGCTGCTGATGTAACAGCTGTAACCGTCGTTGATACCTTGCTTAAAGTGCTTAAGGCAACATCATCAGAGAATAGTCCAGTTTGACTAGGTAGTACTGCGTATAGTTGCTGAATTATATCAGAAGCTTTCATGTTACCTACCTAAGATATTTATCTATTTCAGATATTATAAAATCGCTAAACTTATTGGATAAGTTGTTCTGGTAATATTGCTCGCCAAAGATAGGACGTGCTTCCATCCTACTGGTCCCATGCTCGAGATAGGGTGCGTATTCAACACTAGTCCCAACCTCAATTGTATGCCATCCTTGAGTTTTAGTTTGAAAAGAGCTAACTAATTGACCAGAGATTACTGCTGGTGCGTTCCCAGGTAGTGAGTGTCCATTTATACCCCGCTGGGTGTTATACATCGCTTGTTGGATCTCTTTAATCCACTCTTGACCTAGCGTCTGCATTGCATGGTGTATTGGTGTTTTAAGTGTTTTAAGCTTACCAACAACCTTAGCAAGACTCTGTTGTCCAGATAATGTAAAGCTCATAAGTAGACACCTAATTTAGCAGCTGCTTGTGCACTTGACCCTATCAACTTACTTTTCACAATTAGAAACTGATTTTTAGCATCCAGCTCTTGTACACTAAGGATTTCATAATACTTAGACCCATAAAGAATATAATTCTCGACACTTACATCTGTCCGGTATCGAATAGTAAACGTGTGTGTAGCAGTGCGGTCCTGCTGCTCGCGGGTCATTGCATCAAAGAACGCGTGACCTTTATCAATATCTATCTTTGCCCATACTGTTGCAACTGTTGCAAGGGTTGTTGTAAAGTCAACACTAGCACCATTGGTAGGGGTTAGTACTTTACTTTGTATGGCAATCCTGTACTTCAAATCACCGGAACATATTGGTGCGCAGCTCGCCATTAGAACCTCACATTATATTTATTAACAGCCAGGTCAAGGATCCTATATGGTTGCAGTAGTGCGCGAGCCGTTCCATTGAGTGCAGCCTCACACTCACCACATGCTGAGCTGTCCCCACAATCACCACGAGATACATATAAAGCACCGACACCAATTAATATCGCTTGCCGTATCGCAGCCGGTACGGATGAATTGGATGCACCGTAACCACATGTAAAGTTAATTGTAACAGCTTGGGGTCGGCTATATGTTGTTGGCCAATTTTGACCAACGGCTTCACCTAGTACTGGAAAATCGTTTGCATTAGTTAATGTATATACCGAACTACTTAATGTCTGGGATGCATTATCGGTATCATAGTATGTTATGCTTGTGATAGTTACATTAGGACTTTTACGAATCTCAATGCCTTCCCTGAACTCATGTTCCCACATGCGGTAGGTCTTTGTAATGAAATCACGTTTAGTGTACTTCTCGAAGAAGTCAGTAACTGCTTCTATCAGTACGCCAAGATATGTGTCCTCATCTGAAGTATCAATTCTTAAATGTGCTTTTACCTCTGCAACTGATACAGGTGTTGTGGCCGCTGCTGTTATTAGTTTAACTGGTACAACATCGTGTCTTGCAAATAGTGAATTATACATCTTCAAAACCTCAGAAAAAGATACAAAGAGCGGAAAGCCGACGCCGTAATGGCGCCGGTCTTAGTTCCTATAAATAGGTTAAACAACTTGTGTTGTTTGTTTAGCACTGATTCCAAATCCGCCAACAGCTAGTAATGCAATTGGTAGTGAACCTGTGTTGTTAGCCGGTGTAGCTGTGACACGAACATAACGCTTACCACCATTGTATCCAATTTTACCGACTAAGTTGTCTGAGTCATATTGTAGACCAGCTGCTTCAACACCAAGTAGGAAGTCATCAGAAACGGCTGCCCATGTGGAGTTGTCATCTGAATCTTCAACCAACAATGTGATTGTTGTGTCGGCATCAGCGATTGTTCCTAGGTTTACAAAAAATTCAACAGCTTCAAAACCTTTACGATCGGCTGTACAAACTTGTGCTGTGTTGTCAGTGATGGTAACACAGGTGTTGTCCAACACTTTTAGGTTATTATGTAGATCTCTCATCGTCTTTCTTTCCTTAATGTATCAATGATTAAAATAGAAGGCCAGAATTACCTGGCCACACCATTAAGACATTGTCAATGTAACAACAGCGTCTGGTTGTACAACAGCACCACCAACACGACGATGTACGATAAATTTAACCATACCATTGCCAGCCAATGTGAAGTCGTCACGGATAACGCCAACACCTAGACGGTCAACAATCATGTAAGCTTCTTGTGCGTCGATCAAAGCTACAGGCTTTGTACCTGCGCCAATGTCTGGCATGTCTTGCATGATCATGACTGGAACACCTAATAGCATTGCTGCTGGTGTACCGATTGTCATTGGCATTGCACCATTTGGTCCCATACCGAATAGGTATTGGTTTGTGGTATCTTTTAACTTACGTAGCGCAGCTAATGTGGAACGGTTCATAACAAATACTGGATTGTTATATTTGAATGCAGCGATCATGTTCATCAAACTATCAAAGTTTGAGAATGTTCCAGCACCGTTGTTTACGTTCAATGTACCAGCAGCTTGCAAGATACCCTGTGGTTGGTTAACCCCAGTACCGTTAACGAATGCTGCACCTTCTTTAGCGGCCAATAGGCGACCAGCGTGGTTAGCAATCTCTGCACCCATGTCAAATGCAGCATCACCAAGAAGCTCTTGTGTGATTCTCATTTCAACGTTAGCTTTGTGTGCAACGATATTGATACGGTTGAAGTTAGGATTGGAAGCTGTGTTAGCTGCACCTTCACCAACCCAGTATGCTGTTGCGTTAGCATCTTGAGCAGGAACTTCTAAGCCACGGCCTGAAATATTTACAACACGTGCGATTGAACGCATTGGGGAAATTTCAATGATCTTACGTACCAATTCATTGTGTAGTTGACCTGGCACTAAGTAGCCCCCTTCGATATCAACATCCGTGCGGAGGTACTTACGATCCATTGTGCGTAGAAAGTCTGTGAAGGCTTTGACTTCTTCAGAACCAGCTAGGCCACTCTCAGATCCAACTCTGTATAGTTGCTTTTCCATTGTTTTAACACTTTCTTTTAATTCATTTACTTCAGAGTTAAGAGCATCTTTACTTTCTACTAATTTAGCTTTTTCCGCTTCAACGGCTGCTTTCTTAGCTTCTAGGATTGCTCCAATTTCTGAAACTACAGATTTAATTTCTTCGTTCATGACTTTCGTCCTTTTCCTCATATTTTTGCCAGTAATTCGCGTAATGCTAGAAGAATTTCCATTGCTGTCTGATCAGGTGCTGGTTTTTCTTCAATGTCAGCTTCTGGTTCCTGCTCCGGATCCTCCATCGGGTCCTCTTCACTATCTTCAGCGGGTTCAGATACTTCTACATTAATAACCACATCCTTGATTTCTGTTTCTTCTGGTGAAGCGTCTGCTATTACTTCGTCACGAAGCTCTTCGCTTTTCTCTTCCATTACATCTCCTTCTGACTGAATATCAGTTAGTTTGTTATTGTCTACAAGACTGGCCATAAACTTGGCCGATGAGCGACTAAATCCTGCGTCACGCAAGACCTTTTCAAGGTCGCTTTTTTTCTTTAGGACACCGCGTAACTCGTCAACTGTCTTAACCGCGGTGATCTTTGCTTTAGGGTTAGCTGGTTCAGTGACCAGTGATATTTCCCAAAGCCTAATTTCTGTTAGATATCTTACACCATCTTTTAACTCAAAGTCTTCAACTGAGTATCCGATGGACATGTCTGTTAACACACCCTGCTTTGCAAGGGCGTATGCTTCAGCCCCTTTTTGAACAGCAAGATTTATATCGCCTTCAACAAAGAGACCGTTCGAATCTTCACGCATTGTGTGTGGTATAAATCCACCAATCAAATCACAATTATCATGTTGATATAACATGCGAACAGGGCGACTATCTGCTTGGAACTCTTCAATTGATTTCTTAAATGCACCAGCAACAACAACATCACCTACACGATCCAAATTACCAAATGTAGATGCATAGCCAGCTATGCGTCCATACTTAATACCATCAACAGTTATCTCTTTAACTTCGGTTGGTTTAAAGTGGAAGAGCTTTTTTTCCATACCAGGGTCAACTACCTTGAAGGGCGTCTTATCATTTAATAAAACATCAGTGGTCATTTCTTGATTCTTCCTTTGGTCGACGGCTCTTCAAACGTCTACGAATTAATTTAACTATTCTTCTACGTACTTCGCTTGGAAATGGTTTACGCTTCATCAGCTCCTCCTATCCCATAGATAACACTACAACGACAATTAATGGTGTTGGCAATATCACCGGCGTCATCTCCGGGATATTCTAGATCTTCCCCATCTACATTGAATGGTTCATCAAGACCGACTGTTTGACCATCTGCTTCAGCATGTGCTTCACGTGTCTGGTCATCCAGTGTTGCGACCCAGGTCTTTGTAACTGTTAAAGCTGCAACAATTGCGGCAATGCCGCCTGCAGCAGCTATGTCCTCAGGATCAATACTATCTGCAATCTCTTCAACATCAATATCTACATCTGCACCACTTACCGCAAGCAGACTTTCAATCTCAGCAATGAGTTCTTCGCGATCCATTCCCTCACCTAACTCATCTAGTTGATCTTCATCTAACTCATCAAAGAGTTCTTCGATCTCAGTTAGTTTAGTTTCTTCCATTGTCCTAGTGGTCTCAGTGATAGCAACGGAACGGGCCCGGGACTCAGCTCGACGAAAGTAAAAAGTTCGTATAAGGTTAGCAACCTGTCGCCTATCAAGCTGTAGGCCATCCGCTGAAGCAGCTGACAAGACTCGTGCAATATAGTCACTAATTTCAGATTCAGTTGTTGAGGTTATTTGATCAGCCTTCTCAGTGGCTACCTCTTCGAAGTATTCTTCTAACCGAATCTTTATTCTGGAATCAATGTTGGTTATGGCCTCACTTAAGAAGTCCTTCTTTTCAAGAAGCATCCTATGATACTTAGAACCATTTGACCGTGCTTGATCTTTAAACAACCTGGCAACCCGCCAATAGTGTTTCTTTAATATTACCTTAAGTTCTTGTTTAGCATTTGAATCAAAGTATGTGAAACCAACTTGCTGGTAGAAGTTTGCAATATTAAGAGAGTGTCGTTTAAAAAATCTACGTACTTCTGTTTGGAGTTTGGCTTCTAACTTTAAACGTAAGACGTGCTGCTGTTTAAGTAGGCGTCGCTGTTTAAGAGTTAGTTTAGTCATTAATCCAATCCATTCTTACTTAATAAAGCTTTGAGTTGATCATTATTACCTGAGTCTAAACTATCTTGAAGAGGTATCTTATTGAAATCAATTAATATGGTATCCCCTCCAGCAACGGGCTCATAGCCTATAATGTTGCGAAGTTCATTAGTAGTAAGGATTCCTGCAGCTTGAAGTTTCGCTGCTTTTTCAATTCTGCGACCTTCTAGCGGCTCAATAGATTCCGGGTCAAAACTTAATATTAGCGCATCTGATTTGAATCTAAACATTAAGAATGCAGTCAACTCCTCCAACAACCGCTTAAGTAGTGGGAGAACCGCATTATCATAAAAGTTTACTTTTGAAGTAGCTAAGTTGTCATATGTCGAGAATTCAGCATTAATCAACGGTAGTGGAATACGTAAACTTGAGTAGATGGTGTTTGTGATAGACTTGGTTAGGTTAACAAAGTCCATATCTTTGTTGGACTGTCCCATCTCTTGGAAGTCAGCATTTTCAAGTAATAATAACCTACCAGCATTGCGGCCACCAGAATAGAAGCTGTCAACTTGCTGCTGGTAACGTTGAAACTGTTCATCAGTTAGGTTGTCATTAAACTTTAAAGCACCGCTTGGACGTGTTCCACGCTTTAATAGTGATAAGTTATGGACAGCAGATTCAACATACTGCTCAAGCTCATTCATAATTGGTGTTAGCGGGCTCATACCCCACAATTCACCAGCGTAGACTTTGCTATTGAAGCTTTTAATGTGCCAAATCTCAGCCTCAGCACCAGCATAGTAGCGAAAACGTCCACCAACCTCTTTACGTTTGAAGCGATGAGAATTAGCTGTTGTTGAGCTTGTTACAATAACTTCCTCCAGATATCCATCTGGACCAGCCTCAAGCTGAACACATGATGGATTGATAACCTGCAATTCGAGTGGAGGACGATTGACAGGCCCTGTAGCTACAACAAAGACGTTACCTGTTATTAGGTAAAAACTTGCTAACTGTTCCAAGAATTCCCTTCCGCTAGAAAAGGCACTTGGATTGTTCAATAGTGTAACTAATGGGTGATCAAATACATACTCACCGGCTGTTGTATCTTTAATAGCAATATCGATAGATCCCAACTCAGATGAAATCATATCAATACTAGTAAATAGCGGCGCTATGTCTGAGTAGTAAATCAAGGCCTGGCTTGGCGTCAATCGATTACCATTATTGCCATAATATGCTGATGCACTCGAGTACATACCCTCAAAGTTTTTAATCTTTGAGGACCTACTTCTGGCAGTAAAGAATGATTTAACCTTGTCAAACATTTACAATACCCTTACATTTGATCTATTTCGTGTAAATTTAGCTCGTGATAAATATTGTGTTGTTGCGTCAACAATGTCATCATGAACTGCGTATGGAAAACTACATAGCTCATCAATAAAGTCTACCTTCCAAGGCGCGTTATCTGGTATAAAAACCTTACCTGACTCAAACAACCCTGATACCAGGTGAAGTCGTTGAGCTTTATCCTTCGTAGGAAGGACTGGAATAACTGGTAGTCTTGTTGTCTGCTTAAAGTCTTGGACTAACTGCTGGCCTGAAGCCTTATCTTCAATGATGATCTCAGAAGCTTGTTGGTACTTATCACAAAAGGATAAGACTGCAACTTTTAAAGCTGGATATTCTAACTTCTTACGGTACATGTCGAGCAGGTAATAACCGTCTTCAGCTTCACCCCAAAGTTGTACAACTGAGTAGTCATTGTTCTGACCAACCTTAATTGCTGTATCAATACTGATTGTATATCGAAGAATGTTGGGTGTTAAGTTATTGTGAAAGGTTTTAATCCACTCATGTTTAATGATTGAACCTTCTAGGGCAACTGGACGCTGTTGAAGTTGTGAAGCAAAGAATGTGCTTCCGTTCTCAACCTTAATAGCTTCAAGATACTCATCAGACATGTAGTCTGGAAATATGGATTGACCAAGCTCGCGGTGATCTTGAAAGTTTAAAGCTGTCTTACTTCTTTGATCTCCATCCCATATTGCTGGGATAATTAATCTGTCCCACTTATCTGAACGTAAGTATTTACCGCTTGTATCCTCTTGATGTAGGCGCTGCATGACAATGATTCTACGGCCCTGACCTGGAGGTGTCAAACGAGTCATAAAGTCATTCTCAAGCACACGCTCGACGCGATCCCGCTCCAGCCTGGAAGAGGCTGTTCCCGAAGTCATTGGATCGTCGATTATCAGAGTATTGGCAGTAATACCGGTAACAGATGTTTCAACTGAGTAGGATTGTCGATGACCCCCAAACTCATTGATGAAGTAGTTTTCAGTGTCTTTTGTCAGTGAGAAACTATTGCCGGGGAAAAAGGCTTTAAACCAATCCGATGTAACAATGCGTCGCATCTTAATTGAGTTTTCTAAAACAGTTTTATGTGTGTGTGATGTGCACACAAACTTATGTCCGGGGTCAGTAAGCCAAACCCAGGTTGGATACATAACCGAACAAAGTATAGACTTTGAAAGTCTGAATGGTATGTTTATAATTAAATCTTTTATTGTACCAGCATGGACAGCCTGTAAGTGGCTACAGATAGCATCAATATGCCAGTTCCACTTTAGTTTGGTATTAGGTTCAATTATTGGCCATGCTTGTTTTACAAATTCAGCAAATGAGCGGCGAGCTAGTTCACGATTTATTTCTTCAAGACGCGGTATGTTTTTCATATGCTGTCCCTTAAGTAGTTTTACTACGTCGGATCTGCGATCCTCGTGAACTTTCCCCTTATACTTATATCACACAGTTGTGGTATATAACAACAACCTATTTTAATAATTATTTTTAATTTTATTCAACAAAGCCTTCAACAAACTCTGCGTCAATGATTTCACACTCATCAACTTCTTGCTGGTCATGTTGAACTGGAACTTCAATCTTTGCAACAGTATCTCGAAGAGCCAATAGTTCCTCGGAAGTCAATGCAGACAGGTCATGGTTCACTTGTCCAGTGAGAGATACCGGTCCACCACCTGCACCTGTTAACTCAGTACGTTGTGCGACCTTACCATCTATCCGGTCAAAGATTATTTCAACAGCTTTTAAGTTGCCTTCCAGTGCCCGCTTAATGAGCTTCAAGGCGATAGCCTTAGATACGCTCATGTTATATTTTTCTTTAGTCAGTGGGTCTTCAAGGTCAAGCTTGTAGTTCAATAATTTCTTTAGGAGGGTCTTCAGAATGACGCCATCCGGATGACGATTATGTTTGCCGGAAGCACGTGGATCGCCCTTAACGAACTTAAACTTTTCCAAACGTTCTGGTAATTTGCCATCAGACATGATAAACCCCTCTTTCACTCAATCTATATCAAACATCCATATTTTCTTTGGGGCATA
>WBZM01002568.1_pt1 | contig 15196 bp, 11 predicted proteins | sample 5204271 | NCBI WGS metagenome assembly WBZM01 (sample SAMN12344346, study PRJNA552823) | activated sludge metagenome | biome: Activated sludge suspended growth; feature: Nitrification reactor; material: Wastewater; isolation source: activated sludge from nitrification reactor of wastewater...
CAGGGAAAAAATTGCAATGGTAAAACACCAATGGAAACTTTTCTTGACGGATTAAGAATAGCAAGAGAAAAAACCATCAATCAAAACTTGAACTGACAGTACAGATTTTTTTAAAAAAAGTAAAAAATAAATTGATGAACAATAGGGCAACTGTCAGATTAAATCCCAACTTCTACACCCGATAAGATTTGATTTATCAGTACGAGAGGGGAATATTCAGTTTTATGCTCATTTAGCAGTTGGTCTTCAATATGCTGGAATAGCAAAATCATACCAACTCTTTGTTCAGGAAACGACTGAAAAATTTCAGTCAAAAGTTACTATTGGCAACTATGCTAATCGCAACAAAGACCAAACGGTTCGAATTACTAAGGCACAAAATCAGCCTCCAAATAGTGATAAAGGGTTAGTAATCAACTGCTATAAAGAAGAATAGAAACCCAAGGCATTTACATGGACTCGCGGAGCCTCATCTTGGAATGGATCAGATTGAGAATAGCGTGCGAATAAATTGTATCTCACATCAATGTCAGATAGTATAAATTTGATGGAAAGATATGTCAGCCGAGAGATTTCTCTGCTGCTTGCCAAAGATTATCGTAATTAAGGATTATAGATCATTTTGGGAGGAATTCCTTTGGAGATGAAATCTAAACCGCTTTTAATGATATTTTTGACTCTCGGTGCGATTTCTTTCTTCTACACAAATGCTGTGAATGTTTCTCCAAGAGCAGCACTTATTTCTGATGAAGTTATTGAAAAGAGCCTAGAGAAAGCAATGAGTTCAACAAATATTAGATCATTGAGTGACTTGAGTTTACGATCTCTCGATGTTAAGCCACCTGTATTTAATGATCACCATTGTCCGAGCTCAAGCGAAACAACTCGAAAGGCATTTCATCGATCACCGCAATTGATGTTATACCTTGAAAACTCATTTTATAATGGTATTGTTCATTTTCGAAATTTATCATCCAAAAGTGACCTCGTTAGTAAACTTATTTATCAGGTTGAAATGATAGCCAATGCAAATATAGAAAGTGCAATTAGGCTGGGCGATGATAAGATAGCATGGAATGGGTTAAGTAGTAGTTGGGATGCTTTTGGAAATGGAACATGCACCCCTTCAACAAAACCAGAACTGTACGATTCTGGAATTGCGATGTTAAGTTTGGCTCATGCCTATGAGGTCACAAAGAATATTCAGTTGAAAGAAAAATATTTTACTGCTTTTGTTCAAGGAAGTAATTATTGGCTCGATACACAGCCATCGATGCGATTTAATGCATCATATAGTGTTCCTGTTAAAGTTGAAGGGAAATGGGTACATAAAAATAGTAACGATATTAAGTCTTTTTTGAGCAGCAAACCGGCATCTAAAATTTTCAAAAATTTCATACTAGGTGGTCAACGCACGGAACTTGGGGAACCAAGAGATGCTGCGAAGCTAGCTGCAGGGAAATTGTTACCTCGACCATTCCGTTTTTTTTATACAGAGGATGACCCGGGACTCGTGAGTCTTAACTGTTCTGCGATCCTAGGGTATGCTTTTTTGAAAATGGGAACCACTTTAAGGAAGGAGAATCGTGATTTACCAACTTGGACCTTTCCTTTGTCAGACACAACAATTGCAAAAAAAGATTTGTTTTACATTGGATATTGGACGGTCTATCCGGTCTATTTCAACCTGAAAAATGGCAATGGATCTTATTTTGATATGGATACCATCCAGTATTTTGAAAAAAAATATGAAACCCATCTTGCAACATTAACCCTTCCTATCCTTGTCCTTGCTGGGGATTTGTTGAATAGTGATGAATATAAAAAAGTTGCCACTTCTGTGATTCAAAGTTTTGGCCATGAAATTGATAATGATCCAAGAACGACATCAGGAAGAAAAATGTCCCGCTGCATCTTGAAGGATTTGGATAGTGATTCTTACGAAATTTGCAAAAAGGAAATAGTTTTAACAAAAGATAATACCTTAGGCAACTATCTAACCCTGTCAGCTGTGACCTCACGTTAATTTCGTGTCATGGGTTTTTAAGAACAATCATCGACCGACTTTTTCGGAAGAAATCTAAAATTTAGTTGAATGTTGGGGAAGGCAGACTTTTGTGGAACTATTTTCACAGCCTAACAAAGAAAGATTCCAGTTTCTGCATCCTCCGTATCTCGTCATTTTGCTGAGGCAACTGGCAAACAGTTGAAGGAATTTTTGGAAAGAGATTTATAAAAATTCAAGCCCTTTACAATATTGATTAGCACCGACCTTGTTATCCTTTAAAAAACGATTCCTTTTTGAAAGAAGTTCAGATAAAGAAAATAAAAAAATGAATGTATGATTAAAATTTGAAAAAACTTCTATTGAAAATAAATCTATGAAACTAAGACCACTTAAACCCTAGACGGTGGGGCGAAGCTTGCCTACAAATTCCATATTCCTAATACTCCACGCCGAAAGGCTTCATAAAAGACGTTATCAAGGAAACGAAACAATTAAAAAGTATTTGGAGTAGGAAGCTGGCTGCCTCAGAATTAATATCACCGACCAAGGTAAAGGCTATTTAGTCTTTGCAGAAGCAGACTAAATTTTACATTATTATCATGATTCAATTTCGAGTCCTCTGCAAAAGGAAGGTTATGAATCCTGGAAAATAAAGTTCATAGGGCGGAAAGTTGAAACGACCACATATTAGAAAGACGTTTTTTATTCAGTCGCCTTTTATTCAAACACTAGACGTAAACTTAGACACTGTTGGAATTTCTTGGACTTAATTCCCTATTGGAAAAAGCGGGTTAGCTATGATAGGCTATCCTGAGGGTGGGGGTGGGTCTAATGATAAAAGATTCTGTTCGCAGTTTGTTTTTCCGCGTGCCATTTCTTTTTATTCTTTTTTTGCGTTCCTATGCTATCGGTTCACCCAGATTACCAGAACGACAGCTTTTATCACGCTGTTACTTTCACCTCACTGGACACCAGCTTGGAGGATCAAGTCCTCTTTGGCAGCAACTGAAAAACCAAAATGCCATTTCTATTTGCAGCCAATTGATGAGTTCATTGCAATTTGATGGGAATGGGGAATTGAAAGAACCTAGAAACATCATTCAATATCAAATACTCAGACAATTTTATGACTTCCATCGGACATGGATTAATGGTTCCTGGGTTTTTCAAAATACCTTTCCTGATTCCTTTTGGGGAGGCGTTGATATCTACGATGCTGCAGAGCCAGCATTGTATCTGACCAGAAACCTTGTAACCAGTGAGCATTATTCCAAGATCCTTCAAGGATTTGACACCGCGGTTGCGCTACGAAATGGCAGTTCCATTGTACCATCGCTACCCCCAGCCGCCGGGGGTTTTTTACGACCATCGCGCATCACCTACAACGCTAATGAAGCGCCCTACCTCAACTCTGCGGTTATCACCTACGCAACGGCCTCTTCATTTAATCGTTCAGACTTAACGCCACTTACGACACCTCTACTTCAAATGGGTGAGCTCTACGGAATTCGCTTGACTTCCTATGTGGGAGGTCCGTTACTTCCTGTAATTTGGGTAAATCCCTATACCACAACGGCAACGTCATCTACTGCAGGAATTAGCAAACCCCAGGCTTTCATGGCCAATCGAGGTGGTGGAGCGCTAGGCTCTGTGCCCTATATTCTATTAAATTTAGGGCACCCTTTTGACTATATTGCCAATGGAGCTGATAAGTTGCCTCGTCGTTATATGTTATCTGTATTTCAAAATTTCTTATGCCGTCAGGGACCTTTTGCACGAGGTAGTGATGTGACTCCCTGGCTACTGACCAATGGCAATTCTCCTGAGTTTCGAAAATCGGAGTCGTGCCTTCGTTGCCATTCTGCCCTTGATCAATCTGCTATGGTCTTGAGAAACATGCGATACGGAGGGGTTGCGAACAGTCCATCAAACGGAACTTCTGACTTTCGCACGCCACCTGTTTTGGTAACTTACGACATTGACCAAGGCAATTCACCTGAATTTTGGCCAACTACAGGTCAGGCAAATTTCCATCGTACTGTTCCCGTTGGAAAGCTCTTTTTTCGCGATATCGAAGGAAGTCTTGTCAATGTCAACGTTACAAATTTAGAAAGCCTCGGACAAGCATTAGGAAACACTCCAGATATTTATGCTTGTGCAGCAGCCAGGTATTTTGAATATTTCACAAATAACAAAGTAGAACTAATTGATCCTTTTGATCCATCAAACAATGGCTATTTAGAAAATTTAACTGCAACAGAAAGAAAAATGCGAGATTTTGTTTTGAATATGGGTAGAAGTTTAAGATCTCCAAATGGGTCACTCAAAAATTTGGTAAATCAAATTTTAGAATCTGACTACTATAGACAGCCAAATTTTGGTCGCTAAAACTGAGCATTAATAAAAAAAGGATTTCAAATTTGAAAAGTTCAAGAAGAAACTTATTAATAAAAAGCAGCCTGGTCGCCGGAACGGGAATACTGACCTCACATCTTCCTCCAGTAGAGAAATTGATGAATCTTATATCTCAGCATTTATTTCGTCGGGCTATTGCTGCCGATGCCGAAGCTCAAGTAAATTATATTTCGATCAATTTATATGGAGCCCCCGCTCGCTGGTGTTTTGATCACATGATTCAAACCAAAGCCGGCCAAAATCGAATAGGAAATGCGATGGTCATGACCAAACTTGTTGGCGACGTTTCCAGTTACACGAGCGGAGATTACAGTTTGGTGGATTACAAAGGCGTCCAAGTTCCTTGGATTTGGTCCACCTCCGTAGCCTCTGCAGATGGATCAAAACGTCCACTGAATGATTTACTTCGCCACATGATTGTTTTTCGTGGATATGGATCTAATATCGATGGGCATCCGAGCAATTTTGCAAAACAAACCAATCCTGTTGGCGGCGCTGGAAGCCTTGGCGGGCATGTTTCTGATCACTCCAATAAGATTTTTAGAGCCCTCCAGTTCCCACCCTTCTTTAGTACTTCGGGATTTTCTTCCATCAAAGGAACGGGATTAAGTATTTTATTTCAAGGAGCCGCTCACTCGAATTACGCCGCCAATTTGATGCAACCCTTTACAAGTCGTGGAGATTCTAAATCCGTCCGTGCCTTACGCGATCGTTACTCTTCTTTAATTGTCGAAGCTCAAGATCAACTGCGCCATTTAGCAAGTCAAAGAATCCAAGGAATGGAACCCTTAAATCTCGATTTTGATAATTCATCGAAAACTTTAGCTGACGGCATTCAAGACCTTGATAGCTCCTGGACAGCTCTTTATCAGAAGTATGAGAGCCTTGTCATGACAACTATTAAAGACCGAACTGTGCCAGGTCTTTCTGATAAACCTGTCGTAGCTACTCAAAATATACTTTGGCAAGCCGATATAGGTGCGGGAGGAGGCCTTCAACCTAATTCAGGTAGCGATATCAGAGATTGGTATAATAATGTAAATTGCGAAATGCTTATATCTACTTTTGCATTAGCTGAATTTGTACTCACACGCGGTTACGGATCGTGCTTGGAATTAGGTGGACTCACCCCCACGAATCTCATGGGTTTTTTTGGAGGCTCTGGTCAGACCACTACAGGAATTCATACTTTTGACCAACACGCTACGGGCCAAGTCCCAACGCTTTATATGAACTCCGTCTTATTTCGAAGTCTTGGCGCTTGTCTATTGGAACTCATTGACCAACTCAAAGCTGCAAAAGAATTTGAACGAACCTATTTTCATATTGTCCAGGAGTTTGGGCGTCTCCCTCGAAATGATGGAACGGGATCAGATCATGGTTTTAATGGAATGATCTCTTCAGTTTTTACAGGCTGCAATAATGACAAACCTATAATTCTTGGAAATATTGCTATCGGCAATCCTAACGGAATTTACTCTGGAACTTATGGAACCTGGGCCCCTACAAACCTCGATGGAAATACAGTCTATTTAAGTCCAGCCCATGTAACTTCGACGCTCGCTAATTTGATGCAATTTTCAAAAAATCCTTGGGGTAATGTCGCCTCACCATTAATCAACCGCAAAGGAGCAAATCTTGAAATAAAAGCTAGCGGAGATATTGTATGAAAAGTGGCTTGTTTTATCCCAGTCTTTTCCTAGGCACTCTATTAATTGGAGTTTGGTTTCAAAACTGCTCTGCTTTTATGTCCCCTCAGGAAAACAGGGAAGAATTTAATTCTAACGGTTTTCTTTCTGTTAGCCACCCTAACGCGACTCCAATAACAGAGAAAACATCGGTAGGAATTACTTTAGTCGATCAACTGGGAGTTACTTCTACTCTTGAAAATATTTTTCAAGCAGACTCAAGTAGTTCTTCAGATCGAAAGGCATTTATTGACTTGATCCGTGCGGAGATTCGCCCTCAACAACATGCTTTTGGTCGCCCTTGCGATATCATTGCCACCGGAAATTACTCAGATTGCTTCTATAATTTAACTAATTTAGAAATGGGGATGTGGAAAACTACTTCAACTATTCGAGAAGCCTCACGAATTCAATTATGTAGACGCTTGGTAGCTAACAACAGCCTTTTAAAAACGGCGGTCAATCAAGTAACTGGGAAAGATTTAACTCCGACAGAATACTCCCTTAAAAAAGCTGTTAAGCTTTTTTATCCGGCCTGGGAAGATGACTCACTTGGCAATGTCGTTCAAGCTTTAGTTGCCTTAGATTACAAAATGGCGATGAATTCCGAACCTATTTCTGACAGATGGAGAATGGTCTTTGTTACGATCTGTGAAACTCCATATTGGGAGATTTTATGAAGCTATTTATGATCATTATGGTTTTCGTTTTAACATTTTTGGTATTTCAAAATTGTTCTCCGAATTTTCATGTCGAAAATGGTGAAAATACGAGTTTGGCTCTTGGATCTCAAGCTAACGCCATTTTAGTTGATTCCCTCGCTCTGGGTGCAGAGTATTCATGGTCGGTTCTAAAACAAGACACAGGAATGCGCCGAAATAATTTCAACCGTATTGAGCGTTGGTACGACGCTACTTCAAACTTCACTCCACTTTATCCCGCATTTATTTATGGAACTAATACATTGGACATGGATCACTCAGCACTTTGGATGGAAACAAAAACGGGTAACCGTTTGAAGTTTGAGCCGAAGACTTCTTTAACGACCATCTCTCAAGATGCTTCGGCTTTTCTTAGTAATGAATTCAGCGTTCTCATCGTGGTCGGAAATATCAACATTCCTACGACAACAGAAAATCCCAATGATGCTAAGACCGTTCGTCTATTTTCCTTACTGCCTGTGAACAATGAAGAAGCTGGAATTTTCACTATTGACGTCTCCAAGGGTGAATCCGGCCAAGTAATATTCAGAGCCATCCATTGGTTTAATGGAACTACCTATGCCAGTCTTGTCATAAATCTTCCAGAAGCCGCTTTGAAAAAGACTCTATCCATTGCCTTACGTTTCCCCAAAGATGGTGCCGATTTGATGTTAGCTATTAACGGTGAGCTGGCCCCTCAAAAGGCAACCGTCGTTGGGATTTTACCTCATGTCGGATTGGTAAACCGACGTTTAGAACTGCATACGACAACAAATCTTAATCAAGGGAGTTTTGAATTCGCAGAGATTGGTATTTTTAAAAAAGCAATTTCTGATAACAAACTTAGAAACTTTTCTTCTGGACTCTACAGCACCTATGAATTGCAACAACTCTCCATTGTGGAAGGCGACGATCCATCAAAACCTGAAGGCCCAGTTAGTAAAAAATTTGCAGATATGAGACCTCTATTTCAAAAGGTTATCAGTGGCAATTCTTGCGTCGGTTGCCATGCCGCGCAGTTTTCTTCACTCCATGCCCTTATGGGGACTGAATCCACAGGAAAAGGAAAATGGATAAATGCCTCCGATCCATCAGCATCATTAGTCATAAAATCTTTACGACATCAAGCTGGTGTTTCAGCAATGCCTAAAGGTGGAGGCCAAATGGAGGAGGCTGATATCACAACCATTGAGAAGTGGATTCAAGACGGAGCTCCATAGCGAACGGCTTTAGATAAAATAAAAGAAAAAAACAAGAAGAAGCGAATAGCCTGGGCAAGGCTATTAAAAAGGATTTTCAACGTCGACGTTGAAACCTGCTCAAATTGCGGTGGGAAAGTGAAAATAGTTGCAGCGATTGAAGATCCCAAAGTGGTAAAGAAAATCCTGGAACCTATTGGAATTTCATCAAAACTACCAACACCAATAAAAATTTAGGCTGGTCCTGGTCCTGTGGACGGCCCAAACCACTCAAAAATCTCATTATGAAATTATAATATCGGAGACTTTCGTGTGACAAATTTGTATTCAGCTGAATAAATTTGTAAATCGATTTTCAATTATAACTGAGATGATGCCTAACCTTCTCGCAAGAATTCATGGAATTCGGTTTTTGTATGGTCTTTGAATTAGTTTAAAATAGTTTCGTTCTTTCAATTTAAATTAAATATCGTATAATGAGGTTGTACATAGTGAAATCCATATTGTGGATTGTTGGTTTTTTTTGGGGGTGCAATGAAGAGTCTATTGAGTTTGTTTAATTCTTTTGTTGTAGGAATATTGGTTTTATTTGGTAACCATAGCGCAATAGCTCAAAGTTTCTCTTCAGAAAAAATGACTCCAGCAGAGGTCTTTGCTCGCTGCTACGCAAAGTTAATGCGCAAACCAATACCTTTAGATTATACCACTTTGATTGCATTGAGGGCTTCCAACAACATGGATGATGCGCAAAAAGCTTGTGTGGGTCTGATAAATAAAGCAAATTTGGGTGCCGATGATAAAATAGCAAATACGTTTGACCCTGAATCAAAGGGTGTATTGGAAACCATGCACCTGCTTCACAATTCATTCTTTACTGCGAAGGTATTGGGAGTGGGAAACACGCTGGAAAATAAATTGGTGGTTGATGTTGATGAACCAGGACTCTATTGGACCCGGGCTATGTTTAAAGATCAAGTACGTGCTGACTCTGTGGTCACGTATAATAAAGGTCTTAAGTCAATTCGAGTCCGTTCAAATGATGGAGGGATTACTCATTTTCAAGCGCGTTCGTTTTTTGATTATAATACCGTGATTGTTGGTGTGGCAGCAAGAGATCCCTTGTTCAGAATCCAATTTCCGATCGATTTAAAGCTAGATCTTGGAGACGGTTCTAATTACGCAACAATAGATGTTCCCGATGATCAGTTATCTCAATTTGGTGAATTGGTCGGCGTAAAGGATCAATCTCCACTGACAGTTGGAAGATTGTCTTTGCCTCTGATTACCCCGAATACAGGGGTCAATGCGACCGTCAACACCATCCTGCGTGACCCGGCTCAAGCACCAAATAAGGATGTTGATCTGCATGCCCATTTTGGAGGTGGCGTCGTTGGAAGTGTCGTCTATGGATTAAAAAATAGCAATTTCATCGAAGGAACACTCGCTAATTCCTACACCCGGATCAATAGGCGGTTTTCTGCACAAGTTTTTTCAGATTTGCTTTGTCACCAATTGCCCACATTAACGGTTGAAGATGTTGAGCTTGTACCTGGTTCCAATCTACCGTTTCAACAAAATAAAAGCTGCATGCAGTGTCACGCAACAATAGATGAATTCGCAATGATTCAACGAAACTATGTGTGGGCCACTTCCAGTCGACTCATCGGAAATTTTCTTCCAAATAGCCCGCCAAAGGGAGTTCAGATTCTGACGCGATTTCAACTCCCAGTTAGAACGGAGACGGGCGCTCATTTTGCCTTGGGAAACCCCAGTGGCGAATTGCATTTCAGAACCTTTAGCGGTGAAAAGGTTCGCATGAATATTCAAAATTTTTCCGATGTGGGTAATCAATTCGCCAAATTAGACGATTTTTATCTTTGTGCAGCTAAACGTTATTATAAATACTTTACTGGTGTTGATGTTTCCCTAGATGGAAAACCAGCAAATCCTTTAGAAAAGAAGCATCTAGAGATCGTCCAAGACATCGGATTAAAATTAAAAGAAGATCAAAGCCTTAAGAACTTGGTAGCAAATATCTTCAAATCGAGTGTGTTTCGAAGTCGTAACTATAACACTCAAGGGGGTGTTCAATGAAAAGAAACTCGACCAGACGTGAGTTTTTGACAACATCAATACAATCCCTGGGTGCAATTGGTTTGAGCTCGAATGCCATTGCGACCCTCTTAAATTCAGTTTATTCGAGAGCTTTCGCCCAATCAGTTGTTCCCACTATAAAACTCAATGAAAATGGGTACAGATATGTTTTTGTGAGTTTATCGGGTGCTCCGCCACGTTGGATGTTTGATATGTTGCCAACACCTAACGGCAGCAGTGATTCCTATATGGCGGGAGGGTTTGGTAATGCGTTTGATATATCAGGAACGAGTGTCACAGCAGTTAATAGGACTTTTCAATACAGTTATGGCTCGGGAAAAAAACTTTATTTGCCGCCAGTTTGGGGGTACAGTCCAGCTGGTGTCGACTTTACGAGTATTCTCCCCCATACCTTTTTTATTCGAGGCATGGATATGGAGATCAACGATCATGCGATCTCTAATGCTCGACAAGTCGCTCCCATAACCAATGGAAAATCAATTCATGGGGTTATTGCAGACCAAATGGGAAGCCCGGTGGCATCAGTAAATAACAATGCGCTATCGGGAGGGGCATTTAGATCGGAAAAAGGCCTGGGCACAGTGACTGTATCCATCGGCGCGACAACCAATCCCATTGGCATACTAACGGCCCCATTTAAAAGCATCTTAGCAACAAATTCATATCGTGCAGAAAACATCAAACCTGTTGTTGACCAGTTTTTAGATCGATTAGATAGCTACGCTACGGCTCATCGAATACCTCAATCCTCATTGCGAAGTGCCCAAGATGCTGCAGATGATCTCATTCGCCTCAATATAGATCAATTAACATCGACCTGGGATACTTATTTAAATCGGTACGAGACAGTTGTTAACGCTAGTCTTCAACCTAACAAAGGAGAACTCCCTGGAGTGTATGACAAAGCCATACCCACTTCGGAGGGTGGAAACAAATATAAATACGATATCAATCAGCCGACAAAAGTAATTAATCTGTCTGATGCACGCGATATGCTCACTGGAGGGGTAAATAAACTTGAAATTGCTAGATACTTTGCACTGACTGAGTTTTTATTGACGACAGGAATATCATCGACAGTGGATATTAATGTGGCTGGGACAGTTCTAAATAACGCGACCGTTTCTTCCGATCTGCAAACTAAATCATTTATACTTGCCGACCAACATGGGGTAGGTATTGTTCCGAGTATTCTTGCAACGACAATCTTTTACCGCGGCCTATTGAGTGCGCTGACAGAGCTTGTTACAGCTTTAAAAAATAAACAGTTGTTTAAGAAAACCATTATCCATGTTTCTTCTGAATTTAATCGAAATCCGCGAGCTGATAATTCGGGCTCTGATCATGGAGTGGGAGGAGGTTCCGCAACCCTAATCTCTGGAATGCTTAATGAAGTGGACTTTGTTGGTAACATTCTGACGGCGGGGAGCGGGACGGGAAGTCCTGGAACCTGGGGACATGCGGCTAATTGGACTTTTGAGGACGGGGTCAAGAGACCTATAAAAGTCAATGACGTGGCCAGAACGATTACATCGATGACAAACTCTGCAGATATTGTCTCCAATGGATACGCGCTTTTAAAACCAAGCGGTGCTGGACTGTGGATTGCCAAAAAGTCTGGAGGTAGCAATGTTTAGGGATTTAAGTGATCTTAAACTGAGACAAATACTACTTTGGATCCTTATTGGCACCGCCTTATTCCTAAGTTATCAGAACTGTTCCGAAGGATTTAACGCAGTGGATAGCGTTACTTTGAGCAGTGAACTGGGCGTTATGGCCATTTCGGTTACGGAGCATCCGATGGAGGTCAAGGAGGTAAAGACTTCATTTGAGTTGCAGTTAGCCGATCGTAATTATGTCGCAGGTATTTTGACGGATCTGTTTGGCCCCAGCAGTGTCAGTGCAATCACAACAAATATTTCACTAAAGCCTGCTGAACTTGGAGGACCCTGCTCGGAATATTCTCATTATAAGGTAAAAGTAAATGCTGTTTATCAGAATAAAGATCCGGCCTTGGTGTGTAACCAAGATAATACGACAAAAAGGATGGTGGCACCGCCGCAAGCTGTACGGCAAGGTTGGATCATTCAGACTTGTGCTGCTTTGGTAGGAAAAGATTCAACACCAACCCCAGCGACCCTCAGTTATGCACTTGATAAAATTCAACCAGGGGCCACACTATCCAAACCTCCGGCTGTCACTAATGAAAATCTGACTAGATTACATCAACTGTTTTATCGTGCGCGACCATTGCCTCCACAATCGGTGTTTGACGCTGCAAAATTAATGTTTAGTGAAAGTAGCCCCACAATAGAACAGTGGAAAACCGCAATATATGGTTACTGTATTTCATCACATTGGCAGGTGCTATAATGATCAGACTGCATTTGATTGTACTCCTCATTCCGTTTCATGCTTTTTCGCAAGAAGCAGACATCTCGATAGTTCCAATTCTGGAACTCAAAAATTGGGTCGCGGGCCTAAATATTCCGGTGCAGGTGAAGGGAGTAGAATTGCCGGCTTCAACACCTGTTACGGCCGAATTAGAAGATGGCTCGATCTCTTCAAATGACTGTAAGGTCATGCGTGATCCCTTTTTGCCCAATAATTTTATCATAAAGTGCCAAAAGGATGGAACGATCAATCTAAAGCTGACTATTCCATCTAAAATTTTAAGATACGGGCCAATGACTATTCATAAAATTGAAGGTCTTAAACCTCCAGGTGAACCTGCAGGAACTGATCCTGATATCTCTTTAGGAATGGGACTTTTTTCTTCTGAATGTATAGCTTGTCATGTTTCTAAAGAGCTGTTTTTGGGAACACCCGGTCGAAATGCTGCCGCATTTGCAAATGGAAACGCTCTATATGAATCCATTCGTAGGGTCCCTGGAATGAAATCGAATCAGTCACTACTTGAATTAACGGAAGATCAACTCAACAAAGTAGCAAAGTACTTGCAAAGTCAATAAGAGAGGATGAATGAGATGAACTTCATTAGAAAGAATCTGGTTTCAGTTGCCCTCCTTGGATTATTCGCAATTTCAATTTCAACTCTATTTCAAAACTGTGGCAAACCATTGCAAGTTAAAGTCGAGGAGAGTGTTTTAGATAATTTATCGACTAATTATTTAAGTTACTTTAATTACAGCTACGAAAAGGCTCCAAATGTCTATGCTAATTTGGCGCTCATTTTTCCTATAGAAAATTTAGGAGATTTTTCTCAATTCACTTTTTACGGAGTCGTAGCTCCCGCGGATGGTAGCAAAGGTGAAATCTCTTATACGGTAGCTATAACTGACGATGCTGGAAACAATGTCTGCACGGGAGATTCTGGAATTTTGAACTCCGGTGAAGAGAATATTCATTTTCAATGTTTGGCTTCCTCCACTTTACAGAAAGCAAATATCACTCTCGTTGCGAGCTATGGCGGGGTCTCCGAAACCTTTAAAGCTTCATTTTTTAAATAGAAAAAATGGATCTATCTGGTCCTCATCGATGGTTTGGTGATTCTAACGTACATCAACAAACGATTTTTTTGCATGTTAGATTTCAGATTCGGGATTTGAGAAAAGGGAGTATGCAGATGGCGTTCCAATATGCGAAGGTTCTTTGCTTTTGTTGGTCACCAATCTCGCTCTTCATATTCATAGTTATTTCTTGACAAAACTGAATGACAAGCCAATGGCAATTCGGTCACCCGGGTGCTTTGTAAACATTCGGACGGGTCCGCGATGCCAAAGTGCTTCGGCGCTACCAGGACCGAAATCATTTTGGCCTTGGGTGCCGTAAAAATAAAATTTTGAATTTAGAAGTGCTCTTTTAATTAAATCCATCTTGATCCATCGATGGAAAGTCACATAGGTATATCCGGCTAAGTCATCTGGTAGACTACTAAAAGGAATAAGATCCTTTGGATCTATATAGTGGGTGGTTAATTCAGGATGTGTTGAATAAATCGTAGCAAACCCAATGAGTCCGGCACCATCTTGATGGAACTCGCCAGTTGCATCGCCTTTCCTGTATTTTTTGTTGATAAAAATAATTAATCCGCTGGGAACAGCTTTATAGCCAAGTGGCGCTAGATGATTGCCTCCATCCACAAGTTCTTTCACTACCGGAATAAAACTCTGTAAGTCACCTCGCGTATTCAGATACTCCAATAAATCACCTTTAATAAGTGTCGAATCAAGGCCTACTTCTGGCCCATTAAGGTCTTCACGAAAAAATCGCAGTTCTCTTCGATTTGTCTCGCCTAATTGTTCTAAGAGTCGTTGTGCGACCTCATGATTAAGATGCTGATTCTGCAAAGGAAGGGAAATATGTCCTTGTTCTGTTAGAATCAATTTCGCGTAAAAATCTCTGCACGAGTGCGCCCGCGGTTTACAGCTGGCTAATAAAACTACAAATATAATCGTTAATCGAAGTGTTTTTGGCATCTCTTTTTGAGCATTGCGATAATTATACCATTTTCAATAAAAAAACTAATGCCTTTTCGTAGATTTAATTTCCATCAGTTTAATGCTACTGTGTAAAAGATGCATTCAAAAATCAAATTCTATTACTTGCTTATTTGTTTTATAACTCTTCTTTATTTTCGAGCTTTAGCGATGGGGCCTGGATATTCATCACGAGAATTATCAGATGAATGTAAAACGAAAAGTAACAGTTGATGCTACTGGAGTTATTCAGGAGCAAACCGTTAGTTCTGCAAAGTAAAACAAGAAAGGTTAAATTAAATTGCTTTCCCCATATTCAGCCTGCCGGCTGAATATGGATTAGTACGTCCTTCGTTCGAAGTAACTTACTAGGCAACAAGGTTAGTGATAAATTTAGGCTCCCATCTTTTTTCGAATCTTCCGGCATGTAAAAATCCACTCATGGATATTAGAAAGCTGTAAGCCGTACTTGTTGCAGTAACAATGCTTCTTATTCTGCCTTGCTGTGATAACAGCTCTCAAGTCTTTTTTAAAAAATTTAGGGTCCTCGATAATTATATCTTTAATGCCTAAAAGCTGACTGATAACGTATTTAAAGTCTATCCTTGGTTCCTTTGTTATTTTTTGTAGT
>WBZM01002570.1_pt1 | contig 15191 bp, 16 predicted proteins | sample 5204271 | NCBI WGS metagenome assembly WBZM01 (sample SAMN12344346, study PRJNA552823) | activated sludge metagenome | biome: Activated sludge suspended growth; feature: Nitrification reactor; material: Wastewater; isolation source: activated sludge from nitrification reactor of wastewater...
GACGCGCCCGGCCATGACGGCAGCCAAATTCAGTTCACATATTTCTTCAGTTCCAGCCGCGCGATCTGGTTGCGGTGGACTTCGTCGGGGCCGTCGGCGAGGCGCAGCAGGCGCGCGGTGGCGTAGGCCTGCGTCAGGCCGAAGTCGTTCGACGTGCCGCCGCCGCCATGCGCCTGGATCGCCCAGTCGATGACCTGGCAGGCCATGTTCGGCACGGCGACCTTGATCATCGCGATCTCGGTCTTCGCCGCCTTGTTGCCCACCGTGTCCATGGCGTGCGCGGCGTTGAGAGTGAGCAGCCGCGCCTGCTCGATCATGATGCGCGCTTCGGCGATGCGCTCCTGCGTCACCGTCTGCTCGGAGACCGGCTTGCCGAAGGCGACGCGGCTCATCGCGCGTTTGCACATTTTTTCCAGCGTGCGTTCGGCAAGGCCGATGAGCCTCATGCAGTGATGGATGCGGCCGGGGCCGAGCCGTCCCTGCGCGATCTCGAAGCCGCGGCCTTCGCCGAGCAGCATGTTGGCGGCGGGCACGCGCACATTGTCGAAGATCACTTCCGAGGCGCGGTCCGGCACGCCGTAGAAACCGAACACGGGCAGCGAGCGCTTCACCTCGACGCCGGGCGTATCCATCGGCACGAGAATCATGGACTGCTGCTTGTGACGGTTCGGATTGTCCGGATCGCTCTTGCCCATAAAGATGCAGATCTTGCAGCGCGGGTCGGTCGCGTTCGTCGTGTACCACTTGCGGCCGTTGATGACGTAGTGGTCGCCGTCGCGCTTGATCGAGCTTTCGATATTCGTCGCGTCGGAGGAGGCGACCGCGGGCTCGGTCATGGCGAAGCACGAGCGGATTTCGCCCGCCAGCAGCGGCTTCAGCCATTTCTGCTTGTGCGCCTCGGTCCCGTAGCGCTCGAGCACTTCCATATTGCCGGTGTCCGGCGCCGAGCAGTTGAAGACTTCCGGCGCGAGATGCGAGCGGCCCATGACCTCGCAGAGCGTGGCGTATTCGAGATTGGTGAGGCCCGCGCCGCGCTCGCTTTCGGGCAGGAACAGGTTCCACAGCCCCTGCGCCTTGGCGAGCGGCTTCAGTTCCTCGACGATCGGATAGACCTTCCAGGGTCCGAGCTCTTCGGCTTCCGCATAATGGCGCGCCTCGTTCGGATAGATGTGCTCGTCCATGAAGCGTTCGAGCTGGCGCTTGAGTTCCAGCACGCGGGTCGAGACGGGGTAGAGCATTGGCGGTTCCTGTCCTGTCCGGCATTAATTGTCGAATGAGATCGTCCTACATTTTTCCTGCCGAGTCCACACGCGGTCTTGTCGCCCGGGGAATGTAACATTATAACATATCAACCAATCTGGCCGGGCGTATCCATGGTCCCTGGAGAACCACATAACCACGATCATCACGGCCATGCGCATGGTCTCGGAGACGCAGGCCACGAGCATCACGGGCATGCGCACGACCCTGCGGCGGTCGTCGCCCCGAGGCTGTCGCTGCTGCGCATGTCGGCGCTCGACCGGCTCCTGGGCGCCGCCGTCCTGTCGGCGCTGATCTGGCTCGGCGTGAAATGGGCTGCGGGATGACGACGGCGCTCACGCTCGACGACCTCACGCTCGGCTACGACGGGCATCCGGCCGTGCATCACCTGACGGGACGTTTCGAACCCGGATCGCTCACCGCGATCTGCGGACCCAACGGCGCCGGAAAGTCGACCCTCATCAAGGGGCTCGCCGGCGCGCTGAAGCCGCTGGGCGGGCGCATCGACCGTGGCGGCCTCGACACGCGCGCTATCGGCTACCTGCCGCAGGCGGCCGAGATCGACCGCAGCTTTCCCATCGACGTCTTCGATTTCGTCGCGATCGGGCGCGTGCGGCGCGCGGGCCTGTTCGGACGCATCGGCGCGGACGACCGTCGTGCGGTCGCCGAAGCCATCGCCGCCGTGGGGCTAGAAGGTTTCGAGGCGCGCCAGATCGGCGCGCTGTCGGGCGGGCAGACGCAGCGCATGTTGTTTGCGCGGCTGATGCTGCAGGAGGCCGGCGTCATTCTTCTGGACGAGCCGTTCGCGGCGATAGACGAACGCACGACCGGCGATCTCGTCGGCCTGATCGAACGCTGGCATGGGGAAGGCCGCACCATCCTCGCCGTGCTGCACGACTATGCGCTGGTGCGCGCGCATTTTCCGGACGCGCTGCTTCTCGCGCGGGAATGCGTGGCGTGGGGGCCGACGCGCGAGGCGCTGTCGCCCGAGAAGCTCGCGCAGGCCCGGCGCATGAGCGAGGCGTTCGACCATCATGCGGCGGCCTGCGAGAGGGCGGCGTGACGTACGATCTCCTCGTCGCCCCCTTCGCCGATTTCGAATTCATGCGCCGCGCGCTGGTCGGCGCCTTCGCGCTGGCGATCGCTGGCGCGCCGCTCGGCATGTTCCTCGTCCTGCGGCGCATGGCGCTGTCGGGCGACGCCATGGCGCACGCCATCCTGCCGGGCGCCGCGGTCGGCTATCTCGTCGCGGGACTGTCGGCGCCGGCGATGACGCTCGGCGGGCTGGCGGCGGGCGTTGTGGTCGCGCTCGGCGCGGGCGTGGCGGCGCGCGCCACCATCTTGCGCGAGGACGCCTCGCTTGCCGGCCTCTATCTCGTTTCGCTCGCGCTCGGCGTCACGCTCGTCTCGCTGCGCGGCTCCAACATCGATCTCCTGCACGTGCTGTTCGGCAACGTGCTGGCGCTGGACGACGCGACGCTCGTGCTGCTTGCTTCCGTCGCCACCGTCACGCTGCTGGGGCTCGCGGTTCTCTTTCGCCCGCTGGCGATGGAGACGCTCGATCCTGCGTTCACGCAAGCCGCGACGCGCGCGGGGGCTTTGACGCAGCTCGCCTTTCTCGGCCTGCTCGTGCTCAATCTCGTCGCGGGCTTCCAGGCGCTCGGCACGCTGATGTCGGTCGGGCTGATGATGCTGCCGGCGCTCGCGGCGCGCTTGTGGACGCACAAGCTCGATGCGGCCATCGCGCTTGCGGCCGTGTTCGGCGTCGCCTCGGCCTATGCCGGGCTCGTCGCCTCCTACGCCCTGTCGCTGCCGTCGGGCCCTTCGATCGTGCTGGCGGCGGGCGTCGTCTATTTCGTTTCGCTGGTCTTCGGCCGCGCCGGCGGCGCGCTGCGGCGCCTGCCGAAGCGACGGCATCTGGAGGCTTAGTCATGGGCGCTGCCCGACCCCCCACCCTCGCCCTCCCCCACAAGGGGGGAGGGAATGCTGTCACACGGCGGGTGTTTCTCTATGGCCTCGCCGTCATGTCCGCGTCGACCGCCGGCGCCCATGCCCAGACAAATATCCCCGTCGTCGCCACCTTCACCATCCTCGCCGACTTCGTTGGCCAGGTGGGCGGCGCGCGCGTCGGCGTCGTCTCGCTCGTCGGCCCGAACGGCGACGTGCACGCCTACGATCCTTCGCCCGCCGACAGCCGCAAGGTCGCAGCCGCAAGGCTGATCGTCGAGAACGGGCTGCATCTCGAAGGCTGGATCAGCCGGCTGGCCAAGGCGTCCGCCGCCAAGGGGCGCGTCGTGATCGCCTCCGCCGGCGTCGCCTTGCGCAAGGATGCGTCCAACAAGGAATTCGCGGAGCATGGCGGGACCGATCCGCACGCCTGGCAGAACGTCGCCAATGCGAAAATCTACGTTGTGAACATCCGCGACGGGCTGATCGCGGTCGATCCGGCGGGCAAGGCCGAATATGAGGCGAATGCACAAGCCTATCTCGAGAAGCTCGACGCGCTCGATGCGGCGGCGCGGGCGGCGATTGCGAAAATCCCCGCCGAGCGGCGCCGGATCGTGACCACGCACGACGCCTTCGGCTATTTCGGGCAGGCTTACGGGCTGACGCTGGCCGCGCCGGCGGGCGTCTCGACCGAGGGCGGGATTTCCGCGCGGGACGTCGCCAAGATCGTCGCCCAGATCAGGAAGGACAGGTTTCCGGCGGTGTTTCTGGAAAATGTTTCCGACTCCCGGCTCATGGACCAGATCGCCCGGGAAACCGGGGCGAAGATCGGCGGGACGCTCTATTCGGACTCGCTTTCGGGACCTGACGGGCCGGCGGGGACTTACATCGACATGGTCAGACACAATATAAGCGAGCTGACCAAGGCGCTCGCGCCCTCGCCCTGACGACCATTCGGACCGTCATTGCGAGCGAAGCGAAGCAATCCAGAGCCGGGTCGAGGCTCTGGATTGCTTCGTCGCTTCGCTCCTCGCAATGACGGCGGGTGGTTCGGCTGTTTTCGGAGCCCCGCATGTCCGACAAGATTCCCGTCACCGTGCTCACCGGCTATCTCGGCGCCGGCAAGACGACGCTGCTCAACCGCATCCTCTCAGAGCCGCACGGCAAGAAATACGCGGTGATCGTCAACGAATTCGGCGAGATCGGCATCGACAACGATCTCGTCGTCGGCGCCGACGAGGAAGTGTTCGAGATGAACAACGGCTGCATCTGCTGCACCGTGCGCGGCGACCTCATCCGCATTCTCGAAGGGCTGATGCGCCGCAAGGGCAAGTTCGACGCGATCATCGTCGAGACGACGGGCCTTGCCGATCCCGCGCCCGTCGCGCAGACCTTTTTCGTCGACCAGGACGTGCAGGACGCCGCGAAACTCGACGCGGTCGTGACGGTCGCCGACGCGAAATGGCTGTCGGCGCGGCTGAAGGACGCCCCGGAAGCCAAGAACCAGATCGCCTTCGCCGACGTCATCATCATCAACAAGACCGATCTGGTCTCGCCCGAAGAGCTGCGCGAAGTCGAGGCGCGCATTCGCGGCATCAACCCCTACGCCAAGCTGCATCGCTCGGTGAAGGCGAACGTGCCGCTGGACGCCGTGCTCGGCAAGAACGCGTTCGATCTCGACCGCATCCTGGAAATCGAGCCGGCCTTCCTCGAGGCGGACGATCACGCGCACGATCACCATCACGACCATGACCACGCCTGCGGCCCGGATTGCGGGCACGACCATCATCATCACGGCCACGATCATCACCATCACGATCACGGCCACTCGCACGGCGGCCTGAAAGTCTATCACGACGAGCACATGCAATCGCTGTCGCTGACGATCGACGGCGAGGTCGATCCCAACAAGTTCATGCCGTGGGTGAACGAACTCGTGCAGCGCGAGGGGCCGAGCATCCTGCGCTCCAAGGGCATTCTCGCGTTGAAGGGCGAGGACAAGCGCTTCGTGTTCCAGGGCGTGCACATGATCCTCGACGGCGATCTGCAGCGCGACTGGAGGCCGGACGAAAAGCGCGTCAGCCGCATCGTCTTCATCGGCCGCGACCTCAAGGAAGACGAAATACGCGAGGGTTTCATGCGCTGTGCGGCGTGACGCCGGCCTGTGCGTTCGCGCACGTCGCGCGCGCAAGCGTCACAATTCCGCTCCATCGCAGCCTGAGATTGCCGGGCGGCGGGTCCAGCCTGCCGTGGCCGAGCAATCAGGGCGTTCAATTCCTTGGGATCGTCGAAGCCGCAGCATAGCGCTGTCGCGCGGGCAGCCGACATTCTGGCGGCGCATCCGCTGTTTGGCGGAGCCAATGTCGAAACGATCGCGCACACGCTCAGATTTGCGCATCTGCTCAATGTCCGGAAGGGCGAGGCGGTTTTCCGAAAGGGCGATCCCGGCGGATCGCTGATGATCATCGTCGAGGGCGCGGTCAGGATCGCGTCGCTGTCGCCGGACGGGCGCGAACTGCTGTTCAATGTCGTGGGCGGCGGCGAGATTCTCGGCGAAATCGCCGCATTGGACGGCGGCGCGCGGACGGCGGAGGCCGTGGCTCAAAGCGACTGCGTTCTGGCGGTCATCGACCGTCGCGACGTTCTTGCGCTCGTGGCGGCCAATCCGAATGTCGCGTTGTTCCTGATCAATTGCCTCTGCAAGCGCCTGCGTTTCGTGACCGATCATCTCGAAGGCGTCATGTTTCTCGATGTCGAATCCCGCCTTGCGCGCGCCGTGCGCCGCTTCGGCGCGGATCGAAACGGGGTAAAGCTGACCCAGCGCGATCTCGGGCAGGCGATCGGCGTGTCGCGCGAGACCGTCAACCAGGTGCTCGGCGACTGGCGCGGCAGGCGGCTGATCCGCGTCGAAAAGGGCGCGATCGAAATCCTCGATCGCGACGCATTCGACCGATTGTGCGCTGGCGCACGGCCTGCCTGACCTTCGCGCCCGCGTGTTGGCTCGCCAACACGGCTTCCCCCAAGGCCGGGCTACCCTGCGCGCGAAGCCGAACATCGGCTTCAGAAAGGAGTGACGCCATGCGACACATTGCATCGATGCTGGTTGCAGCAGCCTTGCTCAACGTGACCCCGACTGCGGCGTACAATTTCGCTGGCGACCAAAGGATGGTTCGGTCCCTTCCGACAGATCGCCTCGATATCGACGGCAATCAGCCAGTCTTCGCCGAAGGCGACGCTGCCGGCGGGTCCAATGTCTTCATCATGGCGGACTACGGCCGGCCCGAGGGATGGAGCACGCAGCTTCCGCCCGGCGCCTGAACGTCAATCCGTCGCGCCAGGCGCGGCGCAAGATCGGGCGGCAGGCAGTTGAACCTGCCTGCCGCGCGCCCGGACATGCATCTCGCCCGATGACGCGAGAGAGGCTACAACCTCCCCCATGTCCGAATCCTCTCTCGTCCAGAACGTCACCAATATCGAAGCCGGCGACACCGTCGTCGCTTGCGCCTTTCTCGGCCGCACGCCCGCCTATGCGCTGGCCGACGGGACGCTTCTGCTTGCCGGCGTCGGCGAAGAGAAGCGCGTCAAGGCGCACGCCGATGGCGCGATCCTTGTCGCGCTGTCGGACGGCAAGCGTTTCTTCACCGCCGGCGACGACGGGCTTCTCATCGCCGCCGACGCCGAAGGCCGCTGCGAAACCATCGCCGACGAGAAGGGCAGGTGGATCGACGCGCTGACGCTGCGCGAGGACGGCGCGATGGCGTGGTCGGCCGGCAAGTCGGTGCGCGCGCGCGACGCCAAGGGAGACGTGAAGACTTTCGACGCGCCCTCTGCGGTGCGCGGCCTTGCCTTTCTTCCCAAGGGCTATCGGCTGGCGATCGCGCATTACAACGGCGCCTCGTTGTGGTTTCCCAACGCCGGCAAGCCGGAATTCCTGGAGTGGAAGGGCTCGCATCTCGACGCGACCGTTTCGCCGGACGGCCGCTTCCTCGTGACGTCGATGCAGGAGAACATGCTGCACGGCTGGCGGCTCGCCGACGGCAAGCACATGCGCATGTCCGGCTATCCCGCCAAGACCCGCTCGTTCTCGTGGTCGCCGGACGGCAAGTGGCTCGCGACCTCGGGCGCCGACGCCTGCGTGGTCTGGCCGTTCGAGACCAAGGATGGGCCGATGGGCCGCGGCCCCCGCGAATGCGGCGTGCGTCCGCGGCGCGTGTCGCGCGTCGCCTTCCATCCGACCAACATGGTGCTCGCGATCGGCTACGAGGACGGCTGGGTGCTGCTCGTGCGGCTCAACGACGGCGCCGAGATTTTCGTGCGCGGCGAACGCGATTCCAACGACGCCGTGACGGCGCTCGCGTGGGATGCGGCGGGGCGGCGCCTCGCCTTCGGCACGAAGGAGGGCAAGGCGGGCGTGCTCGACCTGCCGGCTTAGCCGCGCATAGCTCGCAATCGCAGAAAACGGGTCGTCGCGTCGCAGCGTCTGCCATAGATTGCGCGCGCAACCGGAGCCCGCATGTCCTCGCCACAAAAGACGCCCGCCGTCGAGACGTCCATGTCGCTGCGCACATGGGCGTTGCTTGGCCTGTTGTCGCTGATGTGGGGCTGCTCCTTTCCGTTCGTGAAGGTCGCGCTGGGCGGCGTCACTCCGCTGACGCTGGTCATGCTGCGCGTCGTGATCGCGGTCGCCGCGCTGACGCCTGTGCTCTTCTTCTCGCGCGAGGGCTTTCCGCGCGGCGCGAAAGTCTGGACGGCCTTTCTCGCGATCGGCGCGCTCAACAACGTCGTGCCGTGGTCGCTGTCGGTCTGGGCGCAGCAGAGCCTGACGTCGTCGCTCGCCGCCATCATCAACGCCACGACGCCGCTGTTCTCGGTGCTGCTCGCGCCTTTCTTCCTCGCCGACGAAAAACTGCGCGCGAACCGGCTGGCGGGCGTGCTCGTCGGCTTCGCCGGCGTCGCCGTGCTGATCGGGCCGGGCGCGCTCGGCCAGGGCGCCGGCGGCGTCCTGCCGGAGCTCGCGCTGCTGGCGGCGGCGGTCGCCTATGCGCTCGGCGGCATCGTCGGGCGATCCTATGTGCGGCTCGGCCTCACGCCGCTGCAGAGCGCGCATGGCCAGCTTGCCGCTTCGTCGATCATGATCGCGCCGCTGGCGCTGATCGTGGAGAAGCCCTGGGGCCAGCCTATGCCCAACGGCGTGCAGATCGCCTGCGTGCTGGCGATGGGCCTGGTCTCGACCGCGGTCGCCTTCATCCTGTTCTTCCGTATCCTTGCGCGCGCCGGCGCGACCAACGCCCTGCTCGTGACCCTTCTCGTGCCGGTCACGGCCTTCATCGTCAGCGCGATCTTTCTCGGCGAGGCGCTGGAGCCGCGCAATTTTGCGGGCCTGGCCTTCATCGCCGCCGGTCTCGGGCTGATCGACGGACGCCCGCTGCGTTATTTGCAGGATCGACTTTTTGCGGCGCGCGGCGCGGATGCTTCAGCGCGGCGGCTCGACTAGACTGCGACCCATGATGATCCTGCGCCGGTTTGCGCTGATGTTCGGCCTGTTCTGCGGCGTGGCCGCGTCGCAGCTGCCTGAGTTTGCGCAGCAATATCGTCAGCGGCTTGGCGGCGCGCTGGACGAGCTGACCGCGCTTGTCGAGCAGTTCGCCTCGGAGGCAGAGGCCGCCGGGCTCGACACGAAGGGCGCAATCGCGCAGCTCGAGGCAAATGGCGATCAGCTCGTGCGCGAGCGCGGCAGGGCGATGGAGCAGACGATCGTGCGGCGCGACAGGCTTGCCGACCAGAAGGCCCGGATGCGGGAGGCGGCCCCATTCGAACGCCTACTGGTGTTTGCGCAAAGCTACGACGCGGGAATTGCGCGCCGGGCCTGGGGCGATTTCGAGCCGGCCGTGCCGACGACGACGGAAGGCTTCGTCTCGGCGGGCGCCGGCGCGCTTGTCGGCTACGGCTTCCTGCGCATCGTCGGCGCGCCGTTCCGCCGCCGCAGGCGCGGGCCGGCGGCGGCGTGAAAGTCCGCAGGACTTGAGCCGGGCGCTTGAGACGAGGGGGCGGGCGAGACAATATGCGCCCGCCATGCGACCCGACCTCAAGCCATGACCCCCGACCGCCTGCGCGCCATCGCCTTCTGGGCGGGCGAACTCACCGGGACGGAACTCGAGCGCGCCTGCCGCGGACTGGTCGAGAAGACCTGGCCGGCCGGCGCGACCATCGTGCATCGCGGCGACGCGTTCGAGTACTGGACCGGCGTCGTCTCGGGGCTGGTGAAGATCTCGTCGGTGTCCTCGAGCGGCAAGGCGGTCAGCCTCGCCGGGATGCCCGCCGGCATGTGGTTCGGCGAAGGCTCGATGCTGAAGGGGGAGCGGCGGCAGTACGATCTCGTCACGCTGCGCGAGTCGCGGCTGGCGATGATGAACCGCACGACCTTCGCCTGGCTGTTCGAGAATTCCGTCGGCTTCAACCGCTTTCTCGTGCGCCAGTTCAACGAGCGGCTCGGGCAGTTCATCGCGCTGGTCGAACACGACCGGATGCTCGACGGCGTGGCGCGCGTCGCGCGCGTGATCGCCTGGCTGTTCAATCCCGTGCTTAATCCGAATATCGGACGGAGCCTCGACATCAGCCAGGAGGAACTCGGCCTGATCGCGGGCCTGTCGCGCCAGGTGGCCAATCGCGCACTGCAGATTCTGGAAGCCGAAGGGCTGCTGAAGATAACGCAGGCGTCACTGACGCCGCTGGATCTGCCGGCGCTCAGCCGCTACGGCGATTGAAATGCGGCCGTTGGCCGGGACGCCTAGACGAAAGTAGGGGAAGCCGCCGCAGACTCAGGGGCGCACGCTAACTGACAAAATGGACCCGCGCAGTCAAGCGCGTGCTTGCCATCAGCCATGCGCGTTGCGAATGTTACGCCGCCGGATCGCGCCAGCGCGCGTCCGGGCAAACGACAGAGCGTCGACGAGGCGCCGGAGGGGAGCGGGGAGTGGCAACGAGCCAGCAGGGTTCTGCACGCGAAACAGCGGAAGACACGTTCCCCAAGCTCTTGCGCATGCATGCGCAGACGCGGGGCGCGCGTCCGGCGTTCCGCCACAAGGACCGCGGCATCTGGCAAACGTGGACCTGGGCGGAAGTGTACGACAACGTGCGCGCGATTGCGCTCGGCCTGCGCAAGCTCGGCGTGGGCGAAGGCGACAAGGTCGCGATCGTCGGCGCCAACCGGCCGCTGCTCTACTGGAGCCTCTGCGCGGCGCAGATGCTGCGCGCCACGCCCGTGCCGGTCTATGCCGACGCGGTGGCCGACGAACTCGCCTACGTGCTCGAAAACGCCGACGTGAAGGTCGCTGCCGCGCAGGACCAGGAGCAGGTCGACAAGCTGCTGTCGATTTCAGATCGCCTGCCGACGCTCGAGCATATCGTCTACGACGAGGACCGCGGCTTGCGCGACTATGCGCAGACCAACCTGACGGCGCTCGGCGATCTGATGGAAGCCTCCGCCAAGGCGTTGCGCTCCGAGGCTTCGCTCGGCCGTACGCTCGACGCGCTGATCGACGAGGGGCGCGCGGACGACGCATCCATCATGCTCTACACGTCAGGCACGACCGGCCGCTCGAAGGGCGTGGTGCTCGCCGCCGGCCGCTCGGTGCAGGCGGCGCGCGACACGGTCGCCTTCGACGGGCTGACGGACAGGGACGAGCAACTCGCCTACCTGCCGCTGGCGTGGGTCGGCGACCACTACCTCAATTATGCGCAGGCGCTGGTGGCCGGCTCCTGCATCGCCTGCCCGGAAAACGCCGACACGGTCGCGCAGGACCTGCGCGAGATCGGGCCGTCCTTCTATTTCGCGCCGCCGCGCGTGTTCGAGGCGCAGCTTACGCGCATCATGATCCGCATGGAGGACGCCAGCGCCCTCAAGCGCAGGATGTTCGACCATTTCATCGGCGTCGCGCGCAAGTGGGGCGAAAAGATCCTCAACGGCGAGAGCGTGCCGTTTTTCGCGCGGCTGCACTATGCGCTGGGCGAGGCGCTGGTCTACGGCCCGCTGAAGAACGTGCTCGGCTATTCCAACATTCGCGCCGCCTATACGGCGGGCGAAGCGATCGGCGGCGATCTCTTCTCGTTCTACCGCTCGCTCGGGCTCAACCTGAAGCAGCTCTACGGCCAGACGGAAGCCTTCCTCTACGTGACCGCGCACGCCAACGGCGCCGTGCGTTCCGATACGGTCGGGCCGCCCGCGCCGAATGTCGAAATACGCATCGCCGACGATGGCGAAGTGCAGTTCAAGTCGCCGGGCCAATTCGTCTCCTACTACAAGGAGCCGGAGAAGACGATCGAAACGCTGACGCCGGACGGCTATGTGAAAACGGGCGACGCCGGCTTCTTCGATACGGACGGGCAATTGCGCATCCTCGATCGCGCCAAGGACGTCGGCAAGCTGAGGGACGGCACGATCTTCGCGCCCAAATACATCGAGAACAAGCTGAAGTTCTTCCCCAACATCAAGGAAGCCGTGGCTTTCGGCGACGCGCGCGACTTCGTGACGGTCATGCTGAACATCGAGCTGACGGCCGTCGGCAACTGGGCCGAGCGCAACAACATCTCCTATGGCTCCTACCAGGAGCTCGCCGGCCATCCGCGCGTGTACGAGCTGATCGCCAAACACGTCGACGAGGTGAACGCCTCGCTGTCGAGGGAGCCGCGCATGGCGGGCGCGCAGATCGCGCGCTTCCTGATCCTGCCGAAGGAGCTCGACGCCGACGACGGCGAACTGACGCGCACGCAGAAGGTGCGCCGCGGCTTCATCGCCGAACGCTACGAGCCGCTGGTGAAGGGCCTCTACGACGGCTCGAAGCAGGCCGACATTTCCACCGAAGTGACATTCGAGGACGGACGAAAGGGCATGATTTCCGGCCGCGTCGCCATCGTCGATCTCGCGCGCCACGGCGCGGCCGCACAGGGAAGCAAGGCGGCATGAGCGGCGCGGACGACATTCTCCTCAAGGTCGACAACGTCTCGCTGTCGTTCGGCGGCGTGCGCGCGATCACCGACGTTTCCTTCGACATCCGCAAGGGCGAGATCCGCGCGATCATCGGGCCGAACGGCGCCGGCAAGACGTCGATGCTGAACGTCATCAACGGATTCTACCATCCGCAGCAGGGCAGCATCTCGTTCCACGGCAAGACGCGCGCGCGCATGAAGCCCTACGAGGCGGCGAGCCAGGGCATTGCGCGCACCTTCCAGAACGTCGCGCTGTTCAAGGGCATGTCGACGCTCGACAACATTCTCGCCGGCCGCGCGCTGAAGATGAAGTCGAGCTTCTTCTGGCAGATGTTCCGGCACGGGCCGGCGCTGACAGAAGAGATCGAGCATCGCAAGTTCTGCGAGGAGATCATCGACTTCCTCGAGATCGAGCATATTCGCAAGGCGCCGGTCGGCACGCTGCCCTACGGCCTGCAGAAGCGCGTGGAGCTTGGGCGCGCGCTCGCCATGGAGCCGACGCTGTTGCTGCTCGACGAGCCGATGGCCGGCATGAACCTCGAAGAAAAGCAGGACATGAGCCGCTTCATCATCGACGTGAACCAGCATTACGGCACGACGATCGCGCTGATCGAGCACGACATCGGCGTGGTGATGGATCTGTCCGATCGCATCGTCGTGCTCGAATACGGCCACAAGATCGCCGACGGCGATCCCGACCAAGTGAAGAGCGACCAGAAAGTGATCGACGCCTATCTGGGGGTTTCGCACTGATGAACCTCCTCTACCAAATCTTCGTCGATCCGTTCATGCAGATGGGCACGTCGCCCGACCTGCTGGTGCAGACGCTATGGGAAGGCCTCGTCGGCGGCGTGCTCTATTCGCTGATCGCGCTCGGCTTCGTGCTGATCTTCAAGGCGTCCGGCGTGTTCAATTTCGCGCAGGGCATCATGATGGTGTTCGCCGCGCTGACGCTCGTCGGCTTCTACGAGAAAGGCGTGCCGGCGCCGCTCGCGCTGCTGCTGGCCATCGGCGTCATGTACCTGCTGGCGCTCGGCGTCGAGCGCGTGGTGCTGCGGCCGCTGGTCAACCAGCCCGACATCATGCTGTTCATGGCGACCTTCGGGCTCACCTACATCCTGATCGGCGCGGGCGAACTGGTGTTCGGCGGCGATCCCAAGGAAATGCCGGTGCGCGCGCTCGGCCTGCCCAAGGGAGCGGTCGACCTCAAGATTCTCGGCGGTCTCGTCTCGCTGCAAAAGATCGACATTGCCGCCGCGGTCATCGCGTCCACGATGGTCGCGGGCCTCGCGTTGTTCTTCCAGAAGACGCGCATCGGCCGCGCTCTTCGCGCCGTGGCGGACGATCACCAGGCGGCGCTGTCGGTGGGCATCTCGCTCAACCAGATCTGGGTCATCGTCTGGTTCACCGCGGGCATTGTCGCGCTGGCGACGGGCATCATGTGGGGCGCGCGCTCGGACGTGTCGTTCGCCCTGCAGGTCATCTCGTTGAAGGCGCTGCCCGTGCTCATCCTGGGCGGCTTCACCTCGGTGCCCGGCGCCATCGTCGGCGGCCTCATCATCGGCATCGGCGAGAAGCTCGGCGAATTCTACTGGGGGCCACTGGTTGGCGGCGGCATCGAAAGCTGGCTCGCCTACGCCATCGCCCTCGCCTTCCTGCTGTTCAAGCCCGAAGGGCTGTTCGGCGAGAAGATCATCGAACGCATCTGATCGGGGCGCGCCGTGTTCTACCGGGAAGTCGGACAGTTCAAGACGAGTTACGCAGCCGATCAGGCGATCTTTCCGATCCGCCAGGACCGGATCGGCCTGGCGTTGATCCTCGCCGTGGCCTTCATCGGCATTCCGCTGGTCGGCGGGGAGTTCATGATCGCCTCGGTCATGGTGCCCTTCCTGATCCTGGCGCTGGCGGCGATCGGCCTCAACATCCTCATCGGCTACACGGGCCTGATCTCGCTCGGCACGGGCGCCTTCATGGGGGTGGGCGCCTATGCCTGCTACAAGCTCTCGACGCTGTTCCCGGCCGTCAACATCATCGTCTGGATCGTCGCCTCCGGCCTCGTTTCCTGCGCGGTCGGGGTCGTGTTCGGCCTGCCGAGCCTGCGCATCAAGGGCTTCTACCTCGCGATCGCGACGCTCGCCGCGCAGTTCTTCCTGCAATGGTGCTTCGTGCGGCTGGGCTGGCTCTACAACTACAATCCCTCGGGCGCCATCGAGGTGCCGGTCCATACGCTGTTCGGCATTCCGATCACCGGCGCGACCGCCAAGCCGCTGACGCGCTATTTCGTCGTGCTGTCGATCGTCGTCGTGATGACCTGGTTCGCCTCCAACCTCGTGCACGGCCGTATCGGCCGCAACTGGATGGCGGTGCGCGACATGGACATCGCCGCGCAGCTCATGGGCATTCGCCTGCTGCCGGCCAAGCTTCTCGCCTTCGCGGTCTCGTCCTTCTACGCGGGCGTCGCCGGCGCGATGATGGTGTTCCTGTGGCTCGGCGCGGCGGAGCCGGAAGCGTTCAACATCAACGAATCCTTCGTGCTTCTGTTCATGGTCATCATCGGCGGGCTGGGCAGTCTCGTCGGTTCTTTCCTTGGCGCGGCGCTGATCCACATCCTGCCGATCATCGTGCGCACCGCGCCGGACGCGCTTGGGATCAAGATCGGCTCGGCGACGGCGGAGCACCTGACTTTTCTCATCACCGGCGCGCTGATTATATTCTTCCTGATCGTCGAGCCGCACGGCCTTGCGCGCCTGTGGCAGATCGCGAAGCAGAAGCTGCGGGTCTGGCCGTTCCCGTACTAAATTCAATATCGAGAGGAAGAGGGAGGACTGAAATGAAAGCCCGGAAGACAATTGCGCTGGCGCTGCTTGCCGCCACCGCGCTCGCGGCGCCGGCGGCGCCTGCGGCGGCAGAAGACATTTTCGTGCCGCTGTTCACCTATCGCACGGGTCCGTTCGCGGGCTCGGGCACGTCGATCGCCAACGGCATGCGCGACTACCTCG
>WBZM01002571.1_pt1 | contig 15190 bp, 11 predicted proteins | sample 5204271 | NCBI WGS metagenome assembly WBZM01 (sample SAMN12344346, study PRJNA552823) | activated sludge metagenome | biome: Activated sludge suspended growth; feature: Nitrification reactor; material: Wastewater; isolation source: activated sludge from nitrification reactor of wastewater...
GCCGCCGACGAGGGCTCGCGCCGCAAGCGGATCACCCGCCGCGCCTGACATGACCCCGGTCTCCGCCGCGGCGATCGACGAGCTGCGCACCGTGCTCGGATCCGCACGGGTGCGCACCGGTGCCACTGAACTCGGTCTCTACCGTCGCGACGCCTCGAACATCGAAGGGTCGGCCGGGGTGGTGTGCTTCCCCGAGACCACCGCCGAGGTGCGCGAGGTGGTCCGGATCGCCGTCCGGCACGGGGTGGCGTTCGTCGCCCGCGGTTCGGGAACCGGTCTGGCCGGGGGCGCCACCCCGCTCGACGGAGCGATCGTCGTGGCGCTCACCAAGATGAACCGTGTGTTGTCGGTCGACCCCGTCCACCGGCTCGCGTGGGTCGAACCGGGCGTGCTCAACCTCGACCTCACCCGGGCGGTCACCGAGCACGGACTGCACTTCGCGCCCGACCCGAGCAGCCAGCAGAGCTGCTCCGTCGGCGGCAACGTCGCCAACAACTCCGGTGGCCCGCACTGCCTGGCCGACGGCGTCACCTCCGCGCACGTGCTGGCCGCCGAGGTGGTCATGCCCGACGGCGACGTGGTGGTGCTGGGCAGCGAGAGCGGCGAGGTCGACGGCTACGACCTGCGCGGCGCGTTCGTCGGCAGCGAGGGCATGTGTGGCATCGCCACCCGCCTGTGCGTGCGGCTCACGCAGAACCCGCCCGACGTTCGCACGATGCTGTTCGACTTCGACTCGGTCGACGACGGTGCGCGGACCGTCAGCGCGATCATCGCCGCCGGCATGGTGCCGGCGGCGCTCGAGATGATGGACCGCCTGTGCGTGCAGGCCGTCGAGGCGTACATCCACGCCGGTCTGCCCACCGACGCGGCAGCGATCCTGCTGGTCGAGGTCGCCGGGCCGGTCCACGGCGTGGCCGACGAGGTCGAGAGGATCGTGGCCATCGCCCGCGACCACGGCTGCCGCACCGTGCGCGTGGCGAAGGACGAAGCCGAACGGGCGCTGCTGTGGAAGGGGCGCAAGACGGCATTCGGCGCCGTGGCCCGCATCAAGCCCAACTACTACCTGCACGACACGGTGGTGCCCCGCCGGGCCCTGCCCGACGTGTTGCGCCAGGTCTACGAGATCGCCGACCGCCACGGGATCCTCGTGATGAACGTCTTCCATGCGGGCGACGGCAACCTGCATCCGCTGCTCGTGTTCGACAAGCGCGAACCGGGGATGATGGAACGGGTGCACGCCGCCGGCGACGAGATCGTCCGAGTGTCGGTGGCGGCCGGGGGTGTGCTCAGCGGCGAGCACGGCATCGGACTCGAGAAGCGCGACCTGATGCCACTGATGTTCGAGCCCGCCGATCTGGCGGCACAGGCCGCGCTGCGCGCCGCGTTCGACACGACCGGACTGGCCAACCCGACGAAGGTGCTACCGAGCCCGTCGGCGTGCGGCGACGCCCACGACCTGCCGGAGGGCGCGTGGATCTGAGCGCGTTCGCGGCCGAGGTCGACGTCGACGGACCGGTCACCATCGCCGGCACCTCGTCGCGCGGCGGCGCAGTACCCGGGGTGCGGAGCGTCACCGCACCGGCGGGCATCGACTGGATCCAGACCGACGAGATGACGGTGTGCTGCGGGGCCGGCACGCCGGTCGACGAGCTGTCGGCGGCGCTCGTCGAACACGGCCAGCGCGTGGCGTTGCCGCCGGGTGGCACCGTCGGCGGTGCGCTGTCGCTCGGTCACAGCGGCCTGCGACGACTCGGCGACGGCCCGGTGCGCGACACCCTGCTGCAGGCCCGCTACGTCGGGTCCGACGGCACCGTCGTGAAGGCCGGTGGGCCGACCGTGAAGAACGTGAGCGGGTTCGACGTGTGCCGCCTGCTCGTCGGCGCGCAGGGCACGCTCGGCTTCCTCGGCGAGGTGATCCTGCGCAGTCGACCGATCGCGCCGCACTCGGCGTGGTTCGCCCGTGAGACCGACTCGCCGATGCGGGTGTTCCGTGCCCTGCACCGTCCGGTCGCGGTGCTCTGGGACGGCCGGCGCGTCGTCGCACTCCTCGAAGGGCACCCCCTCGACGTCGCCGAACGGTCGGCCGCAGCCGGACTGCTCGAGATCGATCCCTCCGACGTGCCGACGGCGCCGCCCGGCCGGCATCTGGTGGCGCCCGAGGCCGCGCTGTCGGTCACCGCGCCGCTCGCGCCGGGCAGCTACCTCGTCGAGCTCGGACTCGGCATCCTGCACGCGGCGCCCGACGCGCTGCCCGCGGCGCCGGTCGATGCCGGGGTGCAGGCGATCGCTCGACGGGTGAAGGAGCGCTTCGACCCCGCGGGGCGACTCAACCCCGGTCGCGTGGTGTGAGCGAGCCGTTCGTCGCCCGACCTCCCGGCGAGCTCGCCGAGGTGCGCGTGGCCGCTGCCGCTGCCGCGCGGCACTGGGGTCTGCCCGAGCCCGAGCTGATCCGGTCGGGCATGAACGCGCTCTTCACCGCTGGTGCCGAGGTGGTGTTGCGGGTGGGCCGCCCGTCCGTCGACGCGTCGGCCGCCGTGTGGTTGATGCGCCGGCTCGCAGCGATCGGCCTCCGCGTCCCGCGGATGGCTCGTGACGACGTGTTCGTGCAGGCGGGGCTCAGCGTGTTGGCCCAGGTTCGAGAGCACCCGGTGGGCGGGGTCGACTGGGCCGAGATCGGCGCGATGGTCGCGCGGGTGCACGCCTTCTCCGACGAGGACGTGGCCGAGGTGCGGGCGCACTACCCGACGCCATGGTGCTCGTCGTTCCCGTGGTGGGACTTCGACGCGATGCTCGCCGACGTCGGGCCCGATCTCGACCCGGCGGCACGTGCCGGCATCGACCTGGCGTTGTCGCGGCGCGACTGGCGCGACCGCGTCGACCGGGTGGTGCTCTGCCACGGCGACGTGCACCCCGGCAACGTGCTGCCCACCGCTGCCGGGCCGGTGCTGCTCGACTGGGACCTGGTGTGCCTCGGCCCACCCGCGTGGGATCACGGGCCGTTGCTGAACTGGACCGAGCGCTGGGGCGGCGAACCAGGCATGTACGACGCGTTCGCCCGCGGGTACGGCCGATCGATGCGTGGCGACCCGGTCACCGAGTCGTTGGCCGACCTGCGGCTGGTGGCGGCCACGCTGATGCGCGTGCGCGCCGGCCGCACCGATCCGGTGGCCGCGGCCGAGGCCGAGCGGCGTCTGCGGTACTGGCGTGGCGACCCCGACGCGCCGATCTGGACCGCCGCCTGAGATCCTGGGCGCCGCGCGATTCGTGTGAGCTGCGGCGGTGAGCCGGGGTTGGCGCCCAGGACGCCGGCGACGCGGTCCGCTTGAGGTTCTGGGTGCCGCGGGGCTCGTGTGGGCTGCGGCGGTGAGTGGGGGTTGGCGCCCAGGACGCCGGCGACGCGGTCCGCTTGATGTTCTGGGTGCCGTGGGAGTCGTGTGGGCTGCGGCGGTGAGTGGGGGTTGGCGCCCAGGACGCCGGCGACGCGGTCCGCTTGAGGTTCTGGGTGCCGCGGGATTCGTGTGGGCTGCGGCGGTGAGCCGGGGGTGGCGCCCAGGACGGCCGTTCGCGGATGGTTCGATCGACCCCTCTTTCGGGTGGATCCACATCTTTCCTTAACCTTGCTTTAACCTAGGGGCTCAACCCGACCTCGGCGGAGGCCGATAACCCCATCATGACCGTGTACGACGTGACGACACGGGCGCACCACCAACCGGTGGTGGTCCGTCGGTTCGGTCTCACCCCCATCCAGATCGGCATGTTGTTCGAGGGGCCCATGCAGGGCAAACCCTCGGTGTTCTTGCAACAGATCGTGCTCCGGATGCCGGGCGAGACCTTGGACATCCCCATCTTCGAAGAGGCCTGGGGGTACGTCCAGGCGCGCCACGAGGCGCTTCGCACCTCCTACGCCTGGGTCGGCCTCGACGAGCCCGAGCAGACCGTGTGGAGCGAGGCGACGGTCGTCACCCGCACGCACGACTGGCGCGGGCAGGACGACGAGCAGGTCGACCGTTCGCTCGAGGAGTGGCTGGCCGGCAACCGCGACCGCGGCTACGACGTCACCGCGCTGCCGACGATCCGCCTCGACGTCTTCCACGTCGGTCGCGACACGCCCGAGCTGGGTGGTGCGCCGTCGACGATCCTCGTCTGGACCAACCACCACGTCCACATCGACGGCCGTTCGTCGCGCCTGCTCCACGAGGAGCTGTTCGACATCTACGAACGCCTGCTCGACGGTCGCAAGGTCGAGATCACCCCGGCACCCCGGTTCGCCGACCACGCGGCCGCCGTCGCACTCCAGGATCTCGACGGCGCGAAGGACTACGTCCGCCGGTGGTTCGGCGGGTTCGACGAGCCACTCGACCTCGGGCTCGAGGTCGCCCCGCGAGGCGACGCGCCGGTCGCCGGCACGGCGCTCCGGGTGCTCCCCGCCGACGTGATGGACCGCCTGCAGGCACGTTCCAAGGACGCCGCCGGCAGCCTCGGCACCGCGATGATGGTGGCCTGGTCTGTGGTGGTCGGTCGCTACGCACGCCGCGACCAGGTGGTCTTCGGTTCCACCCGCGCCGGACGTCACACCACGCCCGACGCGGCGAACATCATCGGCTGCCTCATCAACACGGTGCCGATGATCGCCACCGTGCGGTCCGACGTCACGATCGCCGACATCTACGCCGAGCTCCGTCGCCAGCAGCTCGAGGTCCGTCCGTACGAGCACATGCCGCTCGCCGACGTGCAGACCTGGAGCGACATGCCGCGCGGCACGCCGCTGTTCGAGACCGACGTGGTGTTCGAGAACTACCGGTCCGAGGACCAGCTCCGCGCGCTCGGCGGGAACTGGGCGAACCGCCGCCTCTACGGCATCGGTGACGTCGAGATCGGCCTGATGTTCCGTGGCTTCATCCGCGAAGGCCTCGAGCTGCACATCGACTACGACCAGTGCCGCTTCGACGTCGACGCGATGGAACGCATGATGGACCACTGCGTCCACGTGCTGACCCAGATGGCCGACACCGACTTCGACACCCCGGTCGGCGAGCTCGAGCTCATGACGCCCGACGAGTTGCGCGCGGTCGTGCACGGGCGCAACCCCTCGCCGGCGCCGCTCGACCGCACCCTCGCGGACGAGTTCGAGTCGGTGGTCGCACGTCATCGCGACGCACCCGCGCTGCGCCAGGTCGGCGACGCGACCACCCTCACCTACGGCGAGCTCGACGCGCGAGCCGACCGGTGGGCGCACTTCCTGCGGCACGCCGGCGTGCGCCCCGACCAGCGGGTCGCGCTCTTCCTGCCACGATCGTCGGCGTTCGTGGTGTCGGTGCTGGCGGTCGTGAAGTCCGGCGGTGCCTGGGTGCCGATGGACCCCACGTACCCGGCCGACGCGCTCGAGCACATGCTCGTCGACAGCGGCGCCGGCGTGGTGCTCACCACGAGCGAGCTCGTCGGCCGGCTGCCCGCCACCGCGGCGCGGGTGGTGTGCGTCGACGACCCGGCCGTGCAGGCCGAGGTCGCGTGCATGCCCGACGGTCGTGCCGACCGTGCCGATCTGCGTCCCGACCACCTGGCCTACGTGATCTACACGTCGGGTTCGACCGGGAAGCCCAAGGGGGTGCTCATCGAGCAACACTCGATCGCGCACTACATCCGGTGCGTCGTCGACATCTACTCACTCGGCCCGGGCGACCGCATGCTCCAGTTCTCGGCGCTCAGCTTCGACACCTCCGTCGAGGAGCTGTGGTCGCCGCTGCTGAGCGGTGCCACCCTCGTGCTGCGCGACGACGAGACCGTCGGCTCGGTCGGTGCGCTGCTCGAGACCGTCGAGCGCGAGGGCATCACGTTCCTCGGCACCCCCACGGCGTTCTGGCACGTGATGGTGCAGCACCTCGACGAGACCGAGGGCTCGGTGCCTCGCTGCCTGCGTGGTGTGGTCATCGGCGGCGAGAAGGCGTCACGCCGGGCGTTCGACAGCTGGCGGCGCGTCGCGCCGTCGACGACGTTCATCAACAGCTACGGCCCGACCGAGGTCACGATCGCGTGCACCTTCTGGGTGATCCAGCCCGGTCAGGCGCTCGAGGCCGCGCGCGAGGTGCCGATCGGGCCGCCATCGCCGATGGCCCGCCTGTACGTGCTCGACGACGAGCAGCGGCCCATGCCGGCCGGTGTGGCGGGCGAGTTGTGGGTCGGGGGACCCGGTGTCGCCCGTGGCTATCTGAACCGCCCCGAGCTCACCGCCGACCGGTTCCGCCCCGATCCGTTCTCGTCGGTGCCCGGCGCCCGCATGTACCGCACCGGCGACCTCGTCCGGTGGAATGCCGGCGGCGACGTCGAGTACCTCGGCCGGATGGACCGCCAGGTGAAGTTCCGCGGCTATCGCATCGAACCCGCCGAGGTCGAAGGGGTGCTCGAGCAGCATCCGCTCGTCGGCCGGGCGCTCGTCGGCGTGCACGGCGACGACGTGTCCGCACGTCTGGTCGCCTGGGTCGTGCCACGAGCCGACGGTTCCCCCGATCCGTCGCAGCTCCGCGAGTTCGCCGCATCGAAGCTCGGTCCGCAGCTGGTGCCGAGCACGATCGTGCTGATCGACCGGGTCCCCGAGACCCCGGGCGGCAAGGTCGACCTGCGCGCGCTGCCCGCACCCGAGGCACGCCCCGTCGAGCGCGACCTCGTCACCAAGCTGGCCGACGTCACCGGCTCGATCGTCCAGCAGTGCTTCGCCACGGTGTTGAAGCTCGACGAGGTCGGCGCCGACGAGTCGTTCTTCGATCTCGGTGGGCACTCGCTGATGGCGATGAAGCTGATCGAGCACATCGACCGGGCGCTCGGCCGCCGGCTCACGCTCGGCGAACTGCACCACGCACCCACCCCGCGACAGATCTCGGCGATCGTGAAGGGCGAACGTGAGGTGCCGGTGTTCGACCACCTGCTGCCGATCCAGCCCGAGGGGTCGCTCCCGCCGCTGTTCGGTGTGCACGTGCTCGGGCCCAACGCCGGGTGGTACCGCCCGCTGTCGGCCCGCCTCGGCCCCGACCAGCCGGTCATGGGTCTGTGGATCGCGAACCCCGACGTGAACAGCCCCGTCGCGATCCCCGAGATCGCCCGGCGCTACGCCGACGAGATCGAACGGTGGTGCCCGTCGGGCCCGGTGGGCCTGGCCGGCATCTCACTCGGCGGCTTCGTCGCCTACGAGCTGGCGCAACAGCTGATGGCCCGCGGTCGCGAGATCACGGTGCTCGCGATGTTCGACACCGGCGGCCCCGACGGCCGACCGCAGCTCGAGGGCTTCGAGCGCGTGCGACGTCACCTGTCGATCCTGCGCCAGGACGGCTTCGAGTACCTGAAGAGTCGGGTGCACGGCAAGCTGTGGAAGCGGGCCGAACGCAAGCGGGCCGCGGAGGCGAGTCGGCTGCAGCAGACCGGCGACGACATCGCACCGGAGGTGTGGATGTCGAAGTTCGTCGAGCTCAACAACGCTGCGGCTCGCGACTACCAGGTGCAGCCCTACGACGGCCGGATCACGGTGTTCCACGCATCGAAGGTCAGCTTCGACCGGTCCGAGGCCGTGGCATCCGGGCTCGGGTGGGACCGCTACGCGCTCGGAGGCGTCGAGGTGATCGACGTCCCCGGCGATCACATGTCGATCCTGGCCGAACCCCACGTGGCCGTCCTGGCCCGACATCTGCGCGACATCGTCGACCGGTCCTGATCACCCGCCCGGTCGCGCACCGGCCCGATACATTCGCCGGTGCGTGGACCTCGCCATCGACCCCGACGAACTCGCCAAGTGCGTGAGCTGCGGACTGTGTCTGCCGCACTGTCCCACCTTCCGCGTCACCGGTGAGGAAGCTCTGTCGCCCCGCGGCCGCATCGCCGCGATGCGCGCCGTGCATCTCGCCGACGCGCCGGTCGACGACTCCTTCGTCGAGTTCATGGCCACCTGCGTGCAGTGCCGCGGCTGCGAACCGGCGTGCCCGAGCGGCGTGCCCTACGGGCACCTGATCGAGGCCACCCGCACGACGCTCGCTGCGCAGGGCCGGATCACGCCGTGGTGGCAGCGGCTCGGGTTCCGCGTGCTGCCGCACCACCGCCTGCTGCTGGCCGGCTCGTCCGTCCTGGCCCTCGCGCAGCGAGCCCACCTGGTGCCACGCCGAGCCGGCCTCGGTCGGCTGCCCGTCCTGCGGCCGCGTGCCCTGCGCGCCACCGGCACCGACGTGTGGTTGTTCACCGGATGCGTGATGGACGCGTGGCTGCGCGACGTGCACGTGGCCACCGCGCGGGTGCTGCAGGGCATCGGCGTCGCCTATGCGCTGCCCGGTGCGGGCGGCGGCTGCTGCGGTGCGCTGCACGTGCACGCCGGGCTCGACGACGACACGCGACGCCTGGCCGAACGGGTGATGGCATCGATGCCGGGACGTGCGCCGATCGTCGTGAACTCGGCGGGCTGCGGCGCCGCGCTCAAGGACTACGGGCACCTGCTCGGCACCGCCGAGGCGGCGGCGTTCTCGGCGCGGGTGCTCGACGTGCACGAGTTCGTCGCGCCCCATGTCGACCGGCTGCGCCCGGTGCGCCACCACGGCAGGGTCGTCGTGCAGGACCCGTGCCATCTGCGACATGTGCAGCGCACCCACCTGGCCGTGCGCACCGTGCTCGGCACCGTCGCCGATCTGGTCGAGCTCGACGACGACGGTCTGTGTTGCGGCGCCGGCGGCGCCTACTTGGCGCTCGAGCCCGAGCTGGCCGGCGAGATCCGCGAGCGCAAGCTCGCCTCGATCGAACGTGCCGGCGGGACCGGTGCCTCGCGTGGAGCGATGGTCGTGGCGAGTGCCAATCCGGGCTGTGCGATGCATCTCGAGGCCGCCGGGGCACGGGTCGCCCATCCGATGACGCTCGTGGCCGAGGCACTCGGGTGAGCGGGTACGACGACCTCGCCGACCGCCTGGAAGCCGTGGTGGCCGACCTCGACGAGCGGTCGTTCGACCTGTTGCGCGAGGCCGTGCGCGAAGGGCGTGGCCGTCCGGCCGACGACAAGCGGCTGCTGCAGGCGCGCCGGGCGATCGACAAGGCGATCCACCTGCTGCGCGACGACCGGCACGCGCCGTCCGACGACCTCGACTGAGCGGGTCGACGCCGCTCGGCGCCGCTCGCCCCCGCCGAGACGGTCAGTCGAGCTCGACGGGGTCGCCCGTCGACACGACACCGGGCGCCGACACGGTCGCGTAGACGCCGACGTTCTGGTCGAGTTCGCGCACCACGTGACGCAGCACGGCGCGGTCCGCGGGCAGCTCCGGTGAGACCTCGCGGGTGACCATCACGCAGCGAGGGCAGCCCGCGCGCACGTCGAGCACCAGATTCCCCAGTCGCAGCTGCCGGCCGACCCAGTCGAACTCGGGATGGCCCGGCGCATCGCCGGTGTCGATCACCAGGTTCGGTCGGAACCGGCGGACGTCGATCGCGCTGTCGGGCAATGCCGCGGCGAGCGATCGCAGCGCCGACGTCGTCATCAGCATCACCGGGAACGCATCGAGGTAGGTGCCGAGTGGGGACTCGAACTCCATGATCTCCGGCGGGAAGATCGTGAAGTCGGGGAACGGTTCGTCGGGCTCGCGACCGAAGATCTGGCGGAGCTCCTCGATCGGGTCGTCGCTGTCGGCCGGGCCGCGGCGGTAGTGCTCGAGTCGGTCACGTGGCTGCAGCGGCCACAGCGTCACCCGGTGATCGAGCGCGGCCGACAGGCGCGCGTCGGCGTCGTCGTCGCTCGAGCGGATCACCTGACCGTCGGGCAGCTCGATCTCGACCTCGTCGAAGCCCCGCTCCGTGTAGCGGGCGGCCAACTGCATGAGCCGGCCGATCTTCTTGGCGCCGCGGATGCCGCCACGCTCCTCGTCGCGTGTCGCCCAGGTGCGGTCCCCGACCATGCCCTGTTCGACGAACTCCGCCGCGCCGACGCGGACGCCGAGCATCGACTTCACCGGGTACTGCCACAGCTGCGCGACCTGCATGGCGTGATCCTCGCGCACGCCGCAGGCGTCGTCACCCGTCGTCGGGGGCGAACGAGTTGAGGGTGTCGATCAAGGCCCGCAGCTCGCCGTAGCCGTGCTTCGCGAAGGTGAACGCGATGCGGGGGAGCGTCGGGTGGTCGTGCTCCTTGCGCTCCGGGTCGAGCGCCTCGGTCCGCGCGATCGTGCCTCGCTTGCACAGGTGGCCGAAGCGCTCGTTCAACAGCGCCAGTTGCTCGTCGGTCACGGTGTGCTGCACACGGATCACCAGCAGGTCGCCCACGTACCTCAGCGAGTGGTAGTTCGAGTAGAAGCGCAGGATCTCGTCGACGGCGCGGTGGCAGTCGTCGGTGACGAGGTACAGCTTCGTGTCGGCCGGTGCGACCAGACCCCGTTCCACGAGGAGGCCTTCGATCACGTCGTGCACCGACTCCCAGTACTGATCGCCGGGTACGTCGAGGAACACGATCGGCACCGGCATGCCCTTGCCCGTCTGGGTGAGCGTCAGCAGCTCGAACGTCTCGTCGAGCGTGCCGAAGCCGCCGGGCAGGCAGATGAACCCGCCGCTCTCCTTGATCAGCATCAGCTTGCGCGTGAAGAAGTACTTCATGCTCACGTACTTCTCGTCACCGGCGATGATCGGGTTGGCGGCCTGCTCGAACGGCAGCCGGATCGACACCCCGATCGAGTGCTCGCGGCCGGCGCCCTCCATCGCCGCCTGCATGATCCCGGGGCCGGCGCCGGTGATGACCATCCAGCCGGCCTGTGCGAGGTCGGCGGCGACGTCGCGGGCGGCGCTCCACAGGGGGTCGTTCGCCCGCACCCGGGCCGAACCGAAGATCGTGACCTTGCGGGCGTCGTGGTACGGGGCGAACATCTCGAACGCCTCGCCCATCTCGGCCAGCGCTGCACCGGTGATCTTCATGTCGACCAGGTCCGGGCGGATGCGGAACAGCTCGGTGAGCGACTCGACCATCTGCGACGCGAGGCGCCGGTGGCGGGCGGTCGGCAGCGCGTCGAGCGCTGCAGCGAGGGCCGGGTAGGGATCGCCGTCGGCCCCGGGCACGACGGCGTCGGCCTCGAGAGGTGATCCCTCGCTCACGTCGCGCGCAGCTCCGCGGCCTTGGTGCCGAGCGCGCCGAGCAGTTCGTCGAAGCTCTTCTGGAAGCTCGACACGCCCTCGCGCTCGAGCTTCGCGGCCACGTCGTCGAGGTCGACGCCCACCTCGGTGAGACCGTTCCACGCGGCCTCGGCGGCGTCGACGTCGGCATCGACGCGGCGGGCCAGGTTGCCGTGGTCGGCGAAGGCGTCGAGCGTGGCGTCGGGCAGGGTGTTCACGGTGTCGGGGCCGATGAGCTCGTCGACGTACAGGGTGTCGGGGTACGCGGGGTTCTTCGTCGAGGTGCTCGCCCACAACGGACGCTGCACGACGGCGCCCTGGGCGCGCAGCGCCTCCCAGCGCGGCCCGCTGAAGGCTCGCTGGAAGCGCTGGTAGGCGAGCTTGCCCTGGGCGACGGCACCCTGGCCGCGAAGTGCCAGTGCCTCGGGCGACCCGATCGCGTCGAGCCGCTGGTCGATCTCGGTGTCGACCCGGCTGATGAAGAAGCTCGCGACGCTGGCGACCTTCGACAGGTCGGCGCCGGGCACCGTGGCGTACTGCTCGAGGCCGGCGAGGTACGCCTCCATCACGGCCTCGTAGCGCTCGAGGCTGAAGATGAGCGTGACGTTGATGCTGCGGCCCTCGGCGATCATCTGCTGGATCGCCGGCAGGCCCTCGACGGTGGCCGGGATCTTCACCATCAGGTTGGGTCGGTCGATCGTCGTGTGCAGCAGCCGTGCCGCCGTCTCGGTACCGGCGCCGTCGTGGGCGAGACCGGGGTCGACCTCGACGCTGACGTAGCCGTCGGCGCCGTAGCTCTGGTGGTACACGGGGGCGAACACGTCGAGCGCCGAGTTGATGTCCTGCAGCACCATCGCCCAGTAGTCGTCGATCACCGGGCGGTCGGCTCGGGCCAGCTCGCTGAACTGCTCGTCGTAGTCGGCCGAACCCTGGATCGCCTTCTGGAAGATCGTCGGGTTGCTCGTCAGGCCGCGCACGCCACCGGCGACGAGCCGACCGAGTTCACCCGACGTGATGTAGCCGCGCTTCAGGTTGTCGAGCCAGGGGCTCTGTCCGAACTCGTGGTACAGGGCGAGCAAGCGGTCCATGGGGGTTGGTCCTTTCGTCGGTGCAGCGGCGGCGCTCAGCCGGCCACCATCGAGCGTGCGGTCGAGACGACGTGGTCGAGGTTGATGCCGAGGCGGTCGAGCGCGACCGCGCCGGGAGCGCTCGCTCCGAAGCGGTCGATGCCGATCGAGCGGTCGGCCCACCGTGCCCAGCCGAAGGTGGTGGCGGCCTCGACCGACAGCACCGGGACCCCGGCGGGCAGGATCGCCGCGCGCACGTCGTCGCCCTGGCGTTCGAAGCGGTCCCAGCTCGGCATGCTGACCACGCGGACGCGAACCTCGCCGGCCAACTGCTCGGCAGCGGCGACGGCCAGTGCGACCTCGCTGCCGGTGGCGACGATCACGAGCTGTGGGTCGTCGGCGTCGCGGACGACCCCGGCGCCGGCGGCGACCGCCGAGCCGTCGGTGCACACGGCGATGTTCTGCCGCGACAGCACGAGCGCGGTCGGGCCGTCGTGCTCGACGGCGGCGACCCATGCCTGCATCGTCTCGTTCGCGTCGGCCGGGCGGATCACCTGCAGGTCGGGGATGGCGCGCAGCGTGGCGACGTGCTCGATCGGCTGATGCGTGGGACCGTCCTCGCCCACGCCGACGGAGTCGTGGGTGAACACGAACACGACCTTGGCCCGGCTGAGCGCGGCGAGGCGCACGCTCGGGCGCATGTAGTCGAGGAACACGAAGAACGTGCCGCCCGCGGGCAGCACGCCGCCGTGGAGCGCCATGCCCACCATGGCCGAGCCCATCGCGTGCTCGCGGATGCCGTAGTACACCTGGCGGCCGTCGGGGTGGGCCACCGACTGCGGGGTCTGGTCCTTCAGCTTGGTGCCGGTGTTGCCGGTGAGGTCGGCGGCGCCGGCCATCAGTGCGGGCACCTGGTCGAGCGTGGCATTGAACGCCTTCTCGATCGCGACGCGCGTGGCGATCGACTCGCCACCGGCGAAGGTGGGCAGCGAGTCCTGCCATCCGGCGAGGCCGGTGGCGTGCCAGGTGGCCTCCCACGCGGCGGCGTCGATGCCGGCCGTGTGGTGACGTTCGGTCCAGGCGGCCACCTCGGCGGCGCCTCGCTCGGCGCAGTGCGCCCGGTAGGCGGCCACGAGGTCGGCCGGTGCCCAGAACGGTTCGTCGGGGATGCCCATCACCCGCTTGGTGTTGGTGACGTGCTCGACGGTGAACGGATTGCCGTGCGCGTGCGGGTCGTCGGTGAGATCGGGGCTCGGGTGGCCGATGTGGCTGCGCAGGATCAGCAGGCTCGGGCGGTCGGTCTCGGCCATGCCGCGGCGGATGCCGGCCTCGAGCGCGTCGAGGTCGTCGGCGACCTCGCCGAGCTGCTCGACGTGCCAGCCGTACGCCTCGAACCGCTTCGCGACGTCGTCGCTGTAGGTGAGAGCGGTGCCGCCGTCGATCGTGACGTGGTTGTCGTCGTAGATGCACACCAGGCCGCCGAGACCGAGGTGGCCGGCGAGCGATGCGGCCTCGTGGCTGACGCCCTCCATGAAGCAGCCGTCGCCGGCGATCACGAAGGTGTGGTGGTGCACGCTCTCGGCGCCGAAGTGGGCGCGCAGGCGACGTTCGGCGATCGCCATGCCGACGGAGTTCGCGAAGCCCTGGCCGAGCGGGCCGGTGGTGACCTCGACGCCTGCCGTGTGATGCACCTCCGGGTGTCCGGGCGTGGCCGATCCCCACTGCCGGAAGGCCTGGATGTCGTCGAGCTCGAGGCCGTAGCCGGCGAGGAACAGCATCGAGTACTGCAGGATCGATGCGTGGCCGTTCGACAGGATGAACCGGTCGCGGTCGACCCAGTGCGGGTCGGCGGGGGAGTGCCGCATGATCCGGCTGTAGAGCACGTGTGCGAGCGGGGCCAACGACATCGCCGTCCCCTGGTGGCCGCTCTTCGCGTGGAGCGGTGCGTCCATGGCGAAACCACGGATGAGCGAGATGGCCTGTTGTTCCTGTTCAGCGGTCAGCGACACGTGAGCCGACACTAGTGCAGCGCGGCCGGGAGTGCCCGGTGAGCCGCCGGGTGCGTGCGGGCCGGCTCAGTCGACGGGTGGCAGCAGCGTGAACGGCACGAGGTGCCACGGGTTCCGGTCGACGCGGCAGTGGGCGAAGATCTGCCGGTACTCGGTGAACTCGAGTTCGCCGCGCACCAGCCGGTACGTGAACTTGCCCGGGTCGACGCTGAACGGGCTGACGTTGCGGGCGATCTGCTCGCTGTCCTCCTCGACGCCCGTGCGGAACACGACCTCGTACACGCCCTGGCCGGATTCGCCGGGCGGGCAGAAGATGAGCGTGACGAGGTGGGGCGCGATCGTCACCGGCACGGGTGACGGGGCGGCCTGCGAGAACATCGCCCCGGTGAGGTCGATGCGGGTGCTCGGCCCGGGGGCCTGGCGCATCTCGAAGTTCTCGACGAAGAGCGCGGACACGATCTGCATCCCGCCGAGGGTACCGGCCGGCCCGCTCGGGCCGCTCGGGGTCACGCCGTCATGTAGCCGGTGACGTCGATCACGATGTGGGTGGCGTTCGACGTGTACACGCCCATGCGCCCGCCGGAGCCGGTGGGGACGATGAAGGCGTTGGCGACGGTCTCCTCGGCACGGGTCGGGTTGATGTTCGACGTCGCGCCGTTCACCATCGTGTCCGAGGGACCCAGCTGCACGAACCCGGGGCCGGCGGTGTCGGTGACGGCGATGTTCCCGACGATCGCGCCGCCCGAGGCGGGGATGTCGTAGCGGGTGCCCGCCGGCAGGCGTGGTGCGCCGAGCGAGGCGGCCCGGGTGTCGTACCGCCCGCCGCTGCCGGCGACGAACAGGCCGTCGGTGCCCGGCGTGGCGGTGCCGTCGGTGAACCAGCCGGCCACGTCGACGATCAGGTGGGTCGACGGCTGGGTGTAGATCGCGATCCGTCCCTGGGCGTCGACGGGGACGATCGTCGAGGCGGCGATCACCTGCCCGGGGCGTCCGACGTTGAGGGTG
>WBZM01002572.1_pt1 | contig 15190 bp, 9 predicted proteins | sample 5204271 | NCBI WGS metagenome assembly WBZM01 (sample SAMN12344346, study PRJNA552823) | activated sludge metagenome | biome: Activated sludge suspended growth; feature: Nitrification reactor; material: Wastewater; isolation source: activated sludge from nitrification reactor of wastewater treatment...
AACATGAGTCAGGAACCAGATGCTGGTCACGTCGACCTCGCCCCTCCATCAACAATCCGGAATCAGCCGCGCCCGCAAAAATGGACTTGTTTGTGGACTTAAAAGTCCCGGCTGTAGGCGGATCGCAGTGGACTACGGCAGAACGTCAAAGAGAGGAAAAGTCCTTGTGTGGCAACGACTTGCAGACTCTCTTGGACTTCTGCGGAAGTCCGCAGAATGATGCAGTGGAGCGGGTGAAGGGAATCGAACCCTCGTATGAAGCTTGGGAAGCTGCCGTTCTACCATTGAACTACACCCGCTTCTGGTGTGCAGCGCCGATTCTAGCGAAGCGCGCACGCTGCCTCGACGCCGCTCTGAACCGCGCCTTCCAGCGTCGCGGGGTAGGGGCCGGCGATGTAGTCGCCGCAGGCCAGCAGCCCGGGCGCGACGACCTGGGCGGGCCGCCGCAGCGCGGGCGTGCAGGCAAAGGTGGCGCGCTTGTCGGTAACGGTTTGCAACGGGGTGACGGCCAAGCCCAGTTGCGCGCGGGCTTGGCCCCTGACGGCTGCTTCCAGCGCGCCGCGCTCGCCCTCGCTCACGCTGACGACGAAGGCCAGCAGGCCGGTCGGCGTGGCGGGCGCGCCGATGGCGTCGCGGTCGAACACGAATTGCGCCGGCGCCCGCGGGCCATCGCGCAGCGCCAGCATCGGCGCGGGCAGCAGGGCGTTGTCCGGCGTCGCTGGCGCGGCGTGCGCGTACACGGTGGTGATGGCGCGGTGCTGCAAGGCCCCGGCACAGTCGACCCAGTCGCGCAGGCCCGGCGCGGCGTCCGGCGGCAGCGATGCGGTGGCGGGCGCGATTAGCGCCGCTGCGTGCGGCGCCGATGTGGCGACGATCACACGGTCGAACGGCGCTTCTGCCACCCACCAATGCGGCGCGCGCCAACGCAGCGCCGCCACGCGCTGGCCCGTGAGCACGCGGGCGCCGCGCGCCCCCAGCCAGTGCGCGGCGGGCAGCGGAAACAGCGCGCTCAAATCGACGCGCGGCAGCAGCAGGTTGGAGCCGCCGCGCTCGGCAAACAGCGCATCGCGCAGCACGCGCAGAAACACCTGAGCGCTGGCTTCGGCCATCGGCGTGTTGAGCGCGGAAACGCACAGCGGCTCGATGAACTCCTGCCGCAGCCGCGGCGGCAAGCCGGCGCACAAGGCGCCCACGCTGATCCGGTCATCGCACACGAAGCCGCGCCGCCGCCAGCCGAGCGCGGCGCCCAGCAGCGCGCGCTTGTCGCGCCAAGACCAGCCGCGCGCGCGCAGGATGCCGGCCAGCGCGTCGGCCGGCGCCGGCCAGTCGGGCAGCACGAGGCCACTGCCATCGGGGTAGGTGAGCGCCAGCGGGCGGCGCAGCAGCGCCTGCGCGGGATCGACGCCGACACGGCGCATCAGCCGCAGGCATTCAGCGTAGGCGCCGATCAGGATGTGCTGGCCGTTGTCGACCATCACCTCGCGCCCATCGGGCAATGACAGCGGCACGCCGCGCGCGCGGCCGCCCAGCTGGCGCGCCGCCTCGAACACGGTGACCTGATGGCCCGCGTCCGCCGCATGCACCGCCGCCGCCATGCCGGCCCAGCCAGCGCCGATGATCGCGATGCGGAGTGGGGCTGCGGGATTCATGATTAAAAGAAGAATTGGCCTCTGGCGCTTGTCTGGCAAGCGCAAGCAGCTATCAAAAAAAGAGTTTAGCCATTCTTGAAATCACCCCGCCACCAGCCATGCCGGCTGAGCCTGTCAAAGCCCATGAGCGTGCCACCAAGTCCTTCGACAAGCTCAGGACGAACGGAGGATGGGTAACACCGCACGACCATCGCCCGCCGTTCAGGGCTGCGCAGCAAGCAAAAGGGCCGCGGAGCAGGCCATGCGGGAACGCCGCGCTCGGGGTACTGCCGAGCGCCAGCGTTGTCCCCCTGGGGGGGAAGGCGCCGCAGGCGACTCAGGGGGGCTCAAAATCTTCCGAGCGCTTGCATCTTCCACGCCAGCCACAGCTTGCGCAGCGGCGTCAGCGCGATGCGCTGGTGCAGCACGTGAAAGCCGTCGCGCTCGATCTCGCCGAGCAGCGTGCGGTAGATGCTGGCCATCATCAGGCCCGGCTTCTGGCTGCGGCGGTCGGCGGCGGGCAGCAGAGCCAGCGCCTCGTCGTAAAAGCGCTGCGCGCGTTCGGCCTGGAACTGCATCAACGCCGCGAAGCGGTCTGAATACGTGCCTTTGAGTATCTCGTGCGCCTTGACGTCAAAGCGCTGCAACTCGTCCAGCGGCAGGTAGATGCGCCCGCGCCGCGCGTCTTCGCCGACGTCGCGGATGATGTTGGTGAGCTGAAACGCCAGGCCCAGCTTGTGGGCGTATTCGGTCGTCTTTTCCTGCGTCTGTCCGAAGATGCGCGCCGACACCTCGCCCACCACACCGGCGACCAGGTGGCAGTATTTCTCCAGGGCGGCAACGTCCAGGTAGCGCGTCTGCGTCAAATCCATCTGGCAGCCGGCGATGATGTCCAGCAGGTGCCGCGCCTCGATGCCGTAGTCGGCCGCGCAGGGCATCAGCGCCCGCATCACCGGGTGCGTCGGCTCGCCCGCGTAGGCGCGCGCCACCTCGGTTTGCCACCAGGCCAGTTTCGTGGCGGCCACGCCGGGGTCGCTGACTTCGTCCGCCACGTCGTCCACCTCGCGGCAGAAGGCGTAGAACGCGGTGATGGCGGCGCGGCGCGGCGGCGACAGGAACAGGAACGCGTAATAAAAGCTGCTGCCGGATGCGGCGGCTTTTTGCTGCACGTAGTCTTGCGGCGAAGCGGAAGAAGAGTCACTCACGCCCAGGATTGTCCCATTCGCCCATGACGGCTCAGTGCCCCAGCGCCTGGTAGGCGAGGCGTTTGAATTCGACGGCGTACGGGTCGCCAAAGCCCAGGTAGCGCTGGGTCATCAACACACCGGCGATGCCAAGGCGCGGGTTGATCCACCACAGCGTGCCGGCCATGCCGCCCCAGTTGACTTCGCCAGCCGCGCCGGGCGGATCGAGCGGGCCCGGCTGTGCGAGCACGGCCGAGCCCAGGCCGAACACGCGGCCGGGGTTGACCGGCGCATCGGGAAAGCGCACGCACAGGCCGGGCGCGAGGTGGTTGCGCGCCATGTCGGCCAGCGTCTCGGCCTTGAGCAGCGTCGGCCCGCCGGGCATCAGCGCCTGCAGCAGTCGCACCGTGTCGGCCAGCGACGAGATCAGGCCGCCGCCGCCCGCTTCGCGCATGCCGGGCGTGCGGTAGGCGCCGGGGTAGGGCACGTCATCCAGCCGCTGCAGGCCGGGCGCGGTCGGGTCGGCGCGGTCGGCGCCGGCGTACAGCGTGGCCAGCCGGCGGTCTTGCTCGTCGTTCAGCACGAAGGCGGTATCGGCCATGTCCAGCGGCTCAAAGATGCGGCGCGAGAAGAAGCGGCCCAGCGTCTCGCCCGAGCTCACCTCGATCAGCCGGCCCAGCACGTCGGTGGCCAGCGAATATTCCCATTGCTCGCCGGGATGAAAGGCCAGCGGCAGCGCCGCCAGCTCGCTCACCAACTGCGCGTTGGACAGCGTGGGGCGGTGCACGCGCGCCTGACGGTAGGCGTCGTTGAGCAGCGCGCCCGGATTGAACAGGCCGTAAGACAGGCCGGCGGTGTGCGTCATCAGGTGGCGGACGGTGATGGGCTGGCGTGCCGGCTCGACATCGGCCAGGTTGCTGGCGCCCGAGCGCAGCACCTGGCGCTGGCCGAGTTCGGGCAGGTAACGCTCGATCGGGTCGTCCAGCGCCAGCAGGCCTTGCTCCACCAGCAGCAGCACGGCGCACGAGGTGACCAGCTTGGTGTTGGAGAAGACGCGAAACAAATGGTCTTCGCGCAGCGGTGTGCTCGCTTCGATGTCGGCGTGGCCACAGACAAAGCGGTCAACCACCTCGCGCCCGCGCAGCAAGGCGGTCGACACGCCGGGCAGAAAGCCGCGCTGCACCTGCGCCTGCAAGGCGGCGTGCAGGGGTTGGAAGTGGCTGGTGGTCATGGGCTGGGGCCGAAAGGGACGGGTGGGCGATTCTGCCTGCCGCGCGCCGGCTTGACGCTACATGCGCAGCATGCGCCACAGAATGCGCGGCGCGTCGGCCTTGCCGACCGTGGGCCGCTGGTGCAGCACGGCGGCGCCCAGGGCGTCGATCTTGTCCAGCACGCGTGTGGCGCCTTGCGTCACGGCGCGCAGTTCCCACCCCGCGCGGCCGGGAATCCGGTGCACCAGTTTCAAGCCTTTTTGCATGCTGGCGCTGGCCTGGTGTGCGCAAGCAGCTATCAAGTTTGTAGTTTTTTCATCGGACTTCAAGGTGGCGAACTGCCGCGCCGGGTCGCTGATGACGATGCCGTGCACGGCGCATTCGGCCAGCGGCAGGTAGTAGCGGCCGCGCGGAATGTCCACGCTCAGGTCTTGCCAGAAGTTGATGAGTTGCAGCGCGGTGCAGATGGCGTCACTCTCTTGCTGTGCCTGCGCATCGGTCACGCCGTACAGATGCAGCAGCAGGCGGCCGACCGGGTTGGCCGAGCGGCGGCAGTAGTCGAAGAGCTCGGGCCAGTCGGCGTAGGTGTCGCCGGCGGCGGTCTTGCGCACGTCTTGCGCGAAGGCTGAGAGCAAGTCGTCCAGCGGCTGCAGGGGCAGTTGGAACGCCTGCATCTGCACCGCCAGCGCTTGAAACACGCGCGCCCAGCGCGGCGAGGGCGGTGCGCCTCGCGCGATGGCGTGCAGGTCGGCGCGGCAAGCAGCCAGATCGGTCAGGCGTTCGGCCGGTGGTGCGCTGCCCTCGTCGGCGATGTCGTCCGCCGTGCGCGCGAAGTGGTAGATCGCCGCGATGGGCGGCCGCAGGCGCGGCGGGCACAGCCACGACGCGACCGGGAAATTCTCGTAGTGATCGATGGGAGCGGGGCGGTGCGCGGACATGGCGGTGGCGGCACCCTGGCAGGCGCTGCGTGACGCGGCGATTGTGCCTGCGGGGCGCCACGCCGGCCGCAATCAGCTTGACACGGCCGGGGCTGGTGTTTAGATTACCAACCAGTCAGTCATTAACTTAAGTACATGCGAAACAAGTCGAGGGACGCCGTGCCCGCCAGCGCAGCGTGTCCGCGCGGCGCGCGCCTGTGGGGCGTGGGTCTGCTGGCGGCGGCTGCCTTTCTGGGCGGCTGCAGCAAGCCACCGCCGGCCGAGGAGCCGGTGCGCGCGGTCAAGCTGCTCACGGTGGGCGAAAGCGCCTATGGCAGTGGTTACGAATACGCGGCCGACGTGCGCCCGCGAGTTGAGTCGCGCCTGGGTTTTCGCGTCGCCGGCAAGATCACGCGGCGCGCGGTGGAACTGGGCCAGCGCGTGCAGGCCGGCCAGTTGCTGGCGCAGGTCGATGCGACCGATTACCAGCTGGCGGCCGATGCGGCACGCGCGCAGGTCAGCAGCGCGACCACGCAGCGTGACCTGGCGGCGGCCGACTTGAAGCGCTTTCAGGGTTTGCGCGACCAGGGCTTCATCAGCGCCGCCGAGATCGAGCGGCGCACCGCGCAACTCAAGGCCGCGCAGGCTACGCTCGATCAGGCGCGCGCGCAACTGAGCAGCCAGGGCCACCAGGCGGGCTACACGCAACTTCTGGCCGACGCGCCAGGCGTGGTGACGGGCATCGAGGCCGAAGTCGGCCAGGTCGTGTCGGCCGGCACGCCGGTCGTGCGCGTGGCGCAGGACGGCCCGCGCGACGTGGTGTTTGCCGTGCCGGAAGACCGCGTGGCCGGCGTGCGCGCGGGCCAGGTGGTGGACGTGCGCGCCTGGGCCAGCGACGTGCGCTGGACGGGCACGGTGCGCGAGGTGGCGGCCAGCGCCGATCCGGTCACGCGCACGTTCACCGTCAAGGTCGCGCTGGCGGGCGATGCGCCGCCGCTCGGCGCCACGGTGTACGTGCTGCCGCGCCAGAGCGGCGCGCAGGGTGCGCCCGTCATCAAGCTGCCGACCAGCGCGCTGCGCCAGGCGGGGCAGGGCTCGGCGGTGTGGGTGTTCGATGCGGCCAGCGGCACCGTGCAATCGCAGCCGGTGGAGGTGGCCACGGCCGACGGCAACGAGGTGGTCATCACCGCCGGCCTGAAGCCCGGCATGCAGGTGGTGGCGACCGGCGTGCATGTGCTGTCGCCGGGGCAGAAGGTCTCGGTTTACAAGCCAAATATGCCGCCAGCGCAAGCGGGACAAGCGCCGGCAGCTATGAATAGTGAAGCAGCGTCGGCGCCGGCTGCTGCGGCTGCGCCGGCTGCATCGCGCTGAACACGGGGCGCGCGATGAGTGATTCCCCGCCTTCCGCCGACCACGGCGTGCCGCCCGGCGCGCCCGCGCCGTCCCGCGGCTTCAACCTGTCGCGCTGGGCGCTGGAGCACTCGGCGCTGGTGCGCTACCTGATGGTGGTGTTGCTGCTGCTGGGCGTGGCGGCGTACTTTCAGCTCGGGCAGGACGAAGACCCGCCCTTCACCTTCCGCGTTATGGTGGTGCGCACCAACTGGCCCGGCGCCACGGCGCAGCAGGTGGCCGAGCAGGTCACCGACAAGATCGAGCGCACGCTGCAGGAAGTGCCCTACGCCGACAAGATCCGCAGCTACAGCAAGCCGGGCGAGTCGATGATCATCTTTCAGCTGAAAGACAACTCGCCGCCCAAGGAGGTGCCGCAGATCTGGTACACGGTGCGCAAGAAGGTGGGCGACATGCGCTACACATTGCCGCAGGGCGTGCAGGGGCCGTTCTTCAACGACGATTTCGGCGACGTGTACGGCGTGATCTACACGCTGTCGGGCGATGGTTTTTCGTATGCCGAGTTGAAGCAGTTTGCCGACGACGCGCGCCAGCAACTGCTGCGCGTGAAGGACGTGGCCAAGGTCGAGCTGTTCGGCGTGCAAGACGAGAAGATCTACATCGAAATCTCGCAAAAGCGCTTGGCCGAGCTGGGGCTGGACATGAACCAGGTGCTGGGCCAGCTGGGCGCGCAAAACGCCATTGAATCGGCCGGCGCGGTGCAGACGCCGCTGGACGTGGTGCAGGTGCGCGTGGGCGGCCAGTTCAACGACGTCGAGCAGTTGCGTGCCATGCCGATCCGGGGTGCTTCGGGCAACCAGCTGCGTCTGGGCGACATCGCGGAGATCGAGCGCGGCTTGATCGATCCGCCGCAGGTCAAGGTGCGCCACGACGGCCACGAGGTGATTGCGCTGGGTGTGTCGATGGCCAAGGGCGGCGACATCATTGCGCTCGGCAAATCGCTGAAAGACGTGAGCGCGAAGATCGAAAAAAGCCTGCCGCTCGGCGTGGCGTTGCAGCAGGTGCAGGACCAGCCCAAGGCGGTGGCCGATTCGGTGAGCGAATTCGTCAAGGTGCTGATCGAGGCGGTGGTGATCGTGCTGGCCGTGAGCTTTTTGAGCCTGGGGCTGCACAAGCGCCAGGGGCGGCATCCGTTCTGGCGCCGCTGGACGCTGGATGTGCGCCCGGGGCTGGTGGTCGGCATCACCATTCCGCTGGTGCTGGCGGTGACTTTTCTCGCCATGCAGTACTGGGGCATCGGGCTGCACAAGATCTCGCTCGGCTCGCTGATCATCGCGCTGGGCCTGCTGGTGGACGACGCCATCATTGCCGTCGAAATGATGGTGCGCAAGATGGAAGAGGGCTACGACAAGTTCCGCGCCGCCACCTTTGCGTACGAGATCACGGCCATCCCCATGCTGACCGGCACGCTGATCACGGCGGTGGGTTTTCTGCCCATCGGCATCGCCAAGTCGATGACGGGCGAATACACCTTTGCCATCTTCGCGGTGACGGTAATTGCGCTGCTGGTGAGCTGGGTGGCGTCGGTGGTGTTCGTGCCGCTCTTGGGCGCCTGGCTGCTGCGCGTGCCGCCGCACGTGGCCGCCGCGCGGGCCGAGGCACTCAACAGCGGTCGGCCGGCGCACGACGAACCGCACGAGATGTTCGACAGCGCGTTCTACAACGGCTTTCGACGCCTGGTGAACTGGTGCGTGGCGCACCGCTGGCTGACGATTGCCGCCACGGTGGCGTTGTTTGCGCTTGGCGTGCTGGGCATGGGCAAGGTGCAGCAGCAGTTCTTCCCCGATTCGAGCCGGCCAGAGATTCTGGTCGATCTGTGGTCGCCCGAGGGCACGTCTTTCACCGCCAACGAGGCACTGGCCAAGCGGGTCGAGGCGCGCCTGCTGGCCGAGCCGGGCGTGACCAGCGTAACGCAGTGGATCGGCGCCGGCGTGCCGCGCTTCTATCTGCCGCTGGATCAGATTTTTCCGCAGACCAACGTGTCGCAACTGATCGTGCTGCCCAGGGATCTGGCCACGCGCGACCAGCTGCGGCTCAAGCTGCCGACCATTCTGGCGGCCGAATTCCCCGAGGTGCGCGGCCGCGTCAAGCTGCTGCCCAACGGGCCGCCGGTGCCCTACCCGGTGCAATTCCGCGTCATCGGCCCCGACCCGCAGCGCCTGCGCGCGCACGCCGACGAGGTCACGGCCATCATGCGCGACAGCGCCAACACGCGCGGCGTCAACGACAACTGGAACGAATCCATCAAAGCCATCCGGCTGGAGGTCGATCAGGCCAAGGCACGCGCGCTGGGCGTGACCAGCCAGTCCATCGCCCAGGCCGGACGCGTGATGCTGGCCGGCAGCACGGTGGGGCAGTACCGCGAGGGGGACAGGCTGATCGACATCGTGCTGCGGCAGCCGCTGGACGAGCGCGACGCCATCACCGACATCGCCAATGCCTACCTGCCGACGGCCAGCGGCAAGTCGATTCCGCTCACGCAGGTGGCCAAGCCGGTGTTCGTGTGGGAACCGGGCGTGATGTGGCGCGAAAACCGCGACTACGCCATCACCGTCAACGCCGACGTCGTGGAAGGCCTGCAGGGCGCCACCGTGACCAACGAATTGCTGCCGCCGCTGCGCGCGCTGGAATCCAAGTGGGCGCAGGCGGGCGAGGGCGCCTACCGCATCGAGGTCGCTGGCGCGGTGGAAGAAAGCAGCAAGGGTTCGGCCTCGATCGCCGCTGGCGTGCCGGTCATGCTGTTCGTGATCTTCACGCTGCTGATGCTGCAGTTGCACAGCTTCAGCCGATCCATGCTGGTGTTCTTGACCGGGCCGCTCGGCATTGCCGGCGTGGCGGCGGCGCTGCTGGTGCTGAACCGGCCGTTCGGCTTTGTCGCGCTGCTGGGCGTGATCGCGCTGATGGGCATGATCCAGCGCAACTCGGTGATCCTGGTCGACCAGATCGAATCCGACCGCGCGCGCGGCGTGCCCACCTGGGACGCCATCGTCGAAGCCGCCGTGCGTCGCCTGCGGCCCATCGTGCTGACGGCGGCTGCCGCGGTGCTGGCGATGATCCCGCTGTCGCGCAGCGTGTTCTGGGGGCCGATGGCGGTGGCCATCATGGGCGGGCTGATCGTGGCCACGGCTCTGACGCTGCTGGCGCTGCCGGCGATGTACGCGGCGTGGTTCCGCGTCAAGCGGCCGGATCAGGAAAACCCCGCCCCGGCGCCCCGGCAAGAGCCCGCCATCGCAGGTTAAAATCGTCAGTTCGCCAAATTCCGTCGGGCGGTTTGCCAAGCGAACCGCCCGATTCATTTGCAGCCGCGCGGGTGGCGAAATTGGTAGACGCACCAGGTTTAGGTCCTGACGCCAGCAATGGTGTGGGGGTTCGAGTCCCCCCCCGCGCACCACAAGTTCAACTATTCAGAGAGAAAAACCATGGCCGTGAACGTGGAAACCCTTGAGAAGCTCGAGCGCAAGATGACGCTGACGCTGCCCGTCGAAACCATCCAGAGCGAGGTCGAGGCGCGCCTGAAAAAGCTGGCCCGCACCGTGAAGATGGACGGCTTTCGCCCCGGCAAGGTGCCGATGGGCATCGTGGCGCAGCGCTACGGCTATTCGGTGCAGTACGAGGTGATGAACGACAAGGTTGGCGAAGCCTTTTTCAACGCCGCCAACGAGGCCAACCTGCGCGTGGCCGGCCAGCCCACCATCACCGAAAAAGACGGCGCGCCCGAAGGTCAGATGGCGTTCGACGCCGTGTTCGAGGTGTTCCCCGAAGTCAAGATCGGCGACCTGGCCGGTGCCGAGATCGAGAAAGTCTCCGCCGACGTGAGCGACGAAGCCATTCAGCGCACCGTCGACATCCTGCGCAAGCAGCGCCGCAGCTTTGCCCAGCGCGCCAAGGACGCCGCCGCCGAAGACGGCGACCGCGTGACCATCGACTTCGCCGGCAAGATCGACGGCGAAGCCTTCGAGGGCGGCAAGGCCGATGACTTCCAGTTCGTCATCGGCGAAGGCCAGATGCTGAAGGAATTCGAAGACGCCGTGCGTGGCATGAAGCTGGGCGAGAGCAAAACCTTCCCGCTGCCCTTCCCCGAGGACTACCACGGCAAGGACGTGGCCGGCAAAACGGCCGACTTCATGGTCACCGTGAAGAAGATCGAGGCCGCGCACCTGCCCGAAGTCAACGAGCAACTGGCCAAGTCGCTCGGCGTGGCCGATGGCAGCGTTGAAGGCCTGCGCGCCGACATCAAGAAAAACCTCGAGCGCGAGGTCAAGTTCCGCCTCAACCAGCGCAACAAGCAGGCCGTGATGGACGCGCTGATCGGCAAGGCCGAACTGGATATCCCCAAGTCCAGCGTGCAGGCCGAGATCGACCGCATGATCGAGAACGCGCGCGCCGACCTGAAGGCACGCGGCATCAAGGACGTCGAGAAGCTGCCGATCCCCGAAGACACCTTCCGCCCCGAAGCCGAGCGCCGCGTGCGCCTGGGTCTGGTGGTGGCCGAGCTGGTGAAGGCGCAAAAACTGCAGGCCACGCCCGAGCAGCTCAAGTCGCAGGTCGAGGAACTGGCCGCCAGCTACGAGAAGCCGGAAGAAGTGGTGCGCTATTACTACGCCGACAACCGCCGCCTGGCCGATGTCGAGGCCATGGTGATCGAGAACAACGTGACCGATCACGTGCTGAAGCAGGCCAAGGTGACCGAGAAGGCGCTGGGCTTTGACGAACTGATGGGCAACAACTGACCGCCCTGTGGCGCTGGCGCGCCTTCCCCCGGGGGAGACGGCGCCAGCGGCCGGGCCAAGCCCGCTCCGCGGCACCTTGGTATGGCCTGCTCCGCGGCCGCTCGTGTTGATGGTTACTATTGAAAATATAGCTGCTCGCGCTTGTCAGGAAAGCGCCAGAGGCTGATTTGGTCATCAATCGACGGTGGGGAAAACCCGCTGGCCGACGCGGCGACAATGGGGCTTGGAATCGGTCGGTTCCGGCCCCATTTGCTTTGACAAGAACCACTCGGAGCTTTCATGCGCGATTACGACACCCCCCAAGCCCTCGGCCTCATCCCCATGGTCATCGAGCAGTCCGGCCGCGGCGAACGCTCGTACGACATCTACTCGCGCCTGCTGCGTGAGCGCGTGATCTTCCTCGTTGGCGAGGTGAACGACCAGACCGCGAACCTGGTGGTGGCGCAACTGCTGTTCCTGGAAAGCGAAAACCCCGACAAGGACATCTCGCTCTACATCAACAGCCCCGGCGGCAGCGTGACGGCCGGCATGTCGATCTACGACACCATGCAGTTCATCAAGCCGGATGTATCCACCATGTGCCTCGGCTTTGCGGCCAGCATGGGCGCCTTCCTGCTGGCGGCCGGCGCCAAGGACAAGCGCTACAGCCTGCCCAACAGCAAGATCATGATCCACCAGGTGCTGGGCGGCGCGCGCGGTCAGGCGACCGACATCGAGATCCATGCGCGCGACATCCTGCGCACCAAGGACCAGATGAACAAGATCCTGGCCGAGCGCACCGGCCAGCCGCTGGAAAAAATCCAGCGCGACACCGAACGCGACTACTTCATGACGGCCGACGAAGCCAAGGACTACGGCATCGTCGACAAGGTGATCGCGAACCGGCCCTGATCCTCGGGTTTTTCCGCCTGCCGCGCCGTTGCCTCAAGGCCACGGCGCGGCGCCGTTTGGGGGCATGATTTGGTTATCATGCGCCGATTCATCATGAAACTGACACGCAATGGCCGATAAGAAGGGCTCTTCTTCCAGCGAGAAAACGCTTTACTGCTCGTTCTGCGGCAAGAGCCAGCACGAGGTCAAGAAGCTGATCGCCGGCCCGTCGGTCTTCATCTGCGACGAGTGCATCGACCTGTGCAACGACATCATCCGCGAGGAAGTGCCCGCGGACGCCGCACCGGTTGACTCAAAGGGCGATCTGCCCACGCCGTCCGACATCAAGGCCAACCTGGACAACTACGTCATCGGTCAAGAGCGCGCCAAGCGCACGCTGTCGGTGGCGGTCTACAACCACTACAAGCGCCTCAAGCACAAGGAAGAAGCCAAGAGCGGCGACGTGGAGCTGGCCAAGAGCAACATTCTCTTGATCGGCCCCACCGGCTCAGGCAAGACGTTGCTGGCGCAAACGCTGGCGCGCCAGCTGGATGTGCCCTTCGTCATGGCCGATGCGACGACGTTGACCGAAGCCGGCTACGTGGGCGAGGACGTCGAGAACATCATCAGCAAGCTGCTGCAAAGCTGCAATTACGACGTCGAGCGCGCCCAGCGCGGCATCATCTACATCGACGAGATCGACAAGATCAGCCGCAAGGCCGACAACCCCAGCATCACGCGCGATGTGTCGGGCGAGGGCGTGCAGCAGGCGCTGCTCAAGCTGATCGAAGGCACCATGGCCAGCATCCCGCCGCAGGGCGGGCGCAAGCACCCGAACCAGGACTTCTTGCAGATCGACACCACCAACATCCTGTTCATCTGCGGCGGCGCCTTCGCGGGGCTCGAGAAGGTGATCGAGGCGCGCACCGAAGCGTCGGGCATCGGCTTCGGCGCCACCGTGCGCAGCAAGCAGCAGCGCTCGATCAGCGAGGCGTTCCAGGAAGTGGAGCCCGAAGACCTGATCAAGTACGGCATCATCCCCGAGCTGGTCGGCCGCATGCCCGTGGTCGCCACGCTGGCCGAGCTGACCGAAGACGCGTTGGTGCAGATCCTGACCGAGCCGAAAAACGCGCTGGTCAAGCAGTTCGGCCGCCTGCTGCAGATGGAAGGCGTCGAGCTGGAGATTCGGCCCAGCGCGCTGAAAGCCATCGCCCGCAAGGCGCTGGCGCGCAAGACCGGCGCGCGCGGGTTGCGCTCGATTCTGGAAGGCGCGCTGATTGACACCATGTTCGAGCTGCCGCACACGGCGAACGTGGCCAAGGTGGTGGTGGACGAGAACACCATCGAGGACAGCCAGACGCCGTTGCTGGTCTACCGCGAAGCCGCTAAGAAGGCCTGATTTTCAAGTCTTTTTGGGCTTCAGCGCTTGCCTATCAAGCGCGAGCAGCTATATTTTCAATAGTAAGCGGGCAGGTCGGCCCAGCCGGCGTGCGTGATTTACGTCGCCTTCGCACCCCCAGCGGGCCACTGGGTTGAAAATGGCGCCTGAGCAGCCATCTCTGGCTGGTTCACCCCGAGGATTCTTCATGTCCGGAAACGTCCCCCTGCCCGCCACCCCCATCGACCTGCCGCTGCTGCCGCTGCGCGACGTGGTGGTGTTCCCCCACATGGTCATCCCGCTGTTCGTGGGCCGCCCCAAGAGCATCAAGGCGCTCGAAACCGCCATGGCCGCCGACCGCCGCATCATGCTGGTGGCGCAAAAGGCCGCCGCCAAGGACGAGCCTTCGGTCAACGACATGTTCGAGGTCGGCTGTGTGTCGACCATCCTGCAGATGCTCAAGCTGCCCGACGGCACCGTGAAGGTGCTGGTCGAAGGCCAGCAGCGCGCCACCGTCACCCACATCGAGGAGGGTGAAACCCACTTTGTCGCCACCGTGACGCCGCTGGAGATCGACGTCGACGAGCGTGACAGCAGCGAGATCGAGGCGCTGCGCCGCGCCGTGATGCAGCAGTTCGACCAGTACGTCAAGCTCAACAAGAAGATCCCGCCCGAGATCCTGACGTCCATCGCCAGCATCGACGAGCCCGGCCGCCTGGCCGACACCATCGCCGCCCATCTGCCGCTCAAGCTGGAAAGCAAGCAGGTCGTGCTGGACCTGGCCAGCGTCCGCTCGCGGCTGGAAAATCTGTTCGAGCAGATTGAGCGCGAGGTCGACATCCTCAACGTCGACAAGAAGATCCGTGGCCGCGTCAAGCGCCAGATGGAGAAGAACCAGCGCGACTTCTACCTGAACGAGCAGGTCAAGGCGATCCAGAAAGAGCTGGGCGAAGGCGAAGACGGCGCCGACATCGAGGAGATCGAGAAAAAAATCAAGTTTGCCCGCATGCCGAAAGAGGCGCGCAAGAAGGCCGATGCCGAGCTTAAAAAATTGAAGCTCATGTCGCCCATGTCGGCCGAAGCCACCGTGGTGCGCAACTACATCGACGTGTTGGTTGGCCTGCCCTGGGCCAAGAAGACCAAGATCAAGCACGACCTGGCCTACGCCGAAGAAGTGCTGAACGAAGACCACTATGGGCTGGAAAAGGTCAAGGACCGCATCCTTGAATACCTCGCGGTGCAGCAGCGCGTGGACAAGGTCAAGGCGCCCATCCTGTGCCTGGTCGGGCCGCCCGGCGTGGGCAAGACCTCGCTCGGTCAGTCGGTCGCCAAGGCCACGGGCCGCAAATACGTGCGCATGGCGCTCGGCGGCATGCGCGACGAGGCCGAGATTCGCGGCCACCGCCGCACCTACATCGGCGCCATGCCGGGCAAGGTGCTCCAAAGCCTGAACAAGGTCGGCACGCGCAACCCGCTGTTCCTGCTGGACGAGATCGACAAGCTGGGCATGGACTTCCGCGGCGATCCGTCTAGCGCGTTGCTGGAAGTGCTGGACCCGGAGCAGAACCACACCTTCAGCGACCACTACGTCGAGGTCGACTTCGACCTGTCGGACGTGATGTTCGTGGCCACCAGCAACTCGATGAACATCCCGCCGGCGCTGCTGGACCGGATGGAGGTCATTCGCCTGTCGGGCTACACCGAGGACGAGAAGACCAACATCGCCATCAAGTATTTGCTGCCCAAGCAGATGAAGAACAACGGCGTGAAGGACGAGGAGCTGCAGGTCGACGAAGCCGCGGTGCGCGACATCGTGCGCTACTACACCCGCGAAGCCGGTGTGCGCTCGCTCGAGCGCGAGC
>WBZM01002574.1_pt1 | contig 15180 bp, 13 predicted proteins | sample 5204271 | NCBI WGS metagenome assembly WBZM01 (sample SAMN12344346, study PRJNA552823) | activated sludge metagenome | biome: Activated sludge suspended growth; feature: Nitrification reactor; material: Wastewater; isolation source: activated sludge from nitrification reactor of wastewater...
GGCCGCGCGCTTTGGGAAGGTGGGGGGGAGGGGGCGGTGTGGGGCCGGCCCCCGTCCTGCGGGAAGGCGGCGGAGAGGGAGGCGGCAGGTGGGCGGGCGTTGTCGCGGAGTTGGGTTGTTTCCGGTCGGCGACCGTCGAGCTGGAAGCGGCTTTGGCCGTTCGAGACGGATCGTCGTGATCGGTTCACGGGGGGCGGCGGTTCGCGGGATTCGAGCCCCGGCTTCCTCCTCCCCTCTCCCCGCGGAGCGGGGAGAGGGACAGGGTGAGGGGCGAGGCCGCTGATGCACTGGGGTCCGAAAGGTCCGCGGCGCGGACGCCCCAATAGATTCACTCAGGGTGCTTGACGGTCCTTCGCGCTGCTTGCGACTCGGCTGGCGCGCCGTCGCTGGAATGGCCCTCTGGCAGCGCCTGCCGCTCGCATGTGCGCGCGCGGCGTGAGCCGGTGGGGTCCGAGACCCCTCATCGCGATCTCGCGCCTGGGGGCGAATGCGTGCGTTCCAGGAGGCCTCGGAAACGCGTGAGACCATCGGTGCATGGACACTACCACCGCGCGCACCGCCTCCTCTCGCCTCGCCAGCCTCCTCTCTCGCGAGCACGCCGCCATGGCCGACTTCCTCGCGGCGCTGGCCGACTTCGACCGGCGGCGGCTGTGGGAGCCGCTCGGGTACACGAGCCTCTGGCACTACCTGCACCGGGAACTGGGGCTCTCGAAGGGCACAGCCCATTTCCGCGTGGTGGCCGCGGGCCTGGTGGCCCGGTTCACCGAGGTCGAGGCGGCCCTCCGCGACGGGCGCCTGTGCATCACCGGCGTGGTCGAGCTGTCGAAGGTGCTGACGGTGGAGAACATCGTGGAGGTGCTCCCGCGCTTCTTCCACCGGTCGAAGCAGGAGGCGCAGGCGGTGGTGGCGGAGCTCCGGCCGCGCGAGGTGGTGCCGCGGCGGGAGGTGGTGACGGCCGGTCGAGTTCAACCAGTAGAACTCGACGTGCGGCTTGCTCAGCCGACCGCGGCTGCGCACCTCTCCCCGACCCCGACCCCGACCCCGACCCCGACCCCGACCCCGACCCCGACCCCGACCCCGACCCCGACCCCGACCCCGACCCTTCGCCCCGCCGTCGAGCCCCTCACCGCCGACCTTCGCCGCCTCCACGTCACGGTGAGCCGCCGCTTCCTCTCGAAGCTGGAGGCCGCCAGGGACGCCCTCTCCCACGCCAGGCCGGGCGCCGACGCCGAGGCCATCCTCGAGGCCGGTCTCGATCTCATCCTCGCTCAGCAGGCGAAGCGCCGCGCGCTGGTCGAGAAGCCGCGGAAGCCGAGGGCTCCGCCCCGCGATGCGGCCACCATCCCCGCCGAGGTCCGCCGCGCCGTCTGGACCCGCGACGCCGGACGCTGCCAGTGGCCCATGGCCGGCGGCGGGATCTGCGGCTCCACGCACCGCCCGGAGCTCGACCACGTCCACCCGAAGGCGCGCGGCGGGCCGAGCACGGAGGAGAACCTCCGGATCCTCTGCGAAGTCCACAACAAGCTGGCCGCGCGGCTGGCCTACGGGGAGCGGTGGATGGCGCGGTACCTCCGGCGGGCCGGAGGGGCGATGGCGAGACCGGGCGGTGGTGCGACCATCGAGGCGGACGCGAGCGGTTCAACCAGTTGAACCGGAGGCGACCGTGTGCACGCTTCCTCGACCTCGACCTCGACCTCGTGCCGCCCCCCTCACCCCGGCCCTGTCCCCCTCCGGGGGAGAGGGAGGAGTTCTACCCTACCGCTACCGCGCCACCATCCGCACCACGCCCGTGGTGATCGCCGGCAGGTAGGTGATCGCCAGCACCCCCGCCGACATGATCAGCAGGAACGGGAAGGCGTGGCGGTAGAGCTTGGACAGCGGCTTGTCGAAGCGCTGCGCCGAGAGGAAGAGGTTGAGCCCCATGGGCGGGAAGAGGAAGCCGAGCTCGAGGTTGGCCAGGAAGACCACGCCGAGGTGGATGGGCTCGATGCCGTAGGCCTGGCCGAGGGGCGCCACCAGCGGCGCCAGCACCACGATGGCGGAGTAGATCTCCAGCACGCTGCCGAGCACCAGCAGCACCACGTTGAGCATGAGCAGGAAGAGCGCGGGGCTCTGCACGTGGGCCTGCATCCACTCCACCAGCAGCGTCGGGATCTCGGCGTCCACGAACCAGCTGGTGAGGCCGAGGGCGGTGCCGAGGAGCAGCACCACCGACCCGACCAGCGTGGCGGCGTGCGAGAGCACGCGCGGCAGGTCGCGGACGGGCTTCACCTCGCGGAAGATGGCCAGCTCCACGATGATGGAGTAGGCCGCGCCCAGCGCCGCCGACTCGACGATGGTGGCGTAGCCGGAGCCGACCGAGACCACCACCAGCAGCGGCAGGCCGAGGTCCCACTTGGCGTCCCAGAGGGCGCGCCCGGCCTCCCTGAGGTCGGGCCTCTGGCGCGGCGCCTTGACCCGCACGCCCACCACGACGCCGTAGGCGGCCACCAGCAGGATCATCAGCAGGCCGGGGACGAAGCCGCCGATGAAGAGGTGGTCGATGGGGGCGCCGGCCACCACGGCGTAGAGGATGACCGGCAGCGAGGGCGGGAAGAGCAGGCCGAGCGACCCGGCGCCGGTGACCAGGCCGAGGGAGAAGCCCTCGGGGTAGCCCTCCTCCAGCAGCGAGGGCAGGATCAGGCCGCCCAGCGCGAGGATGGTGACGCCGGAGGCGCCGGTGAAGGTGGTGAAGACGGCGCACACGAAGGTGGCCATCACCGCCACGCCGCCCGGCATCCAGCCGAAGAGCCCCTTGTAGGCGCGCACCAGCCGCCGCGCCGCGCCGCCCTCGGCCAGCACGTAGCCGGCCACGGTGAGGAGCGGGATGGCCGGCAGCGTGGCCGAGGAGACCAGGTTGAAGGTGGCGGTGGGGACGGCGGCGATGGTGGACGGCCCGCCCTCGCGCAGGAAGAGGGCCATGGCGATGCCGCTCATGGCCACGAAGACCGGCGCGCCCACCAGGAAGGCGGCCAGCGTGAGGAGCACCAGCACGGTGACGAGGGGGCCGCTCGGCGTGGCCCAGCCCAGGCCGAAGGCGGCGGCGATGGCCACCAGCGCGGCGACGCGACCCGGCCACGGCCGCGCCCCCTGGCCGGCCAGCCAGGCGAAGCGGAAGGCCATCACGGCGAAGCCGGCCGGCATGACCAGCTGGCTCCAGGCCACGCGGATGCCGAAGGCCACCATCCCCTGGCCGCCCCACTCCACCTTCACCAGCAGGATGGAGGCCCAGGCCAGCAGGCCGCAGGCGGCGGCGCTGGCGGCGTGTCCGAAGGCGTGTCCGAAGGCCCGCACCCGCCGGGAGGGAATGACGCCCAGCGTCGAGAGGGCCAGGTGGCGCCCCGAGGCGGTGGCCAGCAGCGCGCCCAGGAAGCCGACCCAGAGCGTGATGTGCTGCGCCAGCACCGAGGCGCCGGGCAGCTCGCGGCCGAGGAAGCGGCGCGACAGCGTGGAGGCCGCCGGCAGCGCGATCATGGCCAGCAGCAGGAAGGTGAGGACGCCGCGCTCGAGGCGCGTCCCGGGGAGGGTCTCGTCGGCGCCGGGATCGGCGCCGTGGGCGGGGAGGGTGGTCACGGCGGACTGGGTTGACCCTGTGGGAAGGGGGCTCTATAGCTACCACGCCAACGGCCTGCCCGGGGTTCCCGACCAGTGAGACAGAACCGTGACACGACGCGCCGTGCGCGCTGGTGCGGCGCCGCGCTCCCCCGCCTCCTGGCGCTGCTGGCCCTGCTGCCCATGGCCGGGTGCTCCAGCCTGGCGGCCAAGCTGGCCGCCGGCGCCCTCACCGCGGGCGGCGACGCCTACTCGACCGACGACGATCCGGAGCTGGTGCGCCAGGCGGTCCCCTTCGGCCTCAAGACCATGGAGGGCGTGCTCGAGTCGGAGCGCGACAACGCCCGGCTGCTCCAGGCCCTGGCCAGCGGCTTCACGCAGTACGCCTACGCCTTCGTGGCCTCCGACGCCGAGGTGGCCGACCTCGGCGGCAAGCTGGACGAGGCCAAGGCGCTGCGGCTCCGGGCCAGGAAGCTCTTCCTCCGGGCCCGCGACTACGGCCTGCGGGGCCTGGACGCCCGCCGCGACGGCCTGGGCGCCCGGCTGCGCGACGGCCGCGACCTCGGCCAGGTGCTGGCGAAGGCCAAGAAGGAGGACGTGCCGCTCCTCTACTGGACCGCCTCGGCCTGGACCCTGGCCATCGTCAACGGCAAGGGGGAGATGGGGCTGGTGGCCGAGCTGCCCGTGCCGGTCGCCATGATGGAGCGCGCCCTGGCCCTCGACGAGGCCTGGGGCGAGGGCGCCATCCACGAGTTCTTCCTCTCCTACCTGGCCACCCGCACCACCGCCGAGGGGGGCGGCCCCGAGCGGGCCCGGGCCCACCTCGAGCGGGCCCTGGCCCTCTCGTTGAACAAGAAGCTCGGCCCGCGCGTCGCCTATGCCGAGGGCGTCCTCGTGCAGGCCCAGGATCGGGCCGGCTTCACCGCCGTCCTCGAGGAGGTCCTGGCGGCCGACGCCGAGGCCGAGCCGCGGCTGCGCCTGGTCAACGTGCTGGCCCAGAAGAAGGCGCGGCTGCTCCTCGCCCACGCCGACGACCTCTTCCTCTGATCGTGCTCGCGCCGGCCCCGCCGGCCCCAAGGAGTCCACCGTGAAGAAGCTGCTCCTGGCCGCCCTGCTGGCGGCCCTCGCCCCCGCCGCCTCCGCCCAGGTGACCATCAAGCTCGGCACGCTGGCGCCGGCCGGGTCCACCTGGCACGAGATCCTCAAGGAGATGGGGCAGAAGTGGGAGGCCGCCTCGGGCGGCCAGGTGAAGCTCCGCGTCTACGCCGGCGGCGCCCAGGGCAGCGAGGGCGACATGGTCCGCAAGATGGGCATCGGCCAGCTGCAGGCCGCCTCCATCTCCAACGTCGGCATGCACGACGTGCTGCCCGAGCCGCAGACCCTCTCCGTGCCCATGATGTTCGGCGACGAGCCCGAGATGGAGTGCGCCTTCGCCAAGGTGCGCCCCCGCATCGAGGCGGCCATGGAGAAGAAGGGCTTCCTGGTGCTCCAGTGGAGCCGCATCGGCGCCATGTCGCTCTTCTGCAACGCGCCCTACCGGACGCCGGCCGAGATGGCCAGCGCCAAGGTCTTCGCCTGGGAGGGCGACCCCAAGAGCGTGGAGGCCTGGCGCGCCGCCGGGTTCCGGCCGGTGGTGCTCTCCTCCACCGACATCGTGCCGTCCCTCCAGACCGGCATGATCGACTGCGTCACCAACGTGCCGCTCTACGTCCTCACCTCGCGCCTCTTCGAGAAGGCCAACAAGATGATGGACCTGCCCTGGGGCTGGATCCTGGGCGCCACCATCGTGAAGAAGGACGCCTGGGAGAAGATCGCCCCGGACACTCGCCAGAAGCTCCAGGCCATCGCGGTGGAGCTGGGCGAGAAGGTGGACGCCGAGGTGCGCCGCCTCAACGTGGACGCGGTGGCGGCCATGAAGAAGCAGGGGCTCCAGGTGGTCCCGGTGGACGCCGCCCCCTGGCGCGCCGCCATGGAGAAGAGCTGGCCGGTGGTGCGCGGCGGCGTGGTGCCGGCGGAGTTCTTCGACGAGGTGAAGGGGGCGCGCGACGCCTGCCGCGCCGGGGCCAAGAAGAAGTAGTCACATCCGCATACATCCCCCGCCCCCCCGAGGCGGGACGGCGCGCCGCCCCCCACCGTACGCCCGGTGCGCGCGGGCGGCGCAGGCGCTATCGGTCCTGCGCCAAAGTTTCCCTCCGTGAAGCGCCTTCGCTAGGCTGATCGGACACGTTCCGTGCTCCGACTCGCCGCCCCGCGTGCACGGGGCGAAGGAAGCCCCATGGCGCTCACCGGCGACTTCAAGGAAACATCCTTCATCGACCTGCTGCAGCTCTACGGGATCTCCCGCCAGAGCGTGGCCCTCACGGTCTACCACCGCGGCCCCGGCACGCCGCCCGACGGCGTCTTCTGGTTCGACAAGGGCGACCTGGTCAGCGCCCGGCTCGACGGCGCCGAGGGGCGCGAGGCGGTGCGGCGGGCCCTGCGCCTCGGCGCCGGGCGCTTCACCGTCGATCCCGACGCCGCCCTCCCGGCCGGCGCCGAGGTGGAGCGCGACGCGCTCAAGCACGTGATCATGGAGGAGGTGGTCAACGTGGACGAGGAGCGCCACCTGGCCGTCACCGCCGAGCGCCCCATCCCGGCCACGCCGCCGCGGCAGGCCGCGCCGACGCCGCCCCCGCCCACGCCGGCGAAGCCGGCCGCCGCGCCCCGCGCCAACCCCGCCCCCCGTCCGCCCGGCGGCGGCTCCGGCGGTGGCTCCGGCGGCGGCTCCGGCGGCGGCGGCCCGCGCAAGCCGACCCGCTCCGAGCGCTCCAACCGGCCCCTGGTGCTGGGCGGCCTGGCGGTGGGGCTCGCCGTGCTGGGCGGGCTCGCCTGGTTCGTGCTCTCGCAGCCGCCGCCGAAGCCCGCGGCGCCGGCGCCGGCGCCCGCGGCGGCCCCGGTGGCCACCTACCGCGGCGTCAAGCCGGGCGAGATCGTCCTCGGCATGGCCGCCTCCTTCACCGGCTCCAACAAGGAGCGCGGCCGCGCCATGCGCGCCGGCTGGGAGGCGGCCCTGGCCGCCGCCAACGCCGCCGGCGGCGTGAACGGCCGCAAGATCCGGCTGGTGGCGGTGGACGACGCCTACGACCCGCAGAAGACCGGCCCGGCCATGAAGCAGCTGGTGGAGGGCGAGCAGGTCTTCGCGGTGGTGGGGAACGTGGGCACGGCCACCGCGGCGGTCTCCATCCCCTACTGCGCCGAGCAGAAGGTGGTGTTCTACGGCGCGCTCTCGGGCGGCGACGGGCTGCGCAAGACGCCGCCCGACCGGCTGGTCTTCAACTACCGGGCCTCCCTCGCCGAGGAGGCGGCCGCGGCGGTGCGCTGGCTCACCGACGTGCGGCGGGTGGCGCCGGAGAAGATCGGCGTGCTGGTGCAGAAGGACGACTTCGGCGAGTCGGGCTGGCGCGGCGCGCTCAGGCAGCTGGAGGCGGCCGGCGTGCCGCCCGCCGCGGTGGTGCGCATGGAGTACGCCCGCAACACCGCCGACGTGCGGGAGGCCCTCGACAAGCTCAAGGAGAAGGGGGCCGCGGTGCAGGCGGTGGTGCTGGTGGCCACCTACAAGCCGGCGGCCACCTTCATCCGCAAGGCCAAGGACGCCGGGCACGACCTGGCCTTCGTCTCGGTCTCGGCCGACTCCAACGGCCTGGCCCAGGAGCTGGTGGAGAGCGGCGCGCGCTACGCCGACGGCGTGGTCATCACCCAGGTGGTGCCGGTGCCCGGCAGCAAGGCCAGCGGCGTGCTCAAGTACCGCAAGGCGCTGGAGGAGTTCGCCCCCGGCGAGCCGCCCGGCTCGACCACCCTGGAGGCCTGGATCGGCGCGCAGATCTTCCTGGAGGGGCTGCGCCGCGCCGGGCCGGCCCTCGACACCGACGCGCTGGTGGCCGCGCTGGAGTCGATCAAGGACCTCGACCTCGGCACCGGCGCGGTGATGTCCTTCGGCCCGGCCGACCACCAGGCCTGCGACAAGGTCTGGGGCTGGGCGCTGCAGGGCGACGGCACCTTCAAGCAGATCGATCTCGAGTGAGGGAGGCCCGCGTGCGCGACCTTCGTGGCTGGTGGTGGGTGGCGATGGCGGCCCTGGCGGCCGTCGCCCCGGCGGGGGCCGCCCGGGCCCAGGCGCCCGCCGGCGAGGTGCTGGTGGGGATGTGCGGCCCCTTCAGCGGGGTCGCCAAGGAGCTGGGGAACCAGGCCAAGATCGGCCTCGACGTGGCCTTCGCCGCCGCCAACGAGGCGGGCGGGGTGGCCGGGCGCAAGGTGCGCCTGCTGGCCCTCGACGACGCCTACGACCCGGCCCGCACCGCCACCTGCATGAAGGAGCTGGTGGAGAAGCGGAAGGTCTTCGCGGTCGCCGGCAGCGTGGGCACCGCCACCGCGGCGGTGGCCGTGCCCTACGCCAACGAGAAGGGGGTGCTCCTCTTCGGCGCCGTCTCCGGCGCCTCGCTGCTGCGCAACGACCCGCCCGACCGCTACGTCTTCAACTACCGGGCCAGCTACGCCGAGGAGACCGCCGCCATCGTGCGCCACCTGGTGGAGGTGCGCCGGGTGGACCCGACCCAGGTGGCGGTCTTCGTGCAGGACGACGCCTTCGGCGAGGCGGGCTTCGAGGGGCTGGCCAAGGTGATGCGCAGGTACAAGCGCGACCCGGCCAAGCTGCTGCGCGTCTCCTACAAGCGGGGCACCGCCGACGTGGACGAGGCCGTCAAGGCGGTGCGCAAGGCCGGCGCCCAGGTCAAGGCGGTGGTGATGGTGGCCACCTACAAGCCGGCCGCCCGCTTCATCGAGAAGCTGCGCGACGCCAACGTGAACCCCATCTTCACCAACGTCTCCTTCGTCGGCTCCAACGAGCTGGCCGAGGAGCTGGCGCAGCTCGGGCCGAAGTACGCCGAGGGCGTGATGGTCACCCAGGTGGTGCCGGCGCCGACCTCCAACGCCTCGGCCATCCTCAAGTACCGCGAGCAGCTCAAGAAGCACGCGCCGGGGGAGAAGCCCGACTTCGTCTCGCTGGAGGGCTGGCTGGTGGGACGCCTCTTCCTGGAGGGGCTGCAGCGGGCCGGCCAGAAGCTCACCACCGACGCCGTCATCGACGCGCTGGAGGGGATCCACGGCCTCGACCTCGGCATCGGCGTGCCCCTGGGCTTCAGCCCCTCGGAGCACCAGGCCTCGCACCGGGTCTGGGGCACGGTGATGGACGGCAAGGGCGCCTTCTCGGTGATCGAGCTGGAGTAGGCCCGGGGCGCCGCGTCAGGTGGCCGCCGGCGCCGGCCCGAGGAAGGCGGCCAGGTCGGCGCGCACCTGCCGGCAGGCGAAGAGCAGCGTGAGGTGGCCGCGCGCGTAGGCGTGCGGCAGCACCCCCCACCCGCGCACCAGCGGCAGCGGCCCGCGCGGCGTGGCCAGGCCGTCGTGCCGCCCGGTGGCCACGAAGATGCGCCGCGCCACCGGCCGCCGCGACCCGGCGTCGAAGGGGGCCAGCAGCGCCGCCAGCCCCGCCTCGGCCAGCGGCGCGCCGGCCGCCGCGGCCAGGCGGCGCCAGCGCCGGCCCAGCGGCGTGCGCGTCAGCACCGCCCGCACGTCCAGGGGCGGGGCCACCAGCGCCACCGAGGGCGTGGCCTCCGGCGCGGTGGCGCAGAGCGCGGCGCCCAGCGCGCCGAGGGAGAGCCCCACGGTGGCGGCCTCGCCGCCCCGGGCGCGGGCCAGCGCCGAGAGGAAGCGCAGCTCCAGCGTGAGCTGGCCCACCGCGGCGGCCAGCCCGGCCAGGCCCGGGGTCACCAGGCCGGCGAGGTTCCGCGCGCCGCCCGCCACCCGCGGCGGCGGCGCCACCAGCCAGGTCTCCAGGCCGGCGCCCCGGAGGAGGCGCACCCAGCCGGCCAGGAGGCGGGCCCGCGGCGCCGTCCAGGGCGGCACCAGCAGGGCCACGCCGCGCGGCGGGCCGGGCGCCGGCACCACCTCCACCTCCAGGGGCGCCGCGCCGGGCCACGGCGAGGGGGCGCGCCAGGTGCCGGCCGCGATGGGCGGGGCTGGCAGGGGCGGCAGCGGGCCGAAGCAGTCGGGCCCCTCGCCCGGACCGGGGAGGATCAGGGGCGTCCGGCGCGCCCGCTCCGCCAGCCAGATGGCCAGCCGATCGACGGCGCGGTGGAGGCGGGTGAGGGGCACGCCTGCAACCCTAGGCGCGGCGGTGGCAGACGGCGCGTCCAGCGCGGGTTGCGCCGGTGGGGCGTAACGGGCCGTTCGCGGGGTGAGGCGGGGCGGCGCGACGCGTCAGGCCGACTGGTGCATCGCAGACGGCGCCGAGCCGATGCCGCCGTGGCGCAGGCAGACGCGCGCCACGGTGTGGAGCAGGTGGTCCAGCTCGAAGGGCTTGGGCAGGAAGGCGTCGGGCTGCAGGCTGGCCAGCCGCGACTCCATCCCGGCGCCGGCCGAGAGGACGATGACCGGGATCTCGGCGATGCGCGGGTTGCGGCGCTGCGCCAGGCGGAACTCCCAGCCGTCCATCACGGGCATCATCAGGTCGAGGAGAATCAACCCGGGAGGGGCGTCGGTTTCGTCGAGCTTGAGGAGCGCTTCTGCCCCGTTGGAGGCGCAGGTCACGCGGAACCCCTCGCTCTCGAGGACCTCCGTGACGGTCTCGCGGATGGCGAAATCGTCTTCAACGACGAGGATGTGGGCGCGATGGCTCATCCGTGACCTTGATGTATCCACGCGATCGGGATCAGGGAAGCCCTCGGAGATCGGGACGTGCCCGATCAGGGCCCGACGCGCGGTCCGCCTGGAGCGGGCGAGCGCGGGGAAGGCGCGGTCAATCGGGGCACCGCGGGGCGCTCCGTTGACTCCCCGCCAGCGGCGAAAGAAAAAGCAACCGCACCGGCCGCCCCGCCGACCCCGAGGAGGGACCCACCGATGGCCAGCGAGCAGGAGAGCAGCGGTTCGGCGAGCGCGGTGTTCGGCCGTTCGCCGCCGCCGGTGGTGGCCATGCCGAAGCGCGGCGTGGCCATCGGGCTCTCCTGGAGCGGCGTCGAGGGGGCCGGGAACCGGATCGTGGCGGCGCGCCTGGAGTGCGGTCCGGAGCGGGCCCGGCTCACCAAGGTGTGGCGCCCGTTCACCGACGCGCCCGGCCGACGGGACATCCGCGCCCGCTTCGTGCCCTGGCTCACCGAGGAGCTGCGCTGGGCCGAGGGGAAGCTGACCGTGGGCGTCGACTTCGCCCTCTCGCTCCCCGAGACGCAGCTGCGCCAGCTCGGCCTGCTGCGCCAGGGTCTCAAGGGGCCGGCGGCGCTCGGCAAGGCGCTCGAGGAGAAGTACCTCACCGAGGCCTCGGACTTCACCGCCGGGGCGGCGCGGCTCCGCGCCGAGCTGGGGGGCGACCGCCCGCGGGTCACCGACTGCTACCGGGCCGAGCTGCACACGCCCACCTCGGCCCGCACCAACCGGCGCACCTTCTTCGGCCTGGTGACGCTGGCCCGCATCGACGCCGCCTTCCCGCCCTGGGATCCGCCCCGCGCCGGCGCGCCGACCATCGTGGAGGTGCGCCCCCACCACGTGGCGCGGGCCCTCTTCGGCGCCTGCGGCCTGCACGACGGCGGGCGCGAGTCGCAGGCGCGGGCCGCCGAGCGCGCCCGCCTGCTGCGCGACCTCCGCGCCGCCGCCCGCCTGGAGTTCGAGATGGAGGTGGCCGCGCCGGTCATCCAGGACGCCGAGGGCGACTCCCTCGACGCCGTGCTCTCGGCGGTGGGCGCGGCGGCGGCCTGGGAGGCCGGCTTCCAGGGCGTCCCGGCCAACGTGCCGCGCTGCGAGGGCTGGATCCACTCGGTGCGCGAGGAACCGTGGCGGGAGCGGTGAGCGACGCGAAGGTGCTCGCGGCGCTGCGCCGGCTCCACCGGGAGCTGGCCGCCTTCCAGCCGCCCGGCTACGGCCCGACCGTCACCGGCCCGGCGGTGGCGAGCCGCATCTTCCTCCTCGGCCAGGCGCCCGGGCCGCACGAGGCGCGGCTGGGGCGCCCCTTCGCCTGGACCGCCGGCAAGACCCTCTTCAAGTGGCTGGCGCGGGCCACCGGCGCCGACGAGGCCACGGTGCGGGAGCGCGTCTACTTCTCCGCGGTGGCCCGCGGCTTCCCGGGCAAGGCCAAGGGGGGCGGCGACCGGGTCCCCTCGCCGGAGGAGATCCTGGCCTGGCGCCCCTTCATCGCGCGCGAGGTGCGCATCCTCCAGCCGGCGCTGGTGGTGCCGGTGGGCAGGCTCGCCATCGGCGAGGTGCTGGGCGAGCGGCCGCTGGCCGAGACCATCGGGCGCGCCTTCCAGGCCACCTTCCACGGCGCGGCGGTGGAGGTCCTCCCGCTGCCGCACCCCTCGGGCGCCTCCACCTGGTACAAGGTCGAGCCCGGCCGCAGCCTGCTGGACCAGGCCCTGGCGCGCCTCGCCGCCCACCCCGAGGTGCGGCGGGCCTTCGGCGACGGGGCGCGGGCGCAGGCGTGAGCCGCGCCACGCCGCTCCCCCTCGTCTTCGCTCTGGCCCTCCTGGCCCTCGCCGGCTGCGCCGGCCGCCAGGCGCCCGCGGCCGACGGGGTCGAGGAGGGGCTGGCCAGCGTCTACGCCGACCGCCTCCACGGCCGCCCCACCGCCAGCGGCCGCCCCTACGACCGCGAGGCCATGACCTGCGCCCACCGGAGCTGGCCCTTCGGGACGCGGCTGCGGGTCACGGCGGTCGAGGGCGGGCGGAGCGTGGTGGTGGTGGTGGACGACCGCGGGCCGCACGTGGCGGGGCGGGTGGTGGACCTGTCGGCGGCGGCGGCGCGGGCGCTGGGGATGGGCGGGAGGGGGCTGGTGCGGGTGAGGGTGGAGCGGGTGAGGTGAGGGGACGGGATCGGGATCGAGGCCGGGATCGGGATCGGGATCGAGGTCGGCCTCGCGGTCGCCCTACACCGCCGCCTTCGCCTCCGGCAGCGTGACCACCGCCGTCGTCCCCCTCCCCGGCGCGCTCTCCAGCGTCAGCTCGCCCCCGTGGCTCTCCACCAGCGCGCGCGCCACCGGCAGGCCCAGGCCGGTGCCGCGCCCCTCGCCCTTGGTGGAGAAGAACGGCTCGAAGGCGCGGCGGCGGACCTCGTCGGACATGCCCTGGCCGTCGTCGGCCACGGTGATGCGGACCTTGCCGTCGTCGGCCGGCGCGGCGTGCACCACCACGCGCCCGGCGCGGGTGGCCGGGATGGCGTCGCCGGCGTTGACCAGGAGCGAGGAGAGCACCTGGTGGAGCACCTCGCCGCGCACCGCCACCAGGTCGCCGGCCCGCACGTCGACGGTGAAGGCGACGCGGTCGCCGGTGCGCAGCCGCGCCTCCTCCACCGCCTGCCGGGCCACCCGGTGCAGGTCGGTCCGGTCGCTCGCCACCGGCGTGCGCGCCAGGCGCCCGGCGTCCACCAGCTTGCGGACCAGGCCGTTGATGCGCTGCATGGCCTCCAGCGCCTCGGCGATGGCGGTCTGCGCCTCGGGCGGCGCCCCGTCCTCGGCCGAGGTCTCGGCGAGGTAGTGGAGGTTGGAGACCACCACCGAGGCCGGGTTGTTCACCTCGTGGGCCACGCCGGCGGCGAACTGGCCCAGCGAGGCGAGCTTCTCCGACTGGTGCAGGGCGTCGAGGGCCCGGGTGAGGGCGGAGGTCCGCTCCGCCACCAGCGCCTCCAGCCGGCCGCGGAGCGCCACCAGCGCCTCGGCGTCGTCGGAGAAGCGCACGGCCGAGATGTAGGCCATGGCGGTCACCGGGAGGAGGAAGCCCACGTCGAGGAGGTAGGGGGTGTTGAGCACGCCGCTGGCGCCCAGGGCGTCGTTGGTGGCGAGGGCCACCAGGGCGGTGAAGGCGGCCACCAGCAGCCGGCCGTGGGAGAGGCGCCGCCGGGCCCGGAAGAGGCGCCAGACCACCGTCACCGCCGTCGCCAGCGCCAGCGTGAAGAACAGGTCCCCGAGGGGCGTGGTCACCGCGTCGCGGTAGGTGATGCCCCAGGGCTCGAAGTGGCGGTCGACGGTGGCGCCGGTGAAGGCCAGGCCCGGCACCATGGTGAGCGCAGCCAGCACCAGCATGACGGCGCGAACCCGGCGGCGCCCGCGCGACGGGCGCTCCCCGAGGAGGCTGTCGGCCAGCCCCAGCCAGAAGTACATCTCGGCCAGGCCCGAGGCGGTCTGGAGGCGCGAGGCCCAGGTGACCAGCCCGGCCGGGAGGCCGCCGCTGGTGGCCACGTTGCCCACCGCGTAGCCGGCCGACGAGAAGGCCACCCCGGCGAACCAGCGCAGGTCGCGCCAGGTCCGCGCGCGCGTCGCCACCACCAGCGCCACCAGGCCCAGGGCCACGGCGGCGGCGGCGGAGGAGGTGGAGATGAGGACGGCGAGGTTCATCGGCGCTCGGGGACAGGTCTCCCTCTTCCCCCGGCCCGGATCGATACCATGGCCGGGCGAGGGTCGCTGTCCCGGGTCACGCGGACCCGGCGCACGCCGGACGCGGCGATCAGGCCCGCGACCGCTCCGCCGCCGCGCGCAGGTCGGCGATGGCCTGCCGGTAGTCCTTGGCGCCGTAGACGGCGGTGCCGGCCACGAAGACGTTGGCGCCGGCGGCGGTCACCTTGCCGATGGTGTCGGCCTTGATGCCGCCGTCCACCTGGATCTCCAGCGCCTGGCCGCGGGCGTCGGCCAGGGCCCGCAGGCGCCGCACCTTCTCGGTGCAGGCCTCGATGTACTTCTGGCCGCCGAAGCCCGGGTTGACGGTCATGAGCAGCACCATGTCGCAGTCGCCCAGCACCCACTCCACGGCCTCCAGGCCGGTGGCGGGGTTGAGCGCCACGCCGGGCCGCGCGCCGGCGGCCCGGATGACCTGGAGGGTGCGGTGGAGGTGGGGAGAGGCCTCGGCGTGGACGCAGACCAGGTCGGCGCCGGCCTTGGCGAAGGCCTCCACGTACCGCTCCGGCTCCACGATCATGAGGTGGCAGTCGATGGGCAGCCGGGTCGCCTTGCGGACCGCCTCCACCACCAGCGGGCCGATGGTGATGTTGGGGACGAAGCGGCCGTCCATGACGTCGACGTGGATCCAGTCGGCGCCGGCCGCCTCGGCGGCCTGGACCTCCTCGGCGAGGCGGCCGAAGTCGGCGGAGAGGATGGAGGGGGCGATGCGGATGGGGAGCGCCATGGGGCCGGCAGTGTAGCCGAACGGGGCCCGCCGCGCCTCCGCGGTTGCCCCGGCGGGCCGGCTGGCGCAGGCTCTCCCGATCCCACCTCATCCCGGAGGTCCGACGTGCCCCGCACCATGATCGAGCCCTTCCGCATCAAGATGGTCGAGCCCATCCGCATGACCACCCGGGCCGAGCGGGAGCGGCTCCTCGCGGCGGCCCGGCTCAACGTCTTCGCCCTCCGGGCCGAGGACGTGCTCCTCGACTTCCTCACCGACTCGGGCACCGGCGCCATGTCGGCGCGCCAGTGGGCCGGCATCATGGAGGGGGACGAGAGCTACGCCGGCGCGCGGAGCTTCTACCGGCTGGAGGCGGCGGTGCGCGACCTCACCGGCTACCGCAACGTCAGTTTTGACGAGC
>WBZM01002575.1_pt1 | contig 15176 bp, 11 predicted proteins | sample 5204271 | NCBI WGS metagenome assembly WBZM01 (sample SAMN12344346, study PRJNA552823) | activated sludge metagenome | biome: Activated sludge suspended growth; feature: Nitrification reactor; material: Wastewater; isolation source: activated sludge from nitrification reactor of wastewater...
ACCGACCCGTCCACCGAGGAACGACTGACGCCCAGCACCACTCCCGTCGCTGCCGACGCAGTCACCGCCACGTCGGGGATCTCGGTCCGGGCATCGGCGTCGACCGATCCCGAGGCGCCCGCCACGACCCCGACTCGCTCGGGCTCGGGTCGTTCGTAGATGACGGCGCGGTAGCCGTCACCGAGACCAAGCACCGAGGCGGCCAGCCCGGCCCCGGGGACCGCAGCGAGGGCCGAACCGACCACGTTTCGCCCGCTGTTGCCGTTCGGATCGACGAGGCGGCTGAGGATGAACTCGTCGACATCGCCGGTCGGAACGAGCCACGAGCGCTCGACGCCTGCCGACGCACCGAGCGCTGCCGCCGCGCCGCTTCCCCGGTCGACACGTCCGTCGCCGAACGACACCCCCACGCGCACATCGGCCTGGGCCGTGGCGCCGGCGGCGAGCTCGTCGAGTTCGACGATGCGGGAACGGCCGTCGCCGAGGTCCTCGACCCGCAGGCGGACCGAGGCACCGACCTCGACGACGGCACCCGATGCCGTCAGCTCCGCCGTCACGAGCCGGATCGAGACCGGAGCCGAGGGAACGCCCGCGCTCGACGGTGTCGCGCCCGACGGTGCCGAACCGGCCGTGGCGCCCGATCCGGCACCAACCATGGCAAGCGCTGCAACCGAGGCGGCGTCCGACGTTCGGCGCTGCTCGGCCGCCTGCCGACGGGCATCGGTCGCACCCGACCGGACGGCGGCGGCTGCCCCGACGACGGCCGGTCGCAACTCCGCCCGCCATCGATGGCGGAACCGGTCGGCGTCGGGTCCGTGCCAGGCGAGGTCGCGACCGGCGGCGTCGAGCGCCCGCGCCACCGCGTCGAGCGTCGCCCCGCTGCGATCCATCGCTGCGGCGACGGCGTCGAGTTGTTGGGGGTCGGCCCCGAGCCTCACGCCCGGGTCCGGCGATCTCGGTCATCGGCGGCCATGCCGTCCACGATGACGGCGACGAACGCCACGAGCCACGGGGGACGTCCCCCATGGCGGCGGGCGAACCCTTCAGGCGGGTTCGGCCTCGTGACTGCCCGCGGCGACCTTCCAGGCATCGGTCCGTTCGATCGGCGACGCCGCGTCCCAGACGTCACCCACGTACTTGAACTCGCAACGCAGCTCGTCGGGCGTGACCGTGACGGCGCCGTAGCCGTGGTGGGTGCCGTCGAAGTAGCGGACGTGAGGATTCGCGGCCCGGTAGTCCTGGGAGAAGTTGACCGTCGTCATGGACGTCGCCAGGAACTCCGGCATGATCGTGGCCGACTCGGGGGTCTTCTTGACGTCGAGCACGAAGCTCGCGTGCCAGTCGCCGGTGACGACCACGGGGTTCGACACGTCGGCCGTGACGATGCCGTCGAGGAGGCGATCCCGCGCCGCGGGGTACCCGTCCCACGTGTCGCGGGTGTACGCCGGCGCCTCGGCGGTGCCGACGTTGAGGCCGGCGAGCATCAACGGGTTGGCGATGATGTTCCACGTCGTCGTCGAGTCGGCGAGGCCGGTGCCGAGCCACGCCTCCTGGTCGGTGCCGAGGTTCGAGCGGGCCGGGTCGTTGCGTTCGGCGCAATCGGGACCGTCGTCGGTGAGGGCGAGGATCGGCGTGTCCTCGGGCTGGTCGGAGCGGCACGGCGGCGGATCGGCGTGCTGGCGGGTCTCGATGGCGAAGATCGACGCGAGATTGCCGAACTGCAGCGACCGGTGCACGCGCAGGTCGTCGAAGGCCGTCGGCTCCGGTTCGATCCGGATCGGCGTGTGCTCGTACCAGGCCTGGTAGGCGGCGAGCCGGCGGTCACGGCTGTTGGGTCGGTCCCGGTCGGGCTGGCTGACGTCGCCGGCGTAGTTGTTGGACACCTCGTGGTCGTCGAAGATCGTCAGCCACGGGGCGGCGTGGTGGGCGGCCTGGAGGTCGGCGTCGCCCTTGGTCTGGGCGTAGCGCTGGCGGTACTCGGCCAGCGTGAACGCCGCGCCGTTGGCCCACACCCGATCGCCCGACGCGTCGGGCGAGAGGTCACCCAGGTTGGTCTCGTAGATGTAGTCGCCGAGGAACAGGACGGCGTCGAGGTCGGCCTCGGCGGCGGCGTGCCGCCAGGCGCCGTAGCGACCCCACTGGAAGTCCTGGCACGAGGCGAACACGAAGCGGAACGAGTTCGGCGACGCGTCCGCTGCCGGGAAGGTGCGGGTCCGGCCGGTCGGGCTCGTCTGGTCGCCGGCCCGGAAGCGGTAGAAGTACCACGTGTCGGGCCGCAGGCCGGTTACGTCGACGTGGACGGAGTGGGCGAGCGCCGCGGTCGCAGTCGCGATGCCGGAGGCCACCAGGTCGGTGAAGGCCTCATCGGTCGCCACGTCGTAGGCGACCTCGACGTCGGTGGACGGCGACCCACCGTCGACGGCGACCGGCGCCGAGGCGAGGCGGGTCCAGATGACCACGCGGTCGTGGAGCGGGTCACCGCTCGCGACCCCGAGGGCGAAGCTCCCGGCGGCGAGCGCCGCAGCCGGCGCTGGCGTCGCAGCGGTCACCGGCTCGGGCGACGTGGTCGGCGGCGATACCGACGACCTCGTCGAGGCGTCGTCGTCGGTGGTGCACGCCACCGCGACGGTGGCCGCGGCCAACGAGGTCAAGAACGTTCTGCGGTCCACACCCACCCCCTCGGGAAGGGCATCAGAGTAACGCTGTGTTCACCTCGTGTTCACCTTCGGGACCAGAGCCCGTCTACAGCAGCATCCCGCCATCGACGACGAGGGTGTGGCCGCAGATCCACGAGGCGGCGTCGGACGCGAGGAACAGCGCGGCGTTGGCGATGTCGTCGGGTTCGCCGAGACGCTGCATCGTGACGAACTTCCCCACCGATTCCTCGTTGCCCTCCCAGAGGGCCCGGGCCATGTCGGTCTTCACGAGGCCCGGCGCCAGCGCGTTGACCCGAACGGTGGGAGCGAGTTCCTTCGCGAGCGTCTTCGTCAGGTGGATCAGGGCCGCCTTGGTGACGTTGTAGTTGCCGAGCGAGGGCTCCACGGTGAGGCCGCCGATCGACGCGACGTTGACGATCGACCCGCCGGGACGGTCCTTCATCGAGGCGTGCCAGGCGTACTGGGACCAGAACAGGGGCGCCTTCAGGTTGACCTCGGTCGTCTTGTCCCACCGCCCGGGGTCGATGTCGAGGGTGGGGCCCATGTACGGGTTGGTCGCAGCGTTGTTGACGAGGATGTCGATGCCGCCGAAGCGCTCGACGGTCGCCGCCACGCACGCCTGCGCGGCGTCGAGGTTGCCGGCGTTGGCCTCGAACACCTCGATGTCGGCGTCCGGGGTGGCTGCGAGGATCTCGGAGCGCGCCGCCTCGAGGGCCTCGAGCTTGCGCGACGAGATCATGACCTGGGCGCCGGCAGCGGCGTACGCCGCGGCGATCGCCTTGCCGATCCCCTTCGACGCGCCGGTGATCAGTGCGACTTTTCCATCGAGACGAAGTTCCATCGGCCGGAGACTATCGATGCGGCGCGGCCGGTAGCGTGCCGCCCGTGAACCGCCTCGCCACCGAGACCAGCCCCTATCTTCGCCAGCACGCGGACAATCCGGTCGACTGGTACCCGTGGGGCCCCGAGGCCTTCGCCGTCGCCCGTGAGACCGACCGCCCCGTCCTCCTGTCGGTGGGGTACTCGGCGTGCCACTGGTGCCACGTCATGGCGCACGAGTCGTTCGAGGACCCCGAGACGGCGGCGTTGATGAACCGCCTCTTCGTCAACGTCAAGGTCGACCGCGAGGAACGCCCCGACGTCGACGCCATCTACATGGAGGCCACGCAGGCCATGACGGGCAGCGGCGGGTGGCCGATGACCGTCTTCATGGACGCCGACGGTGCCCCGTTCTATTGCGGCACGTACTTTCCGAGGACGGGCCGGGGCGGCATGCCGTCGTTCACCCAGCTGTGCGCAGCGATCGACGACGCGTGGCGACACAAGCGCGAGGGCCTCGCCGAGCAGGCGCAACACCTCACCGAGTACCTCCGCCGGCAGCCGAAGTTCAACACCGACGCCGAGCCGGTGGGCGTCGAGGCGCTCGGCCAGGGTGAGGAGCAGCTGCTGCGACAACACGACACCCGGTGGGGTGGCTTCGGCGGCGCACCGAAGTTCCCGCAATCGATGTCGGTCGATCTCCTGCTGCACCAGGCGCTCCGCACCGGCTCGACCGAGGCATTGGCGGCCGCGACCCGCTCGCTCGACGCGATGTGCGCGGGCGGCATGTACGACCACCTGGGCGGCGGGTTCGCCCGCTACTCCGTCGACGAGCAGTGGCTGGTGCCGCATTTCGAGAAGATGCTCTATGACAACGCCCTGCTGCTGCGGCCGTACCTGCACGCCTGGCAGATGACCGGCAACGCGGCGTACCGCCGGGTCGTCGACGAGACGATCACGTACCTGCTCCGCGACCTCCGCCATCCCGACGGCGGGTTCTTCTCGGCCGAGGACGCCGACTCGCTCGACGCCCACGGCCACAGCGAGGAGGGCGCGTTCTACGTGTGGTCCCTCGACGAGCTGCACGACGTCGTGGCCGCCGCCACCGACGACGCGACGGCGACGTTGTTCGAGGAGACCTACGGGGTGACCCGCAGCGGCAACTTCGAGACCGGCTCGATCCTGTTCCGGTCCGTCGGGGCCTTCGGTGACGACGGCGACCACGAGCAGGCCGGGCGCCTCGCCGCCGCCCGTCACGCGCTGTTCGAGCACCGCGGTCGCCGGTCGCGCCCCGGCCTCGACGACAAGGTACTCACCGAGTGGAACGGGCTCCTGCTCGCATCGCTCGCCGAGGCGGCCGCGGCGTGCGGCGAACCGGCGTGGCTCGAGGCAGCCGTGGCCCAGGCGGAGTTCCTCTGCCGCGAGCTCCGCGGAGCCGACGGCCGCTGGCACCGCAGCTGGCAGGCCGACGGCGGCGCCCGTCACGCGGGCTACGCGCACGACTACGCCGCGCTCGTCGACGGGTTCACCCGCCTCTACGAGGCGACGGGGTCGCTGCGCTGGCTCGACGAGGCACGGGCGACGGCCACGGCGATGCTCGACCTCTTCGAGGACACCGAAGCCGGCGGCCTGTTCACCACCGGCCACGACGCCGAGGCGCTCATCTCCCGCCCCAAGGATCTGATGGACAACGCAACACCGTCGGCGTTGTCCACGGCGGCGATCGGGTTGCAGCGCCTCGCGGCGCTGGGTTCGGCGGACGATCCCGAGACCGCCCGCTACTCGTCGTCGGCCCGAACGATGATGGCGATCCTCGGCCACGTCGCTGGGGAAACGCCCCTGGCCTTCGCCAATCTCCTGTTGGCGATCGAACTCGACGCCGTGGGGATCACCGAGGTGGTCATCGTCGGCGATCGTCCCGACCTGGTGGCCGAGGCCCGCGCGACCTGGCGTCCCCTCACCGTGCTGGCGTGGGGCGAGACCGGGAACGGATCGTTGTGGGAGGCGCGAGAGAACGGGCTCGCCTACGTGTGCGAGGGCCAGGTGTGCCACCAACCGGTCGGCACCGCGGCCGAGCTGGCCGCGCAGCTGGGCCGCGGCTCGCAGCGGTCGTGACCGGAGCGTCGGGCCGGTGAGGACCAAGGTCAAAGTCGGGCTCGGTGTGGCCGGGGCGATGGTGCTGCTCGCCGTCGCCGCGGGCGTGGTCGCTCAGCACCAGAGCGGCACCGCCGACGGCCCGCCCGCCACCCTCCCGCCGGGGACCGACCCGATGGTCGTCGTGCGGCCCTTCGCTCCCGAGGTCGCCTGGAACCGCCCGGTCGCCGAATTCGGCCGCTCCGAGACCTACGCCGCGTACGCCGAGAAGTTCTGGAAGTACGGGAGCTACGGCGGTTGGGACGACCCCGACCAGCGCGGCGACGTGTACCTGGAGCTGCGCAACTACTCGACACCGATCTACGACGCCCGGCTCGCCACGAGCACCAAGCGCGCCTACTTCGCCAATTTCGGGTTTCCGCCGTCGGCGGGCTACTCGATGGTGATCCCCTGGAACGACAACTGGGAGGCCGCGAGCGGCAACGACGCGTTCATCCTGATGGTGAACCCCGATACCGGGGAGAACTGGGTCGTGTGGTCGTACCAGAAGAACAACCCGACGACCTGTCTGAACGCCGCCAACCTGGCCAACGGGTTCACGCCGTTCCGCGACCTCTGCACCGGTGGTGTGGGCAAGCTCACGAACGAGGACGGCAGCGACGGCGACTACCGCACGTGGAACAGCTACCAGAACGGCCGTGGCATGGGGATCCCCAAACTGGCGCTGATCACCACGCCCTACGAGGTGCAGGCCGGTTCGATCGACCACGCCCTCGAGATGACGGTGTTCAACTCGATGTTCGGACCGCCGTGTACCGAGGCCGAGGTCGGGACGGCGGCGGCCGGCTCGACGTGCGGGTTCTACGTCCCGCCGGCGACGCGGGTGGAGTGGAACGACGGCCCGCCGAACAACTGCGGAGAGAACACTCAACCGAACACCGTCGCGACCCGGGAGAAGACGATTCCGGAGGGGATGCGGTTCGCCCTCGACATCTCCGACGCCGACATCGAGGCCTGGCTCGATGCCCGCGGGTACACGGACCCACTCCGCTCGACGGCCCGCATCTTCGCCGTCGCCCTCCGCGACTACGGATGGATCATCGCCGAGACCGGCTGCTTCGGCCTGTCGATCGAGATCGACGGCATGGTGAACCCCGACGCCAAGGCGATCTGGAACACGCTCGGGTTCGAGGACACCCCCGATGCCGGGCACATGCTCGACGGGCTCTTCACCGAGGACCGCATCTACGTCGTGAACCCGCCGGCCCCGTTCGAGGGAACGACGCAGCCGTCGCCCGGTCGCGCCAGGTAAAACGGTCCCCCATGACCTCCGACCCGACAACGGCGCCACCCTCCCCGTCCCCGAGCCGACGGTTGTGGGAGCTGATCGAACCGATCCACGCCGTCACCTACTTCTCCGCCGCATGCCAGGACGCGATGACCGAGGTCGGGATGAAGGGCTTCTGGATGGGCTACTTCGCAGCGCGGAGTGCCCCCTTCGGCGCCGCTGCGCCCGCCCTCGTGGAGGCGACGTTCTACAACTTCTCCCCCACGCTCGTCCGCCGCGCCCTGCCCGATGCCTGGGCCCGCGCCACCCCCGCAGACGTGCGCACGGCGCGCTCGGCGGCCGCGGCGATCGCCCTGCGCCAACTCGCTCCGGAGGCGGACGAGTACGCCCGGCGGGCCCTGCCCCTGCTGGAATCAGCGGCGGGCGCCGCCCGATGCGACGGCCGTCCCCTCGCTGCGGCGAACCAGGCCCTCGCGGCGGCGGCCGATCCGGTGGAGCGGCTGTGGCAGGCGACCACCACCCTGCGCGAGCACCGTGGCGACGGGCACGTCGCCGCGCTCGTCGCCGCCGACCTCAGCGGGCTCGAGGCCCACGTACTCCTGTCCGCGACGGTGGTCGGCGCCGCGACGCCGGAGCGCCTCCAACAGGCGCGGGGGTGGACGCCCGACCAGTGGGACGTCGCGGTCGACGCCCTCCGCTCCCGAGGCCTCCTCGACGATGGTGGGGCGGCTACCGCTGAGGGGCACCTCCTGCAGGTCGGGGTCGAGGCGACCACCGACGACATCGCCTGGCAGCCGTACCGGGACGGTCTCACCGACACCGGTCTCGACCTCCTCCGAACGGTGCTGCGCCCGCTCGCGACGGTCGTGCGACAGTCGGGGCTCATCCCGTTCCCCAACCCCATCGGTCTCCCGGACCCCCACGGGGACGGGAGTCGATGAGCGGCGGCCGCCGCCGTTCCCTCATCGCCGCACTCCTGTTGTCGTCGGGCCTGGCGTCGTGCAGCGGCACCGACGGCGCGACCACCGTCGCCCCCGATCGCCGGGATAGCGACGCCTCGATCTCGACCTCGATCTCGACCTCGACCTCGACCTCGGCCGCGGCCGCGGCCACCACAACACCGCCGACCGAACCGCCCACGGCCGCGCCCCCGACAACGGCCGCGCCGGCGGCCGCCACCGAGCTCCCCGCGGACGCCGACCTCCTCGCCGACCCACCCGACCCTGCCGGCACCGCGCCGGGTGACCTGCTCCGCTACCAACGGATCACGACCCCACTCGGGGGGCTGCTCGTCCCCAACGACCTGTGGCGGGTCATGTACACGTCGACCGACACCAACGGCTCACCGATCCTCGTCACCGGGCTCGTCCGCGTCCCGATGGACCGACCTGCACCGCCGAACGGCCGCCCCGTCGTGACCTGGGCCCACGGCACCACCGGCACCGCCGACACGTGCAGTCCGTCGAGACGGCTCGACGCTCCTCCGGTGCCCGATCCCTTCGTCAACGACGGCTTCGTCGTCGCCGCGACCGACTACGCGGGCCTCGGCACTCCCGGGCCCCACCCGTACTTCGACGGCGCCAGCGCCGGTCGGGCGGTGCTCGACATCGTGACGGCTGCCGGCCACCTCCCGGGCGTCACGATCGCCCCGCAGTTCGCCATCTGGGGCCACTCCCAGGGCGGACACGCGGCACTGTTCGCTCGCGAGCTCGCCGCCCAGCGCCTGCCGGCACACCAGCTCATCGGGACCGTGGCGCTCGCACCGCCGAGCCTCGTCAAGGACACCATGACGGCGATCCTCGTCGCCCTCCAACCGAAGGGGTTCGCGGCGATGACCGTCGCCGGCATCGCAGCAACCCACCCCGACGCCGAGCTCACCGACATCCTCATTCCGGCCGCTGCCGAAGCGATCGGGACGCTCGTCGAGACGGAGTGCGCCGCCGGGATCGACCGGGCGCTCGGCCTCTTCGGCAACACCGACATCGTCGTCGCCAACCCGAACCAGATCGAACCGTGGGCGACCTACCTGCAGGCCGCTGAGCCGGCGATGGCGGCGGGCGCCGGCCCGCTCCTCCTGATCCACTCCATCGACGACCGGACGGTGCCTGCCCTCATGTCTGCCGTCGTCGAGATGCGCACGTGCTCGCGCGGCGAGCCGACCGTCCGGTGGGTGCTCGGCAGCGGCGGGCACAACGGCATCATCGGCCTCACATTCGACCTCGACCGCCAGTGGACGCTCGACCGATTCGCCGGCGTCCCCGCACCGTCCAACTGCGCGTCCGGAGGCTGACGGTCCGCCGACGAGGCGCCCGTGTCGACGTCAGTCGGTGACGAGCAGCGATCGGTACACCTGGTCGGTGAGGGCGAACCAACTCTCGGCATCCATCGGAGTCACGAGGTTGATGTCGTTCAGGACCAGACCCAGCGAGACGCCCTGCAGGAGGGTCGCCACCGCTCGAGCATCGAGGTCGCGACGCACCAGCCCCTTGCGTTGGCCCTCGACGATGATCTCGGTGAACGCCGTGGTGCAGGCGTCCTGGGCCCGGGCCAGGCCGGCGCTCAGATCCGGGTGATGGAGGGCCACGCCCGCGACCTCGGCGCGGAGCCGGCGCGATCGCGCCCGCGCGTCGCTGTGGGCAGCCCGCGTCAGGAACTGCATGCCGCTCCAGAGTTCGTCGACCGTCTCCGAGCGCTCGACCAGGTCACGCACCGCGTCGACGTCGCCGGTGATCACCGCCTCGAACTGGGCGATGCGGGCGGCGACGATGAGGTCGCGGCGGCTCTCGAAGTGGTGGTAGACCGCGCCGACCGACACGTCGAGCGCGTTGGCGATCTCGCGCACCTTGATGGCCTGCTCGCCGCCGCGTTCGAGCGCTGCGACCGCCACCTCGACCAATCGACCGCGAGTCGCCTCGCCCTGCTGTTCACGTGCTGCAGCAGCACGTACCTGGGTACGCGGCATATCGACCTCGAATCGTGACCGCTGGCCGCAAGGGAACGACCGCCGGGTCAGGGTAACGCCCGCGATCCCGACGCGCCGCGATGCCCACCCGAAACGGGTGGCCAGCGGTTCGACGATCAGGCGGGAGCCGGTGCCCCGCCGGAACCGTCGGTCTCGCCGTCGAACTCGATCAACGGTTCGTGGTGGTCGTGGATCATGCCCTTCGACACCCACCCCCACTTGTCCGCCCACACCAGCATCGGCGGGAGCACCACGAGGGCGCTCAGGAGGGCGACCGCGACGTTCATACCGACCACCCGACCGAAGTCACGCAGGAGCGGCATCGACGAGAACGAGATGACGGCGACACCGGCGATGGCGGTACACGCCGACACGATGAACGCCCGCCCCGTCCGCTCCGCCGTCACGTCGACCGCTTCCTTCGGGTCGAGGCCCCGGCCCCGTTCCTCGACGAACCGCAGGAGGATGAGCGACGTGAACTCGGTGCAGGCCGCGACCACGAGCGGACCACCGACCGCGGTCATCGGCGACAGTTCGAGGTTGGCCCAGTAGGCGACGAGCGACGACACGCCAACGGCGATCAGCACGGGCACGAGCGACAGCAGCGAGCGGATCAGGCTCCGCATCCGGATCGTGAGGAAGATGCCCACGAACGCGATCGACAGGTAGGTGAGCAGGATGCGGTTCTTCTCGAGATTGTCGAGGAGCCCCACCCCCACGACGACGAGGCCCGACGGCGTCACCGTCGTGCCGGCCGGCGGCTTGTCGGCGCCCGAGGTCGGGTTCTCCTCGTTGCGGATCTCCTCGACGATCGTCTTGCGGTCCTCGAGCGAGCCGGGGCCGGTCAGGAACGCGATGTTGTACGCCTGGTCGGTCGAACCGCTGTCATCGAACACCGTCGACTTGATGTCGGCGGGTGCGACAGCGAGGGCCTCCTTCACGAGTTCGGCGTCGGGATGGACCCGCTCGGTGCCCGGCACCACGAGCAGGTCGCCGACGATCGCCACGATGCTCGACGCCACGACGATGTCGCCCGTCGGCTGGTACTTGCCGAGATACCGGTTGGTGAACTCGTCGACGTGATCGACGACCTCCTGGGAGAACGGGTCCTTCGTCTCGATGAACACACCGAGCTCGCTCGAACCTCCGACCTCCTTCTCGGCGTAGCGCAGGTTCTTGATGACCTGGCTCTCGGGGTTGACCCACTTCACCGGATCGGCCTGGATGTGCAGCTTCTCCTCGACGCTGATGCCCCCGATGAAGATGGCGATCGAGGCGACGGCGAGCGGGATCGCCGCCACTGCCGGGAGCCCGCCCAGCTTCACGACCAGGGTGCCCAGCCACCCGGCGTTGAACTCACCCTTGGGGGTCGGCTTGCGGTACTCGCGGATGCCGAGCGTGGCGAGCGGAACGATGATCGAGGCGATGCAGATCACCGCGACGCCCACGGCCAGGAGCAGGCCGAAGTCGCGGAGCATCGGGACCGCCGCCCAGTGCAGGGCGGCGAAGGCGAAGACGGCGTCGAACGTGACGACGAGGAGGGCCGGACCGAGGTTCCGGGCCGTCTCCTGAATGGGGTGCGCCGAGCGCCCGATCACCGCTTCCTCCTCGACGCGGGCGTGCATCTGGATCGCGTAGTCGATACCGATGCCCAACATGACGGGCAGGCCGGCGACGGTGACGAGCGTGAGGGGCACCCCGAGGTAGCCGGCGGTGCCGAACGCCCAGATGACACCGACGACGATCACACCGAGCGGCAGCAGGCGCCAACGCACGTTGAACAGCACGAGCAGGATCAGCACCATGATGCCCAGCGCGATCGCGCCGAGCTGCAACATGCCGCCGCGGAGGTAGTCGTTGATCTCGACGAGGAGCTTGGGGGAGCCGGTCGTCCGCACCTCGGCGTGCTCCAGCTCGAGGTTCTCGACGATGTCGTAGGTCGTGTTGGTGGCCGTTGTGGCCGGGTCGACCTTCAGGTTGCCGTCGAACCGGGTGAGGATCATGGCGTGGGTGTCGTCGGGGAACACCGCACGTTGGGACAGGCGAATCTCGCCCTGGTTGTCGTGGAGCAGGAAATCGGTCCAGGCCGGTTTCGGGAGGAACCGGTCCTCCTCGGGGATCGCGAGCACCTTCTGCGTGGTCAGCGCGTTGTCGGCCTCGCGCGCGGCCTTGTCGGCCTCGGGAGCCTGCTCGATCGCCTTGGCCAGCGATCGCGCCGCGACCGAACCGAGCAGGTTCTGCAGCGTCGGGGCCGCCGGGTCGGCCGAGATGAGGTTGGCGGAGAGATCGAGCGCCACGATCGGATCGATGACGCCGCGCACGCCGGGCACCTTGCGAAGCTCGGCGCTCGTCGCCTCGATCGCCTCGCGGTTCTTGGGGTTGGTGATGAGCTCGGCGACCGTGTGGCCCTCGTCCATCGTGATGACCGTCAGGTTCGCTTCGCCGCCGAAGCGCTTCTGGTAGTCGACGCTCGCGGCGTAGGCCGCGTCGTCCTGGTTCAGGTAGCTCTCGGTGCCCGTCGCGAAGCTCAGCTTCGTGATCCCGTACCCCATGGTGAGGGTGATCAGGAGGCCGATGATGGCCACGAGACCCGCCCGCCTCCCGAGCTCGACGGCCAGTCGCGACCAGAACTTCTGCATCACATCAATCTCCAACTCGGGTGAACGGCGGTTGAACTGTAGTCGTTCACCAGCCCCCGCGACGGATGAACTCCCGTGGTGTCGGGCGGCGTCTGCCGGCCGACGCCGAGGGCCGGTCGTCGCCGTCGGGCCACCCGAGTGCGACGGCGCCGAGGATGCGTCGATCTCCGGGGATGCCGAAGGTGGTGGCGACGTCGGACTCGTTACCGAAGACACCGAACAGCAACGATCCCAGCCCCGCCGACGTCGCCGCGAGCAGCATCGCCATCACTGCAGCGCCACCGTCGACCCACCAGTACGGGACCGACCAGGCGTCGGCCCCGGCACCGAGACCGGTGCGCGCCTTGTCGTCCTCCGCGTAGCGCCGGACGTACGCCTCGGTGTCGACGACGGGGAGCACGATCACCGGCGCACGGAGCAGCCCCGGCCACCCGAACCGGTCGCGGCGGGGTCCGGCGGGCAGCGTGGTGTCCCAGTAGCGGTCCACGTCGGCGCGCCGCTCGAGGACCACGAGGTCGAGCGCCCAGGTGTTGCCCGCGCTCGGGGCCCGCCGACACGCGGCCAGGACCGGGTCGAGCACGTCAGGGGCGACCGGATCGGTCAAGTACGAGCGACACGACCGCCGTCCGGCCAGCGCCTCGGAAAGGTCCATCAGGTGAGCGTCTCCTCCCGGGAGCCACCGCCGATGCAAGGTCGACCCGTCGAGGTACCGGAGCGTTGAAGGCCCGACGAAGGAGGGCCGAGCCGAGCGAAGGTGGCCTCGACTATGAGTTGTACTTCAGCAGCTCTTCGGCCATGATCCAGCCGAACGCCACCAGGCAGTCGCCCTGCTTGGGCTTGAGCGGCTTGAAGAATGCGGCGACAGCGGGGTCGAGGCGCTCGGGCTTGAGCGACTCGTGATCGAACACCAGGGGGAACGACCCGTTGCCCTTGGCGACGAAGGCCTTGTCGTCGTAGCCGGCTTCCATCCCGAACCGCTTGGCGAGGCGCCGACCCCAGGCACGCTCCTCACCCGACGACTTGTGGTCGGGGCGGGGGTTGATGTCGGTGAGGACCTTGAACGCCTCGAACCCGTCGACGGTAGCGAAGCGGGTGCCGACGAGGACGTCCTCGTCGGGGAACGCCATGAGGGCTCGACGGTAGTTGTCGTTCATGACGGCCTTGAGCACCTGGTCGCGCTTGGCGTTGCGCCGCACGTGGGCGAGGCCCAAGATGATGGCGGGCGTGCCGCCGATGCGTTCGAGCGTCGAGAACGAGAAGCCTCGCAGCAGTTCCCCCTCGCGAACCTGCGTCACGAGCACCCAGGCCTCGGCCTGCTTCGACAGATCACCGATCTCGTAGTGGCTCGGTGTCTCCGCACACAGATCTGCCATCTCAGCCAGTTCGGAGTCGGTGAGCTGTGAGCAGTCTTTCGTGCTGACATCGAACGGCATTGCTCTCCCTACTGACCTGGAACCCAGGAACGGGCCTGGAATAGAAAACTGGCCCTATTAGTTCAGCGTCCCAAGGCCCCATCGGTCAAACCGGATCGAGTTTCCGTGTCGTCGACCGGCGCGACACCAACAGGTTCCCTGCGGCCGGAGGCCGATGAACGTTACGATTGCCCAGTCGCCACGCGGCGCCACGGGGGAGGACATCGTCATGAGCAGAACACGTCGGGCAGTCGCTGCCATCGCCGTCGTTGCCACGCTGGGAACCGGCACGGTCACCGCGTGCACCGGTCCGCCGCCGACCGAGGAGGCCTGGACCAGCCTGTGGAACAGCATCGGGGTGGTCCTGTGGATCAACATCGCCAACGCGCTCGGCATCTGCTTCGCGCCGTGCCTGCCCGTGCAGGGTCCAATCCCGGCAACGCCACCGGCGCTCCCCTGATCGCAGGGGCGCTGAGGCGCCCGGCTCAGACGACGATGGACTCGTGGCCGAGCAGCACCCTCAGCTCGCCGACGAGACCGGCCTCCACGTCGACGGTGAACTCCGGCGGGAGCTGCAGGATCTGCTGGCCCAGGTGCAGGTAGACCTCGCTCTCGCCGGGGAACTCGACGAGGAGTGACTTGAGGCGACCGATCACCTCGTCGGACAACCGGTTGGGCGACACCTGGATGCGCAACGGTGGTGCACCCTCGGCCATCGGCTCGAAGAGGTCGATGTCCTTCGGGATCATCTTCGGCATGTCGTCTCGCCGGTCGACGCGACCGGTGATGATCACCACGGCGTCATCGACGAGCTTGTGCCCGTGGTCGGCCATCGACTTCGGGAACACCATCACTTCGACCGACGTCTGGAGGTCTTCCAGTTGGAAGACGGCCATGAGGTCGCCCTTCTTGGTCCACTTGCGTTGGAGGTTGGTGATGACGCCGCCGACGGTGCGCATCGAGCCGTCCTCGAGCTCGCTGAGGTCCATGAGGGTGCAGTCGACCTTCTTCGCCAAGGCACGCTCGGCGCCCATGAGCGGATGGTCGGACACGTAGAGCCCGAGCATCTCCTTCTCGAAGGCCAGGCGCTGCTTCTTGTCGAACTCGATGTCGGGGATCTGTGCCTTCTCGTTGAAGCCCGAGTCGGTGTCCTCGACGTCGCCGAACAGCGACATGACGCCCATGTCGCGCTCACGGCGGCGGGCGACGGTCGTGTCGACGATCTGCTCGAACACCGTCAGGAGGCCCTGGCGGGGGTGGCCACACGAGTCGAACCCGCCGGCCTTGATGAGCGACTCGATGGTG
>WBZM01002576.1_pt1 | contig 15170 bp, 14 predicted proteins | sample 5204271 | NCBI WGS metagenome assembly WBZM01 (sample SAMN12344346, study PRJNA552823) | activated sludge metagenome | biome: Activated sludge suspended growth; feature: Nitrification reactor; material: Wastewater; isolation source: activated sludge from nitrification reactor of wastewater...
CCGCCAGCGCTGCTGCAGTGATCGCCACCGGGACACCCCGACCGCCGGCTGCTGCGCCGGTCGCCCGGCCCTTCCGCCCGCATTGCGGCGGATGACCGGGCGACCGCAAGCGTTGTGCAAGCAGGGACAAGCTCGTAGAATGGCGGCCTGCGCGGGCGTCGTATAATGGCAATACCCTAGCTTCCCAAGCTAGAGCCGAGGGTTCGATTCCCTTCGCCCGCTCCACTTCCCCTGCCGCTGCAAGGCAGCTCCTTGCCCGTGTGAAGCGGCCGTACGGCGCCGGCGCCAGACGGTCCGCTCCCCGACCGTTCCATTGCCGCGACGCGACCGCCCGCCAACGTTCCAGATGCCCACCGCAGCGGCGGCCCGGATACCAGCAGCCTGTCGGACTTGGCCAAGTCCGACAGGCTGCTAGCGGAGATCGACCCGGCAGCGCCAGAGCGGATGGCCGGCAGCGAGGTACTTGCGCTCGAAGGGGGTCATCGGCGCCAGCGGAACGTAGGCCTCGCAGGTTGCCGCGTGTCCGCTCAGCAACTCGACCGCGAGAGAGAATTCGGCAATGTAGATCGGCCAGTTGCTGCGGCATTCGAGGGCACCGGCAAGCGCCAGAACGGTCGGGAACACCGCATGCCCGTGCCAGCGCCGGCCGACGTGGCAGCTCTTCGGCCAAGGGTTCGGATAGAGCAGGTAGTGGCGGTCGAGCTGGCCGCCGGCGTCGCGCAGCAAGCGCCAGTAATCGACGAGATCGGCGCGCACCAGGTCGAGGTTTTCCGGCCAGGCGGCAGCCGTGCGGCGAGCGCGTGCCAGGCGCACCGCCGACTGGTCGATGCCGATCACGTAGTGATCCGGGAAGCGCCGGGCGAGCGCGATGCTGCTCTCGCCGACCCCGCAACCCGAGTCGAGAATCAGCCGGGATCCGCCCGCCAGGCGCTGATAGCGCTCGAAACTGTCGGCAAAGGCGCGCCGGCTGTGTTCGGCACAGGGTTTGCGGAAGGGGGCCCGGGAATGGCGATCGAGCAGCCGCCGCAAGTGCCGATGGACGGCGTCCTGGCCGCTGACCGGCAGGCGCGAGTCAGCCGGCATCGGGCGGCCGGCCGTCACCCGCGGCCGCCAATACCCCGTGCTGCCACAGCCGCTGGTTGACCTCGTCCACGGTGCGCAACGGACGAATCGCCAGGAAGAGCGCAGCAGCCCCGGCAAAATTCGGCCGCAATGCTGCCAACCACAGCTTGAGACGTCCGGGCGCATGTTGCGGCGCAACCTTGGCACAGACCTGCTGCCAGTACGACGCCAGGAGGGGCAGCAGTTCCTGCCAATCGGCGCTGCGATCGACCTCACCGTCGTCGCCCTCGCCGGCCATCACCCGCCGGATGTTGCGGGCAAGAAAAGGATCGGCGACAGCGCCACGGCCGAGCATCACATCACGGCAGCCGCTGACGGCACGGCAACGCCGATAGTCGGCCATTGTCCACACTTCGCCGTTGGCCGCCACGGGCTGCGCCACCACCTCGCAGATGCGGGCCACCCACTCCCAGTGCGCCGGCGGCCGATAGCCTTCGGCCCGTGTGCGGGCATGCACGACCAGCGAATCGACACCACCAGCGGCCAGCGCCCGCGCACAATCGAGCGTCCGCGACGTATCACGGACACCGAGCCGCATCTTCGCCGAAAACGGCGTTCCTGTCGGTACCGCACGCCGTACCGACGACGCAATGCGGAAAAGTTGCTCGGGGTCGGCCAGCAGGGTCGCGCCGCCACCATGACGATTCACTTTCGGCGCCGGACAGCCAAAATTGAGGTCGATCCCCGCCGGGGCCAGGCGGGACAGTTGTCCGGCGTTGTCGGCCAGGCAGGCCGGGTCGCTACCCAGCAGTTGCACGACCAACGGCGTCCCCGCCCGGGTGCGGCCAGCCCGCGCGAGCTCCGGGCAAACGCGGACGAAGTTTCGTTGCGGCAGCAGGGTGCCGGAAACGCGAATGAACTCGCTGACCGCCAGGTCGTAGCCGCCGACCCGCGTCAGGACGTCGCGCAGTACGTCGTCGAGCAGACCTTCCATCGGTGCAAGCAACAATCGACTCATCTCTTTCCGCCATCCTCGCCTCGATTGTACCCGCCACGGAAGTGAGCGCGCGCTGCGCCATCGACCACTTCTCCCGATGCGGCGTGGTCAGCGCAGCCGGCAAGGCCCCGCACGGCGGCAGGTGGATGAGGAGGCTGAGACGATTGGTTCCCGCTGCGCACCGTTTGGCGATAGACTTGAGCGCCTGCCTCGTGCGAGCATGGTTACCAGGTGGGTGACGCGTGCGAGAAGCATTGCCGCGCAGTTTCTTTCTGCCAGGATGAGCGACCCGAAGAATCCACTCGAAGTGGCCCGTGAAACGTTCAGACTGCTGTCTGAACGCAAGCTGCTGCCGACGCCGGCGAACTACCAAGCGTGCTACAACGAGGTCGCCAGACTACCCAACGTCGCCGGGTTTCCCGAGGCACCCATGCGCCAGCTCGCCGCTGCTCTCGGCAGACTGAGCCCGACAGCAGACCAGCAGCAGCTCGCCGCGCTCGAAGCGGCGATCGCCAAGCGCAGCTGGCAAGGCGTCCAGGAGGCTCTGCTCACGTTCACGCGCAGGAACCAGCCGGCCATCGCCAACCAGATGGATGAGTCGGCAGGAAGCAGCGGCAGCGCACCGGCACTGCTCGTGGGTCTTCTGCCGCCCCTGATGCACCTGATCGAAAGCCTGCTGCCGAGCCTCTGCCAGGACGATGACTCACTGCTGGCACAGGGAAAGCAGCTTCTGCAAACGCTTGCGGCCCAGAAGGACGACCATCAGGAACTGCTGCCCCGACTGACTGCCTTCAGCCAGCGCATCTCGCTGATCGCCGAGGAACAGGGCGAAGTCCGGCTGACACTCCTCAAGCTGCTGCAACTGATCGTCGACAACATCGCGGCGCTCAGCGTGGATGAGAGAAGTGTTCGCGGTCAGATCGATACCCTCGCCAGGGCGGTGCTGCCGCCGCTCACGCTGCGCCGCCTCGACGACGTCGAGCGTCGCCTGCAGGACGTCATCGGCCGCCAGCGCGCGGCCAAGGAGCGCGCGCTTGCCGCCCAGGAGGCGATGCGCGCGATGCTGGCGGCGTTCATCGACCAGCTTGCGATGATGAACCAGTCAAGCACGGACTTCCAGAACGACCTCGAAGCGAGCGCGCTGCTCATCGCCGAAGTGCAGACGATCGAGGACCTGACGCCGCTGCTGCAACGGGTACTTCATGCCACTCGCTCGATGGCGGCGGATACCGCCGCTGCCCGTGACCAGCTGGGTGAACTCCAGACCAGGGTTGTCGACACGAACGCCGAACTCACCCGGCTGCACGAGGAGTTGCAGCAAGTGAGCGCCTCGGCACGCCACGACCCGCTGACCGACGTGCTCAACCGGCGCGGGCTCGACGAAGCGCTGGCGCGCGAGGTTGCCGGCATGCGTCGCAAGAGCGAGCAACCGCTCTCGCTGTCGCTGCTCGACGTCGACAACTTCAAGCAGATCAACGACCGTCTGGGGCATGCAACGGGCGATGATGCCCTCGTCCACCTGGTCCAGGTCGTCCGCAAGCACATGCGGCCGGTCGACACCCTGGCACGCTACGGCGGCGAGGAGTTCGTGATCCTGATGCCCGACACCCACCTGGCAGAGGGCATCACGGCCATGCAACGACTGCAGCGGGAACTGACGAGGAACTTCTTCCTCGCCGGAAACGAGAAGATCCTGATCACCTTCAGCGCCGGTGTGGCCGAGCTGCATACGGAAGAGTCCGGCGAAGACGCGATCCGGCGGGCGGACCAGGCCATGTACCTGGCGAAACGCGCGGGCAGGAACCGCGTCATGGGCGGCTGAAGGGGAGCCGCCACCCACAAGTGACGAACGGCGATCGGCAGCGCAGCGCCGACGCGCGCAGCGGCTGCGCTGGCCGCTCGCCCGGATCAGGAGGGCATCGACTGCGCGAGGGGCAGGATCAGGCTGAACCGCGCGCCACCCTGCGCGCGGTTGCAGACCTCGAGGCGACCCCCATGCCGCTCGACGATGCCATAGCTGATCGACAGGCCGAGCCCGGTGCCCTGCCCCACGGGCTTGGTGGTGAAGAAGGGGTCGAACACTCGCGACAGGTCGGCCGGGTCGATCCCGGGCCCGTTGTCGTCCAACTGCACGCAGACCGTGCGGTCGGCAATGATCGCGGCGATCTCGAGTTGCGGTGAGCGGCAGCCAGAGGTGGCATCGCGGGCGTTCAGCACCAGATTCATCAGCACCTGCTGCATCTGTCCCGGCGATCCCGTGGCCGGCAGCTCGGCCGGCAGATCGACCTTGACCTGGAAGCCCGATGGTCCCGAGCGCGTCACCCAACGAACTGCCCGCGCGACGACCTCGGCAAGATTGAACGGCTCGTCGACCGTCCGATCGATGGCCGAGAAGCGCTTGAGTCCGTCGACGATGTCTCGCGTGCGCTCTCCACCCTCGGTCATGCCGTCGAGCAGCGGTTCGAGGTCGGCCATGATGCGGTCGATGCGCAGTTCCTGCCGCAATCGATCCACTTCCGGAGAACGCTGGCAGTCGTCCGAGTGAACCGCCTCAATGTAGCTCTGCAGGCGAGCAGCGTAGCGGCGAAAAGCCAGCACGTTGCCGAGGACGAAGCTGATCGGGTTGTTCAGCTCATGCGCGACGCCGGCTACCAGACGGCCGAGCGATGCCATCTTCTCCGCCTGTACGAGCTGCTGTTGCGTCCGTTTGAGATCCTCGTGCGCCTGCCGCAGGGCATGATAGGCACGCCGCAGTTCGCCGACCGGACGACCGGTGACGACCATGCCGACCAGCTTGCCCGTACCCGACAGCCGCGGCGTACAGTTCAGCGAGACGGGCAACGGGCTGCCGTCACGGCCGCTGATCAGCAGTTCGCAATCCTGTACGGCGGCCGGACGGGCCGCCGAGAAGAAATCGCGCGCGCGCTGCCGCGAACCTTCGTCGGCGAACAGCTCGGCCAGCGGTCGCCCCCGCAGCTGGCTCTCATCCTGGCCGATGCAGCGTCGCAACGAGTCGTTGACCTCCTGGATGGTACCGTGACGGTTGCAGACGATGAGGATGTCGGACATCGAAGCAAGAACGCTTTCGATGAACTGCTGCGAGTCCTCGAGGGCAGCGTTCTTCTGTTCGAGCACCACTTCGTACTGCAGGAGGTCGTTGTAGACCTCGTCCATCTTGCGAATGACCTCGACCCAGACCGTTTCGTCGACTTGCTCAAGGCCCGCCCGCGCCTCGGCGAGCGCATCGGGGCCGGGCACGGTGCACCGCTTCGCCGGCGTGGGCGATCGATCAGGTCCTGCCATCGAAGCACCGCCACCGATAAACCGCAGCACCGGTCGGCGCCCAACCCGTGCGCGGGCCGCTGCGCACGTTCGCCACGACGGACACCAGCGACCCGTGCGCGACGCGGCGGCAAGTACCAGGAAGACGGGAACGGTCCATGCGCTGATCGTAGGGCCAATTGCTGGCGGCCGCAACACTGTCGTCGCGTGGTGGCGCCTGCCTTGAGCGGCCAAGCAGCGGCACACGGCGGCAGTGACCGGTCTTTCGCCCCCGACACGACGGGGTGGAAGGCAAGTTTCCAGTGCAAATGAAAAGAGCAAGGCCCCTGCTCGCCAAGGAACCCCGGGGCAGCAGAAAAGTTCCTGTTTTTGTTCAAGTCCTTCGCCTGGCACAGTTCTTGAGTGCGGTTCCCGCAGGAGCGGCTGCGCACTTCCCCGCGCAGTCCGTGGCAAGCTCCCGACCGGCGGTCGGACGACGAGAGAAGGGAAAGAGGATGGCAAACAGCAGTCTGCTGCGGCTCGAAGGTGACTCGCGTATCGCCGTGGCAAGCGACCGGCTCGGCATGCGGCGGCGCGAGTTCCTGCAATTCTGTGCCACGCTGGCAGCCGGCCTGGGCTTGCCGCCGGGGGCCGATGCTGCGGTCGCCGAGGCGGTAGCGAGCAAGAAGCGGCCATCGGTGATCTGGCTGCACTTTCAGGAGTGCACCGGCTGCAGCGAATCGATGCTGCGCGCTGAGCATCCGACGCTGGAAAAGCTGATCCTCGACGTGATTTCGCTCGACTATCACGAGACGCTGTTTGCCGCCGCCGGTCATCAGGCCGAGCAGGCGCGCAAGAAGGCGATGGCGGACAACAAGGGAGGCTACGTCCTCGTCGTCGAGGGAGCGATCCCGACCCGCGACGGCGGCATTTACTGCAAAGTCGGCGGCCAGACTGCGATCGAGCTGACCAGGGAGTGTGCGGCCGATGCGGCAGCGGTGATCGCCATCGGCTCATGCGCCAGTTGGGGCGGCATGCCCGCAACCGATCCCAACCCGACCGGCTCGTCCGGAGTCGCTGCGGTGCTGGGCAAACCGGTGGTCACGATTCCGGGTTGCCCGCCGAACCCCTACAACTTCCTGTCGACCGTCGTCCATTTCCTGGCATTCGGCAGCCTGCCGGCAGTCGATGACCTGGGCCGGCCAAAGTTTGCCTACTCGCGGCTGATTCACGAAAGCTGCGAGCGTCGCGCCCATTTCGACGCCGGCCGCTTTGCCGTCGAGTTTGGCGACGAGGGACACCGCAAGGGATATTGTCTCTACAAGCTGGGCTGCAAGGGACCTGAGACCTACGCCAACTGCCCAACCGTCCTCTTCGGCGATGCCGGCGCCGGCACCTGGCCGATCGGCTGCGGTTGCCCGTGCTTCGGCTGCAGCGAGCAGGGTGTCGGCTTCAGCAAGCCGCTGCACATGCTGGCCAAGGTGAAGAACGTCGAGCCACCGCAGCAGTACCCGCGCATCGTCGAGGAGCAGGGCATGGGCGCGACGCTCGGATCGGCCGCAATCCTCGCCGCGGTCGCCGGCGCAGCGGCCGGCGGCGCGGCGATGGTGGCACGCAACCTCGGCCTGTCACACCAGGCCGAGGAGGCCGAGCGCGCCAAGGCAGCCAGCAAGAGGACGGAAATGGAGGCCTGACATGAAAACACGAGTGGGCAATGGGGGCGTCGTTCCCGCCGGCCGCCGCCGCTTCCTCAAGGGTTGTCTCGGCACCGCCGGTGCCGCCGTTGCTGGCGCCACCGTCAGCGAGCGGGCCGCCGCCCGCGAGACCTACCAGCGGCCGGCGGAAGCGCTCGGTCTGCTCTACGACGCCACCCTGTGCATCGGCTGCAAGGCCTGCGTCGCCGCCTGCAAGCGGGCGAACGACAATCCGCCCGAATTCTCGACGACCGACAAGCTTTGGGACACGCCGCTCGACACCAGTGGCTACACCTTCAACATCATCAAGATGTACCGCAGCGGGACGATGGCGACGAAGGACGACGAGGAAAACGGCTATGCGTTCATGAAGACCTCATGCATGCACTGCGCCGACCCGTCCTGCGTCTCTGCCTGCCCGGTGACGGCAATGACCAAGGACGCGACGACCGGCATCGTCGCCTACGATCCCGAAGCCTGCGTCGGCTGCCGCTACTGCGTCGTCGCCTGCCCCTTCGGCATTCCGAAGTATCAGTACGATTCGCCGACCGGCAAGATCGGCAAGTGCGAGCTCTGCCGCCATCGCTACAAGGATGGTCACTACTCGGCCTGTGCCGAGGTCTGCCCGACCGGTGCCACCCTCTACGGGCGCACCAGCGATCTGCTCGTCGAGGCGAAGCGCCGTCTCGCACTCACCCCCGGCAGCGTCACGACCTATCCGCGCGGCAACCTCAGCGGCGGGCCGCAGCAGAGCTACGAAGGCAAGGTCGGCAACTACAAGCAGCACGTCTACGGCGAGACCGAATACGGCGGCACGCAGGTCCTGAAGCTTTCGGCGGTGGACTTCGCGAAGGTCGGCATGCCGTACCTGCCGCCGAAGTCGTCGGCATCAACGTCGGAGACCATCCAGCACACGCTCTATGGCGGACTGTTGATGCCCTTCGCGGTGCTCGGCGCACTGACCTACGTCGCCAAGCGCAACGTCCATCATGAGGATGACGAGGGGCCGCCGGCAGAGCCGCCCGGCAGGGAGGAATCATGAGCGCGCAGCAACATGCCCAGCCAGCACCGGTCGGCGGCAGCCTCTTCAATGCCACGACGCTCGTCTGTGGCATCCTGATGGCGATCACCGCGACGATCATCATCGTCCGTCTGTTCTTTGGCCTGAGTTCGACGACCAACGTCAACGACGGTTACTCCTGGGGCATCTGGGTCGTGGTCGATGTCTTCATCGGCTCGGCCCTCGCCTGTGGCGGCTTCTGCATGGCCCTGCTGGTCTACGTCTTCAACAAGGGCAAGTATCATCCGCTGGTGCGGCCGGCGCTGCTCGGCAGCCTGTTCGGATATACCTTCGCCGGTGCTGCGATCACCTTCGACCTCGGTCGCTGGTGGAACTTCTGGCACATCTTCTGGCCGGGCTACTTCAACGTGAACTCGGTGATGTTCGAAGTCGCCGCGTGCATCACGCTCTACATCATCGTCATGTGGATCGAGTTCTCGCCGGTCTTCCTGGAAAAGCTCGGTTTGCGCGACGCGCGCCGCAAGCTCGAGAAGTCGCTCTTTTTCTTCATCGCGCTCGGCTGCGTGTTGCCGATGATGCACCAGGCGTCGTTGGGAACGATGCTCGTGGTCATGGGTGGTCAGGTCCACCCGCTTTGGCAGACGCCGATCCAGCCCTTGATCTACCTGCTGTCGGCGATCATGCTGGGCTATGGCGTGATCCTCTTCGAGTCCTGTGTTGCCGCCTCGGCGTACCGGCGGCAGATCGAGGTGAGCCTGCTCAATCCGATGGCGAAAGTCATGCTCGGCATCATCGCACTGTTTCTCGTCGTTCGCTTCACCGATGTCGCCGTGCGTGGGGCGTTGCCCGAGGCTTTCCGCGCCAGCCATATCGCCCTGACCTTCTGGGCCGAGAACCTGTGCCTCGTCGCGACCTTCCTCCTGATCGGCACGGTCGAGGCGCGGCGCAATCCTGCCCGGCTGTTCCTCGCCGGGATCACGGTCATGCTGAGCGGCATCCTGCTGCGCCTGAACGGCTTCCTGATCGCTTTCGACACCGGTCCGGGCTGGAGCTACTTCCCGTCGGTGCCCGAACTGCTGGTCACCATCGGCATCTTCGCCGCCGAGGTTTTCGGCTACATTTACATCACCCGCCGCTTCCCGGTCCTGCCGCGTGAAGAAACCTACGCCCAGCCAGCGCGCAGCTGAGGCCGCTTTCAGGAGACAACGAGATGTCGCAAAGAGTCACGATTGATCCGGTGACGCGGATCGAAGGCCATCTGCGCGTTGATGTGGAAGTCGATGGCGGCAAGGTGAAGAAGGCGTGGGCGTCGGGCCAGATGTGGCGTGGCGTCGAGAACATCCTGATCGGTCGCGATCCGCGCGACGCCTGGGCGATCACGCAGCGCATCTGCGGCGTCTGTACGACGGTGCATGCGCTGGCCTCGGTCCGCTCGGTCGAGAACGCCCTGCAGCTGGAACTGCCGGTCAACGCCCAGTACATCCGCAACATGATCATCCTGGCGCACGCGGTGCATGACCACATCGTCCATTTCTACCATCTCTCGGCGCTCGACTGGGTCGATGTCACGAGTGCGCTGAAGGCCGATCCGGCGAAGGCCGCCAGCCTCGCCGAGAGCCTCTCGTCGTGGTCCGGCAACAGCAAAGCCGAGTTCAGCAAGGTGCAGCAACGTCTTTCGGGATTCGTCGGAACCGGTCAACTGGGCATCTTCACCAACGGCTACTGGGGACATCCGGCGATGCAGCTGCCGCCGGAGATCAACCTGATCGCCGTCGCCCACTATCTGCAGGCACTCGAGGTGCAACGGCACGCCAACAAGGTGGTCAGCATCCTCGGCGGCAAGACGCCGCACATCCAGAACGTCGTCGTCGGTGGCGTCGCGAATGCACTGGCCGTCGACTCGCAGGCCGTCCTCACCGTCGAGCGCCTGCTCGCCGTCAAGGACTGGATCGACCAGCTCGCCGACTTCGTCAAGAATGTGTACCTCATCGACGTGGCGGTGGTCGGCGGATCCTATCCCGAGTGGACGCAGATCGGCCGTGGCATCGTCGACTACCTTTGCGTGCCCGACATCCCGCTCGACGGCAGGAACACGGAGTTCGCCCTGCCCGGCGGCCACATCGCCGGCGGCGACCTGGCGAGCTTCAAGCAGATCAGGACGCACGACGACGCGTACTTCAAGGATGGCGTGAGCGAGTCGGTCAAGCATTCATGGTATGAAGGCGGCAAGGGTCCGCTGCATCCGTACAAGGGGGAAACACGGCCGCAATACACCGATTTCCAGGATGACGGAAAATACTCTTGGCTGAAATCACCGACCTTCTACGACAAGCCGATGCAGGTTGGACCGCTGCCACGCGTACTCGCGATGGTCGCTGCCGGGCACAAGCCGACGATCGACTATGCAACGCACGCGCTCGAACTGGTGTCGACGGTGGCGAAAACCAAGGTCGGCATCGACGCGCTACACTCGACGATCGGGCGTCATGCCGCACGTGCCGTCGCCTGCGCAGTCGAGGTGGACGAACTCGCCCGGCAATGGGATCTGCTGCTGGCAAGCATGGCCAAGGGCGACCTGAAGACCTTCAACAAGCCGGTTTTCCCGCAGGGCGAAATCACCGGCGTCGGCATGCACGAAGCTCCACGCGGGGTTCTCTCGCACTGGATCGTGATCCGGGACGGCAAGATCAGGAACTACCAGTGCGTCGTGCCGACGACCTGGAACGCTGCGCCGCGCAACGAGAGGGACGAACCCGGCGCCTACGAGGCATGCCTCGCCGGAACGCCGGTGGCGATTCCGGATCAGCCGCTCGAGGTTCTGCGTACGGTGCATTCCTTCGATCCCTGCTTGGCCTGCGCGGTACACGTCGTGGACCAGGAAAGGCAGCCGGTCGTCCGGGTCAAGGCGGCCTGATGCGGCTGCCGGCCGAGCCGCCGCGGGGCACCGCTGCAGCGGCCCCGACCTGACGATTCGTGCAGGCGCGAACGAGCATGCGAGTCGTGGTCCTCGGGGTGGGCAACCTTCTCCTGAGCGACGAGGGGCTTGGCGTTCGCGCGGTCGAACGTCTGCAGCGGACCAATTGCCTGCCGCCCGAGGTTGAAGTGATCGATGGCGGCACATCCGGCATGGAACTGCTCGAGCAGCTCGAGGGAATCGACGCCTTGATCATGGTCGACGCGATCCGCGCCGGTGCGCCCCCGGCAACGCCGATCCGACTGGCTGGGGAAGCCTTGCCGGTGTTCTTCCGCACCAAGCTGTCACCGCACCAGGTTGGTCTGAGCGACGTCCTGGCCAGCCTCGAGCTCCTCGGCAGGTCGCCGCGTCACATCTGCATCCTCGGCCTGCAGCCGCAATCCCTCGCCTTGGGGATGGAACTGAGCCGCGAAGTCGAGGAAGGCATGCCCGCGCTCCTCGGCATGGTCACAGCCGAACTGGCTTCGCTCGGGCTGGCCGCGCCGGCAAAGAGCTGCGGAGAAAGCTGAGATGTGTCTGTCGCTGCCGATGCAGGTCGTCGCCGACGCCGACCCGACTGGCGAGGTCGCCATCGTCGAGCGGCGGGACGGTGAGGAACTGCGGCGCGAGCGCGTCAACATGCTGCTGCTTGGCCGGCAGGCGATCGGCACCTGGGTTCTTGTCTCGCTCGGGCTGGCGCGGGAGGTCGTCGACGACGATCAGCGAGCGCTGATCGAAGACGCGCTCTCGGCCGTGCAGGCCGTCCGCAGCGGCAGCTATGATGCCGGACTGCACTTCGGCGACCTGTTGCACGCCCGGCCGCAGAGGGACGGCCCCTGATGATTCGCAGGCGCGCGTTCGAGGCGGCACAACCGCCACCGGCCCGGCCAATCGCCGAGGATCCGGCGCGACGAGTCGAGGCGAAGTACCTCCGCCTCTGGACAACCAGCATGCGCGACCTGCCGTTCGTCAATCCCGCCCTGTCGGTCGAGGCGATCGGCTTTCGCCGCCATGGCTCGACCGGCGAGTCCCTTACCGGCACGACGAGCAGCGCAACAGGCGACTGGATCGGCGCCGTCATCACGCCATGGGTGATCGGCCTCCTGCTGTTGCCCGGCGGCGGCAACCTGTGGTCTGATCGTCGTCCGGGAGACCGCTGTCACGTTACGTTTCCGATCGGTCCGATCGAGTTCATCGCGGACTACGAGCCTGACGCGGACCTGCCGGCGTACCAATACTGCCCGCTCTTTGCCCCCCCGAGCCGCTTTGCTTCGCAGATCGCCGCACAGGCGGCGGCAATGGCGGCACTCGACGCCTTGCTGAACGGCGGCGCGAGCGAAGACCCGGCGAACAGCCCGGCGACCGGGCAGCGTGAGTCCTCCCGCCGTGCCTTCCTGCGGCGATTCGTCAAGACCTGAGGGTCCTTGAAGAGGCCGCCACGAGCCCCGTCCAGAATGTCAGGCGCGAGCGAGCAGGAAGGGCAGTAAAGCGGCTGCCGGCTGGCTCCGCCCGAACACCCCTGAAGCGGCAGCCGGTCGCGCGGCCGGCGCCCCATCCCCGCCCAAAAAACTCTCAGCCGGCGCGCGAGTCAAGCCACACCTCGAGCCCTTGCGCATTGAGGTCGAGATCAGTGGCGAAAAGCTTCAGCACCTGTGCCCTGGGCAGCGCGCAACCGAAGCGCTCAGCCTCGACCAGAAGCAGTTCCTGCAGTCCCGCGCGAATCCTTGCTCGACGCTGGCTGCCGGCCGCATCGGCGAGACGGGCGATGCGGACATGCTCGTCGATCAGCTCATGCAGGCGCACCGCCTTGGCTGCCACCTCGCGCACCTGACTGTAATGCGTCAGGTACATCACTTGCGGCGCATGGCTGAGCAGCAGATCGAGCGATGCATGCATGGCCACCGGATCGAATTGAACCGGCGTCGTCGTCGGAAAGATGAACTGCCTGCCATCCCTGTCCAACTCGCGATAGGACAGCCCGAAGATGTCTCCGGTGAAGAAACTCGAGCTGCGGCGGTCATACACGCTGATGTGATGCCGGGCGTGACCCGGAGTGTCGAGACACAGCAGCTCCCGACCCGCCAGATCGACCCGCAGGCCGTGCGTCGCCGGGATGATCCGCCGCCCGGCGATCGGCAGGATCTCGCCGTACAGCTCCCTGACGGCCGCCGAACCGTAGACGGCAGTGACACCCGCGACCAGCCGCGAAGGATCGACCATGTGTGCGACGCCACGCGGATGCACCAGCAGCCGTGCGTTCGGCAACACGCGCATCAGGCTGCCCGCACCACCCGCATGATCGAGGTGAATGTGGGTCAGGATGAGGTAATCGACGGCTTCGGGCAACAGATCGAATGCGCTCAGGGCTGCCAGCAGCGGCTGCACGGACGCGTTGCTGCCGCTGTCGACGATGGCCACCCGGCCTTCCTCGACGATCAGATGGACGGCCGCGAGCAGCGGGCGCACGTAGCCCGCGTCGACGGAATGGATGCCGTGCTCGTAGGAGCGGAGAGAATTCATTCCGATGGTTTCCTTTTTTGCAGGCGAGGATTATAGTTGCCATGGCGCCGTAGTGACGATCCATCCGATTCTTGGCTTTGCCCGCACTTGATCATGACGCACTTCTTTGCTGACGATGGAGAAAAGATCCACGTCCAGCTCGCCGGCGATGGCCCGCCAATCATCATGCTGCACGGCTGGACCGCCAGTCATCTGGAGTGGGCGCCGTTCCTCGACCAGTTGACGCCCCATCATCGCGTGCTCCGCTGGGACGCACGCGGCCATGGCGGCCACCGACTCACCCGCGACACGGCCCCGACGGTGCAACGAATGGCCCGTGATCTGCAGAACCTGATCGACCACTACCAACTCGATCGGCTGGTCGCAGTGGGTCACTCGATGGGCGCCCTCACGCTCTGGCAGTACATAGAGGAACACGGCTGCAGTCGACTCAGCAAGGTCTGCTTCCTCGATCAGTCACCGAAACTGCTGACCGACGCTGAGTGGCTGAACGGCATCTACGGTGATTTCGACCGCGAACGTTCAGCCGCTTTCCTCAAGCACCTCGAGAGCGACTTTGCGGAATCGGTTCTGCTGCTCGGCGCCATGGGACTCAACGAACGCGCCCGGGAAAAGTACCACGCCGGTTCGCGCGGCCTCGAGAAGGCCCGGAAATGGCTGAAGGAACAGGATCCCGCGCCGTTGATCGCCTGCTGGGAGAGCCTCGCCGAGGCCGACTATCGCGCCACTCTCGAGCGCATCGACATCCCCGCGTTGCTGGTCTACGGTGGCAACAGCAACTATTACCGCAGCGAGACCGCCCACTACGTGAAGAATCGGATTGCCAACGCCGTCCTGCACGTTTACGAAGGCACCGATCACTCGCCCCACCAGTGGGAACGGGAGCGCTTCGTCCGCGACCTGCGCGAGTTCATCGATTCCCCTTGAACCGTTCCGCAAAGCGTTTGCGGAACGTCGCGAGCTTCGGGCTGACGACGTACACGCAGTACGGCTGATCGCCGTTACGGCGAAAATACTGCTGATGGTGGTTTTCGGCCGGGAAGAAGGTCGGCACTGGCAGCACTTCGGTAACCACCGGCCTCGCCCAACCAGCCTCCCGAGCCAGCTCGGCGATCACCGAACGCGCTATTTCTTCCTGCTCCGGGCTGTGAAAGAAGATCACCGATCGATATTGTGAGCCGACGTCGTTACCCTGGCGATTGAGAGTGGTCGGATCGTGGATGGCAAAGAAGACCTCGAGGAGTTGACGAAAGTCGCATCGTTTCGCGTCGAACGTCAGCCGCACGACTTCCGCGTGTCCTGTGCGCCCGCTGCAGACCGCCTCATAGGTCGGGTTCTCGGTGCTCCCCCCACAGTAGCCTGAGATCACCGACTCCACCCCGATCATCTGTTCGAAAACCGCCTCCAGGCACCAGAAACAACCTCCGCCCAGTGTTGCCATCTCGATAGTTGTCGCCATGCCCAATCTCCGCTCAGAGACCGCCACCCCCCAGAGCCCTTGGCGCTGCCGCGTCCGTGCTCACTCCCGATTCGCCGTCAAGCCGCGAAAGCAAAAGCCCTCGCCACGTGTGTGGTGAGGGCTTTTGTTGTGGTTGGGGAGCCTGGCGGTGACCTACTTTCACACATGGGAGATGCACTATCATCGGCGTACCTTCGTTTCAC
>WBZM01002577.1_pt1 | contig 15169 bp, 21 predicted proteins | sample 5204271 | NCBI WGS metagenome assembly WBZM01 (sample SAMN12344346, study PRJNA552823) | activated sludge metagenome | biome: Activated sludge suspended growth; feature: Nitrification reactor; material: Wastewater; isolation source: activated sludge from nitrification reactor of wastewater...
AGTAACGGCGTCGCCTACGGCTCCGGCCACACGATCAGCGGCGTGGTGAGCGGGTGTAGTAACGGCGTCCGTTACGGCTCCGGCCACACGATCAGCGGCGTGGTGAGCGGGTGTAGTTACGGCGTCGCCTACGGCTCCGGCCACACGATCAGCGGCACGATGAGCGGGTGTACCATTGCGTTCCGTTTTTGTGCCAACGGTGGCGAGGAAGGCGGCGCGTACATCGTGCGCCCGTCGGCCACGATCGGCGCGTTGACGTTCTACGGCCGCAACACCTCGGCCTGCGGCAAGGCCGGCGGCCTGCAAGGCGTGCTGTTCGAGGACTACCAGCGGGTTGTCGGCGCGAGCTATGCCGCGTGGATGACCGGCGACGTGTACCGCAACGATGCCGTCCTGCGCACCGGCGGCGCGTCCTCGTCGATTGAGGTCATCCCGCTCAGCGCCTGTAGCGTGACGGGCCCGGTGCGCGCGATGGAATGGGTCGAGACCTCCGTACCCGCCACGGCGCAGACGCGCACTGTGTACGTGCGGGGAGAAGGCTGGACCACGTTCCCGACGGCCGCCGAGTTGTATCTCGAAGCCGAATACGTGAGCAACGGCACGACGTTCGTCACGACGACGGTCGCGTCAACCCAGGTGCTCACCGACAATACCACCTGGGTCGCGCTTTCAGTCTCTTTCACGCCGGCCGCCGCGACGCATGTGCGCTATCGGGTGTGGATCGGCAAGTACGAGGCGGCCTGCAAGGTGTACGTCGACAACGCGCTGAACTGATATGGCGACGAACGCAGTATTCGTCGACGGCGCAAGCGTACTGCCGGCGACGACGGCCGATGCAGGCTGGTCGAATACCGCGCTGCCGGGCCTTGGCGCGGTGGCGATTGTCAGGACATATGCGCCAGCGCTGGCCCTTGAGGCGCAGCACGGCGGTGACGACGCGCCCGGCCGCAGTCATCGCGGCTGGGACCGCAAGCGCGCCACGCTCAAGCGCAAGCGCGAGGAAGAATTCACCTCGCAGATTCGCGACATCTACCGCGCGCTGGTCGCCGATCCGCAGACTGCCGCGCAGGCCGAGGCCATCGTCGCGCCGGTCGTCCCGTCTGCTGCGGCGAGCGAGAGCGAGACAGACCGCGCGCTGGACCAGCGTGCCGCGCAACTGCGCCAGCGCGCCGATGCGCTCGACGCGGGCGCGATGCAGGCGGAGATCGCGCTGCGCCTGCTGTATCGCGAGATGCGTGAGCGACAGGAGGCCGAGGACTTCGAAGCCGTGCGCGTACTGCTGGCCGAGGTGTTGTGAATCACGTTTACCGGCCACCGTTCAACTACGCCGCGCACCGCGCGGCCATGGTGTATTGGCAGCCGCAGCCACTGTGGCAGTTCGAGGGCGCCTCAGACGCTTGGTATCTGTACGAGACGGCCGGCAACAGCGCGGTCGTACCGGACGTGGACGCCGAGGCACTGCTCGACGTGGCGGGCGCACCCGCGCGCCGCGCACTGCGCCACCCAGGCTGGCAGCGCAAGCAGGCCGACGACCAGTTGCGCCGCGAGCGGGCGATGGAAGCTGCGATCCGCGACGAGTACCTCGCCCTCACCGGACAGAAGCCGCCACCGCCGCCACCGGCCCCGCAGAAAACGGCGGGGCAGATCGCTGCCGAGATGGCAGCCGACGAATCGGCACGCATCGCGCGACAACGCGCCACCGAACTTGCCGTCGAGGCACAACGCGCGCGCGTCGCCATCGCTGCCCTGCAGCCGGAACTCAACGAGCGGCGCCGGGCGGCGAGCTATCGCGTGATCGAGCAACTACTGCGAGGCCTGTGATGCCGCTCTACCGCTACGCCTGCCCGTGCGGCCACGAAGAAGACGCCTTCCGCAACGTCGCCGCCCGCCATGACGCGCCCATGTGTCACGGCCCGATGCAGTTGGTCATCTGCGCGCCGGCCGTGCAGGGCGACCTGCCGGGCTACCAGAGCCCCGTCACGGGCCGCTGGATCGAAGGGCGAGCCGCACGCCGGGACGACCTCGCGCGTTCCCACGCGCGCCCCTACGAGGGCTTCGCGGCCGAGAAGAAGGAAGCCGACCGCCGGCTGGCCGAGAAGGAATCGAAGGCGGATCGGGCGCTGGAGGACTCCGTGCGCCGCGCCTATCACGAGTTGCCCCCCGCCCAACGGCGGATATTGGAGACCTGACGTGGAACAAGCCCCTGTCGAAACGCCTGTCGAGGCACCTGCCGAAGCCGCGGTCGAGACGCCCGCCGTCGAAACGCCGGCCGTTGCGGCTGACGTCTCGATGGAGGACACGATTCGCGAGACGTACCGCGAACTCACCCAGCCGCGCGAGCGCGACGAGGCCGGCCGCTTCGTCGGCAAGACCGCGACGCCGGCCGATGCCGCGTCAACGGAAGGCGAGGCCGCGGCCGCAGCACCGGCCGCCGCGGCGGAACCCTGGCATTCGGCACCGAACACCTGGAAGAAGGAGGTAGCGGCCAACTACGCCACCCTGCCCGACGCCGTGAAGCAGGAAATCCACCGCCGCGAAGAGGATTTCCACAAGGGCATCGGTCAGTACAAGGACGCCGCCGCGTTCGGTCACTCGCTGTTCGAGGACCTCTCGCCGCACTTCGACACGATGCGCCAGCTCGGAGCGACACCCAGGGAGGTCGTGCGCGACGTGATGAACGCATGGCGCTCGCTCACCACGGGCACGCCTGACCAGAAACGCGACACGCTGTTGCAACTCGCGGCCGGCTTCGGTATCAGTCTCGGCGACCGAGCCGACACGCGTGACCGCGGACCGTCGGAAAGTCCCGAGCTTGCCCCCGTACTACAACGGCTCGCGCAGCTCGAAGGCACCATCACTGAAAGCCAGCGCGCCCGCGAGGCGGCCGAGCACGCAGAGCGTGTCGCACAGGCACAGAAGTTCCTGTCCGACCCGAAGCGCGAGCATCTGGAGGCCGTGTTCGAGGACGTGGTGGCCCTCGTCAGGGCCGGCAAGGCACCAGAGGACGCCTACGAACAGGCGATCTGGGCGCACCCTGAGACACGCGCGAAGCTGCTCGCGAAACAAGACGACGAGCGCAAGCGCGCCGACGCGGAACGGGCCGCCGCCGCGAGAAAGGCCGCCGTGGCCAACGTGCAGAAGCGGGGGGCACCTCCCGCGGCTGCAAAGCCCGGCACGATGGAGGACACCATCCGTCAGGAGTATCGCCGACTGAATTCTGGCTGATCCCCTGACCGGGCGGTGTCGCAGTACCACCGAATCTAGGAGGAATGCCGCATGGCATCGCCCGGTCAGTCCAGTCTCTTCACGACGTTCACCGAACTCGTGACCACGACGTACCGCAATCACAAGAAGGAAATTGCGGACAACGTCTCCAACCACAACGCGCTCTTCCGGCGCCTGACGCAGAAGGGCCGCATCCGCCGCGAAGATGGCGGCCTGTCGATCGTCGCCAACCTCGAATACGCCGAGAACGGCACCTATACGCGCTACAGCGGCTATGACCCGCTGAACGTGGAGGCTTCCGACGTGCTGTCGGCGGCCGAATTCCCGTGGCGTCAGGTGAGCGTGAACGTCGCGGCGAGCGGCCTCGAGATCCGCTCGAACTCGGGCGAGAATCGCATCGTCAATCTGGTCAAGACGAAGATCAAGAACGCGCAGAAGTCCGCCGCCAACGGCCTCGCTCAGGACCTCTACAGCGCAGGCTCGCTGTCGAACCAGATCAACGGCCTGCAGGCGCTGATCGCGGACGCCGGCACCGGCACCGTCGGCGGCATTGACTCCTCGTCGTTCAGCTTCTGGCAGAACACGGTGCAGTCGGCGGCGGCTCCGCTGCAGGGCGGCGCCGGCATCACCCCGTCGGCCGCAACGATGGAGTCGCTGATGTTGCCGCTGTACTTGCGGCTCACGCGCGGCGCGGACCATCCGGACCTCATCGTGTACAGCGAGGACTACTACACGTTCTTCGAGCAGTCGCAGACCTCGTTGAAGCGCTATGCGCCGGAGGACGACGGCCAGGCCGGCATGGTGGCGATGAAGTACAAGCAGGCGGACGTGTTCCACGACTCGTCTGCGTCGGGCATCCCGAGCGCGCACGGCTACTTCATCAACACGGACTATCTCGAGGTCGTCGTGCACCAGGACGCCGACATGGAGATCATGCCGGAGTTGCGCTCGATCAATCAGGACGCCGTGGTCATTCCGATCATCTGGCAGGGCAACGTTGCCGTGTCGAATCGGAAACTGCAGGGCGTTCAGAAGGCCTAAGGGGGCACACACATGGCATACCGAATCACTGACCCGCTCCTCGGCACGCAGAAGATCGCCACCAACAGCCCGACGGCCCAGCACCCGCTCGGCACGATCGTGCGCGCTACCGACCCGGTGTACGGCGCCGGCGAGTTCATCTACCTGAAGGGCGTGGCCTCGACGGCGGTGGGCTCGTGGGTCACATACAACCCCGACGATTTCTCGTCGACGCTACTGGCGGCGAACGCGATCGGCCCCGTGGCGATCGCAATGTCGGCCTGCGTCGCGAACGAGTACGGCTGGTACCAGGTCCAGGGCAAGGCCGTGGGCAAGGTCGCGGCCGGCTTCGTCGACAACGCGAACGTCTACGCGACGGCCACTGCCGGCACGGCGGATGACGCCATCGTGGCGGGCGATCGCGTCAAGGGCGCGGTTGGCGCGTCGGCGATCGGCACGCCGTCGGCCGGCCTCGCCGAGATGGAGATCGCGCGACCGTTCATGGACGACGCCGTCGCGGCGTGATTTCGAGTCGTCCCCCGTGGCCCGGCATTCGGCGCGCTTCGGCCCCCCGGATGCCGGGCCTTTCTCGTTCAGGAGTACAGATCGCGTGAACATCGCCCTCATGCCCCAGCGTCCGCCCTACGTCGTGTTCGAGCAGCGCGCCGTCGAGGACCGCAACGCCTCCATTCAATCCGGCGGCCTGAAGATGCGCGACGTCGACTACGTCGTCGTCCGCCAGCAGGGGTCACGCGACACCGTCGAGAAGGACGCGCTCGAGTGGCTCGCCAACATCGACCAGCTCGCGCAGACCGGAAATTATCCGGGCGAGTGGGCGCGGCATTTCCGCGACAAGTACCACGCCTGGAAGGCCGGCCAGGCGGAGCCGGAACTCGGGCTCTCCGTGCGCCACTGGCCGTCGCTGTCGAAGGCGCAGGCGGAGAACCTCATCGCGGCCGGCGTGCGCACCGTCGAGGACGTGGCGGCGATGAACGAGCCGACCATGCAGAAGGTCGGCATGGGCGCGCGCGAACTGAAGCAGAAGGCGACGGCGTACGTCGAGTCGCGTGACGCGAACAAGGCCGCCGAGCAGATCACGGCGCTGAAGGCCGAGATCGAGAACCGCGACGCGCGTTTGGCTGCGCTCGAGCAGCGGCTCGTGGAACTCGAAGCGCAGCAGGGCAGCAAGCGGCGGGCATGACGCTCCTGCAGCTCATCCAGGACGTCGCGGACCTGCTCGGCATCCCGAGACCGGGCGCCGTCTGCGGCTCGCTCGACCCCGGCGCCCGGCAGTTGCTGCAACTCGCCAACCGCGAGGGCCGGGAGCTGTCCTCGCGCTACGGCTGGCAGGCGCTCACGCGCGAGGCGTCGTTCACGACCGTGGCGAGCGAATCACAGGGCACGCTCGCCAGCATCATCGGCGCGAGCCAGTCGCTGCGGTACGTGGTCAATGACACGCTGTGGGACCGCACGAGCGGCGACCCGGTGTTGGGGCCGCGCGCGCCACGCACGTGGCAGGGTTACAAGGCCCAGACCTTTGCCTCGCCCTACAGCGAGTACCGCATTCGCGGCGACGAGTTGCTGTTCATCCCGGCGCCCGCGGCCGGTCACTCGGTCTACTTCGAGTACGTGTCCCGGTGCTGGTGCACGGACGCCGGCGGGACGACGTACCGGCAGGCGTTCGCGGCCGACACCGATCTCGTGCTGCTCGACGAGGAAATCATGCGCATCGGGCTCGAATGGCGCTGGCTGCAACGCAAGGGCTTCGAGTACGCCGAGTCCTTTGCCAGTTACGAGCGAATGGTGGCCGATGCGATGGCGCGCGACGGCACGAAGCCGATTCTCGACCTGGGCGGCCCGGTGGACTCCGGCTTGCCGTACGCCATCCCGCGAGTGATCGGCTCATGAGGATGCCGCAGCGACAAGGCACGCGGGGCGCGCCGCGCTCGCGCTCGCAGTCGCTACCGCCGCCGGTCGGTGGACTGAATGCGCGCGATTCGCTCGCGAACATGAAGCCCGAGGACGCCATCACGCTCGACAACTGGTTCCCAACGGCGACCCAGGTGGAGATCCGCAACGGCTACACCTCGCACGCGACGTTCACCGGCGACTGCGAGACGGTCATCGTCTACAACGGGCTCGCGGCCACGAAGATCTTCGTGGCGGTTGATGCGACCGCCGACGCGATCATCGACGCGACATCGGGCGGGGCGGTCTCGACTCCAGTGGTCGGCGGTACCGGGCCGACGGTGCAGGCGATCACCAATCCGCAGTTCGACTACGTCAACTTCGGCACGGCGGGCGGGCAGTTCCTGTCGGTCGTCAACGGCACCGACTCGCCACTGGAGTACGACGGGACGGCGTGGAGTGCCGCGTCGATCACGCACGCCTCGCTCACTGCGTCGAATCTGTTCACCAATGCGGTGTACGCCGAACGCCTGTGGTTCGGCGAGAAGAACACCTTCAACGTGTACTACCTGCCGGTGCGGACGAAATCCGGCGCCTCGACTCAGCTCAACATCGGCTCGCTGTTCAAGTTGGGCGGCTCGCTGTCGAACATCCTGACGGTCACGGACGCGGCGGACTCGCTCACCGATTACATCGCGTTCGTCTCGACCGAAGGCGAGGTCATCGCCTACACAGGTACCGATCCGGCGTCGGCCTCGACGTGGGCGCGCGCCGCGCACTTCATCATCGGTCGCCCGGTCTGCAAGGGGCAGCGGGCGTGGTGCAAGTTCGGCGCCGATGCCTTCCTGACCACGGTCGACGGCATCATCTCGCTGCGCGCGGCCATCGCCTCCGATCGCGCCGAGAATGCCGCCGGGATCACCGGGAAAATCCGCCGTCTCGTGTCCGACGACGTGACCGCGCACGGCGCGCGTTTTGGCTGGGCGCTCGTGCTGCACCCGGCCGGGCAGAAGCTCATCCTCAACGTGCCGACCGCCGAGAATTCGGCGTCCCGACAGTACGTGATGAACACCGAGACGCGCGCTTGGTGCCGGTTCACCGGCTGGAATGCGTTCTGCTGGGGCGCGACCAAAAGCGACGTGTACTGGGGCGGGGCGGGCAAACTCGTGCAGGCCGACGTCGGCGCCGTGGACGGCACCGCCGCGATCACGGCGGACGCGAAGCAGGCGTACGGGTATTTCGGTGCCCGCGGGCGCACCAAGCAGGTGTCGCTGATGCGCCCAATTCTCGCGATTTCAGGGCCGGCGCAGTTTGGCGTGGCGGTGGATGTCGACTATGCGGAGGGGGCTGCGCCGGTCCTGTCCACCATCTCGGGCTCAGCCGCCGATCCGTGGGGCGGGATCTGGTCGGCGTCGTGGGCGCAGGCGCTCGCGACCTATCGCAACTGGTTCAGCGTCGCGGGCGAGGGTCTCGCGATTGCGCCGCGGCTGCGCGCGACGGTGGAGGACGTGGACATGGTGTGGTCGGCGACCGACTTCGTCTATGACACCGGACAGGCGCTGTGACATGGCGACTCGTGCTCGACGACAAGGCGCGGTGCGGGGCGTGGGCGCTCGAGCGCATCGCGCACGTACCGTCCTGGGGCGAGTGGTTCGAGGCGATCGGGCTGGAGCGCGACGGCGATCTGCTCGCGGTGGTCGTCTACAACCTGTGGTCGGGCGCGGACATCGCCATGCACGTTGCGGCGATGCCGGGGCGGCGCTGGATGACGCGCGGGTTTCTGCGCGCGGTGTTTCGCTACCCGTTCGTGCAGTTGGGATGCCGGCGCGTGACGGGCTACGTGCCGGCCTCGAACGCGGACGCGCTCAGGTTCGATGCGCACCTGGGCTTTCGGCACGAGGGCGTCATGCGTGAGGCGCTGGACAACGGCGAGGACGTGATCCTGTACGGACTGCTGCGCGAGGACGCGCGGCGATTCTGGGAGTGAGGGAGTGAAGATCTACACCCGAGTCGTGATCGACATGGCAACGAGCGACGTGCTCGAGGCGGACAGCTACGAGTACAGCGGTCCCGTGGCCGAGTGCAAGAAAGGCGGCAAGCGGCCGAAGACGCCGGACCCGAAGGTCGTCTCCGACCTGCAGACGCAGTCGAACCAGCAGACGGCCGCGTACAACGCCGCGATGAACCGGGTGGACACCTACACCCCGCTCGGGTCGAGCACATTTTCGCAGACCGGCACCGATGCCTCGGGTGCGCCGCTCTACCGGCAGGACGTGACTCTCACGCCCGAGGCGCAGGCGAACTACGAGCAGCAGTTGCGCCAAAACACGGATCTGGGGCGCGTCGCCACGCAGATGCTCGGCCAGGTGGAGGGCGCCTACGCGCGCCCGCTCGATACGTCCGCGGCGCCGCAGTTGTTCGGTGCCGACGATTTGCTCAGCGCTCGACAGCAGGCACAGGACGCGATCTACAACCGGCAGGCGGCGTACCTCGACCCGCAGTGGGCGAACCGCGACACGGCCTTTCGCTCGCAAATGGCGAATCAGGGAATCGTGGAGGGATCGGAGGCGTGGCGTGCCGCGCTCGATGACCAGAACCGGGCCCGTTCGTTCGACTACTCGCAGGCGCGCAACGACGCGATCTCGGGCGGCGCGGCGGAAACCGCCATGCTCGCGGACCTCTCGCGCGGCAACCGCGCGCAGACGCTGCAGGAACTCTACGCCGCGCGGGCGCAGCCGATGAACGAATTCAACTCGCTGCGCTCGTCGAGCCAGGTCGACATGCCGCAGTTCGACGGCGCCGCGCAGTCGAACATGGCGAATACCGACGTGGCCGGGAACTACTGGAACGCGTTCGATGCGCAGATGGCGAAGTACAACGCCGCGCAGCAGGGCGCCAACAACCTCATGTCGGGCGTCTTCGGGTTGGGATCGGCGGTGCTGTCGAATCCCGCGCTCAAGTTCTCCGACGAGCGGCTGAAGGAGAACATCGAGCCGATTGGCGCGCTGCCCGACGGCACGATGGCCTACGAATACAGCTACCGGGGCGACCCGACCCGCCACGCCGGTGTCATGGCGCAGGAGGTCGAGCGCACGCAGCCGGGCGCGGTCGTCACGCACCCGAGCGGCTACAAGATGGTCGACTACGCGCAGGTGCTCGCCCGCGCAATGGGAGCGCGCCATGCCGCGTAACGTGCGGGTAGTGACGGGCCCGGCCTACGCCGCGCAGGACCGCGCGCAGGCAATGGCAGACGCACTCACGGCTCGCGCGCTGCGCTCGCGCAACCCCGAGCAGGGCGGGCGCGTGGCCGTGGCCATGAGTCCGTGGGAAGGCGTGACGCAGCTCGGCGAGGCGCTCAACGCGCGCTTTGCCTCGAACTACGCCGAGCGGCTCGCGCAGGCCGACCGCGAACGCACGCAGACGGCGAACGAGCAGATGATCCGCGACCTCGCGGGCGAGCGTGCGCCCGAGCGGCTGACCGAGCAGGGCCAGCCGATCCCGGGCTCGGCGAATCGCCCGCCGCTCGACCTCGAAACCGGGCGGCCGATGCTGGTTTCCGATCGCGCCGAGCAGCTCGCCGCAGCGATCGGCGGACTCGACCCCAAGCAGGCCAACCAAGCGTTGTCCGGTGCGATGTTGCAGCGGGCACTGGCCACGCCGTCCGTTGAGCGCGTGGACGTAGGTGACGCGATTGCCATCCTGCAAGACGGGCGCGAGGTCGGGCGCATCCCGAAGGGCGCGACCCCGGACGCGCAACTTCGTGAACGTGGAGACCAGCGGCGATTCGAGGGCGTGAGCGGTTCGGCGCGACTGAGTGCCGACACGACGAGGCGCGGCCAGGACATCTCGGCCGAGACGGCGCGGCGTGGTCAGGATGTGACGGTACGCGGCCAAGACCTGAGTTACGACGCGGCGATGCGCGGGCAACAGGCGACAAGAGACCGCGCGCAGGCCGAGTCCACGGCCGCCGAGGCACAGAAGGCGCGCGACGTCGACAACGTCTGGAATATGTACCAGACCGCGCGTAACGGGGTCATGAGCGGACTCGAAAGCACCACGACCGGCCCCATTGCCGGGCGCATCCCCGCCGTCACCGCGAGCCAACAGATTGCCGAGGGCGCCGTGGCGGCGATGGCGCCGGTCCTCAAGCAACTGTTTCGCGTCTCGGGAGAGGGCGTGTTCACTGACCGCGATCAGGCGCTCCTGCTCGACATGGTGCCGAAGCGATCGGATCGGCCCGAGGCGCGCGAAGAAAAAATGCGCAACATCGACGCCATCGTGCGCGCCAAGCTCGGGCGGCCGCCGGAGATGGCGCCTGCGCCCAGCGGGGCGACGGGGGAGTGGGGCGCGGGCGACGACGCGCTGATCGGCAAGTACCTTGGAGGCACGTGATGGCGTACACGCTGGACCAGGTGCGTCAGGCGTATCGCGCGGCGGTGGCGGCGAACCAGCCGGACGACGCCGAGCGCATCCTGCAGGTCGCCCTCAAAATGGCGCAGCAACAGGCGCCCGACGAACATGGTCTATATGACCCCTCCGAGGGCATGAGCGGCGGAGCCAAGGCGGTAGCGGGTTACAGCCGCGGCGTGCGCAACGTCGGCCGGCATGCGGCGAACCTCGTCGGGCTGATGAGCGACGAGGCAATGGCAGACGCGAATCGCCTCGATGCGCCGCTGATGCGCCACGGTTCCGCGCAGCTCGGCAGCGCGATCGGCGAGGCCGTCGTCACGGCACCAGTGATGGCCGGCGGGGCGGGGCTCGCCGGGCGTACGGCGCTGGGCGCGCGGATGATAGCCAACCCGATAGCGCGCGGTGCCATCGAGGGCCTCGCGCAGGGCGCGCTGATGGCCGACCCCGGCCAGAAAGGCGAGGGCGCGTTACTCGGCGGTGCGCTCGGCGCCGCGCTGCCCACGGCGCTTGCCGGCGGCAGCAAGCTCGTCCGCGGCATGACGCGCACGCCCGAGGCCGAGGCGCTGCTGCGCCAGGGCGTCGATCTGACGCCAGGACAAATGAACCCGCATGGATGGTTCAACGCGATCGAGGAGTCCTGGCAATCGACGCCGGGTATTGGCCCGCTTGTCCGTGGCGCGCGTGACAACGCGGTCAGGGATTGGCAGCGCCTCGTCGTACAGCAGGCGGCGGCACCGGGCCAGACGATCGCCAAGGGCGCCGGCCAGGAGATGCTGGATACGGCCTACCGCGGGTTCGACGCCGCCTACGACCCGGCCAAGGGCTTTCCGGTCGGCGCCAAGATCATGTCCGCCGCCGGCCCGGATATGCCGCTGCCGCAGGCGTTCGCGCGCGAAGCGGCGAAATCGCGGCTGGGGCTCGAACCTGCCGCGCGGGCCAATGTGGGCGATTGGGCGCAGACGCAGTTGAACGAGCTGATCCAGGAGGCGCGTCGTAGTGGACGTGGGCTCACGAGCGACGACCTGATCCGGTTCCGGTCCATGTTGCGCACGGCGGCGCGCGATGCGGGCGGACTCACGCAGCCCGAGCGCGCGCAACAGGCACTACTCGCCGACCTCGAGAAGCAGATCACGGCCGCGCTCGACTCGCAGTTGCCTGGCAGCGCAACGGCGGCGCTCAGGGCAGCGGATGATCAGTACGCGAAATATAAGATCGTCGAGCGCGCGATGGCGCGCGCCGGCGACCAGGCTTCCGGAATGACGCCCGCCAAGCTCGAGGCGGCGATCAAGTCCGCGACGAGTCCCGGCGAGTTCGCTCGCGGCGGCGGACTGCTGCGCGACATCGAGAAGCAGGGCCGCGCTGCGTTCGAGCAGGTGTCACCACCCACGGGCGCGCGGCTGGCCTCCATTGGCTTGCCCGTCGCGGCCGTGACCGCGAATCCATCCGTCGGTCTGCCACTCGCCGGCGGCCTTGCATCGCTCGTCGGCACGAGAACCGGCCGGCGACTCGCGCAGGGTATGACGCCGCAACAGCAGCGCGTCGCGGCGCTCGTCGATGCGATGCGGCGGCAGGCGCCGGAAATGGCGTGGCAGGCAGGCGACGAGTACCTGCAGCGGTTGCTTGTCGCCAGCGGTCAGAGGTAGCGGAACGGCTTGAAGATGATCAGCAACGCGATCAACAGCAGGATCATCGTGCAGACGAACCGTGTGCGCGGTGAAACCGTTTCGATCGGCGGGACCACTTCGTGCTTCGTGTACAGGATGCGCTTCACGCGCCCCTCGGGGATGACGCGCTTCAGCAGGTGCGACAGGTACATTGCCACGAACAGCAGGGCGACGAGGGCGAGCGGCCGCAGGACGATGGCGAGCCAGTCGGACATAGGCGTCCACGATACCACCCCGCAGAGGAACTGAGAAATGGCCTTTGACGGCAGCGGCAACTACACACTGAATTTCACCTTTGCGACCGAGGCGAACTCGCCGCCGATCGCCATCTCGAAGCTCGACACCGAACTGGCGGGCATCGCCACGGCGCTGTCGACCTGCGTGCTCAGAAACGGCGCCGGCAAGCCCACGGCGGACATCGATTGGAACGGCAAGCGGCTCACCGGGCTGGGCGCGGCGGCCGCCGACGCTGACGCGCTCAACCGTGTGACGGCGGACGCCCGCTATGCGCCGGCAGGCGCGGCGGCGGTGACGAGCGGGTCGTTTACGGCCGAGTTGTCCGCCTCAACCAGCGGCGGAACGGTCCTCGCGAGCGGCACCGCGTACTATCGGAAAATCGGCGAGGTGGTCACGTTGCGCCTGCCGGCCCTGGCCGCCACGACCACCAGCACGACTCTCTATGTTCGTGGGTTCCCGGCCGCGATCCAGCCGAACCTAACTGGATCGGATTCCAGGCAATCGGTCGTCGTGTTCGGCTGGGTAAACGGTGCATACAAGGCGCTGCGACTCGACATCTACGAAGGCCTTGCCTATTGGGTCTGCTCGGCGGTCGATTCGGACGCGCCGTTCCTGTCGTCCAACACGAAGAAAGGGCCCGGCGGCGCGGCCGCGAACGAGGGCATCGTTGTCGTGTACATGGCGGCCGACTGATGCGCCTCTTCCGCAACTCACCGCGCACCGTCATTGCCATCGTCGCGTTCGTGCTCGCCCTGCTCGCGCTCTTCGCTGTGCGCGCCCGCGCCGAGCAGACGCTCGCCGTCGAGGCCGGTGCCGCCGTACTGCGCGGGCAGACGCCGGCCATCGGGCTCACCATCGGCTGTCCGCTATGCGGGCCCGTGGGCACGAGTTACGAGTTCGGCTTCGACTTGGTCGGCGACTCGCACGAGTACAGCGAGAGTCCGAACGCCATCGGGCCGCGCGCGATGATCGTCGACGGCTGGCGGCGCGCCGAGCTCGGTCTGGGATTCCAGTGGTGGAACGTCGAGACCGGCTACACCTGCCAGTTCACGTTCGCGCTGCTCGCACGCTACCGGTTCACGGGTCGCCTGGCCGCGCAGTGGCGGCACAGCTCGAGCGCGGGCTCGTGCCGGCCGAACACCGGCAGAGACCTGCTCACCGTCAGTTACGGATTTTGATCAGGCTCACGCAACAAGAGGCAACAACAATGGCACCCATCTTCATCACGCTGCTGATCGTCGCATGCGTCACGTTCGCCGCGTTCTACTGGCGCGGCGATGACGACGGGTCGCTGTAGATGGACCTGAGCCGCTTCCGCGTGCCGCTCGGACCGCTGGTCGCGGATCTCGGCGTCGTCGGCATCATGGTGTTTTCCGCCGGCCAACTCGTCAGCCGGCTGGAACTCATGGACCGCCGGGTCGCGATCCTCGAAGCGCGCGCCTCCTCGGATCGGATCAGCGAGCGCACGGCGATGCTGGAGCAGCGCGCGTCCGTCTACGACCGCGACCGCGCGGAGATCCTCGACGCACTGCATCGCATCGAGGCGAAGCTCGACGGCAAGGCGGACAAGCAATGAGCCGTCGCATCGAGGACCTGCACCTGGCGATGCAGCCGCGCGTGCGGCGCTGGCTCGCTGCGTGCAAAGACGCCGGGCTCGACATCCTCGTGACCTGCACCATGCGCACGTGGCAGGAGCAGGCCGCGCTCTACGCGCAGGGGCGCACGACGCCGGGGCGCATCGTCACCTACGCGCGGCCGGGCGAGAGCGCGCACAACCACGGTCTAGCGCTCGATTTCGTGCCGCTCGCCCACGGCAAGCCGCAATGGTCCGCGACGCATCCGCACTGGGCCGTGGCCGGCGAGCTGGGCGAGGCGGCTGGGCTCGAATGGGCGGGCCGGTGGACGAAATTCCGCGAGTACCCGCATCTGCAGATGCCGCTTTGGCGGACATTGATCGAGGAGCAAGCCGCATGAGCATGACCCCGTCACCCTCGACGCTTGCCAGCGTCGGCCTGGGCGTCCCGATCGCCACCGTCGGCGCGTGGCTCGCGAACGTTTTCGGCGGCATCGAAATGCCGGGCGAAGTGCAGGCGGCGCTCGGCGCGCTCATCTCCGCCGGGATCGGTTACGCATTCTCGGGCGGCCGGGCGCGCGATCTGACGCCATGACCGCCCTGCGCCGGGTGACGGCGGTGCTCATCTCGATCCCGCTGGCGCTCGTGTTCGGCGCGGCTGCCGCGTTCATGGTCGCGATCGCCATCGTCTCGGCCGCGGTGCGCGACGCATGACCCTGCCCGTCGTCCTGCCGTGGCGCATGGTCGGCGCCGTGGCGGTTGTTATCTGTATATCCCTCATGGGGTGGCGGGTCAGCGCGTGGCACGACGCCTACCGGACGCTGGAGGCCGTGCAGGACCGCGCCAGAGCCACGCAGGAGGCGCTGGCGAGGCGCACGGCCGAGGTGGTTCAGTACCAGCGGCGGGAGGCGATCGCGCTGGAAACGGCCCGGGAAGCGGCCTCCGCGGCGGCTGCACGCGAAATTCGGGACCGGGCTGCGGCCCAGAAGGTGGAAAATGAGCTTACGACCCGCTTGGCCGCTGCTGACGCTCGCGGCCGCGATCTCGCTCGGCGGCTGCGCGACGCCGCCGCCTGTCCCGGTGCTGGCGCCGTGCCCGGAGCTACCCCACCCGCCGGCAGTGCTGCTCCAGC
>WBZM01002578.1_pt1 | contig 15169 bp, 22 predicted proteins | sample 5204271 | NCBI WGS metagenome assembly WBZM01 (sample SAMN12344346, study PRJNA552823) | activated sludge metagenome | biome: Activated sludge suspended growth; feature: Nitrification reactor; material: Wastewater; isolation source: activated sludge from nitrification reactor of wastewater...
TGCTCTCGGGTGCGGCCAGTTACGTGCGCAGCGCGTCCGGGATGTGCTGCTGTGTAAGGACTCTGACCCGACTGATCGCCGCGAGCCTCCCGACGACCCGACAGTGCCGGGAGTCGAGTAGTACCCGGCACCCTTGACGGGGGTACCTCCACCGGGGGTACCCTCGCCACCACTACCCACCACCAGACCCGACATCGACCACGCTTACTGCCGCGTACGCAGTACGCGCGGGCAGTCGTGTCTACGACCGGACCGACTGACGTGGTCCGGTAGATAGACCACCCATGTCATGGTGGGTCACCGACATGTCCACTCTCACTAGACCTTTCACTGCCAGTGGACGACGCTGGCGCGTTCACTCTCGTGAGACGGCCTCAAGTCGAACGGCTGTTCGATCTTTGGCCGGTGACCCGGCCCGGTCACCCCGCCCTTGTGGTCCGTACCCCCGGGGGGTATCCCCACCAGGGGGTGCCAAAAGGGCCTCTGACCTGCGGTTATGCACCCGGATGGCCACCGATGGGTGCCCGGTCGGGCTCCATGGCCGTCGGTCGGGCACCCCATCGCCTCTGTTCACTCTGGTGAAACACCCCCCGGTCGGTGTACGGTCGGCGGCATGGGTGGCACTGGTAGCGGACCGCGAGCTCGGCCGGGTGATGATCAGTGGGAGCTGTTCACTCCACCGGTCGCAGGCAGCGGGTCGGGCGCTGGCCGTCGGCACGCTCAAGCGGTCGACCGGTCGGTGTCGGCTGCGTTCGCGGCCGGAATGCTCGCGCCGACCGATGAGGCCATCGTCACCATGCTGCGATTGCTGGCGTGGTCAGCTGATGAGGCTGAGTACAAGCACGCGCTGTACGCGCCGGCTAAGCTCGCAGGCCCGGCACTCGATGTGCTCCGCGAGCTTGGGATGACCCCGGCCTCCCGAGCTGCTGCCAGCTCGGCGGCTAGCGATGACCTCTCCGAGCTGTTCGCCGCGCTGGCGGCACCGACGGTGGCGGCCGCCGATGAGTGAGGTAGCGCCGCGTCACCTCACGCCTATGCCGGCCGGCGCACTCACCTATGGGCCGGCTATCTGCGCGGTGTCCAAGCTGCTTGGCCGGCCGGTCATGCCATGGCAGCGGTCGGCGGCCGACCTGATCGGTGCGTTCGATCCTGCGACCGGCCGGCCGTCGTACCCGCTGGTCGTGATCACCGTGCAACGCCAAGCGGGCAAGTCGGCGCTCACGCTCGCCGCTGGCGTCCAGCGGTGCACTCTGCCGGGCACGCGGGCATGGTTCACTGCGCAGACTGGCGGTGATGCCCGCGAGCATTTCCTGTCTCTCGTTGATGGCGCAGAGGCTGCGCGGTCGCCGCTGACCCGACTCTGGGAAGCCAAGCGGGCCAACGCCCGGACACTGTTGCAGTTCCGCAACGGGTCGACGTTCCGTGCGCACCCGCCGACCGTCGATGCGCTCCATGGCACGCAGAGTGATCTCAACCTGATTGATGAAGCGTGGTCGTTCACGCCGGCTGAAGGTGACGCGCTGCTCCAAGCGATCACCCCGACTCAGTCGACCAGGCCACGGGCGCAGACCATCATCCTCTCTACCGTCGGTGATGCGTCGTCGTCGTGGTTCCATGGCCTTGTCGACAAGGCCTCTGATGGTCACCCCGGTATCGCCATCGTTGACTACGGTATTGGCGACGATGTGGACCCTACGGACATTGACGCGGTGGCGGCCGCGCACCCGGCTGTCGGTCGCACCATCGACCGTGAGTTCTTGGCGTCGGCGTTGGCACAGCTCGGTCCGGCCGGCTTTGCGCGTGCGTTCGGGAACCGGCGCACCGCCACCCGTGAGACGTTGCTGCCGGTGCATGTCATTGACTCTGTGACCACTGGCCGTGACATCCCGGCGTCGGTGCCGGTCGCTCTCGGCGCGGCCGTGTCAATCGACCGGTCCCATGTCGCCATCGCTGCGGCCGCGTACGTCGACGGCATACCGATGATCGAAGTGGTGCACTGCCGGCCCGGTACGTCGTGGGCCGCTGGTGAGTGCATGGCGTTGGCTCGCTCTACGTCGTCACCGATCACGCTCGACCCGCGTGGTCCGTCCGGCTCGCTCGCCGATGAGCTCACGCTGATGTCGGTCGACGTGGCCGGCGTCACCCTCTCGGACTACGGCTCGGCGTGTTCACAGCTCTGGGACCGGATGCATACGGTCCCGGCTACGGTGATGCTCCGCGAGCACCCGGCGCTGATGGCCGCGATGTCGAGTGCGGCGTGGCGGCATATTGGCGACACCAGGGTGTGGGGCCGGCGTAACTCGACACCGGTCGCCGCGCTTGAGGCCGCGACGATGGCAATGTGGGGTCTGGCTCGACTGCCCGCGCCGGCTGTCGCACCACTGATCATCGCGGGAGCATAAGGGAGACAATGAGATTCATTGATGTTTGGCGACAGACTCGCCAAGTGCCGGACCGGTTGGCGTCGGTCGCGGTCGCTTCGCCGTGGGCCGGACCGTCGCCCCTTGCCGGCATCGTCGCTGACTGGGATATCCCAGAGGGTGCACTCACCCGCGAAGAGGCGATGAGTGTGCCGGCTGTCGCTCGGTGCCGGCACCTGATCGCAGGCACTATCGGTCTGCTGCCGATGACGTTGCACGCCGGTGACCGGGAGCTACCGTCGCCGCCATGGATGGACCGCACCGACGGCGCGATGTCCCCATACCACCGGATGCTGTGGACCATAGACGACCTGATTTTCTACGGGTGGTCGGTCTGGTCCGTTGAGCGTGGCGCTGAAGATGCGGTGCTGACGATGACCCGCGTTCCACCGGATCAGTGGTCGTTCGGCCAAGCACCGACCGGGCAGACCGTCGTCATGCTAGGCGACCGGCCGGCCGAACCCGGTAAGGTGTGCCTGATTCCGGGACCGCATGAAGGTCTGGTGGTCTACGGCCGGCGGTGTGTCCGGCACGCGTCGTTGCTGGTCGACGCTGCCGACCGTGCAGCCGAGACGCCGGTGCCGAACGTCGAACTACATCAGACCACCGACGCGCCGATGTCGCAGGACCAGATACTCGCACTCGTAGATCAGTGGGCCAAGGCTCGGCGCGGCGTGAATGGTGGTGTGGCGTACACGAACTCAGCTGTAGAGGCCCGCTTTCATGGCCAGACCAACGGCCAGCTGCTGATTGAAGGTCGTAACGCCGCGGCCGTCGACATCGCCCGCGCCATGGGTATCCCGGCGTCCATGATCGACGCCACCACGGCCACTGCGTCACTGACCTACGAGACGACAACCGGACGCAATGGAGAGTTCCTGACCTACGGACTCTCGCCTTACATGGCGTCGGTGTCGGCGCGGCTCGGGATGGATGACATCGTTCCGCGTGGCCAGTCGGTCCGGTGGGATTTGTCCGACTTCACCTCGCCCGCCGAACCGGGCAAGCTCGAAGTGCCCGACGATACAGCGGGGGTGCCGGCATGATGATATGGATTATCGCTGTTCTGGCGCTGCTGCTGGCCGCTACGTCCGTGCTGGCGTCGGTGATGTCCCTGGTCCTGGCGGCCGATCTTGCCAACGCTGTCGAGACTGTCGTCACCAAACTCGAAGGGGCGCAGGATGAGTGAGCCTACCAGTCCGAGCCGGTCGCTTGCCATCGTCGGCGCGGCTGCGGTGTCGGCACTGGTCATCGTCGGACTGTTCGCCGTTGGCATTGTTGACCACGATCTTGCCGACGTGCTGCCGGTTATTATGGCCGTCGCCATCCCGACTATCACCAGTCTGTTCACAATCGCAGGCGTCCGCACGGACCTTGAACAAGTTCGTCGTAGCGTGAACGGCAATCTTGATCGTGTGGTCGCAGAACGTGACGAACTCTCGCGTTATGCGACGGATTTGCTACATGAGCTAGACCAGATCAATCGGTCCGGTCAACCACCCACCGGGCGGCATCGTCCGGTTAACGAAGGGACTCCACAGTGAGTGACGTAATCCGCTGGCTGTACGCCAACGCAGTACAGGCCATCACCGTTCTGACTGCCGGCTCTGCGCCGGCCGTCGACGCCCCAACACGAACCATCACCGGCCTGATCGTTCCGTTTGGGCAGCTCGGTAATGCATCGACCGGCGCGACCCGCATCAACGCTGGCGCTGTCGGTGTGCCGGAAAATGTTTCGAGGATCAAACTATTCCGTGACCACCGGCGTGCCGACGGGTCTGGCATGGTCGTCGGCCACTGCACGGCCATCGATTCCACCGACCGGGGCCTTACCGCTACGTTCGCAATCGTGCCCGGCGCTGACGGTGACCAGGCCCTTGTCGATGCGCAGTCGGTCCGCGACGGTCTGAGTGTCGAGCTGACCGACGTGGTCATGGATGGCGACACAGTCATTGCCGGCGCACTAGCTGCGGTCGCACTCGTGCCGGTGCCGGCGTTCGAGAACGCCCGCGTCACGCAGGTGCACGCCAACGCCTACGTCGGACCCAGCACCGCACCCGCCCGCATCTCGCCAGTCGTCACTCACCCGGTTCTGTCGCTGTCGTCGGTGTGCGAGACGCTGACCGCCATCGCCTCCGGCCGGCGTGACGACTCACTGATCGCCGCGTTCAACGACATCACCCGGTCCTCTCATCCGTGGGTGAGCCAGACCGGGTGGCTCGGTGAGCTCTGGTCCGGCGTCGCCTACCAGCGTGAATACGTCCCACTGCTCAACCCCGGCAAGCTCACGAACTGGAAAGTCCAGGGCTGGCGATGGGTGACCAAGCCGGTCGTTGCTCCATACGACGGCGATAAGGCGGCCGTCCCGACCAACACCCCGACCACCGAGCTCGCCGAAACATCGGCCACCCGGTTGGCCGGCGGTCACGACATTGACCGCAAGTTTTTTGACTTCCCTGACCAAGAGTTTCTCAAGTCGTACTTTGCGGCGATGGCAGAGTCGTACGCCATGCTCTCCGACGGCCAAGCGTTGTCAGCGATCACCTCCACTGCTGTCGCGGCCGGTGAGGCTGAGTCGGTCCTGAAGGCGGTCACCAAAGCACGGTTCGCGGTAAAGGCTGCGGTCCGCACTGACCCGACGTTCGTCCTGTTGTCCGACGCTGATTATCAGTCACTGTTGGACATCTCGACGCAGGATGTGCCGGCGTTCATGTCTGCTCTGAAGATCGACCCGAACAACTGGGTGAGCTCGCCGACGCTCCCGGCCGGGACTGTGTATGTCGGTGCGCGGCAAGCGATCACGTTCTACGAGCTGCCCGGTGCACCGATTCGCGTAGAGGCCGAACACCTCGCCAACGGCGGCCGTGACGCTGCGCTGTTCGGGTATACGGCGCACATCGCGCACAAGGCCACCGGCGTCGCCAAGGTGACCATCGTTCCGCCCGTTGGGGGGTGACACGTAATGCCAACGCCAACAACGGTGTTGGCTGTGACTCAGTTTCTGGGTCTGCCCGATGACACGGTAGACCCGGGATTGAGTACCACCGTCGACGCCATCAACGCACTGGTTTCTCAGTGGCGGCCGCTCGCTGACGCGGACTGGTCTGCCAACATCAAGCATGGAGCGACGATGCTTGCAGCTCGGGTGTGGCGTCGACGGAACTCACCGGCCGGTGTCGAGTCCTACGGCGATCTGGGACCGACGTACGTCCGGCGCAACGACCCCGACGTGGCGATACTGCTCGGTATGGGGTTCTACACCGAACCACAGGTCGGGTGATCACGTGACTGTCGTCGCCAACGCACTTGATCAGCTGTGTGTCGACTTGACCGCCATGGGGGTGCGGGCCACACAAGACCCGCGTGAGGTCAACGCACCCGGTGCGTGGGTGCTGCCGGTCAAGGCTCAGTCACTCTATCTCGCTGGTGGTGTCGTGATCGAAGTCGACGTGTACCTGATCGCACCCGACCACGGATACCAGCGGTCCACGCGGGTTCTTTCAGAGCTGTTCGACCTCACCCGTTCTCTGGTCGACATCGAAGACACGTCGTTCGTTGACGCGGTCACGTTGCCGGCTGGCGGTGCTCCACTGCCAGCGTGGCGCATCACAACCACACTCCAAATCTGCTGACACGCAAGGGAATACGTCATGGCTGTACAGACATACAAGCTCGGACCAGGCGAGCTCATCATCGGGAACGGTCCGGGGCAGGACATCTCATGCCAGATCACCAAAGCTGGCATCGAGTGGGACAAGGACTCCGGTGATTCGGTGACCGTGCTCTGCGGCGATACCGTGGCCGGTGACACCACATACACCGCGAAACTCACCGGCACGATGTACCAGGACATCTCTGCGTCCGGGTTCCTCACGTGGTCGTGGGCCAACAAGGGCACCGAGCAACCGTTCGAGTTCATCCCGAACACGGTCAGCGCCCGCAAGGTCACCGGCACTCTCGTGGTCGACCCGCTCAACTTGGGTGGCGACGTGGCGACCAAGCCGACATCGGACTTCGAGCTCGACATCGTCGGCACACCTGTGATCGCTACGGTGACGTAGAGATGTCCGGTGCGGATGTACAGATCACGCGTGGTGCCCGCATCCCGCGTGATGTACAGCGCGCCGCGCAACGGGTCGGCGACCTCACGGACACCAACCGTGAGATTGCCACCCGCATGGTGCGTTACGCCCGCGATGAAGCGCCGATACGCACCGGCCGGCTATCCCAGTCGATTCGTGTGCAGACCACCACACGCGGGAGTCTGCAAGTCGGCGCGTCGACGGTCTACGCCGGCGTAATCCACTGGGGTTGGCCGCGACGCAATATCGCGCCGAACCATTTTCTCACTCGCGCACTCGCTCAAGCGCGGGTAGTCGAGGCCTACGAAGACGACATAGACGAATTGTTGAGGTACATCTAATGGCATTAATGCAACTCACTGTCGACATGGTCGACGGCACCGAACATGTTGTCGCAGTGTCGAACCCGGACCGCGTTCGGTGGGATATGTTCGCGGTCAAGAACAAGTACCCGGCCATGGCGGAGATACCATTCATCGGCTTGACCTACCTCGCATGGGCGGCACTTGTCCGCACCGGCAAGTACGGCAAGTCCTTCGATGAGTTCTCGATGGTCGACTGCACGGACGTGACTCACGACGATGACGACGATGCCGACAGTGAGGCGACGCCGGACCCTACCCGGTAGGCACACACGCCCGGCTGTGTGTCGCACTGTCCATCTCCACGCACATACCGTTCCACGTGCTGGCCGAGTACGACGATCACACAATCGCCACCTACATCGAACTACTCAATGAGATAAACGAGAAAGTAAGGAAATAGCCACCGATGGCCGTCACCGAGCTAGCTATCCGCGTCCTGGTCGACGCGTCGCAAGCGGCACGCGGGCTCGGTCAAGCCGGATCCGGGTTGGAGCGATTCACCCGCAACGCACAACGTGCAGCAGTGCCGGCCGCTGCGCTCCTTGGCGTGCTCGGCAAGCTCGGCAGTGAAGCGTTCAACAGTGCATCACGTCTTGAACAAGCGTCCGGCGCTGTCGAGTCGGTGTTCGGCAAGCAAGCTGCGGCCGTGAAGAACTTGGCAGCTGAAGCCGCGACCGGTGTCGGCTTGGCCAAGTCCGAGTACTCAGAGCTCGCTTCAGTGCTCGGGTCACAGCTGAAGAACCTTGGCACGTCGCAGGATCAAATCGTCGGCAAGACAAGCGATCTAATCAAGATGGGCGCTGATCTGGCGGCCACTTTCGGCGGTACAACATCTGAAGCTGTTGAGGCCTTGTCGTCGTTGTTCCGTGGTGAGGCTGACCCGATTGAACGCTACGGCGTGTCAATCAAGCAATCCGACATCAACGCCCGGCTCGCTGCTAAGGGTCTGTCCAAGCTCACCGGTGACGCGCTACGTCAAGCGGAGACGACCGAGCGACTGGCCATGCTCACAGAGCAAACCACAGCCGCGCAAGGTGCTTTTGCGCGTGAATCAGAGACGGCTGCCGGTGCGCAACAACGGATGTCGGCTGCGGTAGAGAACAGTAAGGCCGCCATCGGTGAGGCACTACTGCCAGTCGTCTCAGCTCTCGCAGGCCATCTTCAGGGGATGGCGACGTGGGCTCAACAGAACGCGACCACGGTCCAGATTCTCGCGGCCGTACTCGGCGCGTTGGCGGTCGCGGTGCTCGCGGTCAACGTCGGCCTTGCGGTCTACAAGGCGTATACGGTCGCGGCCACAGCCGTCACGTGGTTGCTCGGCGCGGCCAACATCGCGGCATGGGGTTGGGTAGTCATCGCGGTCATCGCTGTGATTGCTGTGATTGTGCTGCTGTGGAACAAGTGTGACTGGTTCCGTAACGCGGTCGGTGCCGTGATCCGGTGGGTGGCGTCCGCGTGGGACTGGGTTGTTGCTGCGGTGAAGGTGGTCATCTCTTGGATAGGTGGCCAACTGTCCAACGCGCTCAACATCGTCAAGCGGGCGTTCGAGCTCGCGACGCTGCCGGCGCGGACCGCGTTCAACGCTGTATCCGACGCGATATCCACCGTGGTCGGGTGGGTCAAGAACCTTATCAGTTGGATATCGAACATCCAGTGGCCGTCGCCTCCGGGCTGGTTGTCGAACCTAAATCCGTTCGGTGCCAGCATGATTGGTGTCGGATTCTCCGGTGTGCCGATGGCGGTCGGTGAGTCGCCCGGATGGATCAACTTTGCCGCTACCCCATGGTGGGGTGCTACTCGTACCGGCGCTACAGCCGGCAGCGGTGTTACCGTCGTACAGAACTGGACCGTCAACGTCGACGGGTCCGGCATCGTTGACGCTGATCGTGTGGGTGAACAGGTCACTAAGGCACTGTCGTCGTACCGGCGTACGCTCGGCATACCCGCGACGGCCGGGTTCTGATCATGGCTCGCTGTAACCCGGACGCGTGGGTGATCTTGGGAGACAACAGAGTTCGGGCGTGCGCCGACACGTTCGCGTCCCAGATCACCGCACTCGATGACCTGACCATCACGTGGGGCATGTCGCACCCGGCTGACGGCCGCGATCCGGCCAAGTGCGTGGTGCGAATCTGGGACCCGACCGGTGAGTTGATGCGCCGGCGCACCGCCGACGACTTGGTCGGTCAGGTCATCGTCGCAGGGTGGGATGACCCTGCGGCCGGTACTCAGTGGGTGATGTTCCGTGGTCGTGTGTCCGGCGCTACCGTCGACATCGACCGCGCCGCTCGCACCAACATCGGCCGGGGGTGGCTCATCACGATCACCGCGACTGACCCGTCAGCTGATCTGGCGCAGTGGAAAGTCGACGCCGGCGTGATTTGGCCGGCCGAAACCGCGGTCAACCGTGCGAACCGCGTCAAGCAGGTGTGCCGTGATGCCGGCGTCACGTTCGATGAGGTCTATTTCGAGCCGTCTACTGTGTCGTTCCCGATGGGGCAGGTTGACGTTTCGGGCAAGACTGCCCTTGAACTGCTCGATCAGTTCTACGAATCGTTCGGGATCACGTGGACTTACCGGCCCGACACGAACGTGGTGAGGGCTCATCAGATCGTGCTTGGCCCGAACACGCAATGGATTTGGCGTATCCCAGACACGCAGGATCACGTGCTCGCAGGATGGTACGCAACATCGTCCGGGTTCGGAGACGACAGTGAGGACTATTACGACACAGTACTTTTCGCGTGCGAGCTAGAGCCGACAGACACCGCGACGATTGACCGTCGCGACAATGTCAACCGGTACGACATGACCTATCAACGTGCCAACGGCACTGAGTGGCGTACCTACTACCAACAGCCGGCGCAGTTCACCTACCGCACCCAAGCAATCAAGTCGTGGTTGAACCTGGACTCACCGAACCAGGCCAACGCCGGCCATGTGTGGGCGCATCTGCTCAACATCTCGAACTTGACCAAGCTGCCACAGCACCCCGGTCTGCGCTGGCATGTGCCCACTGAAGGGTTCTACGGAACGAACCAGGCCAAAGTGTTAACCCGTGCCGCACAAGCTATCTCGGTCGTGCACATCAACGCTGATCCCTGGTCTGCTGGCCTGATATTCACCGACAACTCACCCCACATCGACCGTGGCCAGTGGTGCGATGTGCAGATCATCGGCGGCACTGTCCGGTACAAGGCCGGCCGTTGGTTGATCGACCTCACCCCGGCGTGGCTCGGTTGGTCGTACATCTACTCGAACAGTGGCCTGATCTACTGGTCACAGCTGGCCGGCGTCACCCCGGCTGGCACCTTCACGTGGGACGCGCCACCACCGGCTCGGCGCTGGCACCGGTCGATGGCGTGGTGCGACATGCGCGATACTCCTACCTCTCAGTCCGACCCCGCGCCGACGATGGCGTAAGAGCATCCGATGGAGTAGTGATATGCCAAGTACCACACCAACATACGCACTGCCGTACCCGAACGTCACAGACCCCGTCGCCGACGGCGCTGTGATGATAAAGGCGCTCGCAGAACAGGTAGAGGCCACACTGACCGCGCTCGGCGGTATCACCCCTGATCCGTACGCGACACCAACGCCGGCAGCCGCTGTGTACCGACCGACCAGCCAGTCGATCACTAGCGGGTCATCGACGTTGGTGTCGTGGACCACCGACTACGAATCCACACCACCGGCGCTCGCCCAGACATCGAGTGCCGGGCTTACATGCCGGCAGTCCGGCGTGTACCACATCTCGGCGTTCTGGCCATGGGCCGCCAACGCCACGAACCGGCGTGCATGTCTGCTGCTGTTGAACGGGACGGTCGCTGCCAACGCAGTCGTCGGGTCGGCATTTACCGCGTCGGCGTGGGACAACTGCCACTCCCTCTCCCATGTGCTGAGACTGACCTCCGGTGACATTCTGCGGCTACTGGTCACCCAAGATTCCGGTAGCACGCTCAACGGTGGGGTGCTCGGCAACTACCGTGGCCGCATGTCGATGACCTGGCTGCGGCCACCTATCTAAGGAGACTCGTAATGTCCACTCTCACAGCACCATTCACTGCTGATCTGTCGGACCGGTTCACGTTCGGTGACCAGCGTGGGCCGGCGCCGATTCAGGGCGTTTGTGTGCACACCACCGAGAACAGTGATGTCGCGTACGCGACCGGCGTAGCCGAGTACCAGATTCTCACTCAGTCCGGTTCGTACCACGTCATTGTCGACTCCCATGGGCAGATCGTTCGGTGTAACACTGATGACTGGGTGACCTGGTCAAGCGGTAATAAGGGCAACAACGTGCTGCTGCATATCGCGGTCGTCGGCCACGCTGCGTGGTCACGCGCGGAGTGGCTACGTCACGACATCGCACTCGCTGCTGTTGCCAAGTACTTGGCGTACTGGTCCCGTCGGTACGGTATCCCGCTGGTCAAGATCACCCCTGATCAGCTCAAGGCCGGCGTACGTGGAGTGGTCGGCCACGTCGACACCGGTAGGGCATGGGGTGGCACCGACCACACCGACCCCGGGCCGGACTTTCCGTATGGAGACGTGCTGGCCATGGCTCATGCGTTCAAGGTCGGCGGAGTCGTCGGCAAACCTGCACCAACCAGTAAGGACAAGGACATGACACCAGAGCAGGCCCGGCAGCTACGTGAGGTGTGGGACCAGCTGTGTGGTCCACAAGGCAAGGGGTGGCCGCAACTCGGCGGTAAGACGCTGGTCGACTCACTTGTCGACGCGCACCGCAAACTCGACACCATCATCACGCACCTAGACAACGCGTGACAGTCGTGTAACACTGGTGGGGTGTCCGACCGGACACAGACCCGACTCACAAGGAGTTTTCCGTGAACGACCCCGCCACTGAGGAATTGCCGGCACCGCCACCCGACACGCGTTTCTTCTCGGCCGATGAGTTGCACCTGTGATGGGGATGTTCGACACCATCGCATGGGACGCGCCATGCCCCATGTGCAACCAGCCCGTCGAGTGGCAAACCAAGCAAGGGCCACAGTCAATGACGACGATGACCGCTGACGTGTTCGCCGCCGACGTGATCGACAACGGTGACGGGTCCGAGGATTGGGTGCACTGGCACACCTGGTGCTCGGCGTGCCGGTTGTGGACCGAGGTCCGCACCCAAATCCGCACACGCAACTCTTCGGGTCAGCCGGAGACCTACCACGCGGCGAAGGTGCGTAAGGCTACGGCGATCCGCGCCGAGGAAGGGGGGGTCGGCGTCTCCATCGGCACCAAGGCCGTCGTCATCGCGAACGACCCCACCACTGAGGAATTGCCGGCACCGCCACCCGACACGCGTTTCTTCTCGGCCGATGAGTTGCACCTGTGCGATGTCGGCTCCATCTGCGCCGCCATCCGCACCCATGCCGAACTCCTGTCCACCACCGGCACCACCGACTGGGTCAGCATCACCATCCATGTCCCCACCGACGACTGGGCCGGCTACACCGACGATTCCGCCGACCATGATCGTGGCGTTCGGGTCACGCCTGCCACGATCACCGTCTACTGCGTTGCCCCCACCGAATACGCGGCACTCATCGGGGCTCTGCGCTTGTACGTCGACTCCTACACCGGCACCCACATCAGCGACGACCGGGCCGAACTCATCGCACTCATGGGCCGCATCGAGTCGGGTGTCCGATGAGTAGGCCACTACCGGACCTATCTGGCCTATTTGACGACGTGCCCATCGACGCACGGGTGCTCGCGTCGATGGTATTGAACGCGTACATTTCCGGCGTGTACGCCGGCCTCATGCACGCGCTGGATGACCACCCTGCCGCCGAACCGTTCGCCAAGGCGACAGTCGGCGCACTGTCTGCGGACGACGCTGCGCTGCGCGCCATCGTTGAGACGGCCGTCGTGACAGCGACCGACCACACCAGCGTGTATCACGCTGGCCCGGTCGTTGTCGCTGAGGTGCAGTACCAACGACCGGTTGGGGGTGAGTCGTGAAGTGGTCTGGTCGATCTGCTCAACGCATGTCGGCGCTCACTCTCGCTGAGTACGGCACGGTCTGTCATCTGTGTGGTGGTCCGGGTGCCGACACCGCCGATCACATCGTTCCAAGGTCGGCCGGTGGTGGCCATGACCTCGCGAACCTGCGGCCGGCGCACGCGTCGTGCAACAGCTCACGTGGTGACATGTCGCTCGATGACTGGCGCGACATGTGGAAGTCCGGCCGGGCACCATCGGCTAGGTGGAAGTGATGGCCGATCTGATTGACTCTGTGACGGCCGCCGACATCCTTGGCTTTCTGGCGTTCGGCGGACCGAGCGCATGGCGGGCCAGAATCTCACGCATGGTCGCCGCTGGCGTTCTCCATCCATCGGTCGAACGTTCCTCGAACAAGGGGAACTTGTACTTTGACCGTGCTGAAGTCGAGCAATTGGCGTACTGCCGGCGTCGCGCATATGAGGTAGTGGGTGAGCATATGCCTGCCACATGGTGCCCGCCAGGCTGGAAGCGTGATCGTGATGAGTGACCACGATGACTACCTCGCCGCCAACCGACGCCGGCGTGAAGCCGCTCGCAGGATGCCACCTATCGAGTGCACTAAGTGCGGCCGGTGGGTTGCTGATCCCGACGTACATGGATGTGAAGGCGTGGACTGGCTGACCGTAGACCGACACCAGTAGCGCACCATGAGAAACACCCCGCTCGGTGGTGAGCGGGGTGTTTCTGTTGGGTGTGAAGAACCAACTGACGACGACTGTACACCGCGGTGCCGACAGTCGTCCACCCGGCGTTACTGATGTTACTGGTGTTGCGTTCGTCTGCCTCACCCCAAAACGGCGTCGAGTAACGAGTTTTTCACGCGACCAGGGCTTTTACAGGCCCCACCCGAAACGCGACCAGGGCTTTTGCGAAATAGGGCATATACAAGTAGCCGGTAAGGTCGCTGGTGTGGTGTACAGTCAGCAAGGTGAAGAAACAACTGATATACGCAGTATCGTCCGCCGATGACGCTGATCTACTGGCCGGGATGGGCGCTGACGCGTTCGTGATCCCACAGCCACCGTTCGACCTCGCGAACGTCGACTGGTCGCCACTTAAAGCTCGGTCTGTGATCGTGGTAGCCGATCGGTCTGACAGGACAGCGGCGCACGCCCGACAAGCTGCACGGTTCGCTCGCAGGGTTACCGACGACGTACAGCTACGCCTACCGGCGTTCGGCGACACGCTAGGCGATCACCTGGTCGGCGGTGGCACTCTGGCCGAGCTTGTGCGACTCGACAACCCGTTCGCGGTGTCTATGGCCACTCTGTTCGCCGACGGCGCGCCGACCGCGCCGGTCGCGACCATCGGCCTACGCACTGACTCGGTGGCACTGTTCTACCCGGGATCGGTGAACATGGTGTTCGGCGACTCCGGCTCCTGCAAGACGTGGGTTGCTTTGGCTGTCGCGGTCGAGACGTTGGCCGCTGGTGGTCGTGTTGCCATCTTCGACCTTGACGCACGGCCGGTGGAAGTGGCCAACCGTCTAACCTCACTCGGTGCCGATCTGGTGGATTGTGAAGCGCAGCAACGGTATTCGTACTACGGTTCTCTTGACGCTGCTACGTTCATGGCCGCGATGGAATATGAGTCGCTCGCAGGTACCGATCTTGTGATCGTAGACAACATGGGCGAAGTCATGGCCATGATGAAGGCCAGTTCCAAGGACGCAGATGAGTTCACGTCTGTGTGGCGTCGCACGGTCGCACCGCTGGCAGACTCTGGCGCGTGCGTCATCGTCATTGACCACGTGCCTAAGTCTGCTGAGTCTGCCGCGTACGGCGCGGTCGGCACGCACGCTAAGCGCCGTGTCATCGGCGGTGCGATGTACCGCGCGACAGTCCGCACGCGGCCGGCACCTGGCCGTCCTGGCATTGTCTCGCTGGTCCTAGAGAAGGATCGGCATGGCGATGTCGAACGGCACCTACCTGGCGACGATGACCGTAAGGTCGCCGCAGTGTTCAAGATGAACCCGACCTCGCCTACGCGCATCGCGTGCGCGTTCGTGCCGCCGACCGGATCGGATGCTGACCAGTTCGCCGCCCGGCGTAACTCGCGCACCACCGGCAATGACCTGGCCGACGACATCGAACGATGCCGACGGATGGACCCGGTCCCGACTTCGGTCCCGACAATCAAGCGTGCTCTCGGGTGCGGCCAGTTACGTGCGCAGCGCGTCCGGGATGTGCTGCTGTGTAAGGACTCTGACCCGACTGATCGCCGCGAGCCTCCCGACGACCCGACAGTGCCGGGAGTCGAGTAGTACCCCGGCACC
>WBZM01002579.1_pt1 | contig 15166 bp, 14 predicted proteins | sample 5204271 | NCBI WGS metagenome assembly WBZM01 (sample SAMN12344346, study PRJNA552823) | activated sludge metagenome | biome: Activated sludge suspended growth; feature: Nitrification reactor; material: Wastewater; isolation source: activated sludge from nitrification reactor of wastewater...
GAATCGTCATGGCCGGGACAAGCCCGGCCATGACGGCGAGAGCGTCAGGGCGGCGTCTTGTCGCGACGTACGGGCGCGGTCTTCGCCTGCTTTTTCGGGAGCCCCGCCGCGCCCGCCCTCGCCGCTTTCCGCGCCTTCGCCGCGGCCTTTTGCGCGGCTGTGCGGCGCGCGGCGGCAAGCGCCGGCGCGCACCAGCGCTTGAGCTCGTCCTCGTCGTCAAGCGCGGCGTCCGGGAGCTTCCAGAACGCGTTGGCGGTCACGAGCTTGCCGCCTGATTTCTCGTAGGCGAACGGCGCGGAGCCCGCGGCCTTCAGCGCCGCGCGCTCGGCCTCGTCGTCGGTCTTGATCCAGACGGCGCCCATCACGCAGAGGGCGAAACAGGCGTCGTCGACATAGACGCCGTGGCCGGAAAACATGCGCTTGGCGCGCACGCGCGCGAATGGCGCGAACAGGTCTTCTACATCAATGGAGTCCATGAGGCCGGCCTCGAACGCCTGCCGCGTCACGCCCGGCCTTGCGCCGGGCGTCCGCGCCACGGGGAGCGACGGACTTTGCGAGAAATCGGCCATCGAGTCGAACGGAAGGCCAGCCGGCCCGAGGCCGGCGCGAGCGCGGCCGCGACGGTTCGTGGCCTTGCTAGGCCCGCGCCGCCTCGCCCTCTTCCGGCGCGGCCGGCGTGATCGCCACGCTCTCGCCGCAGCCGCAGGCCGAGGTCTGGTTGGGATTGTTGAAGACGAAGCCGGACGAAAGTTTCGACGTCTGGAAGTCCATCTGCGTGCCGAGCAGGAACAGCACGGCCTTGGGATCGACCAGCACGCGCACGCCCTTGTCCTCGACCACCTCGTCGCCGGGGACGGCGCGATCGGCCATTTCCATCGTGTAGGACATGCCTGCGCAGCCGCCGTTCTTCACGCCGACGCGCAGGCCGTAGATCGGCTTGTCGGCGTTGGCCATGATGTCCTTCACGCGCGAGGCGGCGGCGTCGGTCAGCGAGATCACGTTCATCTTCGGGCGGATGCCCATTTCTCCTCCTTCAGGGTTCAAGGCCCTGCGATCGAAGCTCTCATTCATATAGGCGCGACGCCGGCCGGCGTCGAGCCGTGCTCAATAGGTCGGCCAGAGGCCCGGCGTCGCGAATTCGACGAGATGACCGTCGGGATCGCGGAAATAGACGCTCCTTCCGCCGCGCGGCCAGTCGGCGCGGCCCTCGATCTCGACGCCCGCCGACGCCAGCCGGTCTTCCCACTCGGCCATTTCCTGCGCGCTCACCGCGAAGGCGACATGCAGGCGCCCCGCCCCGTCGTGCGGCGGAATCGTTCCGCCTGGCATACGCACCGTCTCCAGCGTCGCGCCACGCCGAAACAGCAGGAGCACCGAATTCCTGCCGACGTCGTAGGCGCGGAACCGGGCGTCGGCGGGAACGAGCAGCTTCAGCCCGATCGTTCCCTCCCAGAAGGCGGCGGCGCGCGCGAGATCATCGACATAGAGCGACGTTTCCAGAACGCCGCGCAGCGACGGCGTCACCACATGTCCAGCGCGACGCGCGCCATTTCCGACATGCGGCTCATGTCCCACGGAGGATCGAACACCATCTCGACCTTCACGCCGGCCACGCCCGGCACGGCCGCGACCGCATTTTCCACCCATTGCGGCATTTCGCCGGCGACCGGGCAGCCGGGCGCGGTCAGCGTCATGTCGATGTTGACGAAGCGGCTCTCATCGACCTCGACGCGATAGATGAGACCGAGTTCGTAGATGTCGGCGGGAATTTCCGGATCGTAGACGGACTTCAGCGCATTGATGATGTCGTCGGTCAGCCGGTCGTATTCCTCGGCCGAAATCTCGTTCGGCAACTGGATCGCCGGCTTGTTCGGCGCGATGTGGGCTTCTTCGATTTCGGCCATGTTTCTCAGCCTTCAGGAAAACAGGGACTCGGCCCGGATCAGGGCCTCCGCCAGAGCGTCGATTTCCTCACGCGTATTGTAGAGGGCGAACGACGCGCGGCAGGTCGACGTCGCGCCGAACCGTTCGAGCAGGGGCATGGCGCAATGCGTGCCGGCGCGCACCGCGACCCCGGCCCGGTCGATGACGGTCGCGACGTCGTGGGCGTGCGCGCCCTTCATCTCGAAGGAGACGATCGGGCCCTTGTCCTTCGCGGCGCCGATGATGCGCAGCGAATTGATGCGCGACAGGCGTTCCATGGCGTAGGCGGTCAGCTCCGCCTCGTGCGCGCGGATGGCGGCGCGGCCAACAGTGTCCATGTAGTCGAGCGCGGCGCCGAGACCCACCGCCTGCACGATCGGCGGCGTGCCGGCCTCGAAGCGATGCGGCGGGGAATTGTAGGTCACGCGGTCGCGGCTCACGATCTCGATCATCTCGCCGCCGCCGTTGAACGGCGGAAGACTTTCGAGCCATTTCTTCTTGCCGTAGAGCACGCCGATCCCGGTCGGGCCGTAGACCTTGTGGCCGGTCAGCACGTAGAAGTCGACGTCGAGCGCGCGCACGTCGACATCGAGGTGGACCGCGCCCTGCGAGCCGTCGACCAGCACCGGCACGCCGTGGGCGTGGGCGATCTTCACGATCTCGGCGATCGGCGTCGGCGCGCCCAGCACGTTCGACATGTGCGTGATGGCGACGATCTTCGTCTTGCGCGTGATCTGCCGCTCGAAGGCTTCGAGATCGATATGGCCGTCGTCGTCGATCTCGATCCAGTTCAGGACAGCGCCCTTGCGCTCGCGATGGAAGTGCCAGGGCACGATGTTGGAATGGTGCTCCATGATCGAGAGCAGGATTTCGTCGCCCGCGCCGATATGGGCGAGGCCGAACGAGGCCGCGACGAGATTGATCGCCTCGGTCGCCGAGCGCGTGAAGACGATCTCGTCCGCCGATTCCGCATTGAGGAAGCGTCGCACGCTCGCGCGCGCGCCCTCGAAGGCGTCGGTCGCGGCGTTGGCCAGATAATGCAGGCCGCGATGCACGTTCGCGTATTCGTGCTCGTAGACCTGCGTCATGCGCTCGATCACCTGGCGCGGCTTCTGCGCCGAGGCGGCGTTGTCGAGATACACGAGCGTCTTGCCGTAAGGCTTCTCGTCGAGAATCGGGAAGTCGGCGCGCAGCTTCTCGACGTTGTAGGGCGCGACGATTTGCGAGCGCGCGTTCATTGGCCGCTCCCCGTCACGCCGCTCCTGTGGGCAAGCCAGTCGGCCGTCTGCGACGCATAGCGCGCGCGCACGGCTTCGTCGGCCACCATGTCGAGCGCCTCGTTGGCGAAGGCTTCGAGCAGGAGCGATTCCGCCTCGCCGCGCGAGAGGCCGCGCGTCCGCAGGTAGAAGATCTGGTTCTCGTCGAGCCGCCCGACCGTCGCGCCATGGCCGCAGACGACGTCGTCGGCGAAGATTTCGAGTTCGGGCTTGTTGTTCATGCTGGCGTCGTCGCCGAGCACGAGAGCCTGGCTCTTCATGGCGCCGTCGGTCTTCTGCGCGTGCTGGCGCACGACCACCTTGCCCTGGAAGACCCCGGTCGCCTCGTGATCGAGGATGTGGCGGAAGAATTCGCGGCTGACGCAATTAGGCACGGCATGGTCGACGACGAGCGTGGTGTCGGCGTGCTGCTTGCCGCGCAGCAGCGACAGGCCCGCGAGCGAAATGGTGGATCGTTCGCCATTGAGCCGCGCGAAGATCTGGCGCCGCACGAGGCCGGCGCACGGCGTCAGGCAGAAGGCGTTGAACGTCGCATCGGCGCCCATGGTCACGAACAGGCTGTGCAGGGCGACGGACTCGGCGCTCTGCTCGGCGAGCTGTGCGGCATAATCGACGCGCGCGCCGTCGCCGACGAGGATGGTGAGGCCTTCGTTGGCCTGCGTGGCGTCAGGCGCGCAGACGGCGGTCGCTTCGTCCAGCATGACGGAAGCGCCGGCGCCGACGATGAGAATCGAACGCAGGAACGTCGCCTGCGCGAAGCCGCCCGACATGAGGTTGAGGATCGCGAGCGGACGCTCGACCTTCGCGCCCGGCGCGACGCGAATGACGACTCCATCCTGCATCAGCGCGGTATTCAGCGCGACGACTGCGTCGTCGTCGCCCGGCGTCACGACCTTGAGCGCCGCAAGCGCCTCCGCATCGCCCGAGGCCAGCGCCGCAGCGAGCGTGGTCACGGCGACGCCGGCCGGCGGCGCTTCGCCCGACGACAATTCCTCGTTGTAGACGCCGTTGAAGACGACCATGCGATAGGCGTCGGTCTGCGCCAGCGGCTTCTTCAGGCATTCGCGCGCCATCGGCAGGGTCGCCGTCTCCGGCGCGCGCACGAGAGCGGCCGTACGCATGGCGCTGCGCAGGTCGGTGTAATGCCAGGATTCGACACGGCGGTTCGGCAGGCCTGCTTCGGCGAAGCGCCGCATGGCGGCCGCGCGCAGGTCGGTCGCGCCGACGAGGCGCCGGTCGCCCTGGTCGAAGCGCTCGATCAGGGAGGTCTCGACCTCGGTGCGCTGGCGCTGGAGCAATGGCTTGTTCATGCCGCCTCGCCCGTGAACGCCGCGTAACCGGACTTTTCGAGCTCGAGCGCAAGCTCGGGGCCGCCGGTGCGCACGATCTTGCCGCGCGCCATCACATGCACCGTGTCCGGCTTGATGTAGTCGAGCAGGCGCTGGTAGTGCGTGATGACGAGGAAGCTGCGGTCCTTGGCGCGCAAGGCGTTGACGCCGTCGGCGACGATGCGCAGCGCGTCGATGTCGAGACCGGAATCGGTCTCGTCGAGAATGCCGATCTTCGGCTGCAGCAGCGCCATCTGCAGGATTTCCATGCGCTTCTTCTCGCCGCCGGAAAAGCCGACGTTGAGCGGGCGCTTGAGCATGTCCTGCTGCACGCCGAGCTGCTTCGCCGCCTCGCGCACGCGGCGCATGAACTCCGGCGTCTGCAATTCGCCGAGGCCCTTGGCGCGCGCCTGCGCGTTCAGCGCCGCCTTCAGGAAGGTCATGGTGGCGACGCCCGGAATTTCCAGCGGGTACTGGAAGGCGAGAAACACGCCGGCATTGGCGCGCGCGGTCGCGTCCATGTCGAGCAGGTTGACGCCGTCGAGCAGGACCTCGCCCTCCTCGACCTCGTAGTCCTCGCGGCCGGCGACGACGTAGGAGAGCGTCGACTTGCCGGTGCCGTTGGGGCCCATGATGGCGGCGACCTCGCCGTCCTTCACGATGAGATCAAGGCCATCGAGGATCTTGCGGCCGCCGACGGAGACATGGAGATTTTTGACTTCAAGCATTTCTAAATCCGTTTTCGGTTCCAGAGCCTCGTCCTGAGGAGCGCGCTGACGGCGCGCGTCTCGAAGGATGAAGCCGCCCTCTCGCTTCGACACGCCGCTTCGCGGCTGCTCAGCGGGAGGGCTCGGGTTAGCCCACGCTCCCTTCGAGCGAAATGGCGATCAGCTTCTGCGCCTCGACGGCGAATTCCATCGGCAATTGCTGCAGCACGTCGCGCACGAAGCCGTTGACGATCAGCGCGGTCGCCTCCTCCTCCGACAGCCCGCGCTGCGTGCAGTAGAAGAGCTGGTCCTCGGAAATCTTCGAGGTGGTAGCCTCGTGCTCGAAGACGGCGGAAGCGTTCTTGCTCTCGATGTACGGCACGGTATGCGCGCCGCAGTCGTGGCCGATCAGCAGCGAGTCGCAGTTCGTGAAATTGCGCGCGCCTGTCGCCTTGCGATGCGCGGACACCTGCCCGCGATAGGTGTTGTTCGACTTGCCCGCCGAAATGCCCTTGGAGATGATCCGGCTCGTCGTGTTCTTGCCGAGATGGATCATCTTGGTGCCAGAGTCGACCTGCTGGCGGCCGTTGGAAATGGCGATCGAGTAGAACTCGCCGCGGCTCTCGTCGCCGCGCAGGATGCAGGACGGATATTTCCAGGTGATCGCCGAGCCGGTCTCGACCTGCGTCCACGAGATCTTCGAGCGCGCGCCGCGGCAGTCGCCACGCTTGGTGACGAAATTGTAGATGCCGCCCTTGCCCTCGCTGTCGCCGGGATACCAGTTCTGCACGGTCGAATATTTGATCTCGGCGTCCTCGTGCGTGATCAGTTCGACGACGGCGGCGTGCAACTGGTTCTCGTCGCGCTGCGGCGCCGTGCAGCCCTCGAGATATGAAACGTAGGAGCCCGCGTCGGCGATGATCAGCGTGCGCTCGAACTGGCCGGTGTTGCGCTCGTTGATGCGGAAGTAGGTCGACAATTCCATCGGGCAGCGCACGCCCGGCGGGATGTAGACGAAGGAGCCGTCGGAAAAGACGGCGGAATTCAGCGTGGCGAAATAATTGTCGGTCACCGGCACGACCGAGCCGAGATATTTCTTCACCAGCTCGGGATGCGAATGCACGGCTTCCGAGATCGGGCAGAAAATGACGCCGGCCTTGGCCAGCTCCGCGCGGAAGGTGGTGGCGACCGACACTGAATCGAACACCGCGTCGACGGCGACCTTGGAGGTCTGCACGCCGGCGAGAATCTCCTGCTCGCGCAGCGGAATGCCGAGTTTCTCGTACGTGCGCAGGAGTTCGGGATCGACCTCGTCCAGCGACTTGGGGCCGTCATCCATGCTCTTGGGCGCGGAATAATAGTAGAGGTCCTGGTAGTCGATCTTCGGATAGTCGACGCGCGCCCAGGTCGGCTCTTCCATGGTCAGCCAGCGCCGGAAGGCGTCGAGACGCCATTCGGTCAGCCATTCCGGCTCGTTCTTCTTCGCGGAAATGAAGCGAACGATATCCTCGTTCAGCCCCTTGGGCGCCTTCTCGGATTCGATGTCTGTGACGAACCCGTACTTATAGGCATCCACGTCGATCGCCTTCACGCGATCGACGGTCTCTTTTACAGCCGCCATAATTCTCTCCCCTGCGCGGTTTCAAGGGCCGCCGGTCGGATGGCTTTATAATGGACCGCGGAACCTCGCTGTTCAAGCAGAAGCGCCCGCTTTTGCCCTTAAACCGCTGTTTTCCTGCCTATCCGCGCCAATATGTCGCCGAGGGCGACCGCAAACGCGGCCACATCCTGCTCCGTCGAGGTCCAACCGAAGCTGACGCGCAGCGCCCCGCCGGCGATTTCGGGGGCGACGCCCATGGCGGCCAGCACGTGCGAGCGCTTGACCTTGCCGGACGAACAGGCCGAGCCCGACGAGAGCGCGAGCCCCGCCAGATCCAGGGCCATGAGCGCCGTTTCCGCGGCGACGCCCGGAACGGCGAAGGCGCAGGTATTGGGCAGGCGCGGCGCGCCGGCGCCGAAGATGGCGGCGGCCGGGGCGAGGCGCGAAAGGTCCGCCTCCAGTTTTCCGCGCAAAGCGGCAAGCCGGGCGGCGTCCTCGCGCGCGTGCGCCAGCGCGTCCTCGGCCGCCGCGCCAAAACCGGCGAGCGCGGCCACATTCTCCGTGCCGGCGCGTAAACCGCGTTCCTGCCCGCCGCCTCGAATCAGCGGGCGGTCGCAATGCAGGGACGCATCGCGCAGGACGAGCGCGCCGGCGCCCATCGGGCCGCCGATCTTGTGCGAGGAGACGACGAGCATGTCGGCGCCGGTCGTCTCGAAGGAACAGGGAATGCGGCCCGCCGCCTGCACGGCGTCGCAGACGACGAGGCCGTCCGCCGCATGGACGCGTTCGGCGGCGGCGGCCACGGGCTGCAACACGCCGGTCTCGTTGTTGGCGGCCTGCAGGCAGAGCAGGACCGCCCCGCTGGCGCGGGCGAGCGCGGCGTCGAGCGCCTCCATATCGAGGACGCCATCGGCATCGACAGGGAGAATTTCGGCATTTTCGCCAAAATCGTGGCCGTCGTGCGCGGCGACATGCTCCGTGGCCGACAGCAGCAGTTTCGTCGGCGCGCCCTGCGGCCAACGCCAATGCGGAGAGAGCGCGAGATTGAGCGCCTCCGTCGCGCCCGACGTGAACACGACGTTGCGCGCGCGGCCGCCAACCAGCGCCGCGACCTTCTCGCGCGCCTCCTCCACAACCGCCCGCGCCGCGCGGCCCTCGGCGTGGATCGAGGACGGATTGCCCACCGACCGCAGCGCGTCCAGCATCTTCGTGCGCGCCGCGCCGCGCAGCGGCGATGTCGCGTTATGGTCGAGGTAGAACCGGGTCACGGTGGGTATGTAGCGGGGAGACGAGGCAGGCGCGAGTCCGGCTTCCCTCTTTCGCGAGGCCGCTGCGCGGCTCATCGGAGCCAGTACGTCGCCATCCCCAGTCCCTCATGCTGAGGAGCCTGCGCAGCGGGCGTCTCGAAGCATGTTCCAGAGCCTCGAGCCTCGGCCGCCCTTCGAGACGCCGCTTTGCGGCTCCTCAGGGGTGAAGGTCAGAATTGCCAGAGTTGAGTTTCCGGTCAGACTTTCGAGACGGTCCCCCGGAAGCGGCGATGGCGATTGCCCTCCCCGCGCCTTCGCGCGAAAACTCGTCCGCCAACACCCGGAGCCTTCATGCCCGCCGAATTCCAGGCCCCGCCGCTGCTCGATCATGTCGCCATCGTCGCCTGGGCGCTATCGGGGGCGCTGGTCGGCCTGCGCAAGCGGTTCGACGTGGTCGGCGTGTTCATGACGGCGCTGGTCGCGGCCACCGGCGGCGGGCTCATCCGCGACGGCGTGCTGCTGCAGACGATTCCGCCCGTGCTCACCAACCCGCTCTATCTGCCGCTGGTCGCGGCGACGACGGTGTTCGCGATCGCTCTCGCGAAACGCCTGCACAATGCGCGCAAGCTCGAGACGCTGATCGAACTCGTCGACGCCGTCGGTACGCCGGCCTTCGCCGTCGTCAGCATCGAATTCGCGCGCCGGGCCAACCTGCCGCTGCCGGGCGTGCTGCTGGTGGGATGCGTGGGCGGCGTCGGCGGCGGCGTGCTGCGCGACATTGTCGTGCGCGAAATCCCCGAGATCATGCAGCCCGGCCGCTATCTCGCGATCCTCGTGGCGCTTTCGTGCGCGCTCTACATGATCCTGACGATCGGCTTTTCGCTGCCCTCGGCGCCGGTCGCGTGGGGCGCGGTCGCCTTCTATTTCTGCGTGCGGCTGCTGACGGTGCGAATGGATTGGCGGACGCGGGCGGTGTTGGGGGAGTGATGAATTCTGCCCTCTCCCGCTCAGCGGGCGAGGACGCCGCGATTGGTGCAAAATTGTCGCGGCGCGGTTCTCATCCATCGCGCTTGCGCGACACCTTCTCCCGCGGTGCGGGAGAAGGAACGCCAGCCATCAATCCAGCTTGAACTTCTCGAACTGGCGGTGTTCCGCGAAAATGCGGCGCACGGTGCCGGTCACCGAGCGATAGATGATCGTCTCGGTGGTGATGAGCTTCGGGTGGAACTTCACGCCGCGCAGCAGCGCGCCGTCGGTGACGCCGGTGGCGCAGACGATGACGTCGCCGGACGCCAGCTCCTTCATGTCGTATTTCTTCTTCGGGTCCTTCACGCCCATCTTGCCGGCGCGCTCCACCTTGGCCTGCGTGTCGAGGATCAGGCGGCCCTGCATCTGGCCGCCGACGCAGCGCAGCGCGCCCGCCGCCAGCACGCCTTCCGGCGCGCCGCCGGAGCCGAGATAGAGGTCGCAGCCCGTCTCTTCCGACTGCGCGCAATGGATGATGCCGGCCACGTCGCCGTCGGTGATGAGGCGGATCGAGGCGCCGGCCTTGCGGCAGGCGGCGATGATGTCGGCGTGGCGCGGACGGTCCAGAATCACCACGGTGATTTCGCCCGCCGGCACGCCCTTGGCCTTGGCCAGGGCGTTGATGTTCTCGGCCGGGCTCGCGTCGAGATCGACGACGCCGGTCGGATAGCCCGGGCCGATGGCGATCTTGTCCATGTAGACGTCGGGCGCGTTCAGCAGCGTGCCGGCTTCGGCCATGGCCATGACGGCGATCGAGCCCGGCATGTCCTTGGCGCAGAGCGTCGTGCCTTCCAGCGGATCGACGGCGATGTCGACGCGCGGACCGGTCTTGGTGCCAACCTCCTCGCCGATGAACAGCATCGGCGCCTCGTCGCGCTCGCCCTCGCCGATCACCACCTTGCCGTGGATCGGCAGGCGGTTCAGCTCGCGGCGCATGGCGTCGACCGCGGCCTGGTCGGCGGCCTTCTCGTCGCCGCGGCCGCGCAGGCGGGCGGAGGAGACCGCGGCCCGCTCGGTGACGCGCACCAGCTCGGTCGAGAGAATACGCTCGATGATTTTGTCTTCCTTGACGATGAGATCGGTCATTTTCATCTTTCCCGGACTGTCGTTCCTGGCGCGGATACCGCCTATTCGCGCTCGATTCGGATGGATTGCGGGCGTTCGGCGACATAGCCGTCCGCCACGATGGCGTCGAGGGCTTCGCGCACGAGTTTCTCGGTCGTGGCGTAGGTAATAAGGACGACGGGCACGGGCGCGCCCGTCTTGTCGCCGCCGGCCCCGGCGCGGCCGCGCTGCACGATGCTTTCGAGCGAAATGCCGCGCTCGGCCATGCGGGCGGCAATGCCGGCGAAGGCGCCGGGCTTGTCGTAGACGGACAGGCGAATGTAGTAGCCGCCCTCGTGGCGCTGCATCTCGACGCGCCTAACCCTGGTGAGCGCGGCGCGCGGCAGGCCGAGCGGGCGCGAGCGCACGCCGCGGGCGATGTCGGCGATGTCGGCGACGACGGCGGACGCCGTGGCGTTGCCGCCGGCGCCGGGGCCGACCAGCGTCAATTCGTGCACGGCGTCGGCGTCGATGGTCACGGCGTTGGTCACGCCCATCACCTGCGCGATCGAGGTCGTCTTGCGCACCATGGTCGGATGCACGCGCTGCTCCACGCCGTGCGGCGTGCGCTGGGCGACGCCGAGCAGCTTGATGCGATAGCCGAGTTCGTCGGCGGCCCTGAGATCGGCGAGCGTCACGCGTTCGATGCCCTCGACCGAAATGGCGTCGGCGTCGATCTCCGTGCCGAAGGCGAGCGTCGCCAGAATGGCGAGCTTGTGGGCGGTGTCGAAACCGCCGATGTCGAACGTGGGATCGGCTTCCGCATAGCCCAGCCGCTGCGCCTCCTTCAGGCAGACGTCGAAGGGCAGCTCCTCCGTCTCCATTTTCGAGAGGATGTAATTGCAGGTGCCGTTGAGGATGCCGTAAACGCGTTCGATCGAATTGCCGGCGAGACCTTCACGCAGCGTTTTCACGATCGGAATGCCGCCGGCGACCGAGGCCTCGTAGGCGAGCGCGACGCGCTTTTCCTCGGCCAGCGCCGCCAGCGCCAGCCCGTGCTTGGCCAGCAGCGCCTTGTTGGCGGTGACGACCGCCTTGCCGTGTTTCAGCGCCGTCTCGACGGAGACGCGCGCGGCGCCCTCGTCGCCGCCGATCAGCTCGACGAAGAGGTCGATGTCCTCGGACGCCGCGAGCGCGACGGGATCGTCGAAGAATTTCATCGCGGACGCGTCGAAGCCGCGATCCTTCGCCTTGTCGCGGGCGGAAATGCCGGTGACCACGATCTTGCGGCCCGTGCGCGCCTGCAGCGCCTCGTCCTGCTGCGCCAGAAGGCGCACGACGGACGCGCCGACCGTGCCGACGCCGGCGATGCCGACCCGCAGAATCTCAGCCATGTTTTCCTGTTCCCCGGCCGCCAGGACGGCGGCGCCGCCTTGTGCCCGATTTGGCAGGGACGATCAAGGAAACGCGGGGTCGCAGCGTAGGCGGGCCGACCGCGCGGCCGCCCCGCACGCCGTTACACCTCGCCCGGCGCCGCCTCGATCTGGGAGACGAACCAGCGGGTCAGCCAGGCCATTACCCAGGGGATGGGGATGATCAGGCCGAAACCGAGCATGGCGACGAAGCTGCGCCAGAGAATGTCGATGCCCCTGCCCACGAAGCGGAAGCGCAGGGGGCCGGCGACGTTGCGGCAGACCCAGTCGAGATAGAACTGCAGGAACCAGGCCCAGCCGACGATGGTGAAGATCGAGACGACGCCCAGGGCAATCCAGCCGAGATAGGGGAGAAAGTCGCCGCGAAACGCGAGAAACGGCCCGTCCGGGCCGGCGCGCAGCTTCTCGCAAAACCAGCGCAGCACGAGGAACGGCAGAACGAGATTGCCGACGAGCGCGAGGAAGCCGCTGTCGTTGGCGATCGCGCCGGAATAGATCAACAGGGCCTCGAGCACGAAGACCCACCAGATGTCGAGCGGCTTGCCTTCGAAGACGAAGGGCGTCCCGTTCGGCAGCCGCGTGCTCTCGCCCAGATATTTCCAGTACATCGTGCTGGTCCACGGCGAGGGGACCACGAAGATGTTGCCGAGCCAGGCCAGGATCGCGCGACCGAACAGCGGGAACGGCTCGACATCCGAGACCAGCGGCCCGGGGTTGAGGCCGACGATGGGCGCCGTCTTCACCGACGGCACGGCGCCGGGCGGACGCTGGCCGCCGCCAGCCTGCGACCCGGGCGCCGGGGGCGGCGCGGAGGATGGGGCGGCGGCGATGAGAGCTGCGAGGGCGGCGACAGAGCCGGCGGGCGCCCATTCCGCCATGCCGTCCGACCAGACGAGCGTCGTCGGCGTCACTTCGCCCGCGCGCGCGAGCCGCGCCAGCTCCTCGAGTTCGACCGGGCCTTTGCTCGCATTGTCCGGTCCGACATACCAGTAAGCAGCCATGGCGCGCCCTCCAGAAGCGCAGCATGGAACGGGTCTGCGATTCTGCAAAGTGCGAGGCTCTCGCGGTCGCCGGGCGCGCGAGCTAAGTTCGGCGCGGGAGGCCCGATGACCATCGAAATCCGCAAATGCGCCGACGCGGAGGAGCTGCGCGCCTCCATGTCCTCGATCTGGCATTATTTCGGCCTGCCGCCGACCGACGAGGCGGTCGGCAATTTCGCTGTGCTGGTCGGCCCCGAGCGCGCTTTCGTCGCCCGCGAGGACGGCGCGGTCGCGGGCGGCTGCTGCTCCTTCCCGATGCAGGTGACGACGCCCGGCGGTTCGGTGAAGGCCGCCGGCGTCACCATGGTCGGCGTGCAGCCGACCCATCGCCGGCGCGGCGCGCTCACGGCGATGATGCGCCGGCAGCTCGACGATTGCCGGGAGCGCGGCGAAGCGCTCGCCTATCTCTGGGCGTCGGAGGAGCGCATCTACGGCCGCTTCGGCTATGGGCTCGCGGCGCTCTCGGCGGATGTCGAGATTTCGCGCGACCGCAACGAGTTCTTCACGAAGGCGCCTACCTCGGGCCGCGTGCGGCTCGTTCCGCCGGCGGAAGCGCTCGAGCCGGCGCGCGCGATCTACGCGAAGACGGCGACGCGGCGACCCGGCATGTTCGCCCGTTCGGACGAATGGTTGAAGCGGCGCACGCTCGCCGATCTTCCGTGGATGCGCGCGGGCGGCGGCGAACTCGTCTGCGCGCTGCTGGAGACCGACGGCGCGCCCACGGCCTACGCCCTCTATCGCTTCGACGCGAAATGGGAGCGCAATATCCCGGCCGGCGTCGTGCGCGTATCCGAGGCCATGGCGACGACGCCGGACGCCATGCGCGCGATCTGGCGCTACCTGCTCGATCTCGACTGGTGCGCGACGATCAAGGCGGGGTTTTTGCCCGTCGACCATCCCCTCTTCCTGCTGTCCGCCGAACCGCGCCGGATGCGCGCACAACTGCGCGACGGATGTTTCGCGCGGCTTGTCGACGTGGAAGCCGCTCTGTCTTCGCGCGCTTACGGACCGGGCGAGGTCGTCATCGAGGTCGCCGACGCCTTCTGTCCGTGGAACGCGGGAAGATGGGTGGCGCGAGAAGGCGGCGTTGCGCGCACGGACCGAGCGGCGGATTTGTCGTGCGACGTCTCGGCGCTCGCCTCCGTCTATCTCGGCGGCTTCTCGTGGGCGCAGATCGTCGCGTCGTCGCGCGCGAGCGCTGCGAGCGACGAGGCGATCATGCGCGCCGACCGCGTGTTCGAGCGGCGCGCGGCGCCGTGGGTTCCGGAGATTTTTTAATTGCTGAGGTCGATGTGACGCTAATGGATCTTGAATTCAACCGCCTGAAGGAACTCACATTACAGCATATTCGAGCAGCCGATGATTTTTCGAGGGCGCTGAACGCCGCTACCTTGTCAAGAACCTATCTCTTAGCTGGAGACATGCGGCACAATGAAGATGTGTTGATTCATCTCCACGCCTCAATGATAGTATCCTATGCTCGCGTATTCACTAAGACGCACAAGAAGGATGGCACTAAAATTTCTTATCCAGTCCGATCGATCAAAAATGATTCCAAATTCGATGGCAGGATACATTTACTGATACTGAACCTACGAAACAAATTGATAGCTCATACCGATTTTGAGTCATTTCCACCAACTCTTTCGACGGCCTCTTTCACAATCAAGCGCTTCGATGGAATTTCCATAGAATCTTCGCCAGCCTTATTATTCGGAACCTCGTATACATTCGGGCATATTGCTGATGTCGCGCTTTTGGATTCAATCATTGAGCATGTAAGTGGATGTGTTGAAAGCGCCCGAGCCAGCGCGAGCGCTACGCTAAATAAAATGCACCATTTAGCCCACGCTGATCCAGAACGATGGCTTGCCTACTGGCGTGAAGCAAAACCGGATCGGGTTGTAGCTAAGCGGCTGGACCATGTCACATCAGGCGACCTCCAATTCGACACACTCACAGTTAGTCCACTTACAGACGAAGAGCACGACTATTTTACGCGGCAAGAACCGGACCCTGACCTGCATAGGGAAGGTTTTTTTTATAAGTCGGTCTCGTGCAAGAGCGAGACACAGTACGCCAGATTTTTCTCTGATGGGAAAACCGCAACCATATTCAGAACAGATACGATGCATTCGTGCACAACAAAACAATTGCCCTTTGTCGGTTTTGAGGCCCCGATTGCCATACGAGCAACGGTAATTTTGGGAGAGATCATAGGACGCCCAATTTCCCGAATATGATTTGATCTAAGGCCGCTTCTGGCGCTTCTACCAGACCTGCACTAACCTCATCCCATCAAACGATGACCGGACGGCGCCAGAAAGCCGCCGGCGATGGGAGGGAAACCATGGCAGAGGGCGCAGGCGCGCAGGCGCGCGACGATTCGCATTCCACTTCCGGCGGCAACGGCGGCGCAAGCGTCGCCGGACGCGCCGTTCCGATCGACCGCTCGATCGGCGCCGAGCATCCTCGCCTCGCGAGCGCAGCCGATATCGAAGCCTTCGAGAAAATTCCCTATGCCGAGCGCATCGCGGCGGC
>WBZM01002580.1_pt1 | contig 15164 bp, 12 predicted proteins | sample 5204271 | NCBI WGS metagenome assembly WBZM01 (sample SAMN12344346, study PRJNA552823) | activated sludge metagenome | biome: Activated sludge suspended growth; feature: Nitrification reactor; material: Wastewater; isolation source: activated sludge from nitrification reactor of wastewater...
CCGCGTGACGAAACCAAGATCAAGGTGTTCCACGGACCGAATCGGAACTCCAAGCTCGTGCTTGGACTGATGCAGGTCGGTGGCATCAAGACACCGAGGCCTGCCTGCGACACGCTGCTGCGTCAGCCGTGCCGCAGCAGCACCTTCTCGGTGCCGAAGGGCAAGGGACCGGACGGTTCCACAGCCAAGTAGCAATGGGCAACCCGGCAGCCTGCGCGGAGAAACCACCGCGTAGGCTGCTGGGGATGCCACCCGAGATCAACGTGCAGGAACGCCTCGACGCGATCGCCGAAGCGACCCTGCAACTCGCCCGAGCTGGAGGCGCGCGTGGCGTCACCGTCCGAGCGGTTGCGAAGAAACTCGGTGGCTCAACCACACTCGTCACCAAGTACGTCCCCACCCGAGTCGACCTTCTCCTCAACGCCTTCGCCTTCGTTTCAACCAACTGGGCTGAAGATCTCGCAAATGCCCTTGACGGCAAGGAGGGGATGGAAAAGCTCAAGGCGCTCGCCGGGTGGTCGCTTCAGACCAACAACTACGACGACGCGATCCGTGCCCTCTGGATTGACTCCCTCGCCGGAAATCCACCCGAAGCCGAAGGCGATGAGACGGTTCAGAACCAGGCCCACGGCGAGTACGAGTTCATCAAGGCCGTCGTCCATGAGGCAGGCGAAGACGACTGGGTCGCCGATGCCCTTTTCCTGGCATTCCGCGGCTACTACCTCTCATCGCTCGAGGATCCCGAGTCTTGGCCACCCGAACGAGCCCAAGAGGCTGTAATGCGGATCCTTGAAATGATCGCCAGCCAACAGCGCTGAGCGATGAGGTCGCTGCGCAAAGGGGGAATGCTTCGCTGGTGGTTGGCGAAAAAATGCTGAAGACCTCGACCCTTTAGAGGTAGAGTCGGGTTTGGAAAGGAAGCCACGAAGGGAGAGAGTTGCGGTATCTAGGCGGTCTCGTCTTTGGTCTGCTGGCACTCGCATTGCTGCCTACGGGTTCGCAGGCGGCGGACCTAGATTGTTCGGATTTCTCTAATCAGGCCCAAGCGCAGAAACACCTGACGCCTGGTGACCCACACGGGCTTGATGCTGATGGTGACGGGAAGGCATGCGACTCACTGCCGTGCCCCTGCTCCTCCGAAAAGGGTGAGGAAGGCGGGGGAAACGACGGAACGAAAGTCCTCGTTTTCAATGCCAGGGTGGTTGACGTCGTGGACGGAGACACGATCGACGTTCGGAGACTTGGCAGCCGAAAGCTCTACCGGGTCAGGCTTCTGGGAATCGACACTCCGGAGGTCTTCGGAGGAGAAGAGTGCGGTGGGGAAGAAGCGTCTCGGCGAATGGGATTGATCGCCAAGGGAATCGTGCGGGTCAGAACTGACTCATCGCAGCCGAGGCGCGACCGCTACAACCGCCTTCTCGCATACGTGTCTAAGGGTCGGCGAGATTTGAACAAGCGGATGATCAGCCTCGGGCTGGCCAAGGTCTACGTAGTCGGCGAGAGATTCTCTGCCTACACGTCCTACAAGAGAGCCCAGGAGCAGGCGCGTTCGGCCGGCCGTGGTTCTTGGGGCCGCTGCGGAGGGATCTGAGAATCATGGTCGACGAATCGACACTTTCAAAGTGGACCGGACGAGCAAGCGACACAGAACAAGACCGCTACAACAGAACCAAGGATCGGATCAACAAGGCCATCGAGGCGTACGAGCCCCTGAGCAAATGGGACTTCAAGGTCTATCCGAAGGGTTCATACCCGAACTTCACCAATGTCGTTCGCGACAGTGATGTCGACATTGCCGTCGAGTTGACTGGACTCGTCAACTACTCGTTCGATCATGGAGCGAAGGGACTAACGATGGCGGACATCGGCCGCTCCAGCTATCAGGGGGACTACGGGTTGGCGGCCTTCAAGGACGACGTCGAGCAGGCGATGCGCCAGTACTTCTCGAGTGACGCTGTTCGTCGTGGCAACAAAGCAATCGAGATAGCTCCCGGACCATCCGGCTTGCCTGCGGACGTGGTGCCTTGCCAGTCGCATCGGCAGGTCATCAAGCCCGATGGGACATTTCGTCAGGGCATCCGATTGCGAGACGACTCGAACCCGCTGAAGAAGCTCATCAACTATCCGGTCCAGCATCTACAACGAGGCATCGAGAAAAACGATCGGACCCAGCGTCGTTACAAGCGGGTCGTCCGTATCCTCAAACGGCTCGAGAACCAGATGGTTGACGAGGGACTAATCACTCCGGTCGCTTCGTTCATGATCGAGTCCGCGGTATGGAGCGTCACGGACGCTGCTTTCAACGACTACTCGACTTGGAAGAGCCGCGTGCGGGAAGTCTTGAGACTCATCTACAACGGCACCCAGGATGCCGATTGCGTGAGCTCCAAAGACTGGTTCGAAGCAAACGGCATCAAGTTCTTGTTTCACGGATCCCAGCCGTGGACGTGGCAGCAGGCGCACGGCTTCGCTGACAAGGCCTGGGACTACATGGGATTCGACTGAGTTTGCCGACACCGTTCTGGACACGAGCAACGATCCTCGTGGCCGCAGCCATCTGGTTCGGCTGCGCGGCGATCTTGGGGGCACCGCTTGACGGAGCCTGGTTGAAGCCAGCCGCTTTCGTGATCGCCGCGGTCATTTTGCTTCAGTTCGCATTCGACAGGTGGCTGTGGGAACTCTTGCCAACAAGCCTCACCAAGAAGCCGGTCCTTCGTGGCACGTGGAAGGGCTACATCAAATTCGAGTACCCAGAAGGCACGGATCCTCAGACGAAAACGTGCTACCTAGCAATCCGCCAGACCTTCACTGAAATCTCCGTCCATATGTACCTCGACATCTCGAAATCCGCATCCACGGGTGCATCAATCAGTCACCAAGACGGACAAGAGAAACTGAGCTGGACCTACTGGAGCAAGGCCGACGCGTTCAACCGGAAAGACAACCCGCCTCATCAAGGAGCGGCTGAAGTTGCCATCACTATGAAACCAAGCGAGCGGCTTGACGGCGACTACTGGACCTGGAGGAAAACGCGAGGACGAATAGTTGTCGACCAGCATTCGAAGACCTTCTACACCAGTTTCCAGAGTGCCGAGGATGCGTTCAAGTAGAGCTCCTTCAAGGCCCGAGTCCTCATTTCGGTAAGCCGACCATGGCCTACGTGACCGAAGAAGACCTAGCTTCGTGGTCGATTCCCATCGCGAACTCGGAGTACGAACTGGCTGAAAGGATCATGGAGCTCGTCACGGCAACTACTGACGATCTCTTGGAGGGACGAGTAGCCACCTTCGACGTCGATCTAATGGGCTCGATGAAGAACGGGACGGCCCTGCAAGACCGATCAGATTTCGATGTCGCGATCACCATCACTGAACCTCCCGCAACACTGACCAGATCCCAAGAACTAGACACCGACTCGCACCAACGCCTAAGTCTTATGAACCATGAAATCGGTGGTGGGATAGCTGGGCTAGGAGGTCCGGTGGACTCAGGATTCTTCGCGCACGAATTCGAATTCGAAGGACGAATGGTTGACGTGGTCCCCAGGACAAGGGTGGCCCAGCACGACGGTGCAGTCGTTCTCTTCCCCGGAGGCGGTTACGGAGGATACGTCTGGAATTGGCCTGCTGAATACGAGCAAGCCATTGAACGTCAAGACCGCCAGACCAACGGGAACTTTCGAGAGACAATTCGCGTCGCCAAAGGAATCCGCCGCAAGATCAGCCGAATCGCGGACGCCGATCCAATTCCATCGTTCACGTTGGAAAGCCTCCTTCTACGTGTGCCAAAGTCCGAGTTTCGGAGGCCTCTCCCCGACCGCATGCGAGCGGTGCTGGCCGACGCCAGAGATCAGACCCAGGCGGATGACGCGGATCAGATACTCGATCCAACCGGTCGAAAGCCACTGTTCGGATCTCCCCTAGTGGACCTGGAAGATTCGTACGCAAGTTTGGTGGAGATGCTCTGGTTGCTCGATCACGATGAGCCCTTTGCTTACCTGTGGTGACTCCGACGGCTCGGATCTAGTCAAGACGATTTGAGCGTCTGAGCTTTCGCGTAGCTTTCCGGCCGTGATCCTTCCCGGTCATTTCGGTCCCCCAGACGGTTCGCGTTTCTGACGAATGGCTGCCACGGACCTCGACTCCCGCGGCAGCTTTGAACTCTTAGGAAAGGTCCGGAAGGACAGAGTCCCGGTCGACGCGGGTGAACTCGATTTCGTGCTCGACTTGCTTGAGCCGATCCGGAAGCCCTACGTCAGCTACAAGTCGAAGAACATGCCGGGGAAGTGGTTCTCGCCAATCGCCGGCAGGCACGTTCAGTACGACAGCCTCCTCGAGCGGTCTTGCCTTCTCCAGCTGGAATTCGAAGGATGTTTCTCCGATCTGGTGGAACAGCCGTTTCGACTTCGATTCAAGGTAGGCGATCAATCGCGCAGTCATGTTCCGGACTTCCTCCTCCGAAAGCACTCCGGGTCGCTGACATTGGTGGACGTCAAACCGGCAGCGAGGGCCATCGAACCGCACTTCGTTGAGCAGTTCGAACGAACCGCTGACTTCTGCCGACAAGAAGGAATCGAATACAGGGTGATGAGCGAAGCGGATCCCCAGCTCTTGGAGAACCTCCGTTGGCTCTGTGGATATCGCGACGTTCCACTTGACCACTCGATTGACTTCACCCGGATGTGGACCATGCTCGAGGAGGGACCCCGCTCCTTCGCGGAGCTCATCGAAAGTGGAGAGGTGGAATGCCTCGCCCGTCCCGTCCTGTTCGGTGGCTTATGGAGCCGCCACTTCTCAACCGATCTTCTTCAGCCGTTCACACGCGAAACCGAAATCAGGAGAAGTGATGTCAGTTCGACGGGTCGGAATGGTGGGCAAGGTCTGGTTTGACGAAACAGTTGCGGAAATAGCAGACGCTTCTACTGACGGAATCGTCGTCCGGCTCCCCAATGGAGTCGAGCACAGATTCATTCCAGACGGGCCGCTACCAACGGTTGATCAGGACCCGGCCGGGACGTGGCTCGATAGCGGAACCCTCTCGAAGAACCAGACAGGTCTCGCGTCCTGGAAACTCGCCCACATCCAAGAGGCCGTCACCGGATTTGCGTCGGGTGACCCTGGAGCACCCAGGGAAGGCGAGCCACGGCCGCAGTACGACCCGACAGTCCATTCACTGTCCGAACGAATTCGCGCGAAAGCCGAAGAAATCCCCTACGACGAACGAACCCTCTACAACTGGAAGAAGAAGATTCCCGAAGGCGCCGGCGCCTTTATTGACGGTCGCTCGATGAAGTCCAAGACCGGTGTCGACATGCCGGAAGAAGTCAAACAAGCGGTCGCCGAGGTCGCCGAGGAATACGCAGAGAGCAGTGATCTGACAAACGACCAGTTCTGGTTTCTCGTGGTCAAGCACATGGGAGATACGGAACTCCCGGACAAATCCCTTGCGACTTTGAACCGCTACCTCGCACAGGTTGGTGTTCGGGACGGCCTAGATCGAAACGCAAAGTCGAGACGGGAGTTCGTGAAGTCGCCGCGCGATGACCTCGGGCATCTCCATTCAGATCGGCCGGGCGAAGTGATCGTGATCGACACCACCCGGGTTGATCTTCACGCGCTAGATCCCGTGTCACTTGAATGGGCGCAACTCGATCTGACGGTAGCGATGGATCTCTACACCCGATCCATCGTCAGCTTCAGGTTCACACCGACCACCAAAGGCGTCGACCTCGCGCTGCTTCTCTCGGACATTGTCTCGCCGGCCCCGGTCGATGAGCGATGGCCGACAGACATTCCCTACCCGTACTGTGGAGTTCCCGAGACGGTCATCCTGAGAGAGTTCGACCTTCCGACGGGTACGCCGCTAAAGCCTCGTCCCACCGTGAAACCAGAAACCATTTTGGTGGACCGCGGACTCAACTACCAGTCCTTCGCGTTCACAACTGGATGCGCGAAAGTCGGGGCGCACATCCAATCGGCACGACCGAAGCGACCCACGGACAAAGGCTGGGTTGAGCGACTCTTTGAGACGGCCAACCAGCAACTCTTCATGGGCTTGCCCGGATACACCGGCCCGAACGTTCTGGCGCGTGGCGAAAAGCCCGAGGACAAAGCCGTCTTCTTTATCTGGGAGCTCGAACAGATCTTCGGTAGATGGATCGCCGAGATCTACCAAGAGCGGCCGCACGACGGCCTCAGACCAGTTGAGTGTCCCCGATACCCCCTGACACCCAACCAGGCCTACGAAGAGGGGATAGCTAGGTCCGGGTTCGTGAAAGTCCCGAGCGATCCGAACTTCAATCTCCACCTTCTTCCCGTCATCTTCAAACACATTCGAAACGACGGGATCTCGCATAGGAGCCTCGACTTCGACGATCCGATCCTCAACCAGTTCCGGTACATGCCATCACCTCACCCTGAGAACAAATGGCCGTTCAGATGCGACCCCCGCGATCTTCGGAAAGTGTGGTTTGAGCATCCCAACACGGGCGAATGGCATGAGATCTACTGGCGTTTCGGCCGGGAGATCCAACGGCCTCTAAGTGAGGAGTCACTTTCGTTCGTCAAACGTGAACTGCGATCCGGCAAGAGGCCTCCAACCCAAAAGCGGCTTCGACAGCGACTGCTTGATTTCCAGCTTGATCTTGAAGACGAGATCCTGGTTCGCGAAGACCGCTTGTTGAGGAGGGAAGTGATGAGAGCGACAAGCACCGAGCGTCAGGTCAGGGGACCTTTGCCTGCCCCTGTGCTCCCCGACCTTCCTGAGTTCGTCGAGTCCAGCTGGACAACCGAGATCGCAGAACTGGGGCTCCGCAATGATTGAGCGACCTGGCCGCAAGAGGGAAACTCTCAAGGAGGGCTGGTGGGACTTCGTGACAAGGCCGAATCCCAAACCGCCCGAGCCCTTGACCCTCAAGGAGATGCAGCTGCTGAGTCCTGCCCGGCTTGAGCTCTACAACCGTCAACGACGGGCGTACGCATCAGCGATGCCACCGATTCGCCAGCTCTACGCCAAACCACAAGAGCTGGTCGAGGCAGCGATCGAGCGAAACGAATTCAAGCCACCGGGCGCCCGGACCGGGGTAATCATCGACGGAAAATCTGCCAACGGCAAGACCACAATGATGATGGACATCGGTCGAAAGTACGAGAAACAACAGCGCCTCATCCACCCAGCAAAGGAGACGGAAGCGGGCGGTCATTTCACCCCGGTGATCTACCTCAATGTCGACTCGATCCCCACGATGAAGAGTCTCAATCGAAGCTTCCTCGAGTTCTACGGGATGGATCCCAAGCGAGCCACCACGAATCAGATGACGTCGCTTCTGCTTGACCTGATTGAGACCTGCGGCACAACACTGATCCTGATCGACGAAGTTCACATGCTCGCACTGGGCCGGGAATCGGACCGCGACGTAAACAACCACCTGAAGATTCTCGCCAACTCGGCAAGAGCAACATTTGTCTATGCCGGCGTGGAACTGGCTAAGAACGACTTCCTGGTTGAAGGGTTCGCACCAACCGAAGTGAGCCGAGCACAGATCAGCCGTCGCTTCAAGCACGTCAAAGTCAATGCGATAGGTCAGTCGTCCAAGAACGAGCAGGCTCTCATGTCGGGAGTCTTGAAGGTCTACGAGGACCATCTGTGGCTCGCCAACGGGCAGGAAGGAGACCTCGTTCGGCTTGCCCCTTACATTTGGAAACGAACCCAAGGGGTGATTGGTTCGATCTCAGAGCTCGTGTACGGCGCCTATATCGCGGCGGTGCGGACTGGGGAGGAGAGATTCACGAAGGAGCTGATCACGACCGTCCAGCTAGACAGCGAAGCGGAGAAGCTTTTCGATCGGTGGCGGGAGGATGAGCATCGCGGCTTTGAGGAGGCCGCATGAGGCGAATACCGATTGCACCGGACCCGAAGGAAGGGGAAAGCCTTGCCGGGTACATGCTGAGGCTTTCAGACAGGTACGGATTGGCTCCCGGGGACATAAGCGATGCGATCGGCTACCACCCGAAGGAGAAAAAGATCGTTGCCCGGCGATCGCCTTACAGATTGACCGAGGACCAGAAATCGAGGATCGCCCAGGCGACGGGGATTTCTCCCGAACGGCTGGTTGAGATGACGCTCGAGCACTTTGATGGCCGGCTGTTCAAGGCAGACCTGACGAAGAACATCGCGAAAGGTGTTCCGTGGGCGCTGGGCAAACGGGTCTCGATCTGGGACACCGCCTATTGCCCGGAATGCCTTGCTGAAGATCGGACGTTCTACCTCGCTTGGCAGTCGCGGTGGTCTCTCGTATGCGTGAAACACAAGACGGCTCTGATCGAAGAGTGTCCGAAATGCAAGAAGCCTCCGAGCACTTTGAAACGGAAGGACTGGCCGAAGGATGCGAGGGGAGAGCTCACTGACGTCACGCGATGCTGGTGGGCAAGGAATCGCAAAGTCTGTCGAAGGCATCTGACCAATGTCGTTGCTGAAGATGTGAGCGGGGATCCAGAGTTGATCGCATCCCAACAGACGGTCTACGACATCATCGGTGGCAAGGTTCAGCCAACAACTGCGGGTCAGTCGGTTGATGGGCCGGCTTTCTTCTCGGATCTCTCTGGCCTGATTTATCTGGTTCGACTCGAAGAGCAGATCACGTCCGGTGACTTCAAACGCCGTGAAGGAAAAGCGCAAGCTTCGTCTGGCCTGATGCAGCAGCTCTGGCCTCGAACCGTAAAACAGCGCCACCTAGCCAAGGCGATGCAGATGTCCCGGATCGAGGACCCGGAAGAGTTGGCGTTCCGGATTCGTGACATTGGAGATCTCGCCTACCAAGAAGGAAACGTTCGGCTTCCGCAACTGAGGATCTTCCCCGGCCATTCCGAAGTGTTCAGTCATGCGATGTCCCACGCCCGACAAATCACTTGCTACGCAGACCAGGTCGAGAAGGCCGGGATGGGTCGCCGATTCCACCGTCGGCCAGCCGATCTACCCGCCGGCATGGAAACACGTCATGTTCCTCAGCTCTTCTGGGACACCGAGTTTGATGAACGGCTTGGCCGATTCTTCGAAGAGCTCGACTTCACTAGGTGGAGGGCACGTCGACTTTGCTCGATCTTGCTTGCGCGGATGCTCGAACCTTTGTCCTGGGAGGAAGCAGCGATCAAGCTGGGATTCGATCCAGACAGCCACAAACACAAAGCGATCTGGGTGGCGTTCAGCGATGTCATCGCGACGGGCAACGCCGAAAGCCTGCTTGACGAGATTCGCTCAAGCGTGAATCGCCGAGTTGAGAGCGACGGACTAGTCGACTTCCGCGAGCTCCAAGATCACGTTTCAGGATGGGAGGGGGTCGACCAGGCTACGTACAAGTACCTGCCCTCCAACTACAAGCCGGTTCGCTATCACCACGATCACCCCAAGAAGCGCGGCTTTCTCTCCGCAATGTTCTGGTCGGACATCGTCCAGACCGATGAGATCCTCTCGCCCTACTGGAAATCAACCTGGGACCGATACGACCTGACAAAGTTCCAGCAGGACTTCGACGGTCGCTTTGAGCCTCGGTTCTCGATGCTCAGACAGATCATCAAGATGAACCCAGCATCCTCAATCAACCTGCACTTGGGAATGCTGATCGGAGACCTTCGCGAGACCGATGAGATCTCTCCAAGGTTTCGTCGCCATGTACTCGACAAGGAACTGGTCGATCGAACACTGACATACGTCAGCGCTCACACTGGGATCGACATTCCCTCGATCACAAAGGGTCATCACACAAACAACCGGCCGGCAGCAGAGATCTACGCGAGGCTCCTAACCTCGAAGCTCCTGTACCGACTTGGCGGCTGCTTCTGGGAAGAGGTGGCCAGCGTTCTCGAAACCAGGAAGTCGAATCGACTAGCGGTCGACCACGAACAGTTCTCACAGAACCTCACCGCTCGCAAACGCCTTGGTTCCGCCTACCAAGAACTCGAGATGGAGGTACGGAACGGGCTCGCCGAGCTACCGACCCCCGCTGGTCCCGAACCTCATTCGGTGCGGCGGATCGCTCTCGCCCGGAAGATCAAGGCAGAGACCTTCCGACTCTGCGCCGAATTGGGACGCGACGAGACCGAGACGCTCCTTCTCAGCGAGGGGGCGTGTCTGATCCACACAGACCTCGCGGAAGGTGAAGTCTCAGAACTTCATGGCGGTGATCTGAGCTTCCGGTTCGTACGCTGGGCCAGGGGAAAGGTCAGGCCACCAGAAGAACTGTCCGAGTCCAGACGGTTGGTCATGGCCAACGCGAAGAAGCTTCGTGGAGAAGCTGGCTACGGCAAGGCCTATCTAGAACGGGGCCTGACCCAATCCGCCAACGCAAGGCAATCAACACGGGCGGCATAAGACAGTCGAGAGATATTGGATCTTGGAGGTCGGCGGTCACGCCACCGCCTGAGCGAGATCTAGTCTCACCAGATGGTCTTCGAGTGGCCCTCGAAAAAATGCATCGTTTGTCTGCGGCCTTCTGAGAAGCTGAGCAAGGCCCATGTGATCCCCGAGTCAATCGGGGGCACACTGATCGTGAGGTCTACTTGCCGAACGTGCAACAGCACGCTTGGGAGATGGCCAGAGAGCTCGCTAAAAACTGATCCCGCGATAGCGCTGGCGATCTTCGACTTGAAACGTCGACACACCGATCTTCGGATCAGAACCGACCGTCAGATCTTGGTAACCGAGGATTCAGGTCCCCGAGTAAGAGTGCGCAATCGCGATGGAGCAGTGTTGGCGACGCCTCAAACTGACGGTTCGATGGTGAAGAGCTCAGAGGAAGGGCTGAAAGAGATCGAAACCACCTTGCGACGGAGTAGAGCGTCGCGTGCCTCCATCGAGGAGGCAGTTGAGAAGGTCAGTCGAGCCCCTACGGGAAACCTGGTTGAAGTTGCTCCGAACCTGTCGGTTCGAAAAGGCAAAGCGGAAAGTCTTGGTCCTGAACTCACGGGAGAACCAGTACCTGATGAATGCTTCCTAGCGATTGCTTACTCGTTTCTCGCGATACTCGTGGGCGAGTCCATCTACTCATCGAAACTTCAAGTCATTCGAGACGCCGTGCGTGGGTTTGGCTCGGGCCGAGGGTGGTTCGTGGAGCAGTCCATATTGAGGCAAACCCGCGAGCCCAGACATGAGATTTGGTACCGGCGGACCGACACCGGCAGCTTGATCAGAGTTGTTCTCTTTGGCAATTTGATCTGGGATGTCCACTTGGATGGAGTGGGAACGGGCCCATTTGGTGAATCCATCGTTTACGGGCTTAATCTCGTTGGCGGCAGGGAGCTCTGGGAACAGCAGACAAACCAAATCGAGGGTTCATAGCGTGCCAAAGGGTTTGCCCAAAGAACAAAGCGATGGCAATTCAGGTGAATCGGCGGTCATGTCCGAATTTCAGCGCTGGGGGTGGGGTGCGCTCCACAACGCGCGGGAAGACATAGGGACCGATCTGTTGATCATGGCGCGATCAAACGACGGCATTTCACCCGAACTATTGATGGGTGCCCAGGTAAAGACAGGCCCTTCGTACTTCACCTCTCCGACAAACAAAAAATCGGACGAAGAGGGCTGGTGGTATCGCGATAAGCAGCGGACGCACGTGGACGACTGGGTGGAGCATCCGCTCCCTCATCTCCTGATCCTCCACGATCTCGAGACTCGCAAGTCGTATTGGGCTCATGTGACTGCGGAGTCGATCGTAAGTACAGGGAAAGGAGCGAAGGTTCTAGTTCCGCGCCGCAACGAAATCAACGAAGAGAGTCGCGATGCTCTTTTGAGAGTCGCCGAAAGCATCGGTGCTGGCTGGGACGGAAGCGCCTGGCGAGGGGCGGCCCCTCGTCGGAAGATTGATCAATTGCGTTACGCGATGATCGTTCCCCGAATCATTGCGCCTCACCAGAACCGAGGCCAAGAGGACCCGATTTCTCCGGCGCAGGGTTTGGCGATGATCGTGCAGGGGAGGCTTCGCGAATACGAGAACTTCGCAAAGAAATACGAGGAAGTACCAGACGTCAACGCGGCGAAAGATTCAGATGACTGGCACTGGCGATTTGTTCATGCGATGGCTCAGCGGATCGAGAACGGGAATCCTGAGTTTCTACAGGCCTTGATTGAGGAAGCGCCGAATGAGGCGGCGAGAGTCGCGGCCGGCGTAGCAACAGCCTGTGCCCTCCTCGACGTCGACGAGCTTGACAAGGCGGTGCATATCATCGAGTCCGAAAGCTCACGCGGCTCGGCTGAACCGATCGATGAGGCGTGGCTCGCGATGCAGCGCTCTCGCCTGTACTTGGACATCGGCAAGATCGACGAGGCAAGAAGTCTGGCTCTCGAGGCCCAGCAAGCTCGTGCAATTGCTCCGGGTGACCTCACTTTGGGCGCGATTGCCGGGGCCGGCGCGAACCTCATCTTCAACACGACCCCTTGGCAATCGAACGCTCTGGCTACAGCCATCAGCGCTGGCGATACTCCCGTGGCCTGGTGGAGAAACCAGACGGTCAGTCGAGGACTTGGAGCGGTCGCGGACCAAGGGTTCAAAGCTTGGGCGCTTGACGAGAGTGTGCGGGTTGCCGCAGAAGACGTTGCCCAAGTGCAGCTTTCGTCTGCCGCGACCTTGTCGAGCCATGCAGCCGATCACGGGGGATGGCGTCGAATGTCATCCGTTCGAGGTCAGGCGAGACTGAGCTGTCTCGACAGGAACGCCGACGCCGACGAGGTTGGCGAAGCATTAACCCTCCTTGTTCGAGGTGGCGACTACGAAGCGATCAAGTTGGCCGTAGCCCATCTAATTTCTGACGGTCCATCAGCCTCAATCGAGAAGGCAGCCGAAGGTCTCAACCTGGAAGCTGCCACGCATACAACTGCGATGGCAGAGCTGAGATTTCTGGGTTATGGGGGCGCGGCACTCGGTGAAGAGCAAGCAGATCGCGCAGTGAGCTTCTTGTTGGGGCTCCTTCTAAATGACCGAAAGCTGCGGGCTTATGAAAAGCGAACTAGTCCCACCTTTTGGGTGGCGCATTACGCCCTCGAGGCACTTTCCGAAGTGATCCAAGCGGCAAGTCTTTCGGTCCAGAGACGTTTGATCGGTCGTTTGCCGAAACTGCCACCTCAAAAGTCACAGCGTGATGCGGATGCCTGGGCCAGGTTGATTGATGCCGTCCCTGAACAGGCTTGGACGAAGAAGAATGCGTCGGCTGTGCTGCCGGAACCTCGCAAGCACCATGCGTCGCTGCAGATTGCTCTTGAGGGTGTCGCATCCAAGTTTGACCCCAAAGCCAAAGTCAAGCTTGTTGCGAAGGCCAAAAGTGGATCTCGTCACGCCGTGTCTGCGCTGGGAGACGTCACCCTCCTTTCGAAGTCAGCGGCCGCTGCTCAAATCGACTCGCTTTCAAAGTCGATCGAGAGTCAGATAGATGATGCGAGACAGGGAAGTTTCCAGAGAGGTTCCTTCGATTTGGCCGAACTTCTCGTTGTGCTGAACGCTTGGCACCCTGAAGTTGCCCAATGGGATGTCGTAATGAGATTCCTTGAGGACTCGCACGTGCTTCAACAGCAGAAGTATCGGGCGATTGTGCGTCTAGCTGACCTGGCGCCTCAAATTCCAGAGGGACTACGACAGCGACTGGGTGAGGCATCGGTCAAATTGGTATCTCAAGGAAGACCGAGGTACACCCTTCCTTTTTGGCCAGACCGAGATCCCACGGGTCCCGCCACGGTGTTGGCTATTCAAATTGGAGCGATCGACCTCGAATCAAACTCTGATCCCCTAGTCAAACTCTTGGCAGGGGACTACCGATCACGTCTTTGGGCAGCTCATGCTGTGACCAATCGGGCCGGAGGGCAAGATATTGGCGTGTTGGCGACCCTCTCAAACGATGATCATCCGTCGGTGAGAGCGTCGTCCGCTTCGGGGCTCGCGTATCTAGTCGCCCAGGGAAACGAGGACGCGCTCGTGGTTAGCGCTTTGGAGGCGAGCTGCGCCGACCCTGGCAACTTGGTCCCGAGAACCGTTGCCGAGACTTTGCGAGCTGAAGGTGAACCGACTGAAGTTGCCCTGGAGCTTCTTAGAAAGTTGGAGGCACATCCTTCTCCGCACGTGAGGAGCGCTGCCGCTCGGTGAAGTGCCGCTCCAGGGCGTAAACGGCACGCAGGCAACCGTTAGACACGCCGACCTTTCGCGTAACTAGGATCGGCCGAATGTCCTGCCTTTTCTGTGGATCGTTCGGTCCGATGAGCCGTGAGCACGTGCTCCCGAAGTGGTTCGGGCCTCTCTTCCCGGATTTCCGGGAAGTTGACTACGTGCGTGCATTCCAAAGAACTGGCGACGAGCGAATCAACCACCTCCGACCCGGAATGGCCTTCGACCAGACGGTCAGGCATTTTTGTCTGGAGTGCAACAACGGCTGGATGTCTCGCCTGGAAGAACAGGCAAAACCAGCACTAGAGAGTCTCGTGCTTGACGAAGAAAGGTCGATCAGCGCGGTCGAGCAATTGACAATTGCGACCTGGATGACCAAAACGATCCTGACGCTCGGGCCCGCGATGCTTGAAGAAGGCCGAGAGTTCGTCACTGAAGAGACGTATCGCTGGTTCGGCGAGCACAGGATGCCTTTGCCAGGAAGCATCTGCTGGCTGGGCAGGTACACCGGCGGCGAGGAGTGGCCAATTTCCTTCCATTTTCATGGAATCCAGTTCTACCCGGAGGATCAAGAACGGCCCCAAGTTGTGGGATCCACAAACGGATTTCACGCGGTCCTGGCCATCGGCAACTTGGCGCTCTGCTTGTTCTACTGCTCCATCCCCGAAGGCGGATTGGCGGACGGTTTTTCGAGCGACCACCGAGCCCTGATCTGGCCGGCAACCGGAGCCGACGTCTGGTGGCCCCCGAAAAGCTCTTTCGACGGAGTCGAAGCTCTTAGACTCGCCTCCCAGGAAGTACCCACCTAGATTTCCGAAATGATGCCGCTATTTGGCTTTCCAAAGCGAAATCCGGGAATAGGAAACCTACCGCTGAAAAATAGCTAGCGCATCGACATAAGTAGATCAAGAAAATCAAGAAAGTGACGACGAAAGGGCCAGACCGTGATGATCTGGCCCTTTCGCGTCTTAGCCGAAGGGGGCAACCAAATGAGTCACACAACTAGGAAGCGTAGGACGCTTCC
>WBZM01002582.1_pt1 | contig 15161 bp, 16 predicted proteins | sample 5204271 | NCBI WGS metagenome assembly WBZM01 (sample SAMN12344346, study PRJNA552823) | activated sludge metagenome | biome: Activated sludge suspended growth; feature: Nitrification reactor; material: Wastewater; isolation source: activated sludge from nitrification reactor of wastewater...
ACAAGAATATAAACCAGTTAGAGGGAATAATTCCTAATCTAATTAGTTAGAAATAACTACCCAAGAGACCTCAACTCCTAAAGGAGAAAACATAGTCCGACCCAATTAGGAATAATTGGAAATTAGAGATAAAGAGCTCTAATGATAACATATAATGGACTTCGATGGTGATTGTGTAGAAATTATGTTCATATCTCCAAAGCAGATTGATGTGTTTAACAAGTACAATCCTGAGAAACTAATGAAAGGTCATACTGACATTTCACTCAAGAAAAGTACAAAACGGGAACACTCAACTGGGCAGCTTGCTCATGACCAAAGAGAATTGAAATTGTATACAGCATTTGCTGGTTCAATAGCAATCGAAATGGCAGAAAGAGCAAGAACAGCAGGATATGGATATACTCAAGTTGCTGAACTCTATCACTTCATGGCTCAGTTGGCTCTCAACCTGAAACATAGAAGAGATGGTATAGACCTGATCAAGAAACTTTCTGGACACTTTCTAGGAACAAACACCATCAACCTGAAAGAATTCGAAGAAACATGCTTGCAGCTTAATCCAAACTTCAAGCAGAAAGATATTCGAAAACTTAAAGGACTGTTTGTATCTAAAGCAGCAAAGAGTCTAAACTTCACGAGAAACAATGTTAACCAGAACTTCATTGCAGAACTTGCAGGGAAGGTGGCTAGCAATGTTCAAATGCAAGAAAAGGAGCTTGCAAAGAGACAGTTTATCAACTAATCTCAAAGGGACCCGAAAGGGTTCCTTTTTTATAGACAAGAATCAAATGTTTAATAAAGTATCCTATGATTTATATAGGTATAGACAATGGTGGTAACAAACTAGGGCTATCGTTATTAAACACAAAGACTAAGTATTGGTATGCAGCTTGTATAGAAAGAAAAAGCAAAAAGTCTTCAGCATTCACAAGAGAAATACATCCTCATGAGATATGGGAACAAATGTTAGAAATAATGATATCTAATGGAATAGATGAAACTAATTCAAATAACATAATAGTTGGAATAGAAGAATACTTTATTCTAAGAACAAAAGGAAGCGATGTTCTTCCTTGGATGCAGGGATTCTTAACTGCAAAAATAAATGACGCTTTGCCAGAAGCACAAGTAGTATATCCAGGTTCCCAGAAATGGAAAAGAGAACTTATAGGCTTTAAAACATCTGGGAAAGAATTTGTAGAAGAAAGAGTAAAGATTAAAGCTAAAAACAATAATATAAAAATTGTTGCAAAAAATCAATCCCCTGATATGTTTGATGCAATGGGTATATCTTATTTTTTATGGGCTACTGATCCAAAGAAACTACTTAAAATAAAGATGTAACATGGAAACTCTTATTTATATTTTAATGCTTGATTTCATGTCATGCATATAAAAAGTGCATATGAGTATATACTTAAGGAGAAAGGCAAATGCCGGCAAAACAAACATATTCTGTTAGTCTCGTAAGAGACATCAGTAAAAAGAATAAACCATATTGGGTTTCAGGTCCTCTAAATTTGAAAACAATTATGGACGAAGTTGGTTCAACAAAAGTTTCTATGGAAATCAGTAACAAAATTACTGACTCAGAACAAACAATCCAACTTAGGTTTAAACAAGCATGGGGCGATAAAATGGATAATTTGACCATTAAGCAAATGGGAAAATATCAATCTGTTTCGTTCCCTATGTGGTTTAAAGAAGGAACAAAAAAGAATGGAGAGAAGTTCCAGGTAAACAATGGTACTAACTATAATATGTTAGACCTTGAAGGTCTTCTCTCAAGAGAAGTTCAAATTAGGATTTTTCTTAATGAGAACAGGAAATCGGAGAAAAGCCCATCTCTTTCAGTATCCTTTAGCAAATTCTTTAAGAAACAACAGCAGCAGCAAAGAACTGCAACTGCAAGTGTATCTGAAGAAGAATTAAGATTCTAATTTAAGACGAAGCCCCTAAAGTTATGATAAATCTCTTAGTAGAAAAACTAGACGATAAAGTAATAGAAAGTCAATTATTCTATGAACTATTGGATTCTATTCTTTTAAATCAAAACTTTAGGGGTAAAGTCCCACCTGGTAGTATACCTAAAATAATTAAGTCAATCTCTTCAAAAGGAATTCCAATCTCTGCAAAGACGATTATAGATGAAAATAAAGAGAAACCATTAGTTCGTCCAGACCAGATAAAAGAAATAATAAAGTTCAACTCACTATTGATAGAGAAGAGAAAACAAGAATTAGTAGATGTATGTAGTTGGATTCTCCCTTTATTCAGAAAACCAGTCAATGAACCATTTTATATAAACCTTATAATTGCAATGGATTCAGGACAAGGCAAAACATTATTTGCTAATTGTTTAGAAGAAGCCTTGAAGAAACTAGCAATAGTTCATAATAATAATCAAAGAAAAATATCAACACTAAGACTCAATCCAGAAATGGAATCTCAAGGATTAGATTTGTCTTCTTTTCAACCAGGATCGATTCTTATACTAGATGATATGATGAAAACAATGGTTGCAAATAGAAGCGAAAATCTAAGCCTTATTTTTATAGTAGATAAAAAATCTATAAGCTCTGTAAGTTCCATTTTAAAAAATACAATACACTATACAATAAATCTTGAAGATATGAACTCTCAAGATATTATGGAAATGCTAACTTCAAGATATTCTTTATCTGAAGATAAATTAAAAATGGAAATGCTTACAGTAGTAGACAAGCTATTAGAAAGCAAAGTAAATCCAAAGGCAATTTTAAACATTGTAGAACTCGCAGCAGAACTCGAAAAACAAGTACAGAACAGAAATAATTTCATATTTAACAAAAAGACTATAGAATATTTAGCACTAAAAGCTGGAGTAAAAATAGGATACGATTTTAATTTAGAGACTTTAAAATCCCAAATGCTTAGCAATGTTTTTGGCCAGAACCAAGCAATAAACACTCTCACTGATTCTATAGGAATGGCTAAGTACGGTATCCGAAATAAAAACAGACCGCTACTAACTGCACTATTTGTAGGACCTACTGGTGTAGGAAAGACAGAACTTTCTATAACCGTATCAGATGCTATGTTTGGAAAAGACTCTATTATAAAAATAGATATGGGAGAATTCACAGAACACCATTCAGTAGCTAGATTAATAGGAGCCCCTCCAGGCTACGTTGGATATTCTAGCGATACAGCTTTTAGTGCAGCTGTAAGAAAGAATCCTAGAAGAGTTATATTATTTGATGAAGTAGAAAAAGCAGCTCCAGAGGTGCATCAACTTTTATTAAATTTATTAGATACTGGAAAAATTACTTTATCAAATGGAGAAATGTTAGATGTAAGAGATTCAATAATAATCTTAACTTCTAATGCACTCGTAGATCAAATAGGAAAAGTAGATATCGGTTTTACTGAGAAACAAAAACAATCAAGAGTATTAAATGATTTCAGGAAAGCATTAGAAGATAATAAAACATTTCCTCCTGAATTTATAAATAGAATTGATGCAATAGTTCCTTTCAACTTTTTGGAATCTGATAACTGTAAAAGAATTATAGGAAGAGAAATATCAAAGGTAAAAGAATCTATAGAGTACCAAGGATATACTTTAAAAGTAGAAGAAGGAATAGAAGAAGCTATTTTACATAATACAAAAAAGCCATATAATGGAAGAGCTATAGTTAGATCAGTAGACACTTTAAAAAGGCTTGTTGTAAGGAAAATACAAGAGCTAAAAGATACAAACTTTATTGATATAAGGATATCAGATGTCAAAGAAAACTAAAAGCCCAAAAAAAGATAAACAACCAAATAAAGAAGATGGTCTTTATAATAATATTTCAATAGCGATAGATAGCAGAATCAAAATCGAAGACGAAGATGTAAGAACAGCACTTATAAATGAACTATATTCTATATTCATTTCTGTAGACCAAGAAATACAAATAATAAGAGATATAAGACTAAGAGAATTTCTACAAAAACACGTTAACAACAAACAAGTATCTGATTTTCTAGATTCCTTATCTAACTTAAAAATAGTGGATTATCTTGCTTCTAAAAGTACGAATGCATGATTAATCAACCAGAGCAAATAAAAAGAAAAGAAACAAAAAAGAAAGGCATAGCCAACGTAGTTGGAAGAGCTACAAAGATAGCATCTGAATTTGCAGAAGAATATTTTAAACAGCTAGCAGAAGCAACAATAGATACTCCTGCAGATATTAGAACAATAATACTTGATTACCAAGAATACTGTTTAAAGCAAGCAACAAGGCAAAAAGAAGAGTTTACTTGGCCTACTTTTACACCAATGTACGGCCTAGATTTAAAACCTGGGATAACTCAAATTTATGGACCTCCTGATACTTATAAAAGCTTTATAGGGATAAATATAGCAAACTGGTTCAGTACTAATACAGAATTATCAATTCTATACGTAGATGCAGAAAATAAGTTAATTAATGGAGCAGATAAAGCTTTAAAGGGAGAAAGAATTTATATAACTCCTGGAAGAGCAGATACACATAATATAGTTAAAAAGATGGTTGTAGAAAATCTAGTTAACGTTATTATATTAGATACTATAATAGCAATATCTAAATATGAAGATATGTTAAGAAGTATCATAAAATATATAGATAACCAGGGAATATATATTATAGCTCTAAACCAAACAAGATTTGATACAGAAGGAGAAAATCTGCAACCTGCTGGCTATGAAAGAATTTCAGATTTTGCATACCAAACATTCTTAATAAAAGAATTAGAAAGAATGGACAAGTATATATACCTTCTATGTAGCAATAATCTTAAGATAGGCTTAGACAAAAATACATTAGAATACTCAAGAACTGCCAGTGCTTGGAAACATATTATAGATAGTGGGCAAGTTACAAAAGAAGAAGATAAATATATTTATAAAAATCAAAAGTTTTCATCCCCTGAAGAAGTTATGAAAGCTTATGGTATACAAAATATATGAGCCAAAAAGAATTAATAAAAATAGAAGAAAAATCAATAATACCCCTAGCTCCAAAAGGAATTCTCTCAAGTATTCAACAACACCTAGAACATTCTTTGATAACTTATACAAATGATATAGAACACATACTTTTTAAAAGAATGGAAAGTATGTGTAAAACAGACTTAGATATACAGAGCATATCATTCAACATAGAAATAGAAGGAAGAGAATTTAAATTAAAATGCCATAATTTCTTTACATATCTATTGTCTGAAGGAATATATATTCCATCTCAAGAAGCATGGGCTACCAGAAGATTTGTAACCACTTCTGGAGAATACATTTTTGATACCTTAAAACTAGAGGGTGTGTATATACCAAACCCTCCAGAAACAAAGAGCTTGACTAAGCTTAACTGACATTATAGGCTATACTCAATGTATATGCCTTCCAAAAAGAAAATCAAACCAAAGAGTAATACTTACCAGGCAAATAAGCCTACAATACTTATTGTTAACCTAGGGTATCTGAATTACCTAAAGAATAAAGCATATAAGTACTATATGGATAATAGTATTAACTCAGAAGCAGGACTAGATACATTTGAATCTCAAATGGTTTTTACTGCTCACTTTTTTACAAACTATGTAGATCAAGAACATATAGAAAATAGGCAAATTTCTATACATCAAGATAATATGTACTCTACTCTCAATAATCTATCAAATACAATATTTACAGTTGCTACTGAAACAAATATGATTCCAGAAATACTTGTTGATCATTTTTTTGACACACAAGACCATATAGACAAAAGTGAAAACTTCAAGCTAAATGGAATAAAGTCCCTTGTGATGAAAAGAGTATTAAAGCTAAAATTCAATAAGCAAATGGAAGACCTAATTAAAAAGGCTAAGAGAAAGGTAAAGAATAATGAAAGATCTGTATAAAAACAAAGGTGGAAAAGAAGTAACAGTAGATGAAGCAGTAAATGAATTCTTAAACAATGAAATAGAAACTTTCAAAGAAAAAATAGACATTACACAAGCTAGTGAAAAATCCATAGGAACTATGGGTTTTAAGATTCTTACTGATGATATACAAATAGTTTACGGTAAATCAGATACTGGGAACCCATATCCAATCCTATTGGTCTGTATAGCAAAATTAGATGATAAATTATATGGTGCATATTACGATCCAAAGAATAAAAAAAGATATGCTGAAGAAATAAGAACAGATTACATGATGAACGTAATAGAGTCTAGACTTATAGAAGATCAAAATGAATGGCTTATAGTATCAAACTTTTTTAATATAAATAATGTATTTGAGAAGAACAGAGTTATAGATTGGTATATAAGACATCGTTCAGAACAAGCAAAAGAACTAGAAGATGTTATTAGGAAAATGGAATGGTTTCAGAAAGCGGTATCTCACCAGAAACAGAAGGGAAAGAAAGACCTAACTCCACAGGAAGTAATAAGAATGATGCCGAAAGCATCAGAGGTAGTTGGTCAACAAAGAAACCATGGGACCCCAAAGCTCCGTTATGCAAGGTAAAAAACCTAGACGAAGCAGTAAAAATATACAAACTAAACAAAAGAAAAGGTACAAGACCAGATAAAGAATTTATAGAATCTGGACTGATGGAATATACACACTGGTGTGTATCAAAATTCCTAATGTTCCAAGATAATATAAGAGATATAAAAAATACACATTTAGAATATGTACATTTAGCAAGAGGATTAAAATTTGGTAATGATAAGTATAGGACTTATAAACAATTAAATTCCGGTAACTTAGAAGAACTATTATATTTTCAAGAAGAAATAAAAACCCAAACATATCTATTCTATATTATTCTAATGAGAAATTATAAATTAATATGGAGACCAACTCAACAGGACTACAACTACTTTTCTATATACTTTAGATTTTCTATATTTAGCTTACTCGGGGCTTGGCTAAGGAGAAGGATAGAGATAACAGTTCCACTAAAGGATAACATTGTTATTCATGAAGAATTTGAGCAATATGAATATCAAAAACCAGAGATGTCTCCTAAAGAAATAGCATCATTATGTATGGTTACAAAAAGACAAATCAATAAACTATTTAGTAATAAATATTCTAATATTGAAAAGCTAGTTGACACGGGATATTTAAACAGAAGAGATACTAATAATGTCAACAGCAGCATTAACAAGACCAACCTGGCACAAAATAGGTGAATATGTTTTTAGTGAATCTGGAAGACCTATTATTCAACACAGAACAGATTTAAAAAACTTACCAAACTTTTCAGTACTTGATGATCCAAACTTCGCAGCTTTAATTAACTCAGTACAAGATATAGATACACAAGTAAAAATAGAAAATAACCCAAATACAAATAAGCCTAACAGAATAAATTTACAAATAAAGGGATCAGCATCTACTATAATTCAAAAAAGAAGAATTGCAGAAGTTTCTCCACAAACAGAATCAGACTTCAAAAAGCTTTTAGATATAGAAGAATCTGAAAACTCCATAGATTTAACAGAACAATACAAAGCACTTTTAGAATGCAAACCAGCAGTAGTAGAATATAATTTATCTTTAAAAAGGGTACATGGATTTAATGGAGGCTATGGAATAATAGGAGAACCTAGATATATAGAATTCTTTACTTCTACTCTTTCTATACCACAAGGACAAGACTTGAGCATAACAGAAGCTTCTGAAATACCAAGTTTTATAGATTATGAGAAAACAAGATTCTTACATACAAATATAACAGGTAAAGAATATCTTATAATAAAAGATGACTCATACATGATATTTGTAAAAAGAAGTTTACAACCAAAGACTGACTTATCAAAATTATCTAAACTAATATCTGCATGCGTTAATAACAAAGCAGAACCTACATGGATAATAGATCACTCTTTGTTTACAGATATTAAGAAAATATCTGGCGATATGCATTTAATGGCTACACATCAGAAACAAAGCTCAATAACTAATGGATCAGAACAGATTCTTAAAACAATAGAATTTAGATCAATGTCTTCTAAAAGTATTATATTGCTAAACTTAGAAGAAAACAACTGCCCAAAAATAGCCCTTAAGTTTTCAACACTTGCCCCATTTAAAAATGCAATAAAGCAAAATGAAAGAATACTTGTATATGTTTTTAAGAATGCTATAGGTGAAGGAAAAGATGTAAATCTATTAGAATATCAAGTAGACAATAGTGGAAAAACAATAGGAAGAAAAAAGAAGACAACAGCTGAGGAAGAACAAGTAAAAACTTGGACTACAAAAAGATTTGGCTTGATTGCATGAGGAACTATATATGAAACTAACTCAAAAAGAATTCGAACTAAAATATACTCCAACTGAGATAAGTAACTTCTACCCATCTGTAGATACAATGCCTTTTTCAGAAATGATATCTAACAGATTGTATGGCCAAAGACTATGTTTTTATGGAGAACCAGGAATTGGAAAAACTACTTTGGCAAGAATACTTGCAGCAAATATATTACAACTAAATGAGGAAGACACTAGAAAGTTAGTAGTAAAAGATCCAGAGTATTATTGCCCAAACTTTATAGAAGCAGACTTCGCAGTAGATCCTAGTGCGGATCATGTACAAAGAATATGTGAATCTATAAATTCAGCTTTAACGAATGGAGGATTATTTGAAAAAGAAAAATACGTATTTCTTTTAGATGAATTCACTCAACTACTTCCACAGACTCAAAAAAGACTTATTAAGATAATAGGCGATAACACAGAAAGCAACATACACATTATAGTAACTACAAATGATCTTAGCAAGATGGATTCTTCTTTTTCAGATAGAACAACAAAATTTGGATTCACAGTTCCAACTAAAGAAGTATTTGAGCAATATATAAAATCAGTACTTACAAAAGAAAAAGTACCAGTTAACACTATTGATATTGAAAAAATATATAATAGTTCTGACAGATCATTTAGAAATATACTTTCAACACTTTGGTATTTTATAACATATGGTTCTCTTCCTCAATCAGAAAATGAGTCAGATACTAAACCGATAAGTGATTATCTAGGAGCAATAGATGATATTGCCAAAGAACTAGCATCTTTAATGTACGCATCAAAAGAAAATAATACTCCTATTGATTACAACAAAATACCAAAACAACAATATATGTCACTACTAAAATCCATAGAACAAATAAAACTTGTTAAGAAAGTTCCAAAAACAACACATATAGCTTTTGTTTACTATACTAAATATATACTAACTAATGCAAATGCAGATTACAAAAGACTTATAAAATTAAGCCATTTTATAAACGAAATTGACTGTTTAAGAGACTCCTATGATGTGGCTCTAGAATATCAACTTCTAAACATAGCTAACAAATGTATAGAAGCTAGAGCAAAATATTATTTGGAGTCAACTGATGGAAATTTTATTACCCAAAAAGGACTACCTATCGGCAACTAGATTTGCAAAAGCTATAAACTGTGGATTGCTAGGATACCATTTAAGCAATGAAAAACTAAACATACCAGACAAAGTATTTGAAAGAGGTAAGATACTTCATGACATGATAGATTCTTACTTTCAACTAGGACAAGATGCTTTTAACATCCCGAAACATATGCTAGAAGGGATGCCAGATAGAAAAGAAGTAATTCCTAATAGAGAATATACTAAACTAGCAACCTACAATAATAGAACTCTCAAGTGTATAGGTACTCCAGATTTAACAACTTCAGATAAAGTATACGAATTTAAATCTGGATCGCATTCAGAATGGCACATATGGCAGCTTGCATTTTATATGTGGTTAATGGAAAAGCCATATGGTAAATTAATGTACTTTGATCATCCTGAACTGTCTTTTGAACTTAAAGAAGGAAGAGAAAAATATATAGTAAATGAAGAAGTTATAATTAAATGCTGGGTAAATATCTTATTAAATACCCCATCAAGAAGTTATCTATGTTCTTCATGTCCTATAAAAAAGACATGCCCAGAATGGAAAGGTAAAGCTAGTGAAGAAATGTTAGACCTAGTTGAAATGAACTCTAAAAAGAAAGAGTTAGAAGAAATGAAAGACCACTATATGAATAACTTTCTTAACCCTATAAACGAACAGCTTTCAGAAATAAAGAAAAAAGAAGCAGAGTTAAGAATAAAAATAGCAAAAGAAAACCCAACCCCAAATAACTATGACATAGCCGGAGCAACAATATCAATATCTAAAAGAAAAACAATAGAGTTGCCAGAAGATTTTGTACCTCCCTCTTACGAACAAATGCCGGATATTTATAAGCAACCAGAACTTGATAAGAAAAAAGCTACTGAAAGATTTGGTATTAAGGTAGAAAAACCAACTATAACAATCAGATAACCTTGTTGGGTTATGAACATATTCTCAGCTGCAGCAGGTAGCGGTAAAACAACACAATCACTATATTTAGCTAAGGAGCTAATTTTAAGAGGCTTAAACGTAGTATATACATCTATTACAAACGTATCAGTAGAAGATGCTACAAAAAGATTCGAAGAATTCTTTTCAGAGATTCTTACTAAAGAACAATTCGAAATGTTTAAGATAAGTACAGTACATTCTTATTGTTTAGAGCTCCTAAGGAACCATCCAGAGTTTAACGGAATAGAACTTATTCCAACTACAGAATTTGTTGCACTAGACATTGAATCTGATCCTTTTATTTTGTCAGAAACAGAAGAAGATAACGAATTAAAAATTGAAAAGTTTAAAGATATCATCAGATCAAGAACAGAAACACACGATGGAAGAAGAAGGAATATTATTCCATTAGACTGGGTTATTAGGGCTGCCAAAGCATTTAACTTAAAATCCCCACAATCAGATGCCATTATTATTGATGAATATCAAGACATGGAACAACAGGAACTACAAATCCTAGGTGATATTTTTGAGGACAATGCCTATCTTTGGGGAGATATAAACCAAAGTGTTTACTTGTTCAGATCAAAATCTAACCAGTCATGGAGACTAATGAAAGCTCCAGCGGGAGGTAAAGTAGAAACTTATAGGTTTAATCAATACAGTGCAGATATACTTAACAGATATTTAAAAGTAAAAGCAGCTATACTTCCTACAGGTACATCTGCACTTGTTGAAATGTTTTCTAAAAAGGAAGACAATACAAAATCTATAGTTCCATTTCATTTTAGAGAAACAATAGATGCTACAAGATATGTAAAACCAATTTCTTGGGAAGGGTATACATATAACAAACAGATATATGAACCTATGAAAGAAATTATAGCAGAAGGAAAAGATTCCTTCCAAATAATTAGCATGTCTAATAGTATAGCATCTGTTTATTCTACACTAGTTACTAAGACTTTTGGCAGAATATTATCTTCATGGTATATACCTGTACATAGCCATCCAGCATATAGAATCATAAGAGATACTTTAAGAAGTAACTCATTTAGTTCTATGGCAGTAAGTAGACTACCAACAGCATTGTACGAAATGTTTTCTAAGTTAGGATACAGAACAAATAGATCAAAAATATATAATTCATTACTAAGAATATCCCAAGGACGTTCAACTGCTAGAAATACAAGAATTGATTATTCAAAACATCCCTCTGATATTATAGATGCTATAAGGGCTCTATCTGAAAGAAAAGTTCATAACTTATTTAGAGCTTCTCATTCGGCATCTAGTAAATCAAACGTCCAATCTGCTATTAATACACTAAATTATATGTGTGAAAGAGGACTTGGAGCAGCTTTACAGGGAGTTCAGTTACAATCAGAAACAGGAACTGAAAGAGGTAGAGTTACTACAATCCATACATCCAAAGGGACAGAATCTGATTATGTCTTATTGGATATCCAAGGACAAATAAGAAATCCAAGAACTGTTCAGGATTTAATCCAAAATATGAATATGATTTATGTAGCAATGTCCAGACAAAAGAAACTTCTATGGGTTGCTATGAGACAAGAAGATATTAATTTTATAGAAGATTCAGATGAATACTATCAATCACATGCACTCAGATGTATTAACTATTTTACAAATACAGCAGGAATCTCATTTGAAGATGTCAGCCTACAGGAAGACGTAATGACTGGAGCCCAGCAAAGAATGTTCAATGAATTCATACCAATCACTATGGCATTAGCAATGAATCCAAACTACGATATAAATAAACTAGTAGAAGCAATAAAAGGAGACGAGTTCTTATTTGATTAAATATGACAAATTACAACTGTAGTTTGATCATCATTTAAATCAGAATATAAAGCTCCATCTGTTCTAAGCAGCAATTTAGAACCTATTGGAAAAGAATAATCTGCACTAATAGGTGGAGCATACTCTGGCTCAGTTCCTAAAGCTTTACTTTTCATAGGAACAGGAATAATTTCTTTCCCACCTGGCATTATTAAACCCATATCTTCACATTTACCAGTTACAGTAAATGTAGACTTTTCTTTATCTATTGCTACTATTACACAATAAGCTTCATCTCCATTTTTATACATAGCCCTATTCATATCTGCAAAGATACAGCTAGGATTAGTAGAAAAAGAAGAAGAGAATATAGTAAGACACATAACAGCAGCAGGGCTATGATTTACTCCATGACCAGCTGCATCTCCAAAACAAACAAAAAGAAATCTTTCCTTATCTATAAATGAGCAGAAATCAGCACCTATAATAGAATCAGGCAATAGTGAGTGTTTCTTTATAATATAGTTACCTAGCTCATGTGTACCATCTGCTAGCATCAGATTACTATAAGTTTTTACTAAAACTTCTTCTGTTTTTAATTTTAAATACTCAGATTGCATGTTATAAATATTCCAGAAGAAATAACCTATTACCAATCCAGTCATGAAATAATAAGTTAGTGACCAAGGTATTTGAGCTTTTGGCATAGCTAAAGCTATAGGAGTTCCTACATGATTATTTATAAAAGATTCATATTGGCTATATTGAAGAAAGGATATACACAAAATAACAACAAAAGAAGAGAAGATGGGGTACCACCATCTACCACTAAGTACAGACAACAAGATAAGAAAATTCATAAATATAAGAAGAGATGAAGTATAAACAGCATCTCTACCTGCAGGCCAGAAATGAAGACTTATAGCTGTAGCAACTATCTCACAACTTATATAGAATAAGTCAAAAATAGAACTAGACTCACCTGTTTTATTTTTAAAATAAGAGTATAAGACTACACTAGAATAAGAAGCTAGAGAAAAAAATATTATTATTCCACTTTTTAAATTATATACCCTATTTAGTAAATCACTAAATAGAGCAAGAAACATCACACTTAAAACTAAAAATCTTACCCTTAAAGAAAATAATCTTACTTTAGACTTAAAGTCTTTTTTTATTACTTCAATCTGCTCTCTTAAGCTGACTGAAGAGTCTCTTCTTTTTGTTGATGCTTTTTCTTTACTACTATCTGGATATATTGTTCCCCAATTTCCTGAATCTTTATATCCCAACCCATCATTAAAATTGACGAAAGTCCCCTTCCTCTGTTTTCTGGAAAAGACTTTCCGTAAGAAGCTGTTCTTTTTTCTGAACCATTTAAACAAATACTTTGAGCCGCGTTGAGTCCCTCCTGTAGTCTTTCTTTTTTGAGACACAGGTCCTTCTTGTCCTTGAATCTTATCTGATTCGTTACGCATTCTGTATCTATTACTATTTTACCTTCATTTCCTTCTTCTAGCATGTTATGGCCCAATTCTGAAGCTATGTGTTGAGTTTCAAAATCAGATTTAAGTCGGTTAAGCATTTTCTTCAAATCATCATATTTAGATATAGAAAAAAAGACTTCACCAGCTTTAGCCATGATTAAATCTCCACAATCTTCTTATTATCGTATAAAGATAAATTATTCTCTAAATAGTTTTTTTGCTGGGAAGAACAGTATATAGTAAATATTTTTTCAGTTTCTTTAAACTTAGTAAGTTTCTTTTCTAAAGCAGTTAATACTCTAGAAGGAATACTAGAATCAATAAACTCTATACTATCAATACTATCATTAATAAGCAAACTTTGGAATAAATCCAGAGCTTGATAATGATCTTCATGGTTCCAAGTAGCTCCACCAAATTTAATCATAGCTCCTTTGTGAGCATAAAACCAGCAATAATCATCTGAGACTTTTTGTATAAAATCTGGTCTTTGGTGAAATCTACTTTCTTCTACTAGTTTTGTGCAGTCTTCTCTCTCATTTCTTGAAGGAATAACAACCTTTTTACCTATAGAAAGACCTCTTCTATAGATTATATAAAGTATAAAAACCAATAGGAATACTATGGAGGCTACTAAAAACCAAGCCATTCTTGGATTAGCATATATATATTCCAAGAAAGAATGAAGACTTGTTTCAGCTACTTTGCAATTCTTATCCATAACTACTCAAATATCAGACCAAATCTATAACTAGTGTCATCTACATTATAACCTAGCAAAGACTCCCCATAGCCATCACATATCTGCAGATAAAAATATGGAGCAAAATAAGGCAGTAAAGTCCTAAACTTTACATTATAAACTCTAGCTCCTTTTCCATTTTGACCAACTATAAATCCTACAGATATCTCTTCTTTATCAAAATAAGTATCTTTTTTAAAAGATGGCTTAATACCTACAACATATTCTCCATTACCCATGTATTGGGCTATATCCTTATTATTGGATCCAACATTGTAAATAGTATAGACTTTAGCAGAAACAAAAAGTTTTACGTAAGTAAGATTAAATGTATTTCCAATAGCTGCACCACTTCTATCCCACGTCCTATCTTCAGGAGAAGCAGGTCTTCCGTTGCTTTTATGTTCAAAAGGTATTGCTTGAACAAAAGATTCTCCAGCAAACCAGGAAAACTCTTTAATCCAAAATATTTCTGGGTTATAGTTTACATCCCTCATAGGAGAACTATTTCTATTATCATAGACATCCCAAAACATAGTTTGGCTATAGCCTAAATATAGCCCAAGATTATAAGGTTGGAATAACTGATACTTAAAACTAAGATGCGCTTTTACCTGATCTTTATTATCTCCAAATAAAAGATAAGTGGGTTTATATTGGCTAAATCCTTCTATAAACTTTTGATTTCCTTCTGAAGATTCAATATAAGTATTAAGTAAAAATAATAGCAA